>OGLP01000001.1_pt1 | contig 233821 bp, 210 predicted proteins | sample 1572841 | NCBI WGS metagenome assembly OGLP01 (sample SAMEA2581929, study PRJEB24529) | metagenome | biome: Human gut stool | place: China | collected 2011
AGATGCCCAAAGCCTCCATGCGGTCGATGTCTCCTGCAATAATGGCCTTCAACAGATATTCGGGGAAAATGTCCATAGGGAATACGCGGTCGTACTCGCCCGACATAATCATATGACGTTCGCCACCCTTGATGCGGGCGTCGATCACATATTCTTTCTTGCCCATCAGCCAACTGAAATAAGAACGGTTGACACTGAACTGATTGAAGCGCGGCATAATCCAACCCAGCATTTCGTGGATTTCATCTCCTTCGGGGATTACGGTGAGCTGGCTGTCGAAAGCGCCGAGGAAACCGTTGGCGGCAATCTTCTTGCCTGTCAGCACGTTGCCGCTGATGTAGCGCAGGTCTTTATCGGTGGTTACGTTACCCTTGAACACATCGGTCAGCAATGCTCCTACCTGCAATTTGCAGTAAGCGGGTTTCAGCACTTCGCTGCCTGTTACGGCTACGGTACGGGTGAAATTCACGCGACCGGTGTTCATCAAACGGCCGATGAAGATTACGGCTTCCGCACCGATGGTCCATACCGTCTCGCCTTTCACTACGGGAGAGATGTGGTTGATTTGTACACCTACGTTACCAGCCGGATTAGGACCGTCGAAAGCAGTAACGGTAACGTTCTTTGCCTGTACGAGTGCGGCTGATTTTTGTTTTACACTGATACTCAGGTACGTCTTTGCCATTCGGGCCAAAGCGTCAAGTCCTGTCTGGAAGTTTGCTTCCTCGCCTTTCAAGACGAACTCGAAGTCGGGAGCCAACGGATTGCTGTCGAAAGCAGAAATGAAGATTGCCTTCGGAGTCACCGTCGGATCGGCGATCACATCATACGGACGTTGGCGGATGAAAGCGAACATACCGGCTTGCAGCAATGCTTCCTTCACTTCCTGCGCACTCATCTTGGACGGATCCATCTTGCCGAATTCCTCGTAGTCCTGCTCAGCGGCAGCCTCCACCACGATGTTCAGCACCTTACGACGTGCACCGCGTTCCACGCTCGTCACTACGCCGCTTACGGGCGAAACAAATTTCAATTCAGGATGATTCTTGTCGATAAACAAGGGTCCCCCGGCCATTACATACTCCTGTTCTTTCACCACCACTTTCGGAGTGATACCTGTAAAATCATCGGGCACCAACGAGTAAAATCCCGGCTCTTTCACAGACATATACTCTTCGGCAGCTTTGCCTTTCAGGTTGATGTCAAGGCCTTTGCGTAACTTAATTACATTTGCCATGCGTTTATATAAAATAATGGTTTCATTAATTTGCCCGCAAAAGTAGCAAAAAAGAATGTGAATAAGTAGCAAAAAAGAAAGGAATTACGGAGAAATTTCCGTAATTCCTTTCGTTAACGAACACGAGAAGAGTGAATAGCGATTAGGACGGAGAGATCGCTAATCACTAACCACTAATCTTTTTCTTCTGCAAACATCGGGTCCCATGCCGGCAGGCGGACAGGTTTTTGTTTGAAAAGTTCCATTATTTGAGCGGGGACATATTTGGTTTCCACTACCAGGCGGAACATATATTCGTCGAACCAGTTGTCCGTCATGATGAGGTGGCCTTTATAACCGCTGTCGGCGCCCCAACTATTCTCAACCATCCATTTGACCGGCTTCCCGTCTTTATCCAAATCCACAGCCATCAGCGTCATGGCATGCGAGGAGCCGCTGGAGAAGGTCTGAATGCGTTGCTTCTTATCCATTCCGAAGGTGGTTCCCATGAGTGATTCGTAGTCATAATTTTTCACATCGAGCAGACCGCGTTCCGAGTTCAGGAACTTACCCACATCGCAGGAGAAATACATCATGGTGCTGTCTTTCAGAGAAGCAATGGCCATTTGCTTGATGTCCTCTACGGGCAGGTTGACGTAAGTCCAGTTCTTGCCGTCGTAGCGGTGGCGGTCGTAGTCAATCTCATAGCATTTGTAATACTCGCGGCTGGGATCGTTCATCAGCATCACGTAGTTGGTGAGCAGTTGTTTGTCACCATACTTCTCAAGGAAAGACATCGGGGTGTGATGTTCCGTCTCCACCGGGTTGCCTTGTGCATCGGTGCGCACGTAGTCGAACTCCGTAGGCGGAACGCCCAGGTTCAGCACCAGCATGCGGTAGACAGTGCCGAGCATGGCGGTTTTCTCCTTCTCCAGGGCGGCAGGCTTGGCGCCTTTGGCAGCAAGGTCACGAAGCCGGAGGGCGTATTCCTTCAGCTTCAGAGAAATGAGATTGGCCATACGGGCGGTGTTCTCGCTACTGTTGGTCTCCGGCATGGCACACTTGGGCACAAGGCCGTATTTGGAAACGATATCCGCCACTCCGGTGAATGTGCCTCCGTCACTCAACGGATGTTTCAGCAGCCACTCCACTGTTTTGTCGTCCAACGGCTTTTCCGCAGTGTCGATGATGCCTTGCAGGAAAAGGTTGGACTTCTCCAGCTGGTCCCAAAAGAAAGGATATATCTCCGAGAACTCGAAAGACCGGAAACCATAGCGTGCAAGGGTTTTGGCACGCATCACATTCAGCCCTGTGAAGAGCCAGCAACGCCCTGAGGACTTCTGGTCGGTGATGCCTTTGGAGTCCACCTTAATGGAGAAATGGGTATCCATGCCCTGCATGTTCTCCTGATTGAGCGCCAACTTGCGGATGTCGTTGTTGCCAATGGCATTGCGCAGCGCCTTGTCGGACGCCGTCCCTTGATAGCTTTGCTGGATTTGACTGAGCATGGCAGAAGTGATTCCGCCTTGGCCGTCCTGTGCCTGCACCGAAAGCAGTGCGGTGCCAAAAACAATTACAGATAAAAAACGTTTATTCATGTCAAGATGTATATATGTATGTATTATGTATATTGATATAAGAAACAAATTCATTCCACGAGCCCCCCAAAATCATCTCGTGAGATGATCCGTCTCATCCCGCAAGGCAAACAAATTCACCTTACGGAACGGATTTTTCCGTACCACGAGACCGATGAAAAGGCAAATGTAATGTCTTTTTTGATAATTTTAGCGCCCTCTTTAGATTTATTATCTATTCTTCTAAAAACCGATTCAAATAAAATAGTTTTCTTTGCAGCCACATTCGTACGATATGAAAAGATATATACTGGGTATATTTACTATTATACTGACAACTGTAAGTGTTTCAGCACAAGAACAGTCCCCTACGGTTACCAACGACACAACTCCCGCACTGAGCAAAAAGGAACTGCGCAAACAAAGGGTGGCTCGCAGAAATTTCCATTACAACATATTGGGTGGCCCAAGCTATACACCCGACTTCGGTGCGCTGATAGGCGGAAGCGCCCTGATGACCTTCCGTATGAATCCCGGCGACACCACACAACTGCGTTCGGTGCTGCCGATGTCCATAGCCTATATGTTCAAGGGCGGCGTCAACCTGATGGTGAAACCGCAACTCTTCTTTAAAGGCGACCGCTTCCGCATCTTCGGAAAATTCGTCTACAAGAACACTGAAGACAACTTCTACGGCATAGGCTACAATACGAACAAGAATTACATCCGTAGCGACAGCACCAGCAAATATCGTTACAGCGGCATACAAATCAATCCCTGGTTTCTGTTCCGTTTGGGCGAAAGCAACGTGTTTGCCGGCCCCCAAGTGGACATCAACTACGACAAAATCACCGATCCCGCCAAACATCTCATAGAAGAACCAGACTACGTGGCAGCCGGCGGTACGGCAAGCGGTTACAAGAACTTCAACTCCGGCCTGGGCTTCCTCCTTACCTACGACAGCCGCGATATCCCCGCCAACGCTTACAAAGGCGTCTACCTTGACTTCCGGGGTATGATGTACAGCAAGGCGTTTGGCAGCGACAACAACTTCTACCGACTGGAAATGGACTACCGCCAGTACAAGTCCGTAGGCCGCCGCAAGGTGCTCGCCTGGACAGCGCAAAGCAAAAACGTGTTCGGCAACGTCCCCCTCACCCAATATTCACTGACCGGCACTCCCTTCGACCTGCGCGGCTACTACATGGGACAATATCGTGACAAATCCTCTCATGTCATCATGGCCGAATACCGCCAGATGATAAATACCGACCGGAGCAACTGGATGAAGCGCATGCTGCACCACATCGGCTTCGTGGCATGGACCGGATGCGGCTTCATGGGCCCCACCATGGGCAAGATTGAAGGTGTACTGCCCAACTATGGCGTAGGCCTGCGCATCGAAGTGCAGCCCCGTATGAACGTGCGTCTGGATTTGGGTAAAAACACAGTAAACAACCAAACATTGTTCTACTTCAACATGACCGAGGCTTTTTAAGAAAAAGGATTATTCTGTGATTGACATTGACAATTGGATGATTAACATTGACAATTGGGTAATTGACATTGACAATTTGATGATTGACATTGGCAATTTGATGATTGATGATTAACCGCTCACCATAAATCAACAATATATTCCTCCTTTCCCTTGCAGCACTAAAAGATTATACATATCTTTGGACGTTAATCTCAAATTACTGAAAGATAATTATTTATATTCTAATACTGATGGGGGTTCTCGAAATCATCTTTTGGATCGGCTTATTCATTGTGTTCTATACATATATAGGTTATGGCATGCTCCTCTATGCCCTTGTCAAACTGAAGGAATGTTTTCGCAAAACAGCCGCCACACCCCCACCGACAGATGACTTCCTCCCCGACCTGACGCTGTTCATCGCCGCCTACAACGAAGAAGACGTCGTAGATGAGAAAATGCGCAACTGCCTTGCTCTGGACTATCCTGCCGACAAACTGCATATACTTTGGGTGACGGACGGCAGCAACGACCGTACCAACGAACGCCTTTCGCACTGGCCGCAAGCCACCGTACTCCACCAGCCCCAACGGCAGGGAAAAACCGCTGCGCTGAACCGGGGAATCCGCTTCGTAACCACACCGCTCGTTGTCTTCACCGATGCCAACACACACCTCAACCGCGAAGCATTGCGCGAAATAGTGCATGCGTTTGCCACCCCCAAAGTGGGCTGCGTGGCAGGAGAAAAGCGCATCGCCGTACAGGCCAAAGACAACGCCGCATCCGGTGGCGAGGGCCTCTACTGGAAATACGAATCCGCTCTCAAGAAACTCGATGCCCGCCTCTACTCCGCAGTAGGAGCAGCCGGCGAGCTGTTTGCCATCCGCCGCGAACTGTTCGAGGAAATGCCTGCGGACACCTTGTTGGACGATTTCATCCTCTCCCTGCGCATCGTGATGCGCGGATACACCATCGCCTATTGTGCCGACGCCTATGCCACCGAAAGCGGTTCGGCAGACATGCACGAAGAGGAAAAACGGAAAGTGCGGATCGCTGCCGGCGGTTTACAGTCCGTCTGGCGCCTGCGCACACTGCTCAACCCGTTGCGCTACGGCACATTTTGTTTCCAATATATCTCCCACCGCGTACTACGGTGGTCGCTGACACCTGTTTTACTATTCTCATTACTTCCTCTGAACACAATTCTTATTTTTACGACAGACTCTCCTTTGTTCTATGCCGTCATCTGGCTCTTGCAAACATTGTTCTACCTCATGGCGAGCTGGGGATATTATTTGTCAAAGAAACGCATCAAAAATAAGATACTCTTTGTTCCCTACTATTTCCTTTTCATGAACATCAACGTTGTACGTGGCTTCAACTACCTGCGCAAACGCCGGGGACAGACCAATGGCGCATGGGAAAAGGCACAAAGAGCTTAACCGATAGAAAAATGAAAAACATCCTGAAAAAGGCAGAGAATGCCGAAAAGCTGTTGAACCTGACGTCAGACACCATGATCCTACTGGATCGGAACGGCGTTTGCGTGGACATCGCAGTGCACGACATCAACCTATGGTTTCTGACAGAAGACCAGTTGTTGGACAAGAACATACTCCAGCTGCTCCCACCCTCCACTTACCGGAAAATCTACCCGGAGTTCAAGAAAGTGCTTCTGCGAGGAGAAGTCTCCAGCCGGAACTATGAGCTTGCCACCGACAGCAAGACCTACTTCTTCAAGTGCATCATGCGCCCCTACGAAGATATGGTGCTCTGCCAATATCGCGACATCACAGAACGAAGCCAGCGCAAACTGGAGTTGGAAAAGAAGAATTACGAGCTGAACGAAATACAGAAAGTAGCGCTCATCGGAAGGTGGTGGTACGACTCCGGCAAGGAATGCATCTGCTACTCCGGATACTCCGACATCACGCTCGATGAGGAACAACAGACCGTCTCACTCGACAGCTACATAACACACATACTGCCCGAAGACAGGGAGATATTCTGCAAATGGCTCGACGAGAACCTGCAAGGAGACATGAAAGAAAGCGTGGAGTATCGCATCCACTTCCGGCAAAAAGTGTTCTATATCCGCCAAAAGACCTTCTCCTGCGAGAAACGCCCCGGTGGACACACTGTCCTCGAAGGATACATACAGAACATCACCGATATCCAGCAGCGGCGCAATGACATCACCCTGCTGACGCATGCCATCAACAACGCCACCGAAGACATCTTTGCCGCCCACGAAGACGGAACCCTCATATTTGCCAACCGCTTCTTCAGGCAGCACCACAACATCGGACTGACAGATGATATCACCCAACTGAAAATCTATCAGGTGAACTCGCACGCACGCAACGAGGAAGAGTGGAACAGAATAAAAGCGTCCATACCCAAAGGAAGCCAACGCAAAGGTTTCATCTTCTACAACCCTCTGCCCCTCCACCCGGAAGTACTGGCCATGGAAGGCAATGCCTTTTGGGTGACAAGCGACGAAGGCGAATACAGCCTGTGGGCGTTCGGAAAAGACATCACGCAGCGCATCAAAGACGAGCAACAGATCAAACGGTTCAGCCAAGTGATGGACAAGACCATCGAGAACCTTCCGGCAGGCATCGTTGTGAAAGACATCAAAAACAAATTCAAGTACTTATACCGTAATCGTGAATCGTACAACCGGAACATCCCCATGAAGGAAGCGTTGGGCAAAGACGACTTCGACTTCTACCCCTTTGACATCGCACAGAAAAAGAGAAAGCAGGACATGGAGATAGCCGAAACCGGCATCGAAAAGCATTGGATCACCGAGGAGTACGACCAAAACGGCAAATCCATCATCCTCGACAAACGGAAAATGCGCATCGAGAGCAAAGACTTCTCCCCTATCCTGCTGAGCATCGAATGGGACATCACCGAAATGGAACGGATGAAGCAGGAACTCCTCGTTGCCAAAGAAAAAGCAGAGGCTTCCGACCAATTGAAGTCCGCCTTCCTTGCCAACATGAGCCACGAAATACGCACCCCGCTCAATGCCATTGTAGGCTTCTCCAGAATCATTGCCGAAAGCACCGATGCCGAAGAACGGAAAAGCTTCTACGACATTGTGGAAGCCAACAACGAACGGCTGCTGCAACTAATCAACGAGATTCTCGACCTTTCCAAGATTGAAGCAGGCATAGTGGAGTTCACCATCACTCCCGTCCGCCTACATTCACTCTGCAGGGAGATATACGATGCGCTGAAGTTCCGCTGTCCGCAGGGGGTGAAACTCATCTACGAGCCTTCGGACGAAGAGATAACCATCGAAGGAGACAAGAACCGCATCTTCCAGGTGATATCCAACCTTATCGGAAATGCCTTTAAATTCACCACCCAGGGCAAAGTCAGCTATGGGTATCGCCGCAAAGGAGACGGGATAGAGTTCCACGTCAGCGACACCGGCATCGGCATCGAAGCCGGCAAGTTGGACAAGGTCTTTGAACGTTTCGTCAAGATGAATAGCTTCGCACAAGGCACAGGACTGGGATTGTCCATCTGCAAAACCATTATTGAACGGTTGGGCGGCACAATCTCTGCCAGCTCGGAAATGGGCAAAGGAACCACCTTCACCTTTACCCTGCCTGAGAAACAAGAAGAAACAGCAGACAAGCATGCCGACATACATAAATCGGGCGTCAACGCCCCAACCTATGCCCAAAAGGAAAACAATGCTTCCCTTTCCGGCGAAGAGCATCAAGGCTCCGAACAGCCCCATGAATCCTCAAAGCCCGGGCTTCCCACCATACTGGTGGCGGAAGATACAGACAGCAATTATATTCTCGTCAGGGCCATTTTGGGAAAGTCATACCATTTGGAACGTGCCAGGGACGGTATGGAGGCCGTAACAATGTTTGAAGAGCTGCATCCCGACCTCATCCTGATGGATATGAAGATGCCCAACCTCGACGGTCTGGATGCTACGAAAATCATTCGTGAACTTTCGCCCAAAATACCCATTATCGCCCTCACCGCCTATGCCTACGAGTGTGACAGGCAAGCAGCCCTGAAAGCCGGATGCAATGAGTTCCTGACAAAGCCCTACAAGCAAGAGGAACTTAAAGAAGTGATAGAAAGACATTTGGAAGAGAAAGATGTGCAAAAGCAGAAATGAGCGCCGGGGAAAGCCGCAACTTGTAAAAGGTAAATATAAAAGGGCCGTATCCTCCCTCCCTTTCGGAGGGCAATGATACGGCCCTTTTCACTTATTCTTTTATTTACGCAAAGATATCGCTTCTTTGGATATATGCTATCACATCTCCTTTATTGACATTGGCGCCTTGCTGGGCACATATTTCCACAACACGACCGGTAAATCCGGTCATCACCTTTTCGTATTCTCCCCAAGGGGTGGAGAGATAACAGAACACCTCGTCATGCTGATACTTGCGTCCGATGAACGGTGCTGCCGACGGCCCTTCTACCGAAACCTCCCAAAGCACCTGTCCTTTGGACGGAGCTATGATAGGGTCTGCTTTGGCCCGTTTCAGTTTCTTTATTTCCTCTTCCGAATATCCGTTCTTCATCATAGATGCATCCTTGACACGTTCCAGCTCATCTTGGAAACGCTTCTTGGCAACACCCGACTTATAGTCACGATATTGCCGGTCGTGCATGGCCAGTTCAAAAAGCTCCTCATCATCCTCGCCATATTCCCAGCCGTTCTCGTCCATTTCTTTACGGTAGTCGTCCAAAGCGTCCGGATAGTTGGATTGCGGGTCGGTATCGACAAACTCGTAGCCTTTGGATTTGGCAAGTTCAATGATTTCAGGAGCCAGTTCGCCCGGCAAGCGGCCACTCTTGCCCAGAATCATGTCCCAGGTATGATTGTCGATCATTGTCCAGCGCTCTTCACCTTTCACCAGTTGCATCACGTTCATCAGCGCCACATTCTTGACGTACTGGCTGAACGGAGTTACCAAAGGCGGATACCCCAGTTTGGGCCATACATATTCCACTTCATCAAAGAGCATCACCAGCAGGTCGTCTATGCTGAGTTCGGGCTGGTTCTTACCTTTCAGTATCATATTGATGCCGGAATGTACACCTTTCAAATCTGCCATCATAGAGCCCATCATGCCGCCCGGAAGCCCGCATTTCAAGAGCAGGGACGACATATGCTTGTTGGTGGGATCCATAAAATAGCCGAGAAAGTCATCTATAAACTCCTGCGTCATGGCACGAGCTTTCATGTAGGCTTTCATGTTGATGTCGGGCACTTGGAAACCCTTATCGCGCAACATTGCCTGTACGGAAATAACATCCGGGTGCACCTTTCCCCACGACATGGGTTCCATGGCCACATCTATAATATCGGCGCCGTTCTCACAGACTTCGAGGATGGAAGCCATCGAAAGTCCCGGTCCGCTATGCCCATGATACTGTATCAATACGTCGGGATGCCTTTCTTTGATTGTCTTCGTCAGTTCTCCCAGCATCCCCGGACGACCGATGCCTGCCATGTCCTTCAAGCAGATTTCGGGGGCTCCGGCCTCAATGAGTTGGTCGGCTATGCGGGCATAATACTCCACTGTGTGCACAGGCGAATGGGTGATGCAGAGCGTTGCCTGCGGAATCATTCCGGCTTCGAGTGCATAACGGATGGAAGGGATGATGTTGCGCGTTTCGTTCAGTCCGCAGAAGATGCGGGTGATGTCCACGCCTTGCGCATGTTTCACCTTGTACATCAGGCGGCGCACGTCGGCGGGTACGGGATACATGCGCAACGCATTCAGCCCGCGGTCGAGCATATGGGTCTGTATGCCTGCATCCTTGAAGGGTTGGGTAAAGGCACGAACCGCTTTATTCGGGTTCTCGCCATAGAGAAGGTTCACTTGCTCGAAAGCTCCGCCGTTGGTCTCGACGCGGGCAAAGCATCCCATTTCGATAATCAGTGGGGCGATGCGCACCAACTGATCCACTCTCGGCTGATATTTACCGGACGACTGCCACATATCGCGGTAAACAAGACTGAATTTGATTTCTTTTTTCATTGCAATAGGTAATTTACGATTTGTTCATCAGGTTAACTTGGTATATACAAATATAAAGGATTATTCTGACATATAGTCAAAATAATCCTATAATTATTCACTCAAAAGATATGTTTTATATCATTTAGTAAATCAAGCATTAAAAGTTTTCTAATTCTTAATTTATCAAATGAAATCCTTCAATTCCTCCTGCAGCTTCTGTCTTGTGAAGAAGATGCGGCTTTTTACTGTTCCAAGAGGCAGTCCCAGGCGTTCGGCTATCTCGCGGTACTTAAATCCGGAGACGTGCATGGAAAACGGCACTTTATAATCACGTGGCAATGAATTGACGATGCGGTGCATTTCCTTCAGGTCGTAAGCTCCTTCGGTGCTGGCAAAGCCGGAATCTTGCGGCAGGCTCAGGTGGTACAGGTTGTCGGTCTGGTCGACGAACGTCTGCTCACGTACTATCTTGCGGTAGTTATTGATAAAGATGTTACGCATAATGGTGTACATCCAACCTTTAAAATTGGTATCGGGCTCGTATTTGTCTTCATTATCCAAGGCTTTAAGAGAGGTCTCCTGCAACAAATCATTCGCTTCTTCCCGATCGGACGTCAATTTGTATGCAAAGCGAAGCAGTTCTTCTTGCACAGCAAGCAAATCTTTTCTAAAACTGTAAGTGTTCATACTTTGCTAATTTTTTTTATGGTTAATATTCGTTTAGGTTTAGTGGTTGCAAGTATACGGAAATTTCCGAATCAGGAGGGATGGAATACGGGTAGTCTTGGGGGTGAAAACTAACATTTGACAGATATTCCCCCCTGTTTTGGCAGTTTTCAGGCGATGCGGAAACAACATAAACGGGCGTGAGAGGTGATTTTAGCGCTAAATTATAGTAATATTACCATAAGATAAATAAAAACAGGCCCTATGAAGAGAAGAACACAGGTTGGGGTCACAAGAAATGTTTGCCTGTAATGAAAGCACACCGTCATTACAGGCAAACACAAGCACCGGAAAAGGCATCTAAAAGTCAGCTTTCTTTCCCCTCTTCCTCCCCGTCGTTTCCGGAGAGTATGGGCAGACATATCTTATATTTCACAGCAAGGATACGGGTGATGAACACAGACATCCCGCCTATCACCTGGCAACCGTAGGAGTGCATGCCCGCCAGCTCGCATATCCAGTAGGCCGTACCGCCCACCACGCATGCCATTGCATAAATCTCTTTACGGAATATGAGAGGAATTTCATTGATGAAGACATCACGTATCACGCCCCCCGCAGCTCCGGTAATGCTGCCCATGATGATTGCCACCCAGAAGGGATAGCCCAGAGAGAGGCTCTTGCCCACTCCCACCACCGTAAACAGTGCCAAGCCGATAGTATCGAAGATGAAGAACGTGTTGTGCAGGTGTATGAGATGCTTCCCGAAGAAGATAACCCACAGCAAGGCCAGTCCGGTACATATCAGATAAATAGGATCTGTCATCCAGCCGGGAGTGACATCCAGCAGGAGATCACGTATCGTACCGCCTCCAATGGCTGTTACGAACCCCACCACATAAGCGCCGAACCAGTCGAAGCGCTTCGCCGAAGCAAGGCGTATGCCGCTGATGGCAAAGGCAAATGTGCCAATAAAGTCGAGTATCTGAACAAATGTAGGCATGAAAGGATTTCTTTTTTTGCAAAGTAACAAATAATTTCCCTAAGAAAATGTATTTTTGTCTCACCAATTTATATGAGCAATGAAAATAACCATCGTATCGGGCGCACGTCCCAACTTCATGAAGATTGCCCCCCTGTGCCGCGCCATAGACGCAGCCAGAGAAGCGGGTAAAAACATATCCTATCGCATAGTCTACACCGGTCCTCAGGACGACACCACTTTGGATGCCTCGCTCTTTTCCGACCTCGCCATGCCTAAGCCCGACGCTTACTTGGGCATCAGCGGACGCGACCATTCGCGGGTGGCGGCTTCCATTATGCTCGCTTTCGAAGAGGAACTCAACGGACATCCCGCCCAAGTAGTGCTGGTGGTGGACGACATGACCGCCACCATGAGCTGCGCCATCGTAGCCAAGAAGCGCGGTCTGAAGGTAGCCCATGTCATTGCCGGTACGCGTTCGTTCGATATGAATATGCCGCGTGAGGTGAACCGCACAATCGTAGACGCCATTTCCGACTACCTCTTCACTGCCGGAATGGTGGCCAACCGCAACCTCAACCAAGAAGGGATGATACCGGAATACATCCACTACGTGGGCAATATACTCATCGACACCATCCGCTACAACCGCCACCGCCTGATGCAGCCGCTATGGTTCTCCACCCTCGGACTGCGCAAGGGAAACTACCTCTTGCTCACCCTGAACCGCCACGACCTGCTGGAAAAGAAAGCCGTACTCTGTTCCCTGATGCAGACGCTGGCAGCGAAGGCTGGCGACATGCCTGTCGTGGCCCCCATGCATCCCTACGTGGAACGCGCCATAAAATCACTGGGGCTTGACATGCCCCACCTGCACATCCTGCCGCCCCAGAGCTATCTGCACTTCGGCTTCCTCATCAACCAGGCCAAGGGCATCGTGACCGACTCCGGCAACATTGCCGAAGAAGCCACTTTCCTCGATGTGCCCTGCATCACGCTCAACACCTACGCCGAACACCCGGAAACGTGGCGTTTCGGAACCAATGAGCTCGTCGGGGAGAACTCCATTGCCCTCTCCGCCGCTCTCGACAAACTGCTGCATGGCGACTGGAAACACACCACCCTGCCCGACCGCTGGGACGGACGTACAGCCGAGCGCATCGTACAGACGTTGATAAACGGAGAAAAGATATAGAAAAGCTCTTGCTCTCTCTTAAGTATCCCTCTTATTCTTTAAAAAATATTTGCTTCTTGATTAACTGCAAATTGCTAACTTTGCAAATTGATTATGAAATGTATGAAACAAATATATAGCATAGCTCTGCTTCTCCTGCTTCTGTTATCCGTCTCCACCGGTGTGTCGGCGCAGATAAAAGGGGTCATAACAGACTCCCTCACCCACGAACCGCTGATGTACATCACCGTACAATATGAAGGAAAAGGCGTGGGAGGCATCTCCAATGCAGAGGGAGAATACCAGGTAGAGACTCGTAAAGGCTGGAATGAGCTGACATTCTCCGCCATAGGTTACATCACCAAAAAAGTGAAATTCGCCCCCGGCACAAAAGTACTCAACGTGGAGCTGGCTCCTGCCGACGTGATGCTCTCCGAGGTTGTTGTCAAGCCCAAGAAAGAGAAGTACTCGCGCAAGAACAACCCTGCCGTAGAGTTCATGAAGAAAGTCATCGAGAACAAGAAAGCCCTGAAGCTGGAGGAGAACGACTATTACCAGTACCAGAAGTACGAGAAGATGAAGATGTCCGTCAACGACGTCACGCCGGAGAAAATGGAGAAAGGCATCTACAAGAAATTCTCCTTCTTCAAGGATCAGGTGGAGGTATCGCCCAAAACCAACAAGATGATCCTGCCCATCTCCATTAAGGAGACCTCCTCCAAGACCATCTACCGTAAGAATCCCAAAAGCGAAAAGACCATTATCGAGGGTATGAACTCCAGCGGTATCGAAGAGTTCTTCAATACAGGCGATATGCTGGGCACGATCCTCACCGACGTCTTTTCCGACGTCAACATCTACGATGACGACATCCGCCTGCTGCAACGCCGCTTCGTCAGCCCCATCGGACGCGGAGCCATCAGCTTCTACAAGTTCTACCTCATGGACACGCTCATGGTGGACAAGCAAGAATGCGTCCACCTCACTTTCGTGCCCCAGAACTCACAGGACTTCGGCTTCACCGGACACCTGTACGTGGTGAAAGACTCCACCTACGCCGTAAAGAAAGCCATTATGAACCTGCCCAAAAAGACAGGCGTCAACTTCGTGGAGAACCTCGACATCGTGCAGCAGTTTGAGCAACTGCCCGACAGCAACTGGGTGCTCACCGACGACGACATGACCGTAGAGCTCGCCCTGATGAAAGGCATACAAGGACTGGAAGTGCAGCGCACCACCAAGTACAGCGACTATAAATTCGACGAGATAGAACCCCGTCTTTTCCGCCTGAAAGGGAATGTCATCAAGGAAGCCAACATGCTTGCCAAGAGCGACGAATACTGGGCCAAAGTGCGCCAGGTGCCACTCACCAAGAAGGAAAGCTCCATGGACGTATTCATGAACCGCATCGAGCAGATACCGGGCTTCAAATACGTCATTTTCGGTGCAAAGGCGCTGATAGAGAACTTCGTGGAGACGGGCAGCAAAAAGCACCCCAGCAAGTTCGACTTCGGACCCATCAACACCATGATCACCAGTAACTACGTGAACGGCACCCGCTTCCGTCTCAGCGGCATGACCACCGGCAACCTGCATCCTCACTGGAGTTTCAGCGGTTACGGGGCCTACGGCACGCGGGACAAGAAATGGTTCTACTCCGGACAGGCCGCCTACTCCTTCAACAAGCGCGAATACGTCCTTTGGGAATTCCCCAAGCACTACCTCGCCTTCCAGTACACCTACGACGTGATGTCTCCCATGGACAAGTATCTGGCAACGGACAAGGACAATATGTTCGTCGGCTGGAAATGGACCACCGTAGACCAGATGTCGTACATGCGCGACGCCACCCTCACCTACGAACTGGAGACCAACACCGGCTTCTCCGTCAAGGCCATGGCACGCCACCGCAACGACCAGCCTGCCGGCATGCTGCAATACTGGAAGAACAACGGAACCACTCCCGGCGAGTGGGACGAGAAGAACACACTGGTGCACGACATCACCACCACCGAACTGGGTCTGACCCTGCGTTATGCCCCCGGTGAGACGTTTGTCAACACCAAGCAGCGCCGCGTACCCGTATCGCTGGATGCGCCCACCTTCACCCTTTCGCACACCGTCGGACTGAAAGGCGTGCTGGGCGGCGAATACAACTTCAACCTTACGGAAGCCAGCATCCGCAAGCGCTTCTGGTTCGGCTCATGGGGCAAGCTGGACGTCACAGCCCGCGCAGGCGCACAGTGGAACACCGTCCCCTTCCCGCTGCTGAACCTGCCTATGGCAAACCTTTCATACATCACCCAGAACAACGAATCGTTCAACCTCATCGACAACATGGAATTCCTGAACGACCGTTACGCCTCGCTCGCCCTCAGCTACGACATGAACGGGAAGCTCTTCAACCGCATTCCCCTCATCAAGAAGCTGAAGTGGAGAGAGATGTTCCGCATCCGCGGCATGTGGGGCACACTGACCGACAAGAACAACCCCTACAAAAGCAGCAATTCCGACCTGTTCCTCTTCCCTATGCGCGACGGCATGCCCACCAGCCATGTCATGGGCCATACGCCCTACGTCGAAGCCAGCGTGGGCATCTACAACATCTTCAAGTTGCTGCATATAGAATATGTGCGCCGCCTCACCTATACCGACATTCCGGGAGTGAAGAAAGGCGGAGTACGGTTTATGATACTGATGATCTTTTAGCGATTTATGCAACCATTGGCAGAACGTCTCAGACCGAAGACATTAGACGAATACATCGGTCAGAAACACTTGGTAGGACCGGGAGCGGTGCTCCGCAAGATGATTGACGCAGGACGCATCTCCTCCTTCATCCTGTGGGGCCCTCCGGGAGTGGGCAAGACAACGCTTGCGCAGATTATAGCCAACAAGCTGGAAACGCCATTCTACACCCTCAGCGCCGTCACCAGCGGTGTGAAGGACGTGCGCGACGTGATAGACCGCGCCAAGAGCAACCGTTTCTTCTCACAGGCAAGCCCCATACTGTTCATCGACGAAATTCACCGTTTCAGCAAGTCGCAACAAGACTCGCTGCTCGGTGCGGTGGAGCAGGGTACGGTGACACTGATAGGCGCCACCACCGAGAACCCCTCGTTCGAGGTGATCCGTCCGCTGCTGTCGCGCTGCCAGCTCTACGTGCTGAAATCGCTGGAGAAGGACGACCTGCTGGAACTCCTGCAACGTGCCGTAACGACGGATGTCCAACTGAAAGAACGGCAGATAGAGCTCAGGGAGACTACCGCCATGCTCCGTTACAGTGGCGGCGATGCCCGTAAGCTGCTCAACATCCTCGACCTCGTTGTGCAGTCCGAAGCCGGCGACCCTGTGGTCATCACCGATGAGATGGTGACCGAACGCCTCCAGCAGAATCCCCTTGCCTACGACAAAGACGGCGAAATGCACTACGACATCATCTCCGCCTTCATCAAGTCCATTCGCGGCAGCGACCCCGACGGAGCCATCTACTGGCTGGCACGCATGGTGGAAGGCGGTGAAGACCCCGCTTTCATAGCCCGTCGCCTTGTCATCTCCGCTTCCGAGGACATCGGACTGGCAAACCCCAACGCCCTGTTGCTTGCCAATGCCTGCTTCGACACCATCATGAAAGTGGGCTGGCCCGAAGGACGCATCCCACTGGCAGAGACCACCATCTACCTCGCCACCAGCCCCAAAAGCAACTCCGCCTACATGGCAATCAACGATGCCCTCTCCCTGGTGCGGCAGACAGGCAACCTGCCCGTCCCCCTGCACCTGCGCAACGCCCCCACCCAACTGATGAAACAGCTTGGCTACGGCGACAACTATAAATATGCCCACGACTATCCCGGCAACTTTGTCCGCCAGCAGTTCCTGCCCGACGACCTGAAAGACCACCGCATCTGGCAACCGCAGGACAATCCCGCCGAACAAAAGCACAAAGAAAGGATGCAAGCCCTATGGGGAAAGAAAGGGAATGATTAGGGACAGGAGGCACTTAGCATAAGATTAAACTGTAAGTATTAACACCAAATCACCGATAATCATGAAAATAGTAGTTCTCGACGGTTATGCCGCCAATCCCGGAGATCTTTCCTGGGACGAATTGAAAAGTTTGGGAGAGTGCATTGTTTACGACCGCACTGCACCTTCGGAAGTTACGGAACGCGCTGCCGGAGCGGATATTCTGCTGACAAATAAAGTTGTGCTCAACGCAGATACCATAGCTGCGCTGCCCCATCTGAAATACATCGGTGTCCTTGCCACCGGATACAACGTTGTCGATATTGCCGCTGCCAAAGAGCGGGGCATTGTCGTCACCAACATCCCGGCATACAGCACTCCTTCCGTAGCCCAGATGGTCTTTGCGCACATCCTCAACATAGCCCAGCAAGTGCAGCACTACACCGACGAAGTGCGCAAGGGCCGTTGGAGCAGCAATCCCGACTTCTGCTTCTGGGACACTCCGCTCATTGAACTGCGCGGCAAGAAGATCGGTATCATCGGCTTGGGACAAACCGGCTACAACACCGCCCGCATTGCCATCGGTTTCGGCATGGAAGTGCATGCCTACACTTCCAAATCCACCTTCCAGCTTCCCCCCGAAATCAGAAAGACGGAGCTCGACGAACTCTTTGCCAACTGCGACATCATCAGTCTGCACTGTCCCCTCACCGACTCCACCCGCGAACTGGTTAATGCCGCCCGCCTGAAGCAGATGAAGCCCAACGCCATCCTCATCAACACCGGACGAGGCCCGCTCATCAATGAACAAGACCTTGCCGACGCCCTGAACAACGGCACTATCCTTGCCGCCGGACTGGATGTGCTCTCACAAGAGCCGCCCCGCCCCGACAACCCGCTGCTCACCGCCAAGAACTGCTACATCACCCCACACATCGCATGGGCAAGCGCCGCAGCACGCGAACGCCTCATGCAGATCATGCTGGACAATGTGAAAGCATTTCTGGACGGGAAAGTGATTAATGCAGTGACAAAGTAAAAACTAATCGCTAATCACTAATCGCTAACCCCTAAAATCTCGTTTATGGGAAAATCCGCTGTCAAAGGACTCTTGCGTTGGATGCCGGTAGGTGCCACGTGGATGCTGGCTGCCGTTACCATTGCAGCATCCCGTTCCGGACATTATCATCCGGACAGCTCTGTGGTGATGCCCCTGCTGGGACTTGCCGTACCGATATTACTGGTGTCCTGCCTGATAACAGCCCTTTGCTGGGCGCTGGCACGCAAGAAGTGGGCTATCATTCCTTTGGCAGCCTTCTTCTTCAACTGGGAATATCTGACGGCAGTCGTCCGGTTCGGTTCCACCGATGATGATGTGCCTGCCACTGCTCCGGCGCCGAACCGGGAAGGCAAGTCCGGCGGCTGCCTCACCGTAGCCACCTACAACGTACATCATTTCGGCAACGAAATCACCGGATACTCCTGCAAGGAAATAGCCCGTTACATGCAGCAGCGTCATGTCGATGTGCTTTGCTTCCAAGAGTTCGGAGACAATCCCCACTTCACGACAGACAGTCTGCGCCGCGCCCTTTCGCACTGGCCCTACGCCCTTATTCCTGCGGACGACTCCATTCGCGGCATTCTCCCCGTTGCCGTATTCAGCCGTTACCCGCTTGCGGGAGGACGTTTCATCACCTACCCACGAAGCTCCAATTGCAGCATGGCGTGCGACATTGTTCTGGGTGCAGACACCCTCCGCCTGCTGAACAATCACTTGCAGACCACCAGCGTCAGTCAGAACCGCAGGAAGTGGGAACGCGAACTCACTGCCAACGACACCCGCCGCGAAGCGCAAGCCGTACAGGATGCTGCGGAAACCCTGCACGAGAACTTCGTGAAGCGTGCCGCCCAAACCGACAGCATCGTCCGCCTTGTCATCGCCAGTCCGCACCCCGTACTGGTGTGCGGAGACTTCAACTCCCTACCCTCGTCCTACACCTACCGCCAACTGTCCGGAATCCTCCAAGACGGTTTCAAGACAGGCGGACATGGATATATGTACACCTACCGCTACGCCAAGCACATGCTGCGCATCGACTATGCTTTCCATTCGTCCAAGCTGGACTGCACCGACTATTACTCTCCCGATCTGGATCTGTGCAGCGACCACAATCCGGTGATATTTACGGTGAAATACTAAGAAAAAGATTGCTTATAAAAGAAAGAAAGAGAACTCATCTCTCCGTACTCCGTTCATCTTTCCATTTGCCCATATGTTTCTCTATCATATCCTGCGTCCTATCCTTATGTGTGACTTTTCCGGCTACGACAGAAGCCGTAAGGCGTGTAGCCAAACGCAACTTTATATCATCGCTCAACGATTTCAGCATTTCCCAATATGTATCGGTCACTTTCAATGTATCATCCATATCATTCTGTTTTTAGTCATTTATTCTTCTGTCCGTCAGATAGGATGAAACAAAAGTAACGGATTTATTATATCTATACAAGTAAATAACGAATTATTCAATAACATATTAATGCTAAAAAAGGGAATGTGCCGGAATAAAGATTAGCACATTCCAATCCTTATTCCGGCACATCTTCTTTAGTCAACAATTCTTTCTGCTATCTCCTAATTCCGGAGAATGAAAGCCCTTTTAATTAAAGATATAACGTACCCCAATCTGCAACTGCCAACAGTTGGAAGAGTTATTGTAGTTAGTGAAAGTCGTAGACTTCTCATTCAAAGTAGGGCTCTTATAATATTTATTGCTTTTGTCATAAGCATACAGTGAATACTTAGGTTGGTTATCAGCTGTCTTGCCAAGATAATTCAACAACTTGCCATAGTTACAAGAAGAGTTTGTTTTGGTTACTCCCCACGCATCATTCAGCAAATTACCTATATTCAGAATATCCAAAGAAACCTGAAGCGTGTTCATGGACTTGCCCACTTTCAATTTGAAATCCTGAGCTATTTTCAGGTCGAAACGATGTACCCATGGCATTTTCACGTCGTAAGCTTTGGCATATTCACCTTTGTGGCTGCTTAAGTAGTCATCCTGCTCAATGAACTTCCAGAAAATATCACGTTGTGTTTCGGCGGTGACAATGGAACCGTCTTTCAGGTTTGCATCAATGAAGTTCAGTTCATCTTTAGTCTTAGGAATGTACATCAAGTCATATGCCGCACCATCGCCATTCATATCATTGGCATAGTAATAACTGAACATACCACTGTTATAACCGGCATAATACAAACCGATATTAGTTGCAAAGTTCTTACCTTCTTTAATGCGGTAAGAAGCTGAAGCTATAACCTTATTGGGAGTAACATATTGTGAATTGGACAATCCCACTTCATTAGGGCCGTCTACACTGTACAAATTCTGCCAAGAAGAGTAAGCCTGATTACCCGGCAGGCCGGTGAGTTCTTTGGATACAGTATGAGTATAAGAGAACATCAGGTTCAGGTCGGGGATGGGCTGAGCTGTAACCATAGCATTTACTGTCGAGCTATGTCCCTTGCTGGTGTTTTTCAAAACCACAGCTCCACTCGTCACGCCAGATTGTATCGTACCGTTCTTTCCACTCCAAGAACTATAATCATAACGATTGTCGGGACCGGCAAAACGTTCCAAGTTACCTACATTAACAATATTATAATTTTCCATGCTGACGGCATTGATATCCTTGTTCACCATAGCCTCAAAAGTCAATGTCAAGGGGAAAGAAACTGGCAGACGGTAATCTATCGCCAATGAGTTCTTCCAAACCTGCGGAAGTTTAAAGTCATCGGCAACACCGGCTACGGTGGCATAACTGACAGGAGCGTTGGCATCCGTATAAGCAGAGGTCTTGGGCAAGCCCAGGATTTCAATCATATCATTTACATTTGTCGGGTATGCACCGTTGTTCTTGGCAGCATATTGTTGGAGAGCAGTCAACTGTCCTTGCTTGTCGTTGGATATGGAAACGGTATTCTGCAACATCATTGCATTGGTAGGCATGTTCGTCAGGAACACCAAAGGAATACGTCCGGTGAAGATACCTGTACCGCCGCGAAGCACTAAACTACGATCGCCTATAATGTCCCAGTTGAAGCCGACACGTGGAGAGAACAGGACGGAAGCTTTCGGCCATTTACCTGTATCAATTACAGGAGCTTCATAATTATCATATTTAGGATCATTCTTGGCAATAAAATGGTCTTTCCAATCTAAGGCCTTGTATGCTTCATTGGTCTGAAGATCGGTAAGATAGGACATCAAATCGGCACGAATACCGTAGGTCAGTTTGAAACGATCCGTTACATCCCATTCATCTTGCAAATAAAGGGCGCTTTGAGCAAAAGAGACTTCAGCAACCGGATCGGTTTCACCATTATAGCCATAGGTCAGACCAAATGCTACGGGAGCCGCACCATTCTTAAAGTCTTCAAAAGAGTTGAACTTATAATATCCCGTTCCGTAACGCATAAAACTATTGGAAGCCTTCTGATATTCAAAATTGAAACCTCCGATGATTTTGTGGCTGCCAAGCGTCCAAGTGACATTATCCTGTATATTCAGGATGTTATTCTTCACAGCATTGTTCCATGAGAAAAGTTCATAACCGGCACTCATAAATGCATTGCCCGCACCGTCCCAGATGTCAATGTGAGGAAATGGGGAAGATTCGGAAGTACGTACATCCTCAATATTGGAATATGTAAATAAAAAACGGTTTGCCAAGTTGTTACCGAAGCGGCTGTTCAGTTCGGCAGCCAATGACCATACATTATTTTCCATGGCATAGCAGTTGTTTACAAACGCCATGGCATCTTTGGAAATACGATTGGAAGAGGCTCGATCACCTACGGTTGAGGTGCCGTTGGCAGGCAGGTCTTTCGTATTGGTAGTGTAGTTGTAACGTACACTCAATTTATGTGCATCGGTGATGTTCCAGTCTATGCGTCCCAAGAACTTGTAATTCTTCGTACCGCCATCATAATCGGTATAAGATCCCGGATTGTACCCGTATCTGCTCTGCAAAAGATCGGAAAACTCTTTCATATCGGCAGGTGTCACGCGCGAAATCATCTGATCAGCGTTGGACTTTCCATCGGTAGAGAGCTTCCATTTGGTGATAGGTTGCGGTTGGTTTTCGTACTCGCCGTTCACAAAGAAGAACAGTTTGTTCTTGATGATCGGCCCCCCGAAAGTGAAGCCATATACCTCTTTGGACTCTTTCTCACGTACACCGAGATCGTATCCGTCCACCTTGTTGCCGCGGAAGTTCTCGTTTTTCTGATAAGTGTACGCGCTTCCTTTGAACATGTTCGTACCAGACTTTGTAATGGCATTCACGCCGCCACCCACAAAGTTCGTTTGGCGCACGTCAAACGGAGCTACTACCACCTGCAACTCCTCGATGGCATCCAAAGAGATGGGATTGCCGCCACCGGGCAGAGTGGAAGAAAGTCCAAAGTTATTGTTCAGGTTGGCGCCGTCAATGGTAAATGTATTGGTACGCCCGTCACGTCCGGAAAGCGTATTGTTTGCTCCAGAATAGGGAGAGAGGCGCGTAAAGTCGCTCAAGCTACGATCGATAGAAGGGAGCAGCTGCATCTGGTCGCTGGAGACATTGGTGACAGCCCCTGTCTTCACGCCGGCAAACTTGGAAGCCGTACCCACTACGACTACTTCGTCTAATAATTCGGAAGACTCCTTCATATATATATCCAACGGATAGTTCACGCCCAACTGCAAAGTGGCATCCGTTACCTTTACGGACTGATAGCCTATGAAAGAAACTTCAACAGTGTACTTACCTGTGCGCATGCCCTGAATGGAAAAGCGCCCGTCTACATTGGTTATAGCACCGTAACGGGTTCCGGACGCTTCGTGAATCGCCTGAATAGTGGCACCGATAATCGGCTCTTTCTGCATATCCTCTACTTTACCACTCATCGAAGAGGTAGTGAACTGTGCATTTACGCCCATAGCCGCCAAGACCAGCATCAGCGTAAAAATAACTCTCATTCTTTTTAACATAATTGTTTCTAATTGGTTTTTGAAAAATGTTATATTTCTTAAAACACTTGCAAAGGTACGCAAAAATATATGTAAAAGCATTACAATTCTGCTACATTTTTTAAGAAATTATTTGCAGGCGGAAAAGACACATTATATAATAAGGGCATGCCGGAAAAAACGGAAGAAGAAGTTCGGCACAGGGTAAGGGCATGCCGGAAAAGCGTAAGGAGAAATTCGTTGCGGTGAAAGAAAATTGAATATCTTTGCCGCCTTTATCCTAAAAATAATTCATTATGATGGAAACTAAAAAAAAGAAGGTTGGGCATATCTGAAGCATGTCAGAAAAGCCATGGAGTGTATCAAAACCGTAACCGACGGGAAGTATGAGGTGAGCGACGAAGCCTATCACACACTGAAGCGTATAGTGAAAAACTGCGAGAAGCTGATTAAGGCCTACGAAAAAAAGCTGGAACAGAGGGAAAAAGAGCGGGAAAAGTCCCTGAATCGTTAACAAAGCACAAATAACGGCCAAAATGATGTTTATACATATTTACAAAGTCAAAGTGTTGTAGCACACCGCAATAGGTGGCGTAAAGTGTATAAACAGGACAAAGCATCTATCTTATTTTCAGTACATTTGCGGTAATAAACATTGAACGGACATATTCTCTCCCTCCGCCATAAATTGCAAGCGGCGGGAGCAGAAGTCTGCTTCAATAAGTATTCATTTTATAAAAACAAGACATGGCAATTACATGTACGGAAGGAGAAGTGAAAATCTCCGAGTTCGGCTCAGTCCGAAGCAAACAATCACAGACCATCAGTCTGCAAGAGTATGTAAACAAAGTGCGTAGCAACACATTCAAGGCGCAGGTGGAGGAATACCGCCGCCTTGCCGCCCTGCCGGGGCATGAAGCCGAAGCGCAGAGGGTGAAGGACGGGATGCCCTGCATCGTACCCGCCGGAGTGTGCAGCGGCGGACACGCAGTGAAGAACCTCGTCAAGCACAGCGGACTGCTCCAGATAGACATGGACCACACCCTGCTGCGCACCACCGAAGTGTGCCGGCTGCTCTGCGAACTGCCCTACGTGACAGTGGTGCACAAGAGTTTCTCGCAGAACGGCGTACGGGCGTTTGTACGCGTGGCAGCCGAAGATGTGATGCGGAACTATGAGCAGCTTTATGCCGCCGTAGGAGAAGCCGTCAGCCGGCATGCCGCACACAACTACGACTCCAAATGCAAGATCCTGACACAGCCCAGTTTCTATTCGTGGGACGCAGATGCGTATTACAATCCCGATGCGGAGACTTTCAAGATGCAGTGGGGAGAAGAAACGGGAAAGGAAGCGGGAACAATTTCAGAAACAGCAGCAAATGCAGGAGGAACTGTTTCAAGAGGAATAATCTCAGAAGTGACAGACTCAGGAAAAGCTGTTTCAGGAGGAGCAATCTCAGAAGTGACAGACTCAGGAAGAACTGTTTCAGGAGGAGCAATCTCAGAAGTGACAGACTCAGGAGTGACAGACTCAGAAAAATCAGCATCAGGAGCAACAGCTCCCGGTTTTCTGGTGCAATTCCTCAACGACTTTGAGCACCGCAACCCCTTCCGTCGTGGTGAGCGAAACGACCTTGCGTTGAAGCTGGGTCGTGTGTCTCGCAGTAAAGGTTTTTCAAAAAAGGAGTTGGAAGAAGTTATCAGCCTCTTCATCCGCCGCTATGCTGCAACCGATTTCACAGCCGAAGACATCCGTCAACGCATAACCGCTGGTTATCAATTCATTGACTCTCTTCCGCAAAAAACGGAAATTCCCGGCGAGGGTTCAAATAGGGTTCATTTCCCTTATGACCCCGCCGAGCCGCCCGATGCGGGCTCCGAAGAAGAAGATTTGTTGGAAAAAAACAACGAACTTCGTGCCCAGTCTCCCTACATTCCCGACAGCGCATACAGCGGTCTGCCCCAATTCCTGAAAGACTGTGTGCAATACGCTTCCGACCCGCGCGAACGCGACATCACGCTGCTTGGCAGCCTTAACTGTTGCAGCGCCCTCTTCCCCGGTGTCAGCTTCTTCTACAAGAACGCCCTCTACTCTTCCCACTTCTACCATGCCCTCGTGGCAAACGCAGCAGCCGGAAAGGGCGTCGTGGCATTCATCCTCAGCCTGCTCGATGCCACCCAGGAATATTACGACCGCCAGCGTCGCGATCAGAAGAAAGCCTTCGAGAAAGCCCAAATGGCATGGGAAGCCGAAGTGCATCAGGCACTGCGCGAACACCGTTCTCCCGACTCCGACAAGAAGCCCGAAGAACCCAAAGCCAAATACCTGAAGACCTCCTCCACCACCAGCAAGAGCCGTCTGCTGGAGCAGCTCGCCACCAACGGCGAACTCGGCTGCCACATGTCGTCCACCGAAATCAACACCCTCATCTCCTCGCTCGCACAGGACTACGGCAAGTATGAGGACATCCTCTGCAAGGCTGCCCACCACGAGGAAATCTCACAGTCGTACAAGATAGACGGCGACCCGATAGTCGTTCCCCGTCCCCACCTGGCACTCATCATGTCCGGCACACCGGAGCAGTTCACCGGCTTCTTCCGCAGCCACGAAAACGGTCTGTACAGTCGTTTCCTCATCTACACCCGCCAGCTCAACCCCCATTGGGAGACGTGTGCCCCCGGCGAAGGACGCGTGGATCTGCGCGAGCACTTCCATACGCTGGGAAAGAAACTCTTCGAGATGCACAAGTTGCTGCTGGAATCCCCCACCCTCGTCACCTTCACCCCCGGACAGTGGGAACGCCATACGCAACAGTTCGGCGTGTGGCTCAAGTCGGCCCTGGTGGAAGGAAAGGAGTTCCCCACCAGCATCGTCTTCCGTCATGGACTGCTTGCCATGCGCCTCGCGTCCATCCTCACCATCTTCCGCAAGTGGGACGACTACCGCTATGCCAAGGAATACTGCTGCACCGATGCCGACTTCGACACCGCCATGCAGATTATAGCCACCGTCATCGAGCACAGCCTGCTGCTGGGCACTTCGCTGCCCGACACCGGACACCCGCCGGTAGCCATGCGTAAATTCCACCAGTTTGAAGACGTTCTCAAGAAATTACCGAGGATTTTTTCTTACATAGACTTCATCAATGCCGCCAAAGAACTCGGCATATCTGTGTCCACAGCCAAACGTTACCTGAGAAAGGCAGTTGAACAAGAACTCGTTGTGAAACAGAAAGATAAGTACCGAAAACGCAGAAAAAGGCAAGGTAAACAGGGGCTATAAGGAAATGAACCCTAAATGAACCCTCGCCCCGACAATTCGACGGGCGGGGGCTCTTTGGAAAAATAAAAACAAAAGAAACAAAGCTGTTTCTCAAAACTATTCGTATCTTTGTGTACGATGTACGAACATCGCAAGCAATATATAAAAGCATCATCCCATGAAATCGACTACCGAAATATTAGAGCTGCTCCGTATCTACAAGGCACACTCTGCCGCCAAATACGGCGTGAGACGTCTCGGTATCTTCGGCTCCGTAGCCCGCGGAGAACAGACGGAACACAGTGATGTTGACATCTGCTACGAAGGAGACGCCCCCTCACTCCTCACGCTTGAACGTATCCAAAGCGAACTGGAAAACCTACTGGGAAGTCCGGTAGACCTGATAAGAATACGCGAACGCATGAACAGCCGCCTGAAACAACGAATTCTAAAAGAAAGCATCTATGTATGACAAGGAATTAGCACTCGACAGCCTATATAACATCCAAGATGCACTGTTACTGATAACCGAACGTGCTGCTGTAGCCAATACCGCGGACGACTTTCTGATGTCGCCGGACGGAATGTTGCGCTTGGATGCTATCTGCATGAACTTGATAGCACTTGGGGAAGCCGTAAAAGGACATCCCTCCGATGCTCCCCATCATTCAACGAATGATTAAAGAGATAATACACCCCGTACAATAAAATAAGCCCGAAAAAGATACAAACCTCCTGCAGGATAAAAGAATTTCTTCCTGTGAGACAGATAATTTCCCCTTGCGGGATAAATAATTTCATCCCGTAAGACGGGAAGTTTCGTCCTACGGGATGAAAAGTTTTGTCCTGCGAAACGGGAAGTTTCGTCCTGCGAAACGGAAAACATTCATTCTGCGAAACATGGGGTCATGGTGTTCCCAGCACCCCTATGATGAGCCGCACTTGTGCGGGCGTGTACCGTCGTGCGGTAGGCGCCATGCCCGTTTCCTGCAACTGCTGCTCCAGTCCGGGCGCGGTACGTATCCATTCGTTGAACTGCTTGACGGCTGTCTGCTGCTGCACACCGTCTATATACATGCTTGCCAATTCGCCCTTGCCGTAGCTGCGCACCACAAAGGCTTTCTCTACAATATCTTCATCGGGCTTTCCCATACAGAGTCTCCATTAGTGTAATTTTCATTCGGATTGGAGACATAAAGATAGTGATTTTCAGCGAGATAAGCAATCAAACCCGGAGAAATTCATCTCCGATACCACTTTCTTTTTTTCTTCTTGCGGGCTTGCTGCAATGCCGTCCCAAACAGGCAACAGGCACATTTCAGTTCTTTCGGGGAGAGTTTATCCAAATTGTCAAGAATACCGGAAATAGAAAAGTTCTCATCGAGAAATTCATAAGGATCGGCGGCCTCTTCCAAATCCCGCTTCATGAGGCAGGCACATACAGGACATTTATCCATTGATCTGTTATATTTTTTTAGTTTATGTGAGGAAATATCTTATCAACTTTACACAAAAACACCTAAGGGAAAACCCCTCAAAAAACACATACCTCACTCCCCTTTCAGAAAGAAAGATGCTCAAAGATAACACTTTTTGGTTATTATTTGCATGATTATTATAAATTAATACAATATCGGAGCAAAAAAAATACGACTACCGGAGAAATAAAAGGAAACAGCCTATATATTATTACTAATGGATGCACAGCATTTGTTAAGGTATGCACAGTATTGTTAAGGCATACACAGCACTGTTAAGGCATGCACAGCATTGTTAAGGCATACGCAGCATTGTTAAGGCATGCACAGCATTGTTAAGGCATACGCAGCATCGTTAAGGCATGCACAGCATTGTTAAGGCATGCACAGTATCGTTAAGGCATGCACAGCATTGTTAAGGCATGCACAGCACTGTTAAGGCATACTTATCGTTACTAAAGCGTACTTATCGTTACTAAACCTTACCCAACCTTACCGAATCGTATTTTCCGCCTTTCCTCTGCCGTATCTTTGTTTCAACGAAACGAGGTAAGGAATATCGCCGCGGAGACTTCTTCTCCTCCAACCGTCAGAGACAATCAATCAGTATTAACATTAGAAAAAAACTAACTTCATTATGGCAATCATCGTAGAACCTGTGCAACGCTATCAGAAGGTCGGTGACAAGACTTCCCCGCAGCTGTACTACCTGAAGCGGAAAGCCAACAACTCCCGCCTGTACAACACCAAGCGCATCGCGCAAGAGATTGAAGAACTGGGCGGCATGTCCGCCGAAGACGTGGAACACGTGGTCACCGCCCTCGTACGCAACATCAAACGCAAGCTGACAGACGGCGACAGCGTAAAACTGGACGGCCTCGGTGTGTTCTACACCACTTTCCACAGCAAAGGAACCGCCAGCTCGGAAGAATGCACCGTAAAGAACATCGACAAAGTGAACATCCGCTTCCTCACCGACAGCGGTCTGCGCCTTGTCAACGACTCCGGAGCCACCACCAAAGGCAGCCCCAACAACGTGGCGTTCAGCCTCTACAACCCCAAAGAGGACGGTCCCTCCGGTGGCGGTGGCAGCGGCAGCGGTGACGACGGAGAAGAAGAAGATCCGCTGGGATAAGTCACGCAAGGAAAGCTATCCGGTTCTCCTCCCTCTCCCTGTGTGAGGGGGGAGAACAAAGTAACAATTCGCAATTGCAAAGCAACAATTCGTAATTGCAAGGTAATCCTTCACAATTAATGCGAATCAGTAGTTGAATTTATAGTTCATTATTATACGGATTTGAGCTTTTTCACCACAGAGGGCACAGAGACTCACAGAGTCTTTCTCTTTTTATGAGGCAAAACATTTTATTTATGAGGCAAAACATTCTGTCATTCAGAGCGTAGCGAAGAATCTGCTCTCCCTATACTGGGATGAGTATTGACATGAGTGAGTATTGACATGAGAGAGTAGATTCTTCGCTACGCTCTGAATGACAGATACTATCGAGTAGCAAGATTAACACTCTGTGAAACTCTGTGCACTCTGTAAAACTCTATGCGCTCTGTGTACTCTGTGGTGAAAGCATTCATTACTTGCAAGGTTATAAACTTAATTCAAATACTGATTCGCACAATTAATTAATAATCAAAAAAATCAAAACTCCTATGGCAACAAAATCATCTTGGTGGGACAAGTTCCTCAAAATCGTAATCGCAGTAGCATCGGCCGTTCTCGGCGCAGTAGGCGCCAAAGCCATGCCCATGTAACTCATCACTCCTCGTTCCTCACTCCTATCTCCTCATTCCCATGCGTACAATCACCCTGATCATCATCCATTGCAGCGCCACGTGCGAAGACCGCCCCTTTACGGAGCAGGCACTGGAAGCCGCCCACCGCCAACGCGGTTTCGACGGCACAGGCTATCACTTCTACATCCGTCGCGACGGCCGCATACTCACCACCCGCTCCCCCGAACGTCCCGGAGCACATGCCCGCGGCTACAACGCCCACTCAATAGGCATCTGTTATGAGGGCGGTCTGGACCACTACGGCATGCCCAAAGACACTCGCACCGAGTGGCAACGCCATTCGCTCCGCGTCCTCGTCAGGACGCTGCTGCTGGACTATCCCGGCGCCCAAGTGGTGGGACATCGCGACCTGAGCCCCGACCTCAACGGCAACGGCGAGGTGGAACCCATGGAATGGACAAAGCAATGCCCTTGCTTCGAGGTGAAGAGGGAGAAGTGGTAGGCGGACAGTCCGGAAAGAAGAGCTCGAAAAGAAGAGCCGGGAAAAAGAACCGGAAAGAAGCATCGGGAAAAATAAGAAAAGTCTGAAGAGTAAGAAAGAGACAAGAGATGCTTAAAAGAGAGAAAGGGTGATGCCCAAATCAAATTCAGTTATCATTCTGCCATTCAAAGCAACTGAATTTTATTGGGGCGTCACCCTTTCTCTTTTTATTCGTAACCGGCAGAATAAGTTCTGACTAATTCATTTTATATTATGAAAGTAACCGGCAAGACAATTACCATGCCCAATCGTCCAGATTCATACTGCTTTCTACTGTATTTTCCAAATCATCCGGCAGATTGCAGAAGAAATCGATTCCGGTCTTTTCCTCCAACTCATCAATGCTCAAAGCACTGGCTTTCAGCTCCTCCAATGTAGGCGCTTTGCTGTATTCCTTATGCTCCACTCTGAAACCAATGGCATGATATGCACCGTCCGTTTCGGAGAGGACGGCCATAAAGTAGTATTTGGGACAAGCCAGCCCGCCTTTGGTAAAGCCGTTTGCATCGGTCGTAGGCTTTATGTTGTCACCGCCATTCTTCTGACCTGTGTAGCTGACCAGCAGTTCATTGAGCGCACCGCCTTTAACCACGTACAACTTGCTGTAAGTAGTGGTGAAGTCTTTTTCCGCACCGCCCCACTTGCGTACCTGTTCCTCAAATTCAGCCCAGTAAGGACTGTTGAAGGAGTGTATCATGGGAGACATATTGCTGAAATAGAATGTCTGGTCGTTGGCTTCCTGCGTGAAAAGACGGTCGGCAGAACCGCAGATGTGTCCGCGGTCAAAGCCATCGTTCTTGTGCTGTTCATCGGTGACCTGCATGGCTTCGGGAAGCAAGGGGTCGACGACGAACTTGTCTTTGCGCTTCACTCCATCGCCTGCCTTGCGGGTTGTTTCATCGAACGCGAAAGCCACCCATGAGGAGTGCTTCTTTGTGTCGTCCCACTCCAAAGCGTAGTTCAGCAACTCCGCGCCGTTCACTTTCAGCGAATGTGCCACGAAAACGTTGGCTTCGTTCAGGCGGGGTATCTCAAGGTTGAGCGAATAGCCGCTTTTGTCCTTGGCGTTGGCATTGGCATTGGGCTTTACGTCTTCCTCTACCACATATTCTATTGTGACATTGTTACCGCTGATGCTGCACACGCGGAACTTGACGTATTGGTGGGCAGCCAGCGTTTCCGTATGTGCCCAATAGGTGGCGCCGTCCACTACGGGAACACCGTCAGCCTGCCAGGCATCGGCTTCGGGACGGGTTTTCATCTCGTCCAGACGGGTCGAGGTGCTCTTCACAAAGGCGTATTGCTTGCCGTAGAATGTCTTGTCCTGAATGTAGAACGGAGACTGGAAACCGTCCGGCTCGAACACCGTAAATCCTGCCTGCGGATTTTCATAACCTTTCAACACGAGTGTGGCGGCATTGTCCTGCGTTGTTTCAACGTATCCGTTATAGGGCGCATCGGAACCTTCGCATGCAACCACCGTAACCATTGCAAGCATCAACAGCCACAATCCTAATATATTGCTTATCTTTTTCATTTTTCTTTTTGATTTTCTGTATTAAAGAATACAACTCTGAATTATGACGCCCGGACGGGGCGGAATGTTCCGCTCCGCCTAAGCGTCGTCTTTATTTATTCGGCAGGAGTTTCGGCATCTCCGCCTTCTTCTCCCTCTCCTTCTGCCACTTTTTCACGAACTACCACGTTCTGTACCTCCCAGGTAGGAGCAACATTATCGGTGCTGACATACTTGAAGGCAATGGTGACTTTCTGTCCGTTGTAGGCACTCAGGTCTATCTTGTTGGTTATGAAGTCCCACTTCGTGCCATCTGTCCAGTTTTCCACTGTCAGGGCTGTCCATGTAGCGGTTTTCACATCATCGGAGTAATCGGTGGATACCATTACATTGAGGTTATCGGAAGGAGTTTCAGTGCGGAAGCGACAGGCATGGTCGAACAACAGTTCGGGTGCTTTCGATTTCTTGAAGTTCATAACGGGCGACACAAGCCAGCTTTCGGCTGCATGATTAGCCTTGTTGGCATAGGCGGATGCCTTCATATAGCCGTAAGAGTCCAACTTCCATACCCAGTTCACGTCATTGAGGAATATGTCCTGAATGGTAAAGCTGCCCATATCCTTCTTGAACGTTTCGTTCAGATACATGCTTGCCTCAACACTGATGCCCTCGGCATCCTGCGTAAAGGTGGTAGTGACGAGCTTACAGGAAGTTGTCTCTGTCCAGTCCTCTCCCAGCGTGTATTCGGCAACCACAGGCGTATCGGCTTTCTTGTTGTAGACCACCGCAACCATGTCACCCACAGCAGCGTAAGGGTATTTTTGTTTCAGATAGGTGGGCAACACAGCTTCCGGTTTCTCAATCATGTCTGCACCCAATGATTCGTAGAGAGCAGGCTCTGCCACAAGCAGTTTGGCTTCTTTCAGAGTGTATGGCTTCCATGTCTTGTTCTCACCGTCGTACACGTAGAGCGCAGAAGCCGTAGGAGAAACGGTAGTGGCACGAGTGGCGGCAAGAGAACGGGTCTCTACAATGTCATTGTCCAGAATTTCTTTATAGAGAGATACATCCCAATAATCATTTTTCTCTTCTACAAGGAAGTTATTCATTTCCCAAGTGGTACCTCCCTTGGCGGTACTTGTATACTTCAACGCAAAATGTATCTTTTTGCCTTTAAACTTCGACAGGTCTATACCACCGGTATTTACCATGTCCCAACTGTTTCCGGCAGGCCAATTAGGCACCTCAACATCTTCCCATGTAGCCGTTGCATAATCTCCCGTATAATCCTCGGATACCTTTACTCCTAAGACAGCCGATGCATCCGCACCTTTCAAATAATTCAGAGCAGCATCAAAAGAAAGCTGTGGATTGTTTGCTGCTGTCAGATCTATTTCTGGAGAAATAAGATAGCTTTCCGTAGCATAATTTTTCTTACTGATATACCCGGTAGCTTTCCAATATTTATATTTACTGTCATAGGTCCAGATTGCACTTGGAGCACCGCCATCGGATACGTTATGCACCTTGAAGCCTCCGTCATTTTCTGCTACTGTTTCAGTCCAATAAACTTTTCCTTCGAACATATCAGCCGGATAAGAACCAAATGAGAACTTGCTATTAGTATAGGTCAGTTTGATAGTCTTTCCCTTTTCCACGTTGGATACGGCAAAAGTTCCATCGCCATTGCTCTTAAACGCCCATTCGGCTCCTTCATTAGGCAGCTTGCTGCTTACATTAAAGCTGTTGTACGTCCCTTGCTGATAGATGTATTTTTCCAGCGGATTAAGCATTGTATAACCATTTGCACTCTTTGCAATGGTTATAACCCAGCCGCTGCCGTCCTCTGTACTGATAACATTGTGTTCTCCAACGGCTATCGGGGCAGGATTCATATAACCATAAGAACTATTGTCCTTGTCCAACTTTCCAAACGGATAATAATTTCCGTCTTTTCCCTTAGCAGCTATCACATATCTTCCACCTTCTTGGTCCAACGTTTTGGTAAGCTGATAGACAGTTGCCAGTCCTTCTCCCGAACTGGGTTCTAAGTTGGAGTAAGCATAGTTCACCACCTTCATCTCACCGTCAGTAGGATTGCTGACAGCAGCGGTCAGCAAAGCCGGAATCTTCTTCAATGTGGACGGAGAAAGGTAAGAAGCCTTTACACTCTCGCCCCATACCGTTTTGTAATCCTCCTCTGTCAAATCATAAGTGGACAGTTTCTTGAAATCGTCCATATAGTCCGACGGGTCGAAAAGCTTGTAGGTCACCACAAACCTGGAGCCTGCATCGGCATTGGGGTATTTGGACTTCAGATAGGCGGGAATGTAGTCTTCCGCCGGAGCTTCCTCCGTAAAATAGTGGTTGGTGCCTACTGCTTCCAAGGCTTTTACAAACGTCTTCCCCTCAGGGTCTTTGGAAAGTGCCAGTTCCTGGTTGGCGGTCAGCTTGGAGATACTGCCGTAGTCGGATGTAGCCAGTGTCATGGCAATGTCCTTTACGTCGGTAATGCCGGGATTGATGTTGAATTGATCATCGTAATGGTCGTCACAAGCAGTCAACAGAGCCAGTAACGCTATCGAAGCGAATATTTTCTTCTTCATATCGTGAATGTTTTTTCGGTTTAGAAGTTAACTTTCAATCTTATGTTATATGTACGTCCGAAAGAATAGAACACATATACATTATCGGATGTAGCTACTGCACTCGCACTACTTGGGTTCCAAGCCTTGGAGATGTACTGATAGTTCAGCAGGTTGTTCACATTACCGGAAAGAACGGCATCCAGCTTGCCAAACTTGAAACGATACGAAGCGTTCATGTCCAACTGGCTGGCAGCAGGTATCTTCCAGGGCTCTGCCACTGCCGTCTCTTTTCCGACAGAAAGGATCGTGCCGTCTACGGCATAGTATGCATAGTTGCGTCCGTAGTAGGTCCAGTCTGCGCCTACACGCAATGCTTTAGTGATGTTTACGTTGGCTCCCACAGCAGCCGTAGTCTGTGCCGAACCACCCACACGTACACCATTCATCTTAACAACAGCCTTGGCATGATCTTCCGCACCGGGAGTAGTCACTGTTCCGGCTTTGGTCATGGCATTGCCCATCTCGTCATACACGTAGCCTGTGGCATCGCTATCCCACTTCCAGTCGCCCAGAGAAACCATACCGGTGAGCTCCAGCCAACGGAAAGGACGGACTTTGACATCCAGTTCGGCACCCTTGTGCAAAGCGGCAAGACCCGCCATATTGATGTTACCGTTCTGCTGATTGTCCAGCGTCACGCTCTTCGTCATGGTCTTGTCCATCCAACGGGTGTAGTAGAGGTTCAGATTGGCGGTAATCCAAGAGTTGCGGAAACCGTAGCCCAGCTCTGCCGAGAATACTTTCTCGTTCACCGCTTCCTTGTTCAGGACGTTGCTCTTGTCGGCTGTCATGAACGCGCCGTAAGAGTATTTGGGAGCGCGGCTGATATAACCTACATTGGCAAACACATTGTGGTTGTCATTGAAATTGTAGTTAGCACCACCTTTGGCTGTGAAGCCCAGGAAGTTCACCACATCAGACTTGGCGTGTTCCTTGTCGTAGTAGAAACGGTCGTAACGCCAATACCCCGTATTGGAAAGCGAACCTGCCACAAATGCCGACAGACGGTTTTTGTTATATTCCAATTGGAAGAATCCGCCTTCCTGCATCACAAATCCGTCGTAATCGCGGAAAACAACATCGCCTACACCCAATTTCTGATAACGCCAGTTGGGATCGGACGCATGTATATTATTCTTCGGATCCACATTTCCACGCTCGGAGTCGAGATAATAGGAACCGCCGAAAAGATCGGAAATCTCATTGCGGTGTACACCTTTATAATAACGGTAGTCCACACCACCGTAGAAGTCAAAGTTCTGCCCTATCTTAGTGGTATAGGTGGAAAGCAATCCGTACCAGTCGTGACTGTTGTTGGAACGTGCCGCAACCATGGCAGAACCGTACTGGCTCGTACGGTTAATCTCTTCGATGGCAGCATAGTCGAACGTTCCGTCACTGCGGCGGAAAGTGTCGTACAGCGTACCTTTATAAGCCCCTCTCCAAGAGGAATAGGAATAGGGAGAAAATTCCGTATTCCCCTGACCTGAGAAGCCGGAACCACGTCCCAATGACACATACAAGGACGTACTGAGTGATGATTTGGAGTTTATCTGCCACTGGTGATTCAAGCTGATCTGCGGCTTATGATACTTATTACGGTAAGAGTTGTATGCCTCACCGTTGGAACGATAACCAAAAGTAGGATTGTATTTGTGGTCTTTCACGCCATAAACAGTTTCCACCATTTTCCAGTCGGCCAGCGTAAGACCTCCGTATGAGGAACTGCGCTGTCCATGTTCCTGCGGAGCGCCGAAAGCCGTCAGCGTAAGCTGATGCTCATCATTGATGCGCTTGGAGATAGAAGCAAACCAGTTGTATCCCTCGAAGTCGGTTCCCTGAATGTATCCGTCTCCCCAGTTCTTACCACCCATCAAGGTAAAAGCCCAGCCACTCTTGCTGATGCCCGAAGAAATAGAAAAGAGTATTTTGTTCATCCCGTCATTGCCCATTCCATAGGAAAGGAACCCACCTTTCTTGGCATCCAGGTTGCGGGTCACGATGTTAATGGTACCTCCCACAGAAGGAGCCGACACCTTGCTCGCACCCAGACCGCGTTGCGTCTGTATGCTACGGGCCACATCGCTAAGTCCCGCCCAGTTGGACCAGTACACGCCGCCATGCTCCATTTCGTTCATGGGCACACCGTTCACCATCATGGCAATGTTACTATTGTCAAAACCACGCATATAGATTTCGGAGTCTCCAAAACCACCGCCTTGCTTATTGGCATGCACACCCGGTGTGGACTTCAGCAACTCCGGAAACTCTTGCGTCCCCAATTTTTCTTCGATGAAAACCGGATCTACCGTAGACAAAGCTACCGGCGTTTTACGAGCCACTGCAACGGATGAAGTGATAACCACATCCTTCAGCATCACAGCATCGGGGGTCATCCGGATAATACCCAAATTAACAGAAGCGCCTTTCTGTTTAACTTTCTCCTTCAAGTCTTTATAACCCACATACTTGAATAACAATGTGGCATTAGAAGCAACGCTTTGCTTGAAATAGCCGTCAATATCGGTCACCGATCCCTGAGTAGTCCCTTCTACCATTACGGCGGCTCCGACCAAAGGCTCACCTGTTTCAGCATCAACAAGCTGACCTCGTACTGTAGTCTGAGACCATGCAACGGCAGTATAAGCCGACAGCACAGCCATCAACAGAAATTGAATTAGACTTTTTCTCATAATTCTACTTTTAGTTAATAGATAGTGTTAATTAATATTTAAAAAAGTTCGTGAGTTGCAAATATAATATTATTAAATTAGATATTCATTACAATTATGCTACAATTTTTCAAATTAATAAACGATTCGGGAAACTCTAAAAACAAAAAAGCTCCGCCAATTTCTCGCGGAGCTTTCTTTTTGTCACAAATGCAACGTATATTCTTTCAAATTAAAATCTAAAATCAGTCATTCATTAACTTTCTATAACGCACACGAGTCGGCTCTTCTTTACCCAGACGTTTCAATTTATTTTCTTCATATTCCGAATACGACCCTTCGAAGAAGAACACATTGGAGTCGCCTTCAAACGCAAGGATGTGCGTACAGATGCGGTCGAGGAACCAGCGGTCGTGGCTGATGACAACGGCGCATCCGGCAAAGTCCTCAAGACCCTCTTCGAGGGCACGCAGGGTGTTGACGTCAATGTCGTTGGTAGGCTCGTCGAGGAGCAGCACATTGCCTTCTTCCTTGAGGCAGAGGGCCAGGTGAAGACGGTTGCGCTCACCACCGGAGAGCACGCCGCAGAGCTTTTCCTGATCGGCACCGGAGAAGTTGAAGCGCGACAGGTAGGCGCGTGCGTTGATGTCGCGTCCACCCATGCGGATGAGGTCGTTGCCGCCGGAAATCACTTGGTAGACACTCTTGTTGGGGTCGATGTCCTTGTGTTGCTGGTCCACATAGGCTACTTTCACAGTCTCTCCTACCTCGAACTCGCCGCTGTCGGGAGTCTCCAGCCCCATGATAAGGCGGAAAAGGGTGGTCTTACCTGCACCGTTGGGACCGATGATGCCCACAATACCGTTAGGCGGCAGCATGAAGTTGAGATCGTCGAACAGGAGCTTGTCGCCAAACGCCTTTGCCACGTGCTTGGCTTCGATGACCTTGTTGCCCAGACGGGGACCGTTGGGGATGAAGATTTCGAGCTTTTCCTCCTTCTCCTTCACATCCTCGTTCAGCAGTTTGTCGTAGGAGTTCAGACGGGCCTTTCCCTTTGCCTGACGGGCCTTGGGAGCCATACGCACCCACTCCAGCTCGCGTTCCAGCGTCTTACGGCGCTTGCTGGCTGTCTTTTCTTCCTGCTCCATGCGCTTGGTTTTCTGTTCCAGCCAACTGGAGTAGTTGCCCTTCCAGGGAATGCCTTCGCCGCGGTCGAGCTCGAGTATCCAACCTGCCACGTGGTCGAGGAAGTAGCGGTCGTGGGTTACGGCGATTACCGTACCTTCGTACTGCTGCAGATGTTGTTCCAACCAGTCGATGGACTCTGCATCGAGGTGATTGGTGGGCTCGTCGAGGAGCAGCACGTCGGGCTTCTGGAGCAACAGGCGGCAAAGTGCCACACGACGGCGTTCACCACCGGAAAGATGCTCTACGGACTGGTCTTCGGGCGGGCAACGGAGTGCATCCATCGCACGCTCCAGCTTACTGTCGAGGTTCCATGCATCGGTAGCGTCGATGATGTCCTGCAACTCTGCCTGACGGGTGAAGAGCTTGTCCATCTTGTCCTGATCCTCGTAGTATTCGGGCAGACCGAACTTCTGGTTGATCTCCTCGTACTCTGTCAGCGCATCCACAATGGGTTGCACGCCTTCCATCACCACTTCTTTCACTGTCTTCGTAGGATCAAGATAAGGCTCCTGAGCCAAATATCCTACCGAATATCCGGGTGAAAACACCACTTCGCCCTGATAGGATTTATCCAAGCCGGCGATAATCTTCAGCAAGGTTGATTTACCCGAACCGTTCAGACCGATGATACCGATTTTCGCTCCATAGAAGAACGAAAGGTAGATGTTCTTCAACACCTGCTTGTTGTTCTGCTGAATGGTCTTGTTCAGCCCTACCATAGAAAAGATAATTTTCTTATCGTCTACTGTTGCCATGTAATTTTAAGTATAAAGTATGAAATATAAATTATGAATGTTCCTTTATAATGTTTCCTTATAACGTTCTTTTTATAATATTTCCTTATAATGTTCTTTTTATAATGTTTCTTTTATAATACCGCTATTACGACATCGCTTTATAATGTTCTTTTGTGATACTCTTGTGATACCCTTTGTGATACCTTTCTTTATTTTAGCAATACATTTTTTTAATGGAATATCAATGTATCAAACATTGTATTATCAGGGAATTAAGAACTACCGCATCTATAATCCCGGTACAAAGATAGGAAAAAAAGCGAAATTCCTTTGCAACTTCAAAAAAAGTCTCTATCTTTGCACCCGCTTAACAGCAGTAAAGGATTGATTCGCTAGCTCAGCAGGTAGAGCACAACACTTTTAATGTTGGGGTCTTGGGTTCGAGCCCCAAGCGGATCACCAGAAAATCAGAGAGTTACACTAAAGTAACTCTCTTTTTTTATGCCTGAAAAGCCCGTTTTACCTCCCGGTCCGGGCAAACCGGGAAGTAAAACGGAGAAGCATTTACTTTCGGCTGACGATTGTCCCGGTGGCCTGGTTGGCAGGCATCACCAGCACCTCCGCCACTTGTATATGTTCGGGTACGGCAGCGGCAAAGTACACCACTTCGGCAATGTCGTCACCGGTAAGCGGACGGATGCCCTTGTACACATTGTCGGCAGCGGCTTTGTCTCCACGAAAGCGCACTACGGAGAAATTCGTCTCCACAAGGCCGGGCTTGATGTTCGTCACCCGGACGGGAGTATCCACGAGGTCGATGCGCAAGCCGTCGGACAGGGCTTTGACGGCAGCTTTAGTGGCACAATACACACTACCTCCCGGATAGGCATAATCGCCGGCAATAGACCCCATGTTGATGACATGACCGCGTCCGCGCTCCACCATTCCGGGCACGACGAGACGGGTCATGGCAAGCAAGGATTTCACGTTGGTATCAATCACCACATCCCATTCGTCCAGACTACCCTCATGCTCTTTGTCCACACCGATAACCAGTCCGGCATTGTTAATCAGGATGTCTATTGCCTTCCACACTTCGGGAAGCGAATCGAGGGCGGCTGCCGCAGCCCGGCGGTCGCGCACATCGAAAGGAAGCAGGCAGACGTCCGCATGATATTCCGTTTCCAGCTCACGCTTTACGGCTGCCAGTTTCTCTACATTCCGTCCGTTGAGGATGAGACGGTAACCATTCATGGCAAACTTACGCGCACAGCCCTCTCCTATACCGGAAGAGGCGCCTGTGATAAATACAATTTTCTTTTCCATACTGATAGTTTATAATTCATTGTTTGAATTTCATTGTTTGTAATTCGTCTTCTGTAATTTATCATCAGCAAATCTTCTTTTTCTTCTTCTTCTTCTTCTTCTTCTGCTGCTGCTTCAGCAATTCGTCATCAACAATTTATCATCAGCAATTCATCATCAGCAATTTGTCATCAGCAATTCATCATCAGCAATTTGTCATCAGCAATTCATCATCAGCAATTCATCATCAGCAATTCGTCATCAGCAATTCATAATCAGATGTTACGAAGTGCAAAGTTATGACTTATTTGCGAGCATCAACAAATAACTCGCAACTTATCCTCCATAACCCTTAAAGTTTTCAAGAAATATATGTACCTTTGCGCCACTTTTTGTGATGACTGACTATATCAGGTAGAGATTTGTTTAATTAGTTTGGATAAAGATAAGAAACGCTTATGCAAAAGTCCGATTGCATCATCGGTGTAGAGCACGTATCGAAATTCTTTGGAGATAAAGCCGTACTGAATGATGTGAATTTGTCTGTCCGTAAGGGCGAGTTTGTAACGATATTGGGACCGTCCGGTTGCGGAAAGACGACGTTGCTGCGTCTGATTGCAGGTTTCCAGACCGCCTCGGAAGGAGTGATTACCATTGCAGGGAAAGACATCACGCAGACCCCGCCCCACCGCCGTCCGGTGAACACAGTGTTCCAGAAGTATGCCCTGTTCCCGCACCTCAACGTATTCAACAACATTGCCTTCGGCCTCAAACTGAAGAAGCTCCCCGCCGCCACCATCGAAAAGAAGGTGAAACAGGCGCTCCGCATGGTGGGCATGACCGACTATGAAGACCGCGACGTGGACTCCCTCTCCGGCGGACAGCAGCAGCGTGTGGCCATAGCCCGCGCCATCGTCAACGAACCCGAAGTGCTGCTCCTCGACGAGCCTCTTGCCGCCCTCGATCTGAAAATGCGCAAGGACATGCAAATGGAACTGAAAGAGATGCATCAGAAGCTGGGCATCACTTTCGTATACGTCACCCACGACCAGGAAGAAGCGCTCACGCTGAGCGACACGATTGTCGTCATGAGCGAGGGTAAGATACAGCAGACAGGCACCCCGATAGACATCTACAACGAACCTATCAACTCCTTTGTGGCCGACTTCATAGGCGAAAGCAACATCCTGAACGGCGTCATGGTGCACGACCAGCTCGTCAGCTTCTGCGGACATGAATTCGACTGCGTGGACACCGGTTTCGGCGAACAGGCACAGGTGGACGTCGTGATCCGTCCGGAAGACATCTACATCTTCGACCCCTCGGATGCGGCACAACTGACGGGAACCGTAACAAGCTCCATCTTCAAAGGCGTGCACTACGAGATGCTGGTGCAGACCCGCGAAGGCTACGAGCTGATGGTGCAGGACTACCACTGCTTCGAAGCCGGTCGTGAGGTGGGCTTGCTGGTGAAGCCCTTCGACATCCACGTGATGAAGAAAGAACGCACCTGCAACACCTTCGAAGGCAAACTTCTGGACGAAACCCATGTGGAATTCCTGGGATGCAGCTTTGAGTGCAGTCCGGTGCACGACATCCGTCCGGAAACACCCGTAAAGGTGGAAGTGGACTTCCAGAACATCATCCTTGAGGACAACGAAGAGGACGGACGACTGACAGGCGAAGTGAAATTCATCCTCTACAAAGGTAACCACTATCACCTGACTGTGTTCACCGACTGGGACGAGGACATCTTCGTAGACACCAACGACGTATGGGACGACGGCGACAGAGTGGGAATACGAATAGCACCGGAGAATATACGAATCACTAACCACTAACCACTCAAAACAATTTGCCAATGAAAAGTTTCTTCATGCGGCGGCGTAACTGGACACTACCCTACGCACTGTTCCTGCTGATATTTGTGATAGTGCCGTTGCTACTGATTGTGCTGTATGCCTTTACGGATGCCGAGGGAGCATTCACCCTTGCCAACTTCCGCAAGTTTATGATGCACCCCGAAGCGATGAACACCTTCATCTACTCCATCGGCATAGCCATCATCACCACGCTGGCGTGTCTGTTGCTGGGCTATCCGGCTGCCTATATCCTCAGCCAGAAGCAGTTCAACACCTCGCAGACCATGGTGGTGCTGTTCATCCTGCCCATGTGGGTGAACATACTGATACGCACGCTTGCCACAGTGGCGCTGTTCGACTTCCTGAACCTGCCGCTGGGCGAAGGCGCACTCCTGTTCGGCATGGTGTACAACTTCCTGCCGTTCATGATATACCCCATCTACAATACATTGCAGAAAATGGACCACAGCCTCATAGAAGCTGCCCAAGACCTCGGAGCCACCCCCTTGCAGATATTCGGCAAAGTAATCCTGCCCCTCTCCATGCCGGGCATCATGAGCGGCATCGTCATGGTGTTCATGCCTACGGTAAGCACCTTTGCCATTGCCGAACTGCTGACGATGAACAACATCAAGCTCTTCGGAACAACGGTGCAGGAGAACATATACAACGGAATGTGGAACTACGGTGCGGCCCTGTCGCTCATCATGCTGCTGCTGATAGGCGTCACCATCCTCTTCACGAACGAGGAGGACAGCGCATCCAATGAAAGCGGAGGTGTGATATGATGACACGTATTCTTGCCAAAGGCTATCTGTGGCTGCTGCTTGCGCTGCTCTACTCGCCTATCCTTATCATTATGATCTTCTCCTTCACCGAAGCCAAGGTGCTGGGCAACTGGACGGGATTTTCCACCAAGCTGTACAGCTCCCTCTTTACGGGCGGCATGCACCACTCACTGATGAATGCCATTTGGAACACCTTTGCCATTGCCATGCTGGCAGCCACCGCATCGACGGCACTGGGCAGCATTGCGGCTATCGGCATCTTCAACCTGCGCACACGCACACGTCAGGTGATGAACTTTGCCAACGCCATTCCGATGATGAACGCCGACATCATTACGGGTGTGTCGCTGTTCCTGCTGTTCGTCAGCTTCGGCATATCGCAGGGATTCACAACGGTGGTACTGGCGCACATCACGTTCTGCACCCCCTACGTAGTGCTGAGCGTGATGCCCCGTCTGAAAAAGATGAACCAAAACGTGTACGAAGCCGCCCTCGACCTCGGCGCAACCCCGTTCCAGGCATTGCGCAAGGTCATCCTTCCGGAGATATTTCCGGGCATGATAAGCGGGTTCATCCTTGCCTTTACACTCTCCATCGACGACTTCGCAGTAACCATATTCACCATCGGGAACGAAGGACTGGAAACGCTCTCCACCTACATCTACGCCGATGCCCGCAAAGGCGGACTGACACCGGAGCTGCGCCCCCTCTCCACCATAATATTCATTACGGTGCTGGTGCTACTGATCGTCATCAACAAACGCGCGGAACGTGCACAGAAGAGTTGAAAAGAGAGAGCCGGCATCGTAAAGGATACGTTCATCCCGCGGGACGGATGTTTTCATCCCATGAGACGGCAACAGCCCGCCCATGAGACAAATAATTTCATCCCGCAAGACGGAAAAGTCCATCCCGCAAGCCGAAAACTGAAAGTATAGTCAAAATAAACTTACCGAACAAAAAAATGAAAAGACTGACAGGTATACTCCTTCTCCTCTGCCTTGCCCTTGCCGCCGTTTCGTGCAAAGGTTCAGGCGAAGAGCGCAGCCACGTACTGAAAATCTACAACTGGGCGGACTACATCGACGAAGACGTGCTTGCCGAATTCCCCGACTGGTACAAACAGCAGACAGGCGAGGACATCCGCCTTGTCTACCAAGTGTTCGACATCAACGAAATCATGCTCACCAAGATAGAACGCGGGCACGAAGACTTCGACGTGGTATGCCCCTCGGAGTACATCATCGAACGCATGCTGAAGAAAGACCTTCTCCTGCCCATCGACCGCAACTTCGGCAAGACCCCGGACTATCTGCCCAACATTTCCCCCTACATCCGCCGGGAACTGAACAAGACCAGTCAGCCGGGACGCACCACCACAGACTATGCCGTACCCTATATGTGGGGCACAGCCGGCATACTCTACAACCGCAGCTTCATCACCCCCGACGAAGCCGGCAGTTGGCACTGCCTGTGGAACTCCAAGAACAAAGGCAAGCTCCTGATGAAAGACAGCTACCGCGACGCCTACGGAACCGCCATCATCTACGCCCACGCCCGCCAGCTTGCCGACAGCACCGTTACGGTGGAACAACTCATGAACGACAACTCCCCCGAAGCCATAGCCCTTGCCGAAAAGTACCTGAAAGCCCTGAAACCCAACATCTCCGGTTGGGAGGCCGATTTCGGCAAGGAGATGATGACCAAGAACAAAACATGGCTCAACCTCACCTGGAGCGGCGACGCCGTATGGGCAATTGACGAAGCCGAGGCCGTAGGCGTAGACCTTGCATACGAAGTGCCGCGCGAGGGCAGCAACATCTGGTACGACGGCTGGGTAATCCCCAAATACGCCCGGAATCCCAAGGCAGCCAGCTACTTCATCAACTACCTCTGCCAGCCCGAAATCGCCTTGCGCAATATGGACGCCATAGGCTACGTCAGCGCCGTTGCCACCCCCGAAATCATGGAAGCCAAACGGGATACTTCCATAGAAACACGCTCCGACCTCAGCTACTTCTTCGGTGAAGGCATGGGCGCGGACAGCCTGCAAATCAATCCCGTACAATATCCCGACAGGAAAATCGTGGAACGTTGCGCCATGATACGCGACTTCGGCGACCGCACCGAACTGGTTCTCGAAATGTGGAGCCGCGTGAAAGGCGACAACCTCAACACCGGCATCGTACTGCTGATATTCTCCGTATTCGGAGCACTGTTCGTTTGGCTGGTATACGGCAAGATACGCAAGTACCGGCAGAAGCAACGCCACCGCCGGAGGCGGAAGGGAAGGCCGGCGATTTAAAACACCGGATAAGCCATTTAAAACCCCGGATGTAGGAATTCTGATTTATAATACTTAATTTTGGCATCCGATAAACTTAAAACCTAAAAATGCTTACTCAAATTATAAACGGGCGCATATTCACCCCGCAGGGCTGGCTGAATGAAGGTTCTGTCCTGATACGTGACGGAAAGATTCTTGAAGTGACCAACTGTGACCTCGCACTGATCGGTGCACGTCTCATTGATGCCAAAGGCATGTACATAGTGCCCGGTTTCGTGTGTATGCACGCCCATGGCGGCAGCGGACACGACTTCAACGAATGTACTGAGGAAGCATTCCGCAGCATCGTGCAGGCACACCTCAAGCATGGCGCCACAAGCTTCTACCCCACCATCTCCTCCTCCCCCTTCAGCAAGCTCCACCAAGCCGCCCATGTGTGCGAACGGCTCATGGAAGAACCGGACAGCCCCATACTCGGACTGCATATCGAAGGCCCTTACCTCAGCAGGAAAATGGCCGGCGAGCAATTTGCCGGACAGGTGAAAGAGATTGACGAACAAGAATACAGGGAACTTGTGGAAAACACCCGCTGCATCCGCCGCTGGGACGCCTCTCCCGAACTGCCGGGAGCATTGGAGTTTGCCGGCTACCTGCGCGAAAAAGGCATACTGGCAGCCATATCCCACACCGAAGCCGAGTATGACGACATCTGCGCCGCCTACAAAGCCGGATTCACACATGCCGCCCACTTCTACAACGCCATGCCGGGCTTCCACAAACGCCGCGAATACAAATACGAGGGCACAGTGGAAAGCGTCTACCTGACCGACGGCATGACCATCGAACTCATAGCCGACGGCATCCACCTGCCTTCCACCATCTTGAAACTGGCCTACAAACTGAAAGGCGTGGAGCACACCTGCCTCGTAACGGACGCCCTCTCCTGTGCCGCAACCGAAGGCAAGGAAACCAGCAACCCCCGCTACATCATCGAGGACGGCGTATGCAAACTCGCCGACCGTTCCTCACTGGCAGGCAGCATCGCCACAATGGACGTGCTGGTGCGCACCATGACACAGGCCGGAATCCCGCTGGGAGACGCACTGCGAATGGCTTCCGAAACTCCGGCACGCATCATGGGAGTGTACGACCGCAAAGGCTCCCTGCAAAAGGACAAAGACGCCGACATCCTGATTATGGACAAGGAACTGAACATACGCGCCGTATGGCAAGCGGGAAAACTGGTGCAGGAAAGCTTCCTGAACTATAAGTAGCGACGCGCCCGAAAGCCTGTTTCTAAAAAAACCTTTTTTATAAGTTTCTTATAACTCTTTTTCAGTATCGTGCTCGGAGCCAAAAATCTCACACAAGGACCCATCAACCGCCAACTGTTCAGCTTGGCAATGCCCATTATGGCCACCTCCTTCATCCAAATGGCATACAGCCTGACGGATATGGCATGGGTGGGCCGTCTGGGCAGCGAAGCGGTGGCGGCAGTGGGCGCGGTGGGCATCCTCACGTGGATGTCAGGCTCTATCGCTCTGCTGAACAAGGTGGGGTCGGAAGTCAGTGTGGCACAGTCCATCGGGGCGCAGAACCGGGACGACGCGCGTGCGTTTGCCTCGCACAACATCAGCATCGCATTGCTCATCGCCATTTGCTGGGGCGGACTGCTGTTTGTTTTCGCCCGGCCCATTATGAGCCTTTTCGAACTGGAAGCACATATCACCGACAACGCCGTCACCTACCTGCGCATTGTCTCGACAGCATTGCCCTTCGTCTTTCTCTCGGCTGCCTTTACGGGCATCTACAACGCTTCGGGACGCAGCAAGACACCGTTCTACATCAGCGGTACGGGACTTGTGATGAATATCCTGCTCGACCCTCTCTTCATCTTCGGGTTCGGCTGGGGAACCGTAGGGGCAGCGCTTGCCACGTGGCTGTCCGAAGCTGCCGTCTTCCTCATCTTTGTCTATAAGCTCCGGCGAAAGGACGACTTGCTCGGAGGATTTCCGTTTTTCGTCCGGCTCAAGAGGAAGTACAGCAGACGCATCTTCAAACTGGGACTGCCCGTTGCCACGCTGAACACACTGTTTGCCTTCGTCAACATGTTCCTCTCGCGCACTGCAGCCGAGCAAGGCGGACACATCGGACTCATGGCATTCACCACCGGCGGACAAATAGAAGCTATCACCTGGAATACCTCACAGGGGTTCTCTACGGGGCTCAGCGCCTTCATCGCACAGAATTATGCCGCCGGACAGAAAACGCGCGTGTGGCAGGCATGGAAAACGACGCTCTGGATGACAGGAGTGTTCGGCACGCTCTGCTCGCTGCTGTTCATCTTCTACGGCAGCGAGGTATTCTCCATTTTCGTGCCCGAAGAAGCAGCCTACCGCACTGGCGGCAATTTCCTGCGCATCGACGGCTACTCACAGTTGTTCATGATGCTGGAAATCACCATGCAGGGCGTATTCTACGGCATAGGACGCACCGTACCGCCGGCCGTTGTCAGCATCGGATGCAACTACATGCGCATTCCGGTGGCCCTGCTACTGGTAGAAATGGGTTTGGGAGTGGACGCCATTTGGTGGGCAGTGAGCAGCACCACCATCGCCAAGGGGCTGATTCTGACAGGCTGGTTTATCTTTATTAAAAAGAAAATTCTCTAAAAAAACTGCAACAGTAAACTTTTTGATGCCAACAAATGTAATATATACATAAATTTGCATTAGTAAAATTTGAACCAACTAAAAAATAAAAGGTATGAAAAAGATGAAATTTACAGCATTTTTGCTGAGCGGCACTATACTATTGGGTAGTTGCGGAACCATGAACAACACAACCAAAGGCGGAATCATTGGCGGCGGTTCGGGCGCAGCTGCAGGAGCCATAATCGGCGGCTTGTTCGGCAAGGGCAAAGGCGCGGCTATCGGTGCGGCAGTGGGCGCAGCCGTTGGTACGGGTGCCGGTGTGGCAATCGGCCACAAAATGGACAAAAAAGCTGCCGAAGCCGCCAAGATTGAAGGCGCACAGGTGGAAGTGGTGAAAGACGCCAACAACCTGGATGCCGTAAAGGTGACGTTCGACTCCGGTATCCTGTTTGCTTTCAACTCCTCAACGCTGAGCAACGACGCGAAGGCATCCCTGCGCGACTTGGCCAAGATTCTGAAAGAGGATACTACTACGGACATCGCCATCATCGGACATACGGACAAAGTAGGCACGTATGAAGCCAATATGAAGGTTTCCAAAAATCGCGCTTATGCCGTAGAAAACTATTTGCAGGACTGTGGCGTGTCTCCCTCACAATTCAAGCAAGTGGAAGGCGTGGGATACAATGAGTATGATGAGAGCCTCTCTGCCAGCCAGAACCGCAGGGTGGTAATCTTTATGTATGCCAGCGAACAGATGATTAAGAACGCTGAAGCCGGACAATCGTAATCATCCTTCTCCCATGAAGTTTTCCAACCCCTTGCGGATAATCCGCAATCTGTTGCTCTTCTTCTTTGTATCCACTACTGTAATGGTAGTGGTTTATCGTTTTGTGCCGGTGTACGTCACGCCGTTGATGGTTATCCGAAGCGTGCAACAGGTTTTTAAAGGAGAAAGTCCCGCATGGCATCACGAGTGGGTGCCGTTCGACAGGATTTCTCCCCACCTGCCTATGGCCGTCATCGCATCCGAGGACAATCGCTTTGCCACCCACAACGGCTTCGACTTCATCGAAATACAGAAAGCCATGAAAGAGAACGAAAAGCGCAAGCGGAAACGCGGAGCAAGCACCATCAGCCAGCAGACGGCAAAGAACGTGTTCCTGTGGCCGCAATCCTCATGGCTCCGCAAGGGATTCGAAGTCTACTTCACATGGATGATAGAACTCTTCTGGTCTAAAGAACGGATAATGACGGTCTACCTCAACTCCATTGAAATGGGCAAAGGCATCTACGGGGCACAGGCAGCCGCCCGTTACAAGTTCCATACCACTGCCGCCAAACTCTCTGCCGGCCAATGCGCACTGATTGCCGCAACATTGCCCAACCCCATACGCTTTGACTCCGCACACCCTTCGAGCTACATCCTGAAAAGACAGGGACAGATACTGCGGTTGATGAAGCTCGTAGCGAAATTCCCACCGGAAAAAACTGCGGTTTCCAAGAAAAAAAAGAAATAAACAGCTTTTGCCGATGCAACAAAAAGGAATATTCACTACATTTGCAAAAAGCATATCAGTAAAAATAGAATATTAAAAATAAAAAGTAGAAAAAAACATAAACTATTAAGTAAATGTAAAAAATCAGCAGATAATGCCATTTACTTAAATGAACAGAATTCATATAATTAAGGAAAAGCGTTTCCATTCATATACTTATTAGATATTGAGCTTTAGCTCTTATTCTCTGTTCTGAAAACCGCCAAATTGAAAGACCGTTGAGAATAAGTAAGTAAAAGTTCACGCTGTGAGGCGTGAACTGTTCGTACTTATTTATACGGTTGGGTGCTTGGCGGTACCTCGGAACAAGATAGGTTACGAATGGTTCCGCCTTTTTTCATGCCCAGCACCATGATACACATCGGACAAATGATAGAAGCAGAACTACATCGCCAGGAACGTTCCGTCATCTGGTTTGCAAGGAAACTGTATTGTGACCGCACCAATGTGTACTCCATATTCAAACGGCAAAACATAGACACTGACTTATTAATGCGCATCTGCTACATATTGAACTGCAATTTCTTCGATTATTATTCCACTGAGTTCAAAGAAAACCCTCTCTCCCATTCCGGCAAAAAAGACGGCATCAGGAAATAAATTCAACAAATATGTAGAATACAATTCTACACTTTTGTATAAACACCAACGACATCCGGAAAGACGTTTTCTTTTGTAAAGCAACTACCTTTGCCTCGTTTTTAATACTAATTTAATTAAAAAGATAAAATGAAAAAGTTTGAACTTAAATTTTGGCTGTCATGCGTAATGATGGCTTTGTGCATTGGCTTTACAGCTTGTAGTGATGACGACGAAGAAGGCATTGCCGGAGATGCCAAAACACTCATTGTAGGTACTTGGGAATCTACCTGGAGTAAAGGATATGAGATATACGAAGGTGAGAAAGAAGAATGGGACGAGGCCTATACCGAAGATGTGTACACCTTTAAGAACGACGGTAGCGGAACATACAAAGATGTATCAGGAAGCACTCCCTATACGGAGGACTTCACCTGGAGCATTTCCGGAAACAAACTTAAAATCACTTTCAACGGTTATAGCGATGAAGCTACCATCAAAACTCTGAACGGAACCACATTGGTAATCATTGCTCAGGAAAAGGATGAAAACGAAGAGTTTTATGACGAAATCAGTTTCAAGAAAAAATAACCAACCGGAAAGGAACAGATTATAGTTTCCGGTTATCGGGAAAGCATCCATAAAAGTGGGTGTGTCAAAACTCTGACAATCATATCATTAGCTTCGCTCAAAATATCTTTTATTTCTTACGCTAATGTATAGTCTGTCATGCAGAACGTAGTGAAGCATCTCTTCTCCTACTCACAAAGAGAGTAGATTCTTGAATGACAGAGTAAAATGATAGTTAATGTTAGTTTTGACACACCTTCTTTCTCTTATATCTCCGGGCATCTATGATGAAAACTCCGGGACAACCGGAAGCAGATCTCCGGAGTTGCAAAATCAATAAGCATGTCCCCCTTCATCCTGCATCTCCTTCGCATCAATCTTCTTCCTGTCAATGCTGCGCCATGCGTAGAATATGTATGCAAGCACAAAGGGAACCAGAATAGACACGTAGGCCATCACCCTCAGCGTGAACTGGCTGGAGCAGCTGTTTGCCAATGTAAGCGAGCTTTGCAGGTCGGCGGTGGAAGGGTAATAGGCAGTGTTATTATAACCTGCCACAAGCAGCAACGCCAACACCGTAAGCACCGTACCTGCACCTGCAAACCATATTCCTTTATCGAAAGCCGGTTTCCACAACGTACGGATAATTCCCCACAGCACAGCAAGCACACCGATCAGGAATACAACCAGCACCACAGGCATCTCGATGAAGTTTGTCAGATACTTATAAGGCTCCATAAAGATCTCCCCGTTCTCCGGATTCACCGCATAGCCCTCGGCAAGCAGTGTGCGGATGACGAATGACAGGAAAAAGATCAGGAACAAGCCCGTATTGCCCCACAACGCACGACGGCAACGCTTCACCAAATCGGCATCACTGATATTATTGATGAAATAGAGCGAACCGAGAATACGCGCCAAGAAGAACACAGCCAGCCCCAGCACCACATTCCAAGGATTGAGCAACGCGTCCAGACCATGACCGGCATTGGCCCAACTGCTGATGACAGGCATCATCGTATCTGCAATATTACCTTTATTGATATAGAACGCCGACCCCGTAAAGAACGTTGCCACAGCACCGCCCAGCAACACCGGTCCCACCACTCCGTTCAGCACAAGGAACACACGATATGCCTTCTTTCCCAGCAGGTTACCCGCCTTCGACTGAAACTCATAGCTGACCGCCTGCAACACGAAAGTAAACAGGATTATCATCCACAGCCAATAGGCACCGCCGAAGCTCGTGCTGTAAAACAACGGAAACGATGCAAAAAAAGCACCGCCAAACGTTACGAGCGTAGTGAACGTAAACTCCCATTTACGCCCCGTAGAGTTGATTATCATTTTGCGCTGCTCTTCCGTCTTGCCCAAACAGAATATCAACGAATTGCCACCCTGCACGAACAGCAGGAAAACAAGTATAGCGCCCAACAGGGATACTACAAACCACCAGTATTGTTGAAGAAATATATAGGTATTCATGTGAATTATAAATTATGGATTGTGAATTATGAATTATGAGTTACTCCCTTTTCCGGACCTTTCCGTATCGCTTTCAACATAATACCCACTTCGGCAATCAACATAACGGTGAACAATACGAGGAAGATGAAGAACGTGGTCTGGACAGAACCCACATCCAGTTTGGAGATAGCCGCACCGGTGGGCAGCATATCCTGAATGGCCCAAGGCTGACGACCGCACTCGGCAACCACCCAGCCTGCCTGTCCGGCAAGATATCCCAGCGGAATGGTGAGCATTGCCACCCAATGCATCCAGCGCATCCGCGACAGATCTTTCTTATAGGCAAAAACAAGAACTGCAATGAAGAAAAGGATGAAGTATCCGCCCAATATCACCATTACGCGAAACATATAGAACGTAAGCGGCACATTGGGAACCAACTCGTTGACATCCTTTATATAACCATAGCCGAAATAGGCCACATTCTCCTTCAGCACCTTAGCTGCCATCTGCGCCTCGGCATCGTTGCCAGCGGCCTTTGCCTTACGATAGTCGGAGAAAGCGCCGATAGCCGTTTTCCCTTTCTCAATCTTCTCCCGGGCAGAAAGCGCGGTTGTGCCGTCTTTCAGAGGATAACCGCCTTTCAGCAAGTCATTGATGCCCGGCACAAAAGCCTTTGAGTCGCGCTCGGCAAGCAGCGAAAGGAGATTGGGAATCTCCATGCGGAAAAGGAAGGCATCCTTTCCGTCATCGGCGGTCTTCTTCTCCGGATTGAGAATGCCAAAGGCCACCAGTCCGGCCCCTTCCCGTCCCTGATAATAACCTTCCATGGCAGCCAGCTTCATGGGTTGTTTCTGCGCCACCTGATAACCGGAACCGTCGCCCGTCCATGCGGAGAGCAAAGCGGCAGCCAGTCCCACCCAGGCAGCTATCTTTATACTCGACAAAGCAAATTTCTTCTCACGATTCTTCCACAAATACCAGCAACTCACTCCCACTACGAACACAGCCGCCAGCACCCAGCCGGACAAGATGCTGTGGAAAAACTTGTTGACTGCCATCGGAGAAGTAGCCACCGCCCAGAAGTCCACCATTTCATTACGGGCGGTATCGGGATTGAACTCCATGCCTACCGGATTCTGCATCCACGCATTTGCCACCAGAATCCACCAGGCGGAGATCGTTGCACCCAGCCCCGTAAGCCAGGTGGAAGCCAGATGAAAGCGTTTGCTCACCTTATCCCAACCAAAGAACATCACTGCAATGAACGTGGCCTCCATGAAGAATGCCAAAATGCCTTCGATGGCAAGCGGTGCACCGAAGATGTCGCCCACAAACCAGCTATAATTACTCCAGTTCGTACCAAACTCGAACTCCAAAATCAACCCCGTAGCCACACCTATGGCAAAGTTGATTCCGAAAAGTTTCATCCAGAACTTGGCTGTGTGTTTCCAAAACTCATCACCCGTACGGTAATACGCCGTTTCCATGATGCCCATAATAACCGCCAGTCCCAAAGTCAGCGGTACAAAAATCCAATGATAGATAGCAGTCAAGGCAAATTGCGCTCTCGACCAGTCAATCAGGGAAGTGTCAATGTTTTCAAGCATGAGAGTTAAATATTAATTGTTAAGTATAAAGTATGAGATATAAGTTGAGGCAACGAAAATTGCTGTCCTGCCTCACTCCTCACTGAGCATTCCTCACTAATCGCTGTCCCCCCCTGCCCGCAGAATCAGTTCACGACTGACATAATCTTCCTTATCAGCGCCTGCGGCAGCTTCATTCAAATAGTTCGGGAAGAAGAAAAGACGGAGGATGAAGAACATAATAAAAAGCTTTATGGCTATTATCAACCATAAAGTGCGTCCTAACGTCATACTTCGGAAGCCTTCAACGTAGAATTGCCAGATGGCGGTCACGAGGTTTCTCATAGGGATTCAAATTATAATCATTACAAATATAAAATACTTTTATATAAATAACAAATAAAATCTCGAAAAGTTAATTGTCGGCAGAAAAAAGCGATCCGACGGCATAAATCCGGCAAACGTCTATCTCTTTTGCAACTTCAAGAGAGGCAGCATACCTTTGTCAAAGTAAAATTATAGACATTAGGCAATATGATAAACGTAAAAAGATTGACACTGATATCGCTCTGCATGGCAAGCCCCTGCATCGGCAGCATGACGTTGCAGGCTCAGGAAACAGCCGCCGGCACACAGCAGCAGAACAGTGCACAGCCCCTTCCGGCACAATGGGATTTGCAGACATGCATCGACTACGCCCTGCAACAAAACATTACCATTCGCAAAAACCGCCTCAACGCCGAAAGTGCTGAAGTGGACGTCAAGACCGCCAAAGCAGCCCTCTTCCCCAGCCTTACGGCATCCGTCAGCCAGCGCATCGTGAACCGCCCCAACAGCGAAACCAACACCATCATCAACGGCGACAACATCACCAGCAGCCAAAGCAAAACCAGCTATAACGGCAGCTACGGCATCGATGCCAACTGGACACTCTACAACGGCAGCAAACGACTGAACACCCTAAAGCAGCAGCGAATGAACAACCGCATCGCCGAACTGAACGTAGCGGAAAGTGAAAACAGCATTGAGGAAAGCATCACGCAGATTTACGTGCAGATACTCTATGCCGCCGAAGCCGTCAAAGTAAACGAGACCACCCTCGACGTGAGCCAAGCGGAATGTGAACGGGCACGCGCCCTGCTCGCAGCGGGAAGCATCGCCAAAAGCGACCTTGCCCAACTGGAAGCGCAAGTCAGCACCGACAAATATCAGCTGGTAACCGCACAAGCCACCCTGCAAGATTACAAACTACAACTGAAACAGCTCCTCGAACTGAGCGGCGAAGAGGAAATGGACCTCTACATCCCCGCGCTCGGCGATGAAAACGTGCTGTCTCCGCTGCCTTCCAAGAGCGATGTGTACCGTTCCGCCCTCACCCTGCGCCCTGAAATAGAGGCCGGCAGGCTGAACGTCAAAGCCTCGGAGCTCGACATCAACATAGCCCGTTCCGGCTACATCCCCACCGTCAGCCTCAGCGCCGGTATAGGAAGTACAAACACCAACGGCAACGACTTCACCTTCAGAGAGCAAATCAAGCAAAACTGGAACAACTCACTGGGGGTGACCGTAAGTGTGCCCATCTTCAACAACCGCCAAACCAAGAGTGCCGTACAGAAAGCCAAAATCCAAAAACAGTCCAGCGAACTGGATCTGCTGGACAACCAGAAAGCCCTGTATAAAACCATCGAAGGATTGTGGCTGGATGCCAGCAGCGCACAGCAGCGTTACGTTGCCGCCATAGAGAAGCTGCGCAGCACGCAAACCAGCTACGACCTCATCCAAGAGCAATTCAACCTCGGCATGAAGAATACCGTAGAACTGCTGACAGAGAAAAGCAACCTGCTCAACGCACAGCAGGAAACCTTGCAGGCCAAGTACATGGCGATACTGAATACCCAATTGCTGAAATTCTATCAGGGAGAAAAGATTACGCTTTAATCCGTCTCCCCCCGAATTCTCAATCACCAAGTTAAGATAAAACAAATCAATAAAGAAGATATAGCACTATGAACAAGAAGAAAATCATTCTTATCGCCGTAAGCATTGCAGTTGTGGCCGGCGCAGGCTTCTGGCTCTTTGGCAGCTCTAAGGCCCAGCATAAAGTGACCTACGAAACGGCTGTCGTAACCAGAGGCGAAATATCGGAATCTATCACCGCCACCGGAACAATCGAACCGGTGACGGAAGTGGAAGTCGGCACGCAGGTCAGCGGCATCATCGACAAGATATATGCCGACTATAACTCCGTAGTCACCAAAGGCCAGCTCATAGCCGAAATGGACCGCGTGACACTGCAAAGCGAAGTAGCCTCGCAACGCGCCGCCTACAACGGGGCAAAAGCCGAGTACGAGTATCAACAGAAGAACTACGAGCGCAACCGGGGACTGCACGAGAAACAACTCATCAGCGACACCGACTACGAACAGTCCGTCTATAATTATGAGAAAGCAAAAAGCAACTACGAAAGCAGTCAAGCATCACTTGCCAAGGCAGAACGCAACCTTTCGTACGCCACCATCACCTCTCCCATCGACGGCGTCGTCATCAATCGTGCGGTGGAGGAAGGACAGACGGTAGCATCCGGTTTCGAGACTCCTACGCTGTTCACCATTGCCGCCGACCTGACGCAAATGCAGGTAGTGGCCGACGTGGATGAAGCCGACATAGGCGGTGTGGAAGAGGGACAGCGCGTTTCGTTCACCGTAGACGCTTATCCCAATGACACGTTTGAAGGCACAGTGACACAAATCCGCTTGGGAGAGGACAGCTCCACAAGTTCCGGCAGCAGCACTTCCAGCACAGTTGTCACTTATGAAGTCGTAATCTCCGCCCCCAATCCCGACTTAAAACTGAAGCCGCGCCTGACGGCCAATGTCACAATCTACACGCTCGACCGCAAAGACGTACTTTCCGTTCCGGCACGTGCCCTCCGCTTCACCCCCGAAAGGCCGCTTATCGGCGAAAACGACATCGTGAAAGACTGCGAAAGCCCCCACAAACTCTGGACGCGTGAAGGAAACACATTCACCGCGCATCCGGTGACAGTGGGCATCTCCAACGGCATCAATACGGAGATTATAAGTGGCATCAGCGAAGGTGCAACAATAGTGACCGAAGCCACCATAGGAAAGATGCCGGGAGGAGGAGCACCGGCAGACATGCAACAGGCTGCCGGCGGAGAGAGAAGCCCTTTCATGCCCGGCCCTCCGGGAAGCAACAAGAAGAAGAGCAAATGATAACCCATATCCCCATAAATATACATCATCAGCCATGAGCAAGACCGTAATTGAACTTCAAAACATAAAACGCAACTTCCAGGTGGGAGATGAAACGGTGCATGCACTACGTGGCGTGTCGTTCTCTATCAACGAAGGAGAGTTCGTCACGATTATGGGTACATCCGGTTCGGGAAAATCGACCCTGCTGAACATACTCGGCTGTCTGGACACACCCACAACAGGCGAGTATCTGTTGGACGGGATTTCCGTACGCACCATGAGCAAGTCCCAACGCGCCGTACTCCGCAACCGCAAAATAGGTTTCGTTTTCCAGAATTACAACCTGCTGCCCAAGACCACCGCCATAGAAAACGTGGAGCTTCCGCTAATGTACAACTCGTCCGTATCGGCCTCCGAACGCCGCAGCCGGGCCATCGAAGCGCTCAAAGCCGTAAGCCTGGGCGACCGTTTGGAGCATAAGTCCAATCAGATGTCCGGCGGACAGATGCAACGCGTGGCCATTGCCCGCGCACTGGTGAACGACCCTGCCGTAATACTGGCAGACGAAGCCACCGGCAATCTGGACACGCGCACCTCGTTCGAGATTTTGGTGCTCTTCCAAAAGCTGCATGCAGAAGGGCGTACCATCATCTTCGTAACGCACAACCCGGAAATAGCCCAATACAGCAGCCGCAACATCGTATTACGTGACGGACAGGTGAAGGACGACAAAGTGAATCCCGACATTCTGAACGCCGCCGAAACTCTGGCAGCATTGCCCAAACAGGAGGACGACTGATGCGGCAGTCTCAGGCAGTCTCAAAAACATTTTTCATAAAACATCAAACTAATGAACGGAACAAACCTCTTCAAAATAGCTCTCCGGGCACTTGCCAACAACAAGCTGCGCGCCTTCCTCACCATGCTGGGCATTATCATCGGCGTGGCATCCGTCATCACGATGCTTGCTATCGGACAAGGCTCAAAGAAAAGTATCCAGGCGCAAATCTCCGAAATGGGCTCCAACATGATAATGATCCATCCGGGAGCGGATATGCGCGGCGGCGTCCGTCAAGACCCCAGCGCCATGCAGACCCTGAAACTTGCCGACTACGAGGCGCTGCGCAACGAGACGAACTTCCTGTCCGCCGTCAGCCCCAACGTCTCCTCCTCCGGACAGCTCATTGCAGGCAATAACAACTATCCTTCTTCCGTAAGCGGTGTAGGTACGGAATACCTTGAAATACGCCAGCTTACGGTGGACAACGGAGCAATGTTTACCGAAGCCGATATACAGACTTCAGCCAAAGTATGTGTCATCGGAAAGACGATACAAGAGAATCTTTTTCCAACGGGAGAAGACCCCGTAGGACGCATTATCCGGTTCAACCAAGTGCCCTTCCGCGTGGTGGGTGTACTAAAGGCCAAAGGATATAACAGCATGGGAATGGACCAGGACGACGTCGTGCTGGCCCCCTACACCACCGTAATGAAGCGTCTGCTTGCCCAAACCTACCTGCAAGGCATCTTTGCCTCCGCACTCACCGAGGACATGACGGACAATGCCACCGAGGAAATCACCGAAATCCTGCGACGGAACCACAAACTGAAAAGCAGCGATGACGATGACTTCACCATACGCAGCCAACAGGAACTCAGCTCGATGATGAATACCACCACCGACCTGATGACGACACTGCTTGCCTGCATCGCAAGCATATCACTGATAGTAGGCGGCATAGGAATCATGAACATCATGTATGTGTCTGTAACGGAACGCACCCGCGAAATCGGCCTACGCATGAGTGTGGGCGCCAGAGGAGTAGACATCCTGTCGCAATTCCTCATCGAGGCCATCCTCATCAGTATCACCGGCGGACTGATTGGCGTAATCATAGGCTGCGGCGCAAGCTGGATAGTGAAAAGCGTGGCCCACTGGCCCATCTACATACAGGCTTGGAGCGTATTCCTCAGCTTTGCCGTCTGCACAGTGACGGGAGTGTTCTTCGGCTGGTATCCCGCCAAGAAAGCGGCAGACCTGGATCCGATAGAAGCAATACGGTATGAGTGAGCAAATGATTGGTGATTAATGATTAATCGCCAATCATTAATCCTAAAAAAATCCTATCTTTGCATTTGTATGAAACAGTTTCTTTATTCACGATCGCGCATCATCGAATCTCTGATTCACATCATCGGCTGGGGAATTGTATTTGCATTTCCTTTCGTGATGATGACACGTGGAGGATTCGATATAACATTGGTGGAATACCTGCGCCATGGCAGCATTGTTCCACTTTCGTTTCTCATCGTCTTCTACACCAACTACTGTTTCCTCATCCCCCGGTATCTGTTCGAAGGACGCATCAAGCAATATCTCCTGCTGAACATAGTGCTGATAGTCTGCATCACCGCCGGAGTGCACTTCTGGCAGGAATATGCTTTCCACACCTACACCAAAGGAGGAAATGAAGGAAGAAGCCACATGGGACCTCCGAAATGGATATTCATCATGCGCGACTTATTCTCCATGATACTCACCGTCGGACTAAGCGCAGCCATCCGCCTTAGCGGACGTTGGGTACAAGTGGAAGCTGCCCGCCGCGAAGCCGAGAAAAGCCGTACGGAAGCGGAATTGAAGAATCTCCGCAACCAGCTCAACCCCCACTTCCTGCTCAATACGCTGAATAACATCTACGCTCTCATCGCCTTCGACACCGACAAGGCGCAAATGGCAGTACAGGAACTGAGCCGCCTGCTGCGCTATGTTCTCTACGACAACCAGCAAAATTTCGTGCCTCTGGCCAAAGAGATAGATTTCATCCGAAACTACATTGCACTGATGCGCATACGACTCTCGTCCAATGTGACCGTTGAAACACGTTTCGACATTCGCCCCGACACTCCAACGGAGATCGCCCCGATGATATTCATCTCTCTCATAGAGAATGCCTTCAAGCATGGAATCTCTCCTACCGAACCCAGCTATATCCGTATCTATTTTAGCGAAAGCGCCGATAGCGTGTGTTGCGAAATAGCCAACAGTTATCACCCCAAGAACGAAGCCGACAAGAGTGGAAGCGGTATCGGTCTGGAACAAGTGCGCAAGCGTCTGGAACTCACCTATCCCGGTCGGTACGAATGGCAGCATAGCGTAAGTGAGGATGAGAAAGAATATAAATCGATTTTAGTAATCAACCATTGACAACATGAATCTGAAATGTGCAATCGTAGATGATGAGCCATTGGCCTTGGACCTTTTGGAAAGCTACGTCAACAAGACCCCGTTCCTTGAACTTGCCGGCAAATACTCCAGTGCCGTACAGGCAATGAACAACCTGTCCGGCAAGGACATCGATCTCCTGTTTCTCGACATCCAAATGCCCGAACTCAACGGGCTGGAGTTTTCTAAAATGGTAGATATGCATACACGAATTGTTTTCACTACCGCCTTCGACCGGTATGCCATAGACGGCTACAAAGTCAATGCTCTCGATTATCTGCTGAAACCTATCTCGTATGTGGATTTTCTGCAAGCCGCCAACAAAGCCTTGCAATGGTTTGAATTGTTGCAGCAACCCAAAGAGGAGGTGGAAAGTATCTTCGTGAAAAGCGATTATAAACTGATACAAGTGGAGCTCAAAAACATTCTCTACATTGAAGGTCTGAAGGACTATATCAAAATCTACGAAGAGAACTCCCCCAAACCCATTCTCTCACTGATGAGCATGAAGTCTATGGAGGAACTGCTGCCTGCTTCCCGCTTTATACGTGTGCACCGTTCTTACATCGTTCAAAAGGATAAGATACGTATCATTGACCGAGGGCGTATCGTTTTTGGCAAGAATTATATTCCTGTCAGTGACAGTTACAAACAAATATTTCAGGACTTTCTTAATAAAAGGAGTTAAAAAAGTTATCAATCCGTATATATTTTATTGATTCCGGCTGATTTCTAATAATATCCTATTGCATATTAAAAGATGTTTCCTTATCTTTGCAGCGAACAGATAGGAGTTGTGAAACTCCCCAATAGAATAGTTTAGTTAAGTCTAGTTTAGTTTTTGTGTAAAGCACTTCCTCCGTAAGCGAACGTTGGAAGTGCTTTTACATTATGGTATATCAAGTACTTACGAAAAAGCGTATCTCCAATATTTCGCAGCAGGTTGCAAAATTTGATTGTCGGACGATTGTCGGACGCCGATTTTATTACTAACAAATTGTCGCAACTTTATTAAACAAAAATATGGCAACGCTTAAACTTTGTATCGTACCTGCAAAAGTGCTTATCAACGGAAAGCACAAAGTAAGAATATCACTGGCCCATAATTCCAATACCAGGTATATTCCAACAAACTGCATTATTGACACCCTATCACAATTCAAAGAGGGGCAAGTTATCAATCATCCAGAAGCCGCTTCAATGAACATGAAACTTCGGAATCTACTTAACCATTATCAGAATGTTATCGACAACATATATGATGTGGACGTATATTCATGTTCCGAGCTCCGGGAAATAATCATTAAAAAGAAAGACTATACCAATGCCAAGTTTTCCTCTGCAATGGCATCTTATCTATCAGAACTTGCAGAGGAGAAACGAAACAAATCTGAAAAGTTGTATCGCTTGGCATGCCAATCATTCATCAAGTCACAAGGTGATTTGCTACTTTCAATGATTACCCCTCGAAACATCAAGCATTTTGAAATGGACCTTGAAGACAAGCGGCTCTCTCCTACCACTATAAAAATCTACCTTACATTGCTCAAAGTAATCATCAACTATGCCAAGAAGCATAATATGGTCAGATACGAAGTAGAGCCGTTTGAGTTCTGTAGAATGCCATCAGCCAATATCCGCGAATTAGACCTTAGCATTGATGAAATAAAGGCGATCCGAGATATGGAAATCCCTAAATACAATATCGGAGTAGTACGTGATATTTTCATGCTAAGTTATTATCTGGGTGGTATCAATCTTGTAGATATGCTTGATATTGATTTCCGAAAAGAATGGATAGAATATTACCGGCGAAAAACAAAGAACAAAAAAAGTGGTGAAAGCAAAACGGCATTCTCCGTCCAGCCGGAAGCAAGGGAAATCATAAACAAATATATGCAGAAGAATGGTAAACTTGTTTTTGGTAAGTACAAAACATTCGGGCAATGTTATTCTGTTGTATCCCGCAAAATGGAAGAACTCGCCCAAATAGCAGGGATAAGAAAGCATGTGGTTTATTATTCTGCACGTAAATCATTCGTTCAGCATGGATTCGAATTAGGTATATCCTTAGAAATTCTTGAATATTGTATCGGCCAATCAATGAAAACGAACCGCCCTATATTCAACTATTTTCGAGTGATGCGAAAACACGCTGATGATGCAATGAGGAAAATCTTCGACAGCTTAAAGTGATTGTTCCTGAACGAAAGCTATTGCTTCGGCAGTAGCTTCTTCCCTCTCCTTTTCTATATCAGAGTTTAAACGGTCTATTAACTCCATATTTCCCGTTATGGCGGTTTTCACGCAATCGGGATATGTGACTGTTAGCTGATAATGACCGTAACCAATGAAAGCTTTTGTGAGCTTTGGAGAGGATAATTGAGATTTACCCATAATGCAACGGATTAAGGAGCGGAAAAAAGAACGGTTCCGCTTTCCCGTTGCGTTACATATCGACAGTGTCGGATATAGGATGCCATTAAGCTATCTCACGGGGGTCGGAACCGTATATGAATAAGCTACTGGCAAAATCAATCACCAGTAGCTCAACGGTCAGGATACCACCCGACACTGAATAAAATATGTAACGCACTGCAAATATGGAAAAAATATACGAGATAGCGAAAATAATTCATGCAATGTTTGCATAATAATCAAAAGATTATTATCTTTGTAATGTCAAATAACAAAAGTAATCAACATGAGTAACGAACAAATTAAAAAGGATTTGCTTATACAAAGAGCATTTCTCAAAAAAGAACTAGATCAACTAAGGTTTATCGCCGAAGTTACCGGAACAAACCAAGAAAAAGAGATCGACAAAAGGTTAGACCGGTTATTAACAATCGACAAAATCTTAAAAGAGTTAGAAAAAAAGAAATAAAACAAAGCCCCTCTCTCCGGAGAGGGTACTAAAAATAAATATATGGCACTGAAAGATGAATTACTGGCATTAAAGCCACTACTTGGTACAGACTCTCCAGAGTTCTATACCAAAATGACAGAAATAGCAGCCAAGTACAATTCGGAAGAAGACAAGAAAGCTATTGCCAACTTTGTATCAGAGCGCTTACAGAACATTGATAAGAAACTGGATGTTGTAGAAGAGAGCGCAATCAAATTACAACTGCAAGAAGTGGCCGAAATTGTCTCTCTAAGCTACCTCGCAAAGAAGTACTTTAATAAAAGTAGATCATGGCTGTATCAGAGATTAAACGGCAATTTGGTAAACGGAAAACCGGCACGCTTTACACAAGAAGAATTACAGACATTCAACAATGCCCTGCAAGACATTTCTAAAAAAATAGGCTCACTTAGTATCTCATATTGATACTCTGTTATTTGACACTATCCTCGTAGTTGAGCCGCTACGGGGATTTTATTTATAGAAAAGCCCCAACCCTTACGAGTTCAGGCAAACACTTGTCGCTACAAGTACACTTCTACTTTCTTATTCTCCTATATACGAGCCAAACCGCAACTGTCAAGACAAAGGCAAGAATGAAACTAATTGTCCAACCTCGGTCTCTGAAAGGGTAAATCCAAGGCAGCTGTTGCACTTTCCTTTCTATAAATTCTTTCAACTGATAAAAGATTATAACCAGAATATTTAACGGTATAAAAAACAACTATTAACCTACATCTACTTCAACCTACATAACTGGGCTGTACCCCAAAACAATACCACAACCAAAGCATAATACCACCCAACCAGACAAGAATCACATCAATATAATATAGTTTCAATATCCGACTAATTAACACGGCTAAAAGTTCTCCACAAAGTACATAGGCAGCAACCATAGTAATAAGCTGGTCATTGGCAACCTTTATTAAAATCAAGGTTCCTATAACAGGAATAAGAGATGTACAGTCGATAAGAAGTTGTTGCTTGTCGTTCATAATACAATACCTGAAATTAAGGCACAAATATAAACATTATTTATAAAAGAAACATATATAACGAAACACATAACCAAGAAGAATTAGGATTACAATACAAAGAGCTAACGGAAAAAAGAGTAACTTATTCAGTCACTCCTTTCACAAACAGTCAATAAATATCCACTAATCAAACGATACAAACATAAGCATAAATAACCCGACCAAAGCCATAGCAAATGCAATCACCATATAAAATACTTTTTTCATAACTAATAATTTGGTTAAACACATTATTCACTATTGTACGCTTAACAACGTCCTCTTATCTCCAACAAAACCTCAGCCACATAAAAGCTGAGGTCCAGCATGTTCCCTTCGATACATACAATCAATTAACACACAATATTGGAACATTCTGTAAATCCAGTATAAAGAAACTGCAATGGCTGAAAAAAGGACTATACTATATACCGGATTATACTATAAAGACAAATGTTTTTCTGAAAATCCTTACATGATTTGAAGGAAATTTTAAGTAAGAAAGGATACACAAACGAAAAAACTTGATAGAAGTTAGGATAGACAAATAAATGCAAACTATTTATTTAACCTCTTTCCTTCGCAATATATTCATCATACCCCTTTTGCCAAAAATACATATCTACAACCTTCATTGATGGGTAGAAGCAGTGAAGTTTTTCAGAAATATATCTTTGGCATTGTTGTATTGTATCTTTATTGCTCTGAGAACAGTCGATTATCCGCTTTAGCAATTCCTCGTCAAACTGCTTGCCTTGACAATGAAATGCCTGCTTAAACAAACCATCCAACGCAGGGACGCAACCAATGGTTCCCAACATTATTTTAGTAATCAATGTATCTGTCACAGCAAGGTTTAAGGGTGAAGTACTGTTTTCCGGTTTATAATATTTGATTTCACCGTAGTACTTTTTAAGTTCACCGTACAAGTCCATTATTTGAGAAATATCATTCATTGTAAACCATTCTTTTCGTAGGGAATGAAATTTCCTTATTATGTTTACGGCATCCATATGAATCGTATAATCTTTCCAAAGTATTCCGCAACTACCTCTATACATCCCCCAACTCGCCAAATAAAAAGCAAGGTGAAGAGCTAAATGGTCTGTTGGATTATCTAAATTGTTGAATGCCCCATGGCAATACTCCCACGATTTAAAACGATGATTTGAGTCTTGAACCATATTACTCAAATATTTGTCAACGCTACTTTTGTCTATGGTTAAAACTGGATATGTCATTTTTATATACTGTGCTAATTGTTTGACTCAATAAATTCCTTCAACCGGTAAAGCCGGATAATAGCCGGATTATAAAACTCATCGGGATAGTGTTGCTTAATATCGTTGATATTAGCACGAACATAAATTTTAGCATCCATGATATGTTCAGCCTCGCTTAAAGTTACCTCCTTTGGCAATTGGGCACTCTCAGACCATTGTATGAGAGCTTTTACACTATCTTCATCGTAAATATATGCCATATTGCCTTTGTTGCAAAAGAATAATAGAAGAGCGAAAGCAAAAAAAGGCCCATAAGTCTACTTTACATAATTACATTCAAAGATATCTAAATATACCAGCCTAATCATCATCCTGAGTTTTTTGATATAATAATGATATAACATTCTTTTTTGACAGAAGCAATCTCCGTCTTATTTCATGTCTTGTGGGATTATCTATATTAAAATAGAAATCTCCCAACATCGTCGTAACTTCATCTTCCAATTTTTCTACTTCATCAGCTATTCTCCGCGAAAGAGAGATGTCAAAAGACCGAACCAATGATTGTAAATGATCAAAAAAAGCGTTTATTTGTTCTTTTCGCTCAGCTTGTTTTTCACTCAGCAATATTATGTTTCCCGAATTTCCCGGTTGTAATATTAACATATCAGACAATACATCTTCAATTATCTTCTTATAAAAAGCATTAACATCTTCAATTTGAGGTAAAACTATTACACTTAAAAACCAATTTTTTTTATTCGCAACTTTTTGTTCTTCCCTATTCTTCCTCATCTGTTTGTTAAACTGATAAATCGCAATAGCTACACTTAATATTGCTAATAATAAAGTAATTACCTCATTAAAAGATAAATAATAGTATGAATCTTTATGTTCCACAGTATTAGCAACAATCTGATTCAATAAATTTATTATTGTATCATTAGAGTATGCCGTTGTCGTATCTATAGTTACTAGCATTATGAATTCATTCAATCAAGTCCGGTAGAATCATTCATCTCATTTTCTGCTTTGCGAAAACATTCTTTAAGATTTCGCTCAATAAAGGGACGCAACGGTTTTTCTACTTGAGATAAATCTATAAGATATTTCTTTTTAAAAGTATCAACACTTCCCAGCGCTTTTATGCTATTGAAAAATAAACCAAGAAAAAATGAAGCATTAATGGATGTAGTGCCAGATGGTATATATACGTTGTATTCATAATCCTTTTGGTCCATTTCATCCAATTTTAATTCTTCTCTGACTTTTCTCCCCTCTGGTCTTCCAGTAAAAAGAGTACTACCAACTCCTCTATGGGCAGCAGTTAACTGTATAGCCAATCTATTTTTCTCCATTTTTTAAAATTTCATCAAAGAATTGTTCATTTAAATATATCTTACATTCAATAATTGTCCCAGGGAAAAAACCCCTATAATGCTTTAAATATTGACTATTAGGGAGCAAAGATAACTTTTTTTCCTCATTTAACGACAATTTCAAATGATTATCTTCCATGTATGGGCCAACTTTGTTATCACAAGACAACAATGTGTGTCCAGATATAACATTCAAAAGTGAATTAAAGTTCTCATCTTTAATGCCAAAACTTCCTAAAGTGGTAAAAGCTTGTAGAAATTGCATAGTTCCATTTCCACGAGAAGAATCCGTATATTTCAATCTACTAATCCCCTCATTCAGCATATATAGCATAAATAATGATTCCCTTTCAAAACTAAGTTTGGAAGTGAAAAGGTTAGCATGATAACAATATTTTTCATCAACCTTCTTATAATTTAGTTTATTTAGTTCTTTCGTTTTCTCAAATCCTTCATACATGGAATCCCCAAAATTTATAATTGTAAGGTTTAATTCCACAACCTTTTCTCCTAATAGTTCCTCACTAAAAGCGATTCCCCTTACATACCATTCACAATTTTTATAACTATGGTCTTCAGCATTGTTGAGAATTTCAGAAACTAAAGACTGTATAGTATTCAATCCATTTGGAGATAAACATTTGTTTACAGGTTCAAAAGAACTATTTATAAAATCTACAATTTGCTGTATAGCTTTTGCTTTAGTATTTTCTTGGTAAGAATTTCTATATTTTCCTTTTATTAAAGTCAAAGGTAATACTTCACCATCTTCATCTTTAAAATCATCATATGCATAATAGTCCAGAACATGTAGAAACTTCTTCACCTTCATGTCTCTGTAAGAAGGGATTACTTTAATTTTTCTATAGTTTTTATTTCTGCATATTTGTCTATACCTTTCTTGGCTTAAGAGAAATTCATCATAAAGTATTTGTATCAAAGTGAGCGTTGATATGCAAACTTTATTACATTTCGTAAAATCTAAAATAATATGTCCTTCTCCTTTTATAAAAAGGGATATTAATATTCTAAAGAAAACTATGCATTCATCAAAATTATGATAAAAAGAAAAAAACTCAGGAATTTCTATCTTATTAGATGTATATTGGAGTGGTACTCCTAACTTTTTATGCAAAAGATTTAGAGAATAAGGAAAAAAAAACTTTTTTGATTTACATAAATGAGAATAAGATTGATATCTTCGCCGCATTCTGTTAGGTCTATGTCTCCTATATTTACATATTTTCTTTTCGATTAATCTATTTCTCTTTTTATTCATAATTCCTACAATAGTATCTTTGCAAAGATATACAAAATCTTTATCTATAAATAAAAATAACAATATAATTTGCCAAATATATCACCACTGCCACAAGTCATAACTCACCCCAGCTCCAACATAAAAACCTCCCGGATACCCATACCCAGCCTGCAAGCCTAATCCCCAACGCTTCTTCTTCGGCTTGACGGTGACCGGATGATAAATATCATTCGTCACCGTCTGATAAACAGTTCTTGAATACACAGTCATACTATCCAGTCGCGGGTCTACATATCCGCTCACCACCGCACGATACAAGCTATCTTCATACACAGCCCGTTTGCGATGAAGCAAGGTATCACCTATACGTACTGTATCATTCGGCAATATCTGCCAAAACACTGCCATCGGTGCAGAGATAAAAACCGTATCAGTCTTAACAACCGTCTGTATCTTCGTCTCGGTACGTATTTCCGCCGGCAAAGGCTCGTGCGGACGGAACCAAGCCACCACACAAGCAATTGCCAGCAATACAACTAATATCCAAGACAACTTTTTCATAAGCCCAAATATTTCATAGTACCCCACACATGAAGCGAGACAATAGCTCTTTTACCTTCCTCGGACAACAAAAACTCTACATCCTCCCTATTATCCTGGAACAGATTCTCAGTAAGAACAGCCGGACAATTCGTATGCCTCAGTATGTAAAACTGCGATTCTCTGTCCGGATCACCATCTGCCATATCCTTGCGCATTTTCATTCCCGGCAAACAGTGTTCAGCATCCTCGTACAGACAAGTAGCCAGTTTATCAGCCTTTGTTTTGCCAACACTGGTCCATGCTTCCCAACCGCGAGCAGACATCCAATCACTTCCATTACCGGCAGCATTGCAGTGAATAGAAACAAGTATAGCTTCAGAAGCTTTATACTCATTCACTCTACGGCATCTCTCTGCCAATGGAACATCAATTTCTTCCTTGACGATACGTTCAGCGTCAATTCCGTTCTTTCTAAGCTCCATCACCAGACGTTCGGCTATCTCACGAGTATAAGCATACTCTCTCAACCGGCCGTCCGGAGAACACTTGCCGGGAGTGTTACTGCCATGCCCGTTGTCAATCAAGACTTTCATTTCTTATCCTCCTTACCATTATTCATATACTCCACTACAGCCTTAGCAATCTCAGTAGGGTCGGCCTTATGTTTCGCAATCTCTGCAGCTAATGCTGCCACCTGCTTCATCTCCCTGCGTTCCTTTTCTTCAGCTTTCTCATAGATGGACTTCACCTCAATGGCGGCTACACCAAAAGCCCCTAACAAGGTTATAAACGGGAAAACCGGTATATGGTACCCGTAGTAGTTATCCAGATACCAAACACCAGCTATTTGCATACCATCAACTACCACAAGCGCCAACAACGCATTGTAATACCTCGCTACTTTGTTGACAGTACGTTTCCAGCCATCACTGGAAATCTTTTCATTCCTCTGCTTGGCCTTTCGTATTCCGGCCCATAAGTCAAATGCGATAAAAAACAGCGGAGTCATCAAAATACCGAATAACATCCACGCCACAACGAATAACTCATCTAATCCTTTCATCTTTCCTTTTATTTAATTAATTATCAGATATCACAAAAATAAGTAAGCCTTTAACAAACATTTCATCAATTAAAGATATTCCACTGACATGGAATGTCAATGCAAAGTTACCAAGCTACGCTTCCACGAAAAAGGACATAAAAAGAACCCGATGACAACGTTAATTACCCACAATATCCAGATTATAAGCAAAGGTACTTTAATCAGAGCTACCCATCCTTAATAAATGATCATCAAGTGTTTTTGGATTACATTTCAGCTTCCGACAAATAGCTGCCTTAGAATAGCCGTATTCAAGCATAGTTTTTATTAAAGATTCTTTCCCCGTAAGCTTATAATGTGAGTTACGACCGCCTTTGCATCGTCCTAATTTTTGCCCCTCAGCTACACGTCGGGCAAGACCTTCTTTCGTCCTCTGTGAAATCAGATCACGTTCAATTTGTGCGGACAATCCGAAAGCAAATGCAAGAATTTGAGACTGTATATTGTTACCTAATTCATACTTTTCCTTTACGGTAAGAACAGTGATATTTTTTTGCATAAGTGTGTTTAGGATAGACATGACCTCCATTAATCGACGACCGAGGCGACTGATTTCCGAAGCTATTAATGTATCCCCCTTCTTTAACTTTTTAATAAGGGAACCGAGTTTTCGTTTTTTTGCAGACTTTGTTCCTGATACCGTTTCGGATATCCACTTATCAATATTTAACTCTCTGATACGAGCAAATTTTTCAATCTCGAATCGTTGGTTTTCGACAGTTTGTTTGTCCGTACTAACACGAATGTATGCGTAAATCATTTTTGTCGTAAAAGTAAGGATAGTATCTGTGTAGACAAAACTTATATCAGACGCCCCTAAAATCTATGAGATATGGCAGATAAGAAGATGAATGATTTTATGACAGTGAATGATGTGGCGTATTTATATGGAGAAAATATGAATAACAGTCAAGGTAAGATTGAGAAGAGCACTTTCCTGAAAGTATCTGCTTACGCACAGTTTGTTTCTAATTGTAATTTTGATGATTTATTACCTGGAGAATATTACGTCAGTGGAGAATTACAGAACGCTCCTTCGGCTGGTGATTGGTTTATGGTTAAGGTAATTGGCACAAGTGACTTAATTCAATTTGCAATATCTGTAACTGATGATACATTATGGAAACGAACCAAAATGAATAGTTTTTGGAAAGAATGGAAATCTATATCTTTTACTTGAGTAAGATATAGATGCTCTTCCACAATTTTACTGCCACTTCTTCTGCCCCTAAAATGTACAAAGGTATATGGCAGATAAGAGAGAAAACGAAATGCAGGTGGTTGACAATATTGATTATTTGAGGGCTATAAAAGGAAATAACAGTGTTTTATTGCCGATAAGTAAACTCATAGATCAAGGTGATGTAGTTGGTTACAAGGGATTTCAAGAGAATGACGATCTGAATAATTATAAAAGAAATGGAGTATATGGACACTCTAATACATCCACATTGAATACTGTTACTAATAGACCTGCAGGAACGGTTGGAGAGGCCGTATTGTTAGTACTCTCTTGCAGTAATAACTATATATCTCAAATATATTTTAATATTACCGAGAACAGCATTTCTGTAAGGTTTTTAAATTATAATCTGTGGACTTCGTGGAGGAAAATATCTTTCATATCATAATAGTTTATTGCTGGGACTAAGTACCCAGCAATAATTCTATAAGATATATACCTGAAACGAACATCCGTCTATATAATTATTCTTAAGCAAAAACGTAGCATCACCTGTACTCAATAAGCAGAAACGTTCATCAGTATCATCGGTTGTCCACATATCATATCCTGAAAATTTCATAATAGTTCCATATCCGGTCGAGAACATTGCTTGTGCTCCATGTTTCGACGTTTCACATACGTAAATTAGTTTATATTCAACCTTTAATTCAACAGTCTCCCCTTTGTTTAATATCCCACCCCAACATAAATTGCGTGGAAGGTTGCTATTAAAGTCTTTCAATGTCATTTTAGCTTGACCACCGTTCACATCTTCTACATATACATAATTTGCATCTGTCACCTGCTGAAACTCATTCATCTTCTTGTCTGCCATATCTTTGTACATTTTAGGGGCAGAAGATACGGCAAGAAAAGTCACATATAAATTAGCCTACTCTTAGATAGTAATTTTTTTGATGTTTGCTATTACTTTTTGACCACTATTATTTTTAATATATAACACGCCCTCATTTGCTTTTCTCCCGAATAATATTTTTAAATCGGTGTTTGCAACAAAGCTTCCAAAAAAATTTGAATCAGGCGTAGTTATAGAGTTGTGGCCATAGGGACCGATAATATATAAAGCTATATACGAGTAATAAGATATATACACAATATATAGACCATTATCTGTTGTCTCAAGACTTAGTTCTTGGCCGTCTATAAGTTCGTAGACATACCGCTTAAATCCCATCGCATCCATTACCTTTGTCAATGTCGGTGATATGCTGTTACCATTTGTATCCAATCCACGCAACCTTGCCGGAATGCCATCACCCATCGCATTTTCTTTCTTGTCCGCCATACCTCATACTTTTTAGGGGCAAAGAATATGGCAGATAAGAATAAGTTGAAGTAAGTTTATGTATCGCGGTAAAAATATTAATTAATAAGTTGGCGTTATTGCGTCACTTGGAGGAACCTCTTCAATCATTGGATAAGTAGACGCTTTCCCACTCAACATATATATATAGCTGTCATTATAGGAAGAACCTTTACTCCAAATTACTAATTTGTTATTTTCAAATTTATATTTAATGTTTGGAGTAAAAAAGTCTTCATTGGCAGTTCCTACTAATTTATTGAAGTCTACTTGGATAAGGTTATTGTCATATATCGAAACACACCCAACTATTAAAAGTTGAGGTTGGTTGATATATGTACATAGACTCAGCATGAAAATTGCAGAACTATTATTTTCTATTTCCATTATTCTATACCATCGACTACCAATATCTCCTAAAATTACAGTCTGATTTATAATTCCCAAATAATCTTTTAAAATATTCGCTAAATCACTCTTCTTTATTTTCACCTGTGAACCATCAGCTAACTCTGCATACACATACTCCATGTCCGTAGCCGGTGTAAATTGATTCATCCTCTTATCTGCCATAATCTTACTTTTTAGGGGCAGAAGATTTCACATTAAAAAGCATTATTCATGTTTGTAGCAAAATTAAGTAAAGGATATTGCATTCCAAGACTGCCACTCGGAACCAATTTCTTTAGTTCTCCATTTTATTCCTTTGTCAATAACAGCAAAAGCTATTTGTGCACCAAAGCTACCAACTGATAGTTGTAGTAAAATAAAACGTTCAAATCCAGGAGAATTACTAATTTGTCCTGCTTCGATAAAATAAAAATAAGCCCCATTGTTCAAATTATTTAAATCTGTACCTTTCCCTATGTTTTTATAGTCTTTCAATATCAAATAAGGTGATAAACCTCGTGATATTATAGATGCTAATTCTTCTTTTAGGGAGTTACCATTTGAATCCAGCCCCAATATTTTCACAAGTTCCCCTTCGTTAAACTCATTTATCTTCTTGTCCGCCATATCTCATATTTTTTAGGGGCGTCATTTCTACTATGAAAATCAGCCCAATTTAACAATTAATTATTATCTCGTTTTTGTAAATTAAAAATCATATTTTTCCGTAATATCTGAAGAACTCAAAAGGCATCCTCACATCAAGATATCCGTCTATCATTTCATTGGATTTTGCCTCCATTTCGAACGCTGAATTCCCATACGATATTTTGTTCCCATCCGCTCCATGTACACCTTTGAAAAAATGGTAAACACGAGAAACGACATATTCCAATCCGTACTGCAGATAGAACCACAACGGGCACAATAGATATATCCACACACTGAACTCTGTAAGGAACATAACAAGCGTCAACAGAATCGCTGAAGCAATCATGCACTCCTCCCATTGCCTCACATGGATGGCTTCATGGTTAAGAACCCGCTGCTTCATTTCCTCCTTCGTTTTCTTCGTGAAAACGAAACAACCTAAAGTGATGGTACTGTAGCCTTGCCACAACAGCCACTTTGCTAAATTACTTTCATAAAATACTTTCATATCAATTATCTATTAGGATAAGATTTGGTTATCACATTATTCTTTAAAAAGGTTATTCCAGATGTATTTATCATGACATCATAAAAATCATTGCCATTATTTTCTGAAACATTTATAAGTTGAGGTCTTATTAATACATTGTATCTTGGATTTCCAGAAGCATACTGAGTCAATTGCATACGAGGATATGTTCCTCCGTCATGATCTATAAAATCCATAGTACCCACTAACAAATCATCTGAGCCATACATTCTAAGGCTGTTCGTTGCAGAATCAATCACAATACGTTTTCCATTGACCGATGTAGATACTTTGCCGGTAATTTCTATATCTCCGTTTTCTTTGATAACAAAGGAGTTATTGGGTGATTTGATATTCTTAAAAGTACCACTCGTTGCATTGACTTCTCCGGTTATTTCTGCATTTTCAGCATGTACTTTCCCGCCTTCAGTAACCCGGAAAGGAGCATTATCAGGAGTGGGGCTTCCTGCCCACATCCGTATCTTCTCACCGGATTGGCTTCCGCTAAGTCCCGCTGTTACTGCTCCATCATCCTTCTTAATAAGCAGCTGATTCCCCTGCATAAAATCAATCTGCGCATCCTTCGCAATGATAAGTGAGGTGAAGATAGCTGTCGTATTAAGCCCGAATTCTTCCCAGTAGGTAGAATTGTCCGGAGCATTGGCAAGCGAACTCGTATGGGTAGTTTTACATTTGTACGCCTTCCATCCGGTGGCAACTTGGCCGTCTCTCACAAGGGCTACATCAAGATATCTTGTGCCGGAAGTGAGTGACTCATCATTGCGCCATTCTACGCCAATCTTCCATTCTCCTTTGCGGATGATACAACCTTGTATGCCCGGATCACCTTTAATGTTTTCACCATCCGTACCGTCCTGGGCAACAAGTTCATATTCGGCTGTATTGAGTTCCCCGGTCAGAATATACCCATAAGTCTTCCCACCGTCCTGTGTCTGTAATAATCGGTTGCCGTCCTTATCGGTGATAGTCCACATCGGAGGATTATCAGTACCTGCAGGAACTGTACACTGCCACGTAGCATTTCCCATACGGACAATACCCAGATATGGAATATGCTTACCCGTCTGCCACTGGCCGTGGTTACTGATACTATCCCCATCTTCGCCATCTTTACCGTCCTCACCCTTGAATTTACTCCATGTATAATCAGTCGGATTATTACTCTCTACTGAGGTTTCTTTGTTCACAGCTATACCTATGTATTTCGTATTTTCATTAGGCTGCTGATACATAGCGCTACCGTCGGCGTTATCAGAGTATGCGACCCAAGTGTAGTAAGTCTTACCGTCTTCTCCCGGAAGGCCGATACCATCTTCTCCTTTGATATCACTCCATTGATAATCCTTTGGATCGTTACTCTCTACTGAAGTTTCTTTGTTATGAGCTAACCCTAAAAACTTTTTACCTACTGGATTATCACTAATTCCGTTACCTTGAGCGTCATCAGCATAGCGAATCCATGTGTAGAGTACTTTCCCATCCTTACCAGGCTCTCCCGGTATACCGTCTGTACCATCCTGAGCTATCATTATATACTCGGTGGAATTCTCGGTTCCGGTTAATATATAGCCATACGTTTTCCCGCCGTCCTGTGTCTGCAACAGGCGGTTACCGTCCTTATCAGTGATAGTCCACATAGGAGGGTTATCAGTACCTTCCGGAACTGTACACATCCATGTGGCCGTCCCCATCTTTACGATGCCTAAATAAGGGACATGCATACCAGTCTGCCACCTTCCGAGAACGCTTACACTTTGTCCGGCCGGACCTTGAATACTTCCTTTGTCTTCAAATGTTTGTCCATTCCATACCCAAAGATGGCCGGCTATAAGATACCCGTCACCAATAGAATTTCCTTCTGCCGGAAGCTGCGATATATCATCCAGTTTATCCTTAATGGTAAAAGAAGTTCCATCCGCACCCTTATCCACTTGAAGCAGCCAGTCAACATTATCTTTCGAGGGCATCGCACTTGTTCCGTCCTCATTGATACATAGCCAAATCCGACCGTCATATGACACACGATCATAAAAATCACACTTCATACCGGTAGTCCATGCTCCCCGGTCATTGACTGTAAGAACAGGTGTACCATCGGGCTTTATCTGTTTGATAACTCCGGTCAAATAGACATTATTCACATATTCCGAATAACCGGACATTTGCAGACCATGAACGGCCAGATTACTCAAATCACCACTTTGGGAAGCTATGTTAGCAGCCGATATTTCCCAAGTATTCTGTTTCCAAAGCCTACGGGTATAAGTGCGCGTAGTATATGTGGACGTCTGCCTATCAGCATTAGTAAAGCTACCGTAGCAGACAAAGTGCATAGCCTGACATGGGTGGAAAGTCAACTTCCAGCGTTCGCTGACAGGACGAAGCTGGTATCTGAATTGCTTATTGTTACTTCCGGTTATTTCGGTGATGGTGAAATAACAAGTATAGAAACCCGCATATTGAAAGTTGCCGCAACTGTCATCACTGTCTGCAGTAGCATTATCTTCTGCCTTTTCACTGTGAAAGACACCCATGCAAATGTCACCTACATCAATAGCACCGTATTCTCCTTCCTCAAGCTTCAGATATCCGGTTCCGGTCATCTGTAAGTTACCGTCCCCATCCATATCAGGTTCTATTTGCTCGATAATGCCTGCTCCCGGAGCATTCCACTTATCACCGAGTGTGACAGAGATCCGGTTATAGCGTAACTCTGGAACTTCAAGAAATCTACGGAGAATAAGGCTTTCCATTTCGCCGTTACCGTTCTCGTCGATCTTGGCACCAAAACCAGTCAGTCCGGAAGCAAAACCTGCCTTACCGAACACTGCACCTGCCAAAAAAGATACAAGAAAAGATGCCTGGTCCGGTTGATCTTTACGGAGAAAGATTTTCGTCAATTCATCCAAAGAAAATTGTGACAACAAATCCAATACCCCCACAAGAATACGACCCACACGTTCAGCGCTATTCTCTCCTGCAAGGGTAGCATTACGCACTTGCAAAGCTAGTTTCCTTAATATATCAAAAGTATCAGCCATTATTCACCCAAAACTCTACACGTCACACGATTGGCTGTTAGTCCCCCATTTCCCCTATATAAAGGGAAAGAGTGCCTATTGTCATTCAAATAGCGCACACATTCTTTTAAGTATCGGTCTGCTACAGAAAAAGCATCATTATAGGCCATGAGCTTCTCTTTAAAATCAGAATGGGACGAATACTCGTTATTCTTATTCATAAATCCGAAACGGGTAACATTACCATCCCCATTCTTCACCATACGGGCATAAGTATAATAAGCTAATGCGGTTTTTAGGCCCACAAAAGAGCGTTTTCCACCACATTTTGCATTATAAGAACCGCCATTGAGTAATTCACTATAATTATCTGGGTGGTCTTTCACGTCTAAAAACAAAGTATCACCTAAAGCCGATTTCAAATCAATATTCTCCGATTCTCGAATATATGTTTCTATCTTTTCCGTATCGATATGTACCGACATCGTACGGGCCAACTTAGACACTTCATCTGTTGTTATTAGATACGGTTGCATTTCTTACATATTTAAGCGGTTGTACACTAAAGTCATTAGAAGGATTGACTGGCTCATACCAATGCGCAAAAATCTTTTGAAAAGCACGTTCAATCATTCGCTGTTGTTTTGATACGATAGAATTATAATATTCAAAGGCATCTTCCAATATATCACCGGAAAAACCCACCTTACCAATACGAATACAGTACCAAGGTTCTTGTCCGAAGGCAGAATAAATACGTTCTACCACACTGGCATCAGTCACAGTAAATTCTTTATCATAATTTTTAGAGCTGATATCCACAAACTCCGGCTTTTCTTCATCAGATTCTAAAGTTACTTCCAATATTTTTGCAGCATTAGTATCTCCTTGAAGTTGTATAACGGTATCTGAAAAGCCTGTATCTTCGCTTAGCTTATCTTCTCTTATCGGATTCCCTTCTTCATCAAGATGTACCGAAGAAACACCTTTCTTGGTAACAATCATTCCAGAAGGCATAAAATTACAGCGAACATTACGATATTTTACATTTGCAAGCCCTTCATCCGTACTCATTTCCGTAATCACCCGGTCAGCCCTTCCGACAGGATACACAAATTTTCCAGTGTTACTAATCCACAATATCTGTCCTTTATAGTTTTCAATTCCCCCAGCAGCACGAATCTGTGCATACACCACTTCTTTACAAGGATTAAAAACATCTATGAACTCTACATTATCCGGTATAACCTTAATAGCCTTACCATTACGGGTTTTCTTTCCACTCCAATCAGGGTGAACCGCAATCTTAGCAATATATCCGTTTTCATCTTCCTCTAATAAACGGCAATTTTCAAAGGGAACATGCTGTATCTCTACTATATCAGCAAACATATTATAGTTTACATGTATTGCTATCCCATCATAATCTGCGACATCCCTACATACAAAAGCATGGATATCATCTGCTGTATCACCACGACGATTAACTACATATTTAGAAAAAGTGACCTCACAAAAACCATTCCCTTCTATAAAATTGGCATAACGTTCCGCACATTCACTACCCGTTGAACTCGCAGCGATGATATTCCTTAAATGTTGAGGATATAGATTATCATCACCATAGCTTTGGATGCCAAGATTACGTAAATATCCCGTATCAACACGCCTATTACTTTTCTTCTTTAAATCATTTACATTCATCGTTTCGTGAGGTCATTTATTATTCTGCCGTTTCTTGTTTTAATTCAAAAAGGGATTGAGCCTTTTTTATATGGGCATCCAATAATTTAGAAGTCACCTTCTTTCCATCTATTTGATAGGTTTTAAATGCATCTTTTACAATTTTGACAGTCGCACCTTCCACTTGGAAAGCTTTCACCAATTCTGAAACTAAAATCTCATCCAAAACCGTAACAGGATTCTTGCGTTTTTCAACCCTTTCCTCCCAATCAGAAGGCGTTAAAGCAAAAAACACTATCCCTTTAGGATTTCCCGCAAGAAATCTTTCTGCCGCTTCATCAGTTAGATTATCATTGGTATACATTTCACCACTCCCAAAGCCAGCCTGGAGTAAAACACCATTTTTCAATGCATAATTTGATTTTTCTTTCATCTTTCCGTATTTTTTTAAATATGAATACATCTCAATCACAGCATCACGATAGCAATCACCACATGAAGTTCTAATAAAAGTTCGTCCGAAGACTTCATGATACATTACTTCAATGTCTGATTTATCAGAAGAAGAGAGGGGGAGTTTATCCCCCAACTCTTTCAATTTATCAACCACTTCTAAAACTGTCATACCTCTACTCTGCCGGTTCGGCCATTAAAGTATTAATAGCAGTTTTAGTAGCTTCATAACTTGTTTTATACAAAAATAAAGCTGACTTTGGAGCTTTCTGTTCTTCAAGTGTTACGGTCCATCCGCCTTCTGTATCTTCACTATACTTATTGTTTTCAATAGTAGTAGCTGTAAGACCTTGATAATATCCAAAAACCTGAAAAGCGGCATCGCCCGGATTTGCTTCTTTTTGTAACCCCTTATATTTATTTTCCAACACTACAACGTAAGAACCGTTAGCCAAGCCGTCAATAATATCTGCACAAACATCCGGATCATTAGCTAGAATCACAAGTACAAGAGTGTTTGTGAATGAATTACGATATGTACCAGTAGCCAAAGCTGTGGTAGTTCCTGTAAATGGAGCCTTTCCTGGTACAATAACTTTATATGCTTTCTTCCCCGTCTTCATGGCTAGTGTCTCAATCACATTCTTACGGGTAGAATTGAATAGTGTTGCAGCAAAGTCTACATCTGCACGATTCATTATCACACCTTCCTGCTCCAAACCTTGTACAACCGGGTCATCACAAGACGGAGAAATATCTTTCTTCAAAATATCATCGCATACTCCCATAAATACCTCCTTTCCTAATATGCAACTTGTACCAGATTATCCTCGCCGATCATAGAACCAAGTTTACCTGTAGAATAGATATAATTCTTACGGGATTTTCTTTCAAACCAGATATCAAGGTCTGACATAGGGTTATCACCTTCACAGCCGTACATCAGATTGTCCGGAGAACACAGAACAGCACGATGGGGAAGATTCAATTTGGTTTTATCATTCTGATATGCTTGGATAAATCGATCCCAAATTGAACATTTTACAACTGTAACACCGTCATACTCCCCTACTTCAAGTCCGTCAAAAATAACTTCCCAAGGCATAATAACCTTATATTTTTCTCTCACGTCACGAGATAAAGAATCACACAATGATTTCGTAGCAAAAATTGCATGTCCAGACTTTTGGAAAATACGACTATCCGCATCTTCAAGCATTGCATCAAATATAGAAGTTGCAGCACCCAATTCTTTCATCTTGGATTTTTGCAAAGCATAAGATGCTTCAGCATTGGATGATATGACAGTATGCTGGCTAGCATTAGCTGTACATATAGCAAACAGACGTTTAAAGAAACCGTCACATGTTTTAAACAATTCAACATTCAAACCATCTGTAATTTGCCCTGAACCTTCAACATTGGCAGCATCCTTATCTCCAAACCAAGTAAAGCGCCACAACATTTTCATCATTGCTTCCGTTAGCTTCGGAAGGACGATTCCATCCATATACTCAGTAGAAGTAAGGTCCGCAATATTAGTACCGGTTTTTAGGCAATATTTAGCAATAGTGTTTTCCAAATCCTCATAACACATTTCCAATGGAACTTGCCAATCACCAATTTCCCAAACCTTTTGGGCTGCAGCAATAGCCACCTTTTGATATGTAGGATCACATCCAGAGCCTGCGATACCCACATCCTCCATTTCACCAATAAAACCAACTTTCTTGCCATTGGTCACTTTAGGCATGAACGTCATAAAACGCTCCATATCCTCATTCTGAAAGACTGTCAATTCAATCAAGTCTTTCAAATCTTTCACCGCCTGATTGTCCGGTGTCAATTTTGAAAAATCCAAAATAGGCATACTCAAATCTCCTTTCTTTACTTTTTAGCTCGCTTTTCTCTTTCTTCTCTCAACTTCCTCTGAATAGGTGTTTCCTCTGCACTGGCCTGAGGATCAACAGTTGTCTTAAAAGTCTGGGCACGTAAAGAAACCCTGTAGGTTGAGCAATGCTTCGCCAACCAATTTTCCCCACCTGCCATCTTTACAGCATTCAGAATCTTATTGTCCTCAACTGTACGGGCGTTAACTTTCAAAGCCGCATTTTCCGCTTCAAGTTCTTCAATGCGGGCCTTCAAAGCCTCAATCTCCTCATCACCATTTTCTTCCTCCTGATCTTTAATCTCCGTAATTACTCCATCGGTTACGATGATAGTCTTCCCATCAGGCATAACATGTTCACCGTCAGGAGACGCGGCATCCCCGACTTGCGGTTCTCCCTCTTCACGTTCCACCGTCAGTATATTACCTTCGGCGTCTGTCAACTCCATAGATATTACTGGAATATCCTCAATCTTTTGATAGCCACATTTGGCAAGCAACTTATCAATGATAGATTGCTTCACTGTCACTTGTTTTTCTTTGTTCATTTTTTTACTATTAAGTTTATAATCGATTCCTTTTGCTGTAGTTGGGACAAGAACAGCAGATATAAATCCTAATTGTTTTGCAACCTCTCCACCAAACCATGTTTCTTTATTCATTTGAGTTTCCAATACGTTTGGCTCTGTCCCTGTCCTTTCAACATAGACAGCTAACATCTTAGCTTTTTCCGTTTCCAAACTTGATTTAAGGGTTTCTATCGTTTCAAGGTCTAAGACATCGTCATACTTTGCCAAATATGGTTTGTGAATGAGAAACTTTGCATGGGGATAAGCCTTTCTGCGTTCCAGCGGTGCAGACAGTAGAATAATTGTCGCCATAGAAGCACATCTTCCAACAACAGTACAAGAAATTTCCTTACCCGATGCACGTAATGCATCATAAATTGCATACCCCTCAACAGTATCACCACCACATGAATGTATTTCAATGTCGATTGTAGGGTCAGCCGGGTCAAGCCATGAAAGAAAATATTGAATATCTGGAAACGAAAGCCCTTCATCGCCGGTCAAATACCAACTCTCCAGTTTATCTCTATCAGCTACAATGTCCTTATTAATGTATAATTTTGCCATACTACATAATTGTTTGTAACAAAGGTAGAAAACAGAATACGGCTTGAAGAATATAAGAAGTTTATTCCACTGACACGCTATGTCAGTAACTTTTAGCAATAACAAGAAAAGTTCTGATAAAATTAAAAGACATGCATTTATAGATTAAAATATGAAAATTCCCCCATTCTTACCTTGCATTTCCAAAATCAAGGCAAAAATAGGGGAATACCTCTGTTTCAGCTTACAAATATCAATAAGACTAATTCACCTTTCTATTTTCAAATAGTCTTTTGTTTCTATATTACTTTATTTCCCAAAATCGATACCCAGAAGCTTCATTATAAAAGGAGCTATATCCGTTTGTTTCATAACTGGTAATTCCTTTTTCTCAATCCCGCATCCAAATGCTACTAATGTCGTAGGGTCAATGCCTGATAGATAGCCATGCTTACCTCCAAACTTCTCTATAACATCCGCTCCGGTACGAGCAGTAGCAACAGCTACTCCTTTTACGGGCTCCAACGCAAACGCCACTTCTGGGTCACACCCAACCTTGCCTAATTCTTCTTTTTCTACTATACGGAATAATGCTTGGGTCGTATCTGGTAATGAAGTCAGTTTTTTGCGAATTTTATTCAAAGTAGTTTGATCATTCTTGTCTTTTAGATAAAGAAACATCATAGCTCCTGCTCCATGAAAGCAAGCTTTCCACTCTCCTCCAGGTTTTTCACTCAACAAACCTTCTTGCACTAACCATACGTTCGGAACAATACTTTTACTATAGTTCACAAAGCCGTGATCGCCGCATACAATTACGGTAGTATTGTATAATAATTTATTCCGTTCCAGATTTTCCAGAATCAACCCTACAGCATGGTCGGCACTTCCTACTGTTGCACTCACTCTGTCAGACCTCAATCCTGTAGCATGTTGGGCATAGTCAGTAGTAATCAGATGTATTGTCATTAGATTGGGTTTATAAGTATTCATAATATAATTGGCCATTGCGGCAGTACGAGCATCTCTATCCATAGAACCGGCACTAAAATTTTTATGGTTCAATTTTCCAGTGGCTTCCCGTTCCAATTCATCTAAAAAGCCTTTCGGAGTACAGTAGGGCTTGATGTATTCCAATTGATTAGCAACGGGCTTTACCGACCAATATTCAGGTACATTATAATGAATAGATTTTGCTCCTACAGATACAGGCCAAAAGAGAGAGGCTACGATCAACCCGTTTTGGTTTGCAGAATCCCAGATTGTAGTTGCTTTGATAGAGTCTGCATACCAATAGCTTACGTTTCCTGGTTTGTTCTCTGTAAAAGGAGAGTTATAGTAGATACGATGTTGAACAGGTTCTACTCCTGTCACAATAGTTATGTGTGAAGGGTATGTAGCTGTCGGAGTAATTCCTTTGATACGTTCCACAAACAATCCATCCCGCTTCATTCTTTTTAAGTTGGGTGAAGGCATTGTACTATCTGTTACCATTTCGGTTCTCATTCCATCAATGGTAATAAGAATGACGTGTTTAGAACGATCGGCAGCAGTCGCGGTGCCTATTAAACAACTACATAAAAACATTAAAATATTTCTTTTCAATTTCATCGTTTGATTAGTTAAAGAAAGGAGCCACATATTCTGAAGATTTATTTTGTACGATAACGCGATTCATATTGTATTTAATAACTACTGTTTTAGTATCCTTATTCATTTCGAAGGCATCCATCTCCTGATTTAAAGGAATAAAGGGAGGTATTTGAGCGGTTGTATAATTGGCAGCTGATGGAGTGTTTGCTGCTTCTGTTTCACATATCGGCAGCCGGATTCCTAAATCAGCTACCCGCCGTCCTTCTGCTATGAATATCTCCTGACGCATGAGATAGAGTATTTCCAGTAAATTATCCACTGTGGTTGGATTATCTATCATCGCTTCTGTGACAGAAGTTCCTGAAATGTAAGGAATAGAAATTAAATTGGGCATTTGACGATCAAGTACTAACCCACTTCTTAGTTCATCTTCAGCCGAAGCAGCTACTTTGTATTCGGAACTGTTGGGATATTCTTTGTATCCTCCGTTATAACGTCCTTCTAATTGGTCGTTAATATCGGTTTCTACCGGACGTTTTTTTACAAGTGCCAACAATTCCTTCAAAATACTTTTTGCTCCATTAAGATCATTATCAGCTAAAGCTGCTTCGGCCAGAATCAGATAAGCTTCTTCCGCTTTAGCTATACAGATAGGACGTGCTTCAGTTGCGCTGTTCTTCTGAAAATATTTCGGATCAAGAAAATCAAGTCGAGGTAACGGCTGAAAGTTTGTTCCGTAGATATATCCTTGTATAGAACTTTCTACACCGTTATCTCCATCATATTCAATCTGCTCTACAAAGTCCTTGGACAAGGCTAACGCATTATTTGAATATTGCACAGCATTTGTTTTGTCTCCTAACCTATAATAAGAGCGGGCTATCACTGTATTTATGAATGCTTTTTTACCAGCATCATTAGTATAGTTCAAAGCCTCTGTAAAGGTGGAAATCGCTAGATTCAAATTTTCCTGCCAACTTTTTACCTCTCCTCCGTTTTCAACAGGAAGCGCAAGGAAATACTCTCCTGCCAGTAAATAAGAAAAACCTTTTATATAATAAAGGTTGAAACGCTGAGCATCTGTAGTAGTCGCATCGGCTGCAGCCACCACTTCTAACCCCTGAATAGCGGTTTCACGTAATGTACCAATATGGCGTTGCAAGTTTGTGACATCTACATCTGTGTATAAGATTGTAGGGAAATCAAAAACTTTGCTGCTTTGACTGTAATTATTGAAGTAATTATCAGATAGTATTTCTATGAGTTCCACATACGTACCTATAATGGTGGCAAATGAACGGTTGGCTCCATTTACCCAAGTACTCATTGCATTTGGGGTCTGCAAGAACGTCTTTTCGTCCACGTTAGGATTGATAATGTCATTGGGCTGCAACAGCTCGCATGATGCGCATGATAAGGCTAAAGCCCCTAACAGAATACAGTTTTTTATCTTCATTTTTATTATTTCATTAAGAGTTGGACATTTTTAGAAGGAGATACGAATAGAACCTACATATTGCCGAGGAGTGGAGTATGAAGAATAATTTAGTCCACCTACGGCTACTGCACCTTGAGAACGAGCTCCTGCCAAAGCTGCTTCAGGATCTACAGAAGAAGCCGTAAAAGCAAACGGGTTATAGACATTAAAACCAAAATTGATGTTCTTCAAATACTTTTCAGGCTTATAGTCATAGGAAATCCCAATATTCCTAATTTTCACAAAATCCGACTTTTCTACGAAAAAGTTTGTGAAATTTAACCAATTGGCACCTTGATCTAATCCTTCCAAAGCTTTTTCCGGTATTGCACTGTCTTTTAATCCTTTGGAGAAACGGAATTGACGGTCGAACGAATGTACGTATGCTCCGTATTGATAATCACCGTTAATCATCAAAGACAGATTTTTATAGCTTGCAGAAAGAGAGAAGTTTCCATATACAGTAGGGAGTGTGGACCCTAAATTCTGTAAAGGAAGAATTTCTTTTAATGAGTTATCCGAATTCAGTACAGCTTTGTAACCGCGGATGAAACCTACCGGCTGTCCTTCAGCTACTACAGTTTGCACTGTTCTTGACGAGAAGCCACCAATAGCAAATGGTACTGCATTACCGATACTCAGAACCTTGTTATGGTTGGTGTTGTATGATGCATTCAAGCGAACATTCCAGTCTTTAGTATCTACCAGTTGTAATCCTACACTCAATTCAATACCTTTGTTCTCAATTTCCCCTACATTAGACAGATAGTTGGCCGACTGTCCTGATGAGGGAAGAGACGGAATACTGAAAAGGGCATCTTTAGTTAAAGCATAATAATAAGTAAAACCAAGATTTAAAATACGATTAAAAAGAACCGCATTAAAACCCGCTTCATAAGAATGTTTCTTTTCTGGAGCCAAATCCGGGTTTCCATATTTACCGAAAGAAGCGGCTTGTTGTCCTTGAAATGAATTGAAAGCTACTGTGCGTTGATATTCAAAGGCTGGCGGATAGCTACCTGCCACACCATAGTTTGCCAAAATACGTACATTGTTAATAAAATTACTTTCTTTAAAACTTTGCATGAAAGGTTCTTCGGAAAGTACATAGGAAATTCCCACTTTCGGATAATACTGCCAACCGACATTGTCACCAAAAGCTGTGTTGTAATCCGAACGTAGTCCTAGATCTATGTAATAACGATCCAAAAAGCCGATATTCTCCTGAATAAAATAACCATAGTTATATAGATAACTCAGCCATTCATTGGAAGTCAATGTTCCTGCCCCTGCTACTATTTGCGCACCATCTCGCACATTGGTACCATTATAAACAGATTGGTGGTCGTATGTGCTAAAAAATTGGAAACCAGCTGTAGAAATCAGACTGAAGATGTCCTTATAACGATATTTGTATTGTCCATTTATATCGATAGTCAAACCGAAATAATTACGGTCAAAATTAGAAATACTTCCCGCGTCTGACGTACCTTCCGGCTTTTGCTGGGTGTGTATCAGATATTCATTGGTAATGATGTTCTTATTATTATTCAGACGGTAGTCCACTCCTAGTATGCCTTTAAAAGTAAGATTGGTTAACGGGGCATAACTTAAAGACTGTGAAGTTTGGAAACGTTTCACAGATTCCCGGTTATTCTGTAATGCTTCAGCTGTGTTTACAAAAGATTTCATTTGGGCAAAAGCATAATCATCCAAAGCATCCAAATCGGCTCCATAGTTTACTTGCTTACCTTCAGTATTTGTATATTTAAAATTAGTTGCGGCTGCACCTTCCGTAAACCACAATCCTGTATATCCACCTTGGTTGCCTTTACGGCTACGGGCAAAGTCCTGTATCACCATACCAAATGAATTCTGATACTCAAGAACTTTGTTGAATTTCACTCTTGAGCCGAAACGTAGGTCATACTTACGGTCTTCGTTCCCATCCTTTATCAGAGTACCGGTACTATTGCTCATGTTCGCTCCAAAACTATAGCCATATTTTTCAGCTCCACCATCAAAGCCGATACGGTATTTTTGAGTAAATCCTATTTGATGCAATAATTCTTTTGTACGTTTAAAATGATAAAATTGTGAAGAAGCCACATCCGCCTCTAACTGGGTTTCAGCAAAAAAAGAAATCTTTTGCTCTGTTCCCTTTTTAGTAAAAATCTGGATGACCCCGTTGGCAGCATCTGAACCGTAAAGTGTAGTAGCTGCACCGCCTGTTACATATTCTATGTGGTCAATGTTTTCCATAGGAATATCACCTATAGAGCCAGTCACGGCACTATTACCGCTTAAAGAGTTATTTAAGGTGGCTCCCGTATTCATATTATCCACACGTACGCCATCTACATAAATTACCGGAGTAGAATTAGAATAGGCAGATGACAGCCCCCTTGATTTAACTAATGAAGTGGTACCAGCTTGACCACTGGCCATCGTAATTTGCACATTAGGTAGGGAGTTCTGCAATATCTGATCGATTCGCCCTTGCTTCATACGTTCCAGTTCTTTACTATTGACTGTCGTTACATTCGATGATAAACGCCGTTTCTGTACTTCTGCACCTTGCCCAGTTACTACAACCTCATCCAGTTTGAAATTGTCTTGGTCAAGCTCTACCTTAATGTTGTCAGCAGGGTTTACAGCTAGCAGTTGAGTTTCATATCCTATATAGGACACTTTCAATTTAGATCCTCGGACAGCCGTTATCTGAAATTCGCCATCCATATTAGTAACCGTTCCAATCGAAGGATTATCGCTTAGTACCAATGTTACCCCCGGCAATCTTTCCTGTGTTTTCTTGTCAAAAATAACACCTTTCATTTTAACCGTAGCCACTTTCTTTGAGACCTCCTCATCGGATGTCAAGACGTAGCCCTTTTCTACTTTTTTACGCTCTAACATTGTTTTCTGAGCAGCCATCATATAAGATGTGCTCAGTAAAACAGTTAAAACAATCAAAATACCTTTTCTCATTTTAGTACGTTAAGTAATTAATAAATTTGATTCAATAATATCTTTTACGTACTATTGACACAAAGCATGTTCAAAAGTGTATAACGGCTGCATTTCTTTTGTATGTCAATTTCATTTCAGCCATACTCACGTTATTTCTTTGTGGAATAAGGGAATATTGACAACCCTGCCTCTATTCAACATGATTTCTAAGATAATATTTCAGTAACTTCAAAGATTGTGTATAGTAACATTTGACTGTGTTTATCGGTATATTCAATTCATCCGCTATTTCTTGATTGTTTAATCCCCTATATATTTTCAACAGGCAAATCTCCCGTTTGAAACTTGGCAGTTGCTTTACAGCCCAACGTAAATAGCTGAACTTCCTTTCTTCTTCAAGTTTTTCTTGTAAGCCATCATCAATAATATTATTCTGTTCAGTTCTTTCCATATCCTCTCTTGCGATTATATCATTCGTATCCCGAATCATATTTAACAAATAATTTTTCGTCATAGTATAAAGATAATTTCTCAAGTGTACTTTAATATGGCAAGTGGAGTGTACTTCCCACAGGTGCAAGAAAACCTGCTGAACGACATCTTCTGCGAGATTTCTCTCTTGCAAATACCTGTACGACAGACTATAAAGCATCGAATAATACTTATTATAAAGCTGTGTAAAAGCATCTTGATTACCTTGTTTTAGTAGTGAGAACAAATATTCATCCTCATAAGTAACCTTTGTCATTATCATAACCTGGGTGTATTAAAATAGATTGCAAATCTATAGAGCAATTAAAATATACCTAATTACAAGAAAATTACATTTTAGTTACAAACCATATATACAAATTTGTTTTCAACATTTTTCCTAAAGTAAAACTCTATTTTTAGCAAGAAAAAATATCTGGCACCTATATCCTAATTAGGTTTGAACACAGAATTAAAAAAATAATTCACAATGAAACCTTAGATATTAACTGTACTTGAAAATTTATCAATGATTCGATAAATTGTCCTTTCTGCAATATTATACTCATCAGATAAATATTGCATGATATAGGTCTTTTTATGCCCTTCCCGTAACAAGCGCATATATTCCTGATATACTGGGATGTATTTCACATCCCCAACATCAAGAGAAACACCATCCATTACTTGGAGGATGTTCCTATTCAGAATTAATAACTCATACGCATTCATACACTACCAAGATTCTCGACATACTTTACTCTATCTGCAACAGAAGTAAATTCCTCTACGGACAATACCGGCGGCGGAGCCATCATCATACCCTTTGCAACAGCTTTGGAAAGCATATCTTCACCCAACGCCTGATTGGATGAAGTAGTGACGTTGATAGGAATGCCACCACCCATTTGGTTAAAAGCTGATAATAACGGAGCAAACATAGAAGTCGCGGCAGCCGTCATTACACTTTCACCATTAGATAACATCGCCGGTATAGAGTCACTTGTACCCGAGCCCGGACCTACTACTGAACCACCCTGTGCAAATTTAGCACTTTTTACCGTAGAAATAGCAGCCGCAATGTTAGAAAGTATAGTAGCTATACCACTTGCCATTGTACCAAGTCCAATGATACCCTTTCCTGCTTCCGCTGAAACCATTTTAGAAATAGCCTTACCTGTATTGATTGCAATTTCAGCAAGAGCCAAAGCCTTACTTGCAATGGCAAAGTTACGGTCTTGATTACCTATCTCATCTGTCAAGGCAATAAGTCCATTTGTAACAGTAGCCATAGCATCATATTTGGATTGTTCAATAGCTATCTCCTTATCTGCAACAGCTTTCTTTGCATCATTATAGTCATTTTGAGCTTGAAGTTTACGCAAATTAAAAGCTTCTATACTTTCCCCCTCAAGTTGCTGTATAGTATTCAACTCTGCAAGCTTCTGCTCCATCTTAATACGGAGAATTTCTTGTTCGTCACCGTATGTCTGGGCTATTTCTGTTTCAAAACGTATCCTTAATGCATCCTCTTGTTTCTTGATAATGGAGTTATTATGCTGCTTGGTCAAATCATCAACCTTCTTGTTGTACTTCTCTATGATAGTAAGTTTCATCTGCTCGGTTAGCTCTTTCTGCTGAAGCTCCGCATCACGTTGGGCTACAAGTTGCTGCATCTTTAATTGATACTCCTGCTCGCTTCCGGCTTTTACAGATTCAAGTTGTAGGGCAATAAGTTTCTGCCGATTTTCAATCTCCTTTTTCAGTTCTTCATCAGAGAGCTTTTGCAAAGCAACTGTTTTCTGCTGCTCAAGAGAAAGAATCTGTTTCCCGATTTCCTCCTTAGCACGAGGTGTCAAGTCCTTTTCGATTTTCAAACGGCTTTTCAAATCTTCAATCTGACGGCTATATTCATATTCTATTTCTTGCGTCTGCTTCTCCCGGCTATCCTTAATGAGTTTCAGCATTTCATTCTCAGCCTTACGTATCTCTTCTAACTCCTTCTTTTTGATTTTAAGAGCTTCGGCCACAGCCTTAGGGTCAGTAATCGGCGTCTTCTTTTTATCAGTATCCCCGGTATATGAAGACACTAAATTAATAGTCTCTTTCCTGGATTCCACAGCCGATAACTGTGCTATATAATCATTCCATGAAGAAGCGATATCCTTGTTTATGGCTGAATTAGAACGATCTTTGCCTATTCCCTGACGCCAGAATGAAACATCATCTAGCTCTTTATTATATTTCTCATTGATAGCAATAGTTTCCTGCAAGTATTCTTCTTCCTGTTTCAGAGATAAATTTAGCATCTGCAGCCTTTCTTCTTTGGCCTTTTTTAAAGCTTCTTCCCCAGAAATCCCCACTTTCACATATCGAATTCGTGCCGCCTCTATCTTGGCATATTCATCTCCGACATTAGCCTCTGCAACATTCTTTCCAAGCTCAACAGCCGCTTTAGTTTCCCGTTCTGATATGTCTTCTACCGATTCAAACAAAGTTCGTACATCTTTAATCAAAGAGGATAAAGCATCATTGACGAAAGTCTCAACCTTAGCCGTCATTTTCTCAAATGAACCACCTGTAGCGTCAAAAAGCAAAGCGACCTCTTTGGTTAGTTCCGTTTGAGAAGCGAGCAAGTCATCTTCCACTTTACCCAGTTCCCCGGTCTTACCTTTGACTTCATTTAGATTAACAGAAATATCTTTCAAGGTACGGATATATTGCAAGCCGGCATCTTCTCCCGGACCGCCAAAGATATCTGCAATGGCAGTTCCAACCACCGCACTGCTTTCCGGTAGTTCATTCAATTTGGCAGATACTTCCTGCATGATTTGAAAAGTAGTCTTTGCTCCTGTCTGCAAATCTTTCTGGACTTGTTTAGAGCTGATACCGATACCATCCAATGCACCAGCCGTTGATGTAGTCATTTCCCGAAGCCGGGTATTCGCCTCTTTGATAGTATCAATTCCCTTATCAGAGAAGACACCCTGCTTATTGGTTTCTGCAATAATAGCAACGAACTGATCCGCAGAGATACCAGCCTCTTTGAAGTATGCCGGATATTCTTTCAAAGCAGATAGGAACTCACCATTCGCATCTGCTCCGGCAATGAAACCATCTTTGATTACTTTCAACGCTTCATCAGAAGATATGCCAAACTGTTTTTCTACGGAATTAATAGCAGTCAACATATCCCGGAAGTCTTTACTGTAGTAATCAGCCAAAGCTTGTACTTCACTCCGATAGATTTTCAAATCATCGCCAGACTTATCCGTAAATTGCTTTGTCAATTTGGTAGCCTCTTTTACCCCCTTATTGTAGTCATACCACCATTTGAAAGCAAAACCGACTCCGGCAACACCTGCTATACTCATAAATACCGGATTTTTCAATAATGCCTTTAGCGTTGAACCTAAAGCAGATGCTTCTGTCTTCATATTGGAGAAAAAGCCTTTCACTCCATTTGAGTTCTGGGCGATATTCAACAAAGAATTTGCAAAGTCATTATTGATACCTACAAAATCTTTCAAAGCTTCCTCGTAATTACCGACATTACGATAGAAACGCTGTGTACCCTCTTCCGCTTCCTTCAATTCATCGGTAATGGCATTTATCTTATCTTGAATCTCTTTGCCCTTGGCACTGTTACGTTCCGCACGACTTAACCTATCATAAGAAGCAGTCAAATTAGAAAGTTCCGCACGTAATCTAACTAAGCTACCTTCAAGCTCCGTCTGTTCCTTACGCTCATTCTGTATTTGCTTACTCAGAATTCGAACAGCCTCGTTCACTTCACGAGTAGCAATCTTGGTTTCTGATAACTGTAAGTTATACTCTTTGCGACTCATACGTCCTGCTTTCAAATCCTCTTTTAAAGTTTGTTCTCTTTTTCGAAGTACATCCAGCTGAGTACGATATTCTGCGATTTTTCGGATAGCATCATCGTATCGTACCCGAATATCCAGCACTCTTTCTTCTACATTTTCCATAACTATACCTCCAACTGTAATAATTTACACTCACATATCCCCGTATCTTCTGCCTTTACAGATATAATAGCATAGTATCTACCGTATTGGCCCAGATATACCGGAACCGTTACATCCAACTCTTTTAGCTCAATATCGTTAATTTCAATTTTTTCCGTAATGACAACCGGATTATGTACCACCTTTTGGTATGATTGATAATTTTTAGACAACAAGGCATGCCATGACAACCCGTTGAATGTTGCCCTTGACTTACCATTGTTACTAATCTCCAACAATATACGAGGTTCAACTTTCCCTATCTTTCCAATCTCCTCGTTATCTTCATATTCATAAATTGGAATATATGCTTTACCGGTTCTCGTATCGGTTGCGGCAAAAGGAAGCGTAACGCTATCTTTACTTAGTTCAATAGTCTCATCATCAACATTGATGCATCCTTCATAATCTCCAGATACTGTTTTGTCTTCTTTCCACTTGTAGACATTCTTTTGAGCGAATCCATCAAGAGAAAACGAGATAGTTTTAGGTTTATTATCCTGATACGACGCAACCACCTTCGTAGTCCAATCTATAGCCCTAGACTTGTTAGTTATAACTTCATCCATTGAAACAAACCTAACCGTAACATCATCTTTGACTACAGCAAATGTACCAGACATAACAGATAAAGACTTAATGAAATCAATCTGCTTTATGTTTGGCAAATTGGATATAATAGGATAATATCCATCGCTTATTCCATCTTCAAAAACATTGGTTTCTTCAGTGAATGCCAATAACCCGACTACAAAGGTTGTACTCCCCCAACTGTTTGTAAAGAATCCAGTATCAGCAAAGGCGAAATAGATCACATCTCCCGCAGCCAATACAGATGTATAATCATCATATTCAAAAGATACAAACCAATTTTGACTCCCTTGCTTTTCTAAATCTATATAACCAACGGAGAAGACTTCCTCCGCAACCCCATTCACTACTTTGTAAGCTACAAATCTCGGATTAGAAACCTCTGTTCTCACAAAATTAAAAAACATTCTTCCCATGATCCGGATTTTGGTATTGTTCTTCAAAATCTTCATGCCTTCATACTTGGATGAACTAAGGTCTACCGTTTCCAGATAATCTGTTTTTTTATAAGTAGACGTACTACCTCTCAAAACATATCCATAATCATGATTGGGTCGCGTTCCGTTCACATACTCATAAGTGATTCCGAATTGATTATTATAATCCTCTCCCTTTCCTTTCTTGGTTAACATCGGGATAAGGAGTTTGTTAATCAGATTATCTGTGACATTGGTAGGAAATAAGAATTTGATACCGCTATCCTGGGATATACGTTCTAAAATCCAACCTGCCCGGACACATGGATGGATATAGTTCTTGTTATCATAATTCCGTACCCCCATATTCATATCGGACATGATAAAACTTGCACCATCTTGATAATTACTAATCTCTCTTTTCCAAATAGTATAATACTCAGGATAACTATCTTTCAAATCATTCAATGTTTTGTCACCCTCAATAATGTTAGATAACAAGCTAATATTCCCCCACGTCAAAGCTATTTCAAAAGAATCCGCCCCAGTCATTAATACAGCTTTCCCGTTAGAAATAATTTCAACCCCGTTACGGATATACCTTGTATCATGAAACGTTCTCGGATAGTCAGTCTGGCATGCCGGAAGGTCAGCATGTTGGATAATACGTTGATTCCTGACTGTCTTAGGCAACTTGATCGTATAACTGTTATTGCTTACGATCTTACTCAAATCGGTAAACAGGTTACTTTTATAGTTCAAAGTAATCTTAGTACTGTCATCCAAATCCACCAATTCACCGTCAATAAACAATAAATCATTTCTCATAAGCTTTGCACCCTTATCTCTGGTAAAATAATCGTTGCTACAAAATCTTGAAGAACAGCACGAGTTTTGTTAAAAGTTTCAACCGCAATGTTCACCCCTTGCCACCGTTCCTTTTTATCAACATCTTTTCCCATGTACATATCTACTACTGGAGACATGGTAAGTTGAAAAAGGAAATCGTATGTATCACTATCCACCAATGGAGCACATACAGGAAGTGTATTTTCTTCTGTCTTACGCTGTTTACGTCCGGTGCCGCCATGATAACCATTTACATAGCTATAATCACGCATATTATTACGAATGAATTCCCCGTTATTCACCACTTGCTTCTTTTCATCACCAGCCTTAAACAACCAATAGCAATAAAATCCATGCCGGCTAATCCAACGAAGATATACCCCGCTTGTACAGTCATCAATAAGCAACCGGACACTAGAGGAAGCTCCCGCCACTATATGAAAAGTGTAGTCAAATGTCATATCGAATACGCTTCCAACAGTTCCAGTTCCAGACAAATCAAATTTCACTTCTTTTTGAGCATCGATTCCCGTCAAGAATAGATTGTAAATATTACGTTTGGGTAACCTGACAGCAGGTAAGGACTTACCATCAGCAGTAACATTGACGCTGCTTTCCCCGGCTGAGTACATACCTATTGTAAATGGGAAGTTCTTGAACCATGTTAACACTCTGTCGCCATTATATCGCTCTCCGATTTTCATCGCTCCCCAAACGACATAAGTCTCAAATTGAAAGCTCTCTCCTAACTGCCCATTCTCGGAATACATGTTCAGATCAAATGAGAATAACCGCCCCAACTGTGTATCTTCCGCACCTGACAAAGAATAATCTATCCTTCCAAATTGAATTGTATCAAAGTACGATTGGGTATAAAAGGATAAGTCGAAGAAGCATGTACTTTGAAACAACGCCCTTTTTTCGGAGTGTTCAATCCCCGTTGCTACATCACGTACAACAGCTTCTATCCATGCCCATGGATGGCCCAAAACGTTTACAACCATCGGATTAAAGCAGAAAGCTATCTCATCCGGATATTCAATCGTTGTATTATCTATCTTATGAGTTCGCATTGCTATTCAGATTTATATGTTTCACATCCTTTGAGAAAATACCAAATACACGATTCATTATATTTTGTATTGCTATTTCAATATCTTTTGAATATATGTCTTCATGTTTCCCTGTACGATAAAGCCTGGTACCTTTTTCTGCTATTTTCCGGGCTACGAGATAAGCAAATGACTTAGGCTTTTCTACTTGAATACCTTTATCTATCATCCACTGCCGAATAATCTTATAAAAACCCTTAGGTACTTTCCCCGGTCCACGTCCTGTTTCCAATACACCGAAAGCCTTCCTACCAAACAGAATTCCATGATCATCATCCACTACGACATGCAAGCTCTTGATAGTCCTTCCACTTGCACGCTGCCCAGCCTGTATATGGTTCTCAACAATACGCTGCCGAAGACTTTCCAATTCTTCATTCAGGATACCCTTTATCTCTTTTCTCCTATCTTCCATAACTAACACATTGAGACTCCTTGAACCTCTTTAAGTTTCAATTCTATTACAATTCCGGTAACATTCACATCCAATTTATCGTAAAAGATAGAATAAGGAACTTCATCACTCACCCACTCAAATAATCCACTTTTATTAAGCTCACGAATAAAGTTCACTGCATGTTCTTTACAACGTTCTATGATAGTATCATTCTCCTTACCGTCAAAATCAAATTCAGTCTTATCGGCAAATGCTATCATGCAATTAGGGCAATCCCTCAACTGCGTTCTGGATATAATAAACTTACCGGATACAGGTAGTAGATTAATGATAGCCGGTAATGGCATTTTATCCAACCGGACATTAGCCGTCGCCCAGTTATCAAACAAATAGGTTATGTCTTTCAGCTTTTCTGCAACAGACGCTATTTTCCTCTCTACACTTGTGTTCATTTGTTATTATCTTGATAAATTTTACGTAATCTTCGTTCATATCTTATCTTCTCTGCATCCATATCAAGACATTTATACACTCTTACCCATGGAACACTTTCTACCTGCTCATGGTCAGTTATTCCCATACGGGTTGCATAATAGTCCACCAACCCAAACAAGCCAAATGATAACTGATCCACACCCGCACGTTTTTCCTCAGGAGTAGGCGCCACACTTGTTGTTTCAAACAGCTTGGTTATCCGTTCCACCTCTTTAGTAACCCATGAGGAAAAGCCCAAAACATCCTCTACCTCACATACTTCTATTTGTTCAACAGAGAATCCTAAAAGGACATGACATGGTATCATTATACAATCAACATCGCTTGATATAGATTGTAGTCCCATAAGTTGCCCAATAGTGGTATCATTCAGATTATCCGGCAAACGAACTCCCGAAATGAAATCCGGCTTTGGGAGTTTCTTTATCTGTTCCAATAAGTCAGTAACATTACTTGCCACCTCACTTAATATCAAAAATTCTTTTACTGTCATATCTGTCCTAATTTTGCTTTTGGTCGTTTGGGAATTGGTTTGATACGGAAGAACATTGCCATTATCAGCATATCAAGATAATCCGGAGAATGACCAAGTATCTCTTTCATTTTCTCTTTACTGATTATTCCTTTCTTTCGGGTATCAGCATCTATATGGTCTTGCTTTAAAACTCCTAATTCTTCGATTATACGCTCTCTTTGGGCTTCCGTACATATAATCCTTATCTGTCGGTTATTTATTAGTTCTGCGAGCTTAAAAGCGCACTCTGATTTCAGATTGTCAAACTCCGGATTAATAGGGCGGTTACCACCATGAAACTCTTTGATGCCATTCAGATAACTTTCAAGATAACTCCCCAGCCCATCACTATCAACTACCATCATGCTACGTGGAATCTTCCACTGTATCATCATGTTTTTAAGATCCGTTTCAATGGATTTACCCGTACTGTATTCCTGGTCTAACCTGATGTTACATACATTACCTATCCAATGCCCACAGACAAAACGGTCTCGGCCTTTCATGGCAAGGTCAGAAGAACCAGTCGATAAGCCTATCGGTTGTACATGCTCGTTTGTAAACAAGTCACAAATAGCATCATAATCACAAAGTACTGCCGGATCATTATCATATTCCCAATTGCCGAAATACAAACGCTCTTTCGTTACTTTATCATTAGTATTTTTCAAAGTGTTTATATAGTCTTCTGTTGCAAATGGATTGTCTTGTACCAACGCCTGTACAAAAGCATAACCATCTTTTAACTTATGCTCTTTCCATGGTTTATAAAATTTATCGTATAACCAGTTCTTTTTGGGATTACAAGTAATAAGAATTTTCCCTGGAACATTATAGACATCATTCAAGTGCCGTCCTATACGAGTCTGTAACACTTCAAAGGCCAATCTATTCACTTGACCCGCCTCTTCGATCCATCCACCCGTAAATTCCAAGGAGCCGAAACGTTCATACATCGGGTCTTTATAAGGGTAATATGTCAAATCCAAAAAGATAATCTCACTCCCATTATCGAACTTGATGCCGTCATTTGTCAAGTGATAATATGGATAGCCATGAGAGTTAGCCACTTTAACAAATGTCACCGCTATAGATGCTCGACTGTCTTTGAGATTATTTCGCCCCGCAAACCAACGAGTTCCGGGAAGATAATGGCAACATTGCATCAGCCATTCACAACCGAGCCATGACTTACCACCTCCACCGGCACCACCATAACATAAGAACTTCGTAACATCGTCACGAAGATAGTTATAGGCTAAACGCTGTTTTATGTTGACTCTCTCTCCCATCACTTCACACTCTCCGCTTCTTTGGTATATGGAAGAAATGAAAATGACTTAAACTCTTTCCCCGCATTCGTATGGTCCACTTCCTGCTTATCCGCAAGCCCAAGTTTACGAGCAATGATATTCGCATTAAAAGCACCGACACATGCACCTTCAAACTGTTGCGTTTCGATTGTTTCTTCCACGCGTGCGATGACCTCTAAAAAATCTTCGTCATTCTTATTTTTACATTCCGTACGAAAGGTGCTCCACCATTTGGATGAAGCGCCTACGTAAATACAAAACCCGGTAAGAGAGTACGGGCGGGAAGTCGGGGAAACTTCCTGTTGCACTTGCTGTTCATTAACAGTTTCCACTTTCTTCCCTTTCTTTCTTTTCACAGGAACCGTCTTTTGAATAGCTTTTTTGGAGAGCCAGGGATTTTCATCACACCACTGGAAATACTCACAGGCAGCTTCCCATAAAAGTTCCGGCGTGGAAAAGAGTTTATCTCTCCCATGCTTACTCCTTAACATCCAAAATTTATTTCCCGCAGGTGCTACCATATCACTTCTTCATCCTGATTATTTCTCCACAATAGGGACATGCCATTTCAATATATTCGGTCTTTTCTTGCTCTAAGTTCCCCTCAATACGCTCCGTTTTCTTTTTGAAAGCCTCATTCTCTTGACGTTCCATTTCCTGACTGAACTCCCGCTGTACTTCCTCTGCTTGCATATCTTCTGTTGCATAATCATTTGCCGGAGTAAAGTTTACATCAAATCCGAGCAGCTGCTCTATTGGCTCAAAAAAGAAATCTTGCATATCTGCAGGGACATTCATAGTCCTAAGTTCACGTATCAGTTTATCTTCATCCCATGATGCAAACTCCGATGTCTTATTATCAGCAATACGATACTGGCGTGCCTTTTCTTCATCCAAATCAGCGATTATACAAGGTACTTCCTTATATCCAAGATTTAATAGGGCAAAGTATCGTGTATGGCCGACAATGATTTCAAGATTCTTATCTACTACAAGCGGTTGGTTAAAGCCAAACTTCTTGATTGATTCCTCTACCGGTTTGATAGCCTTGCTATTGTTCCGGGCATTATTCCAATATGGAATGATTTTATCTATTGCAATATTCTGTATATCCATAATCATAACTCTGCTGAATCTGTGTGATGAATAATTTCTTTAATGGCTTTGCTGTATTCATAGTTCTTGAACATCTTAGCAAAGCCGGTGATGTGCTTAAGTTTTACAAGCTCTAATGGTTCCATACCAAGCTTCTTACAAATGACTGCATCCGACTCTCCATTTTTAATCATGTTATAAATGATATTCGTCATGCCGTCAACAGAATGTTTACCACGTGCCCGGTTATGCCGGACCGTAGATGCCATACGGTCATTGATATCCTTATCAATAACCACAATGGGGAGACGACCACTATTCCGTCGGGCAATATCCTTGTACATACGTGCAATGAGATTACGGTGAAACCCGTCTACAATGATGTACTTTTGCTCTTCCTCACTCCAAATCGTAACAATAGGTTGTGTATATCCGTCTTCCCGAATGGAAGTATAAAGTAACTGCATTTCCTGCTTTGCCACAGCATTAGGATTATAGTTGTTTGCCTTTACCATTTCCATTGGAACCCAAAGAACACGATCCACCGGGTTCACTTTCTCCGGGGACAAAGAAAATAGAAGTTGCCTCACTTCATTGAAGAAGTTTATTTTGTCTGGCGCTTCATCAAGCATCCGGGTGATTATTTCTTTTAGTTTTTCCATATTTATACTTTGATTTATGAACCAATAATCTGTTATTCAATTTTGTCTGTTCAAAGTCTTCGGTAATAATCCCACGAGCAAAAGCGCGGTAAATATCAAGACGGTCTACATCAGACCAATTTGTAACTTTAGTAATCACTGTCTTCAGGTTATTGGAGAAAATAATTTTATTCTTATCCTCGGCTACTATGTTATCAATGAGATACTGCAAATATTCCGGCCAATCCTTAAAACAGTTCGGATAATTACGTATCTCTTCAAAGGCATCCAACAGAAGATGATTTGTCGTACCAATATTGGGGATGCGGGTGTACATGGCATTATATGCCTTCGGGTCAATTTCCTGCAAGTAAGGGATATTCTGATTACTGTTCTCATGAATCAGAGAGGACACCCTGGCCGAACGTAGCGGCTCTTTTGAGAAAATGTAATTGTAGGCTTTATTATATCTTAACCGATTGGAGAAGATATAATACCAGATATCGCGGTAAGACCAATCATACAAAGGGTACATAACTACTCCATGACTGCAACGCTTTCCGTATGTCATACCAGGAAGAGTTTCTTTGCCTGTTAATCCTGCACGACGGGCCGGTGATTCCTCAATACGGACACCACCCAAAGAGACATAATCTTCTCCCAAATGATGAAATGCAATGGCATTGAACATGTCTTTAAATCTGTCAGCGCCATATACATTCTCTTTGAAAGCAATATCCTCTTTTTCACGCATCCACTCTTTCCCTGGCTCCCAAGGAATAAACCAATCACCACTGTTAGCATTCCATAATCTGAATGGTACTTGTACCCAAATAGGCTCTACTTCCGGTAAAGACATAACATAACGCATATACTCGACTGTATATGTATACTCACATTCCTGGTCAAGAAACATAACCGGTATCTTTTGAATACCAAGTTCACGTGCCACTTCTAAAGTGATATGCAGTAAAGCGGTACTATCTTTGCCACCGGAAAAGCAAACACCCAGACGACCACCTATAGAAAACAGTTGCCTTATGCGTTCCTTCGCCGCTTCATACACATTTTGTTCTGAATATAATATCATACGTTAGTCACGATATAATAGTTACCAAACTCTTTTACTTCACAATGAGGAAAGCCTTGTTCCAGCTCATGCCTCGAATGTCCATAATATTCCAATTCGCAACCGCTACGTTCATAAGTCACCGGATGATATGTTTCTTTATAGAACATAAGGAACAAGATCTTCCCCTTGGGGACATCCGTTAACGCTTCGATTTCAATGTAACTGGCCGAACCAAATAGAGCGACAATAGTATTAAATACCACAAACTTCAGGTTTAACATCTCAAACGGGATACACAAGTTATGGTATCCGGGATGCTTCTTTCTGAAAATTTCAAGCATCTTATTGCTCGGATCGATACCGAAATATTCATCCGAAGATACTTTCAGAATATCAAGGAACAGTCCGGTACCACATCCCACATCAAGAATAATTCCGGGAACATCAAAAAGCATCGAGGCTATCTTACTGTTCTCCTCAATGCTGGCTTTGTCTTTAAACAGAGAATCGTAATTCTCTGCAATTGCATCATACTGATTTACTGCGTACATACTTTAATATTTTGATTTACAAAATAAAGATACCGAATAATCCACGAACGGACTATCCGGTATCAAAGAAGTTACTGACACGATTTGGCAGAAAATTTTGTCATGTCACCACATATCGCAATCTTCATTCTTATTCCCATATTTATGTTCCCAATAACTATTGAGACTGGAATATATAGTAACACAGATTATCAAAATCACTACAGTAAACCAAAACCAATCAAATCCCATATTCTACTTTATTACGTTCCACTCACTTTCCAGAATCACATGTTCACACTTATTACACCTATGCAGATAAGTCGAAAATGGAGCCGATGTATAATCTTCGACAGCGATTTCTATGCTGCCACATTCCGGGCATTCTATTTTCACTTCTTTGATACCAGGATAATCCCAGAAAGAAAGTTTTCCTTTCACGTTTTCGATAGGTTTAGCATAGAGAATAGGGTTAGCCAACACCCAGTTATAAACTCCTTTTTCCGCCCAAATAGAAGGATGATTCTGTACACAATCCACTATCTCAACGCTGCCGATGATTTCACCGAACACCCATTTGCCGGAAGTACTTTTCTCCGAAATCAGAGAGAAAGCTTGTTCCATCTGCTCATCGGTCAGATTTATCTCAAATTTCTTTCCATGACAACCACTTGAATGAATCAATACCCTTTGCCTAATATATTTATCAGGGCACGGCCAAGTGCGGTTCTCAATGTCTTTGATACCGTGGACTATCAAAGAAGCCCACGACTGTTTTATGGTTATTGCTTTCATATTATTCCTTTTTATTATTATATTTGCGCCAAGTAACTAAATGGTACGCGTTAGCGTTAAAGGTTCAAATCCTTGTTACACTTTAATTATTGTTTAATTTTAAACAAATACAATTATGAAAATAATACCGACATTTTGTTGTCGGCTAATTTCAAAACGTATTTCAAAAATTTTCAGAAAATCTCAGAATAAAAAGCCGACAATAGTTAAAGAAAAAATAGGCTTTAAACTCAATTTGGGAATTATCTCATTTAGGCTATGCCGAAAGGAAAGCCTTGTTGAATTTGCAACTCAACTGAATTTGGGGATTTTCCAATTTGAGTGGAGTAGAGAATGGAGTAGTTTAAATGGAAAGAATGCCACTCATTGTGGAGGTGCAGGTTCGATACCTGCTCTCCATTCTTTTTTATCCTACATTTATCAAGTCAAACAATGTGGGCGCACTCATTTCCATCTCCGCTTCATACAGATATGAGAGACTGTCCTTCCAATAGTCGTAATTCAGTTCGGTGGATAATCCTTTACGCCCTAACCTGATGGCACAATAGGGAACCGTACCTATACCACCGAACGGGTCGAATACCAGTTCACCCTTATTCGAATACCGCTCAATCAGCCTTTCGACAATATCCAGCTGAAGTGGGCAAATGTGGTTCTGCCGTTTCTTCTGCGACTGTCTCGTATTGAGTGTGCGCATCCGGGTTACATCATCCCATATCCAGGGCTTCTTGCTTACCGGGTCAACGGCCATGAAGGTTTTAGGCAGCTTTCCGTAGGCTTCCAATTCCTCAGCGAATGATACATGTTCCTCGTAGTTATATATATGCTCGCATTCATAATTTCTGAACAAATGGCGTATTTTATCAATACCGGCACCTTTCATATCCTCGTAACTCAACAGAGAGTTACCAGAAGATTTCCAACTTGCATGAGCATCTATCTGCCAACGGGCAAGTGAGTATTCACTCTTGTTTTTTGTCACCGGCAAATCAGCATAGGCTCGTGAGGTATCAGAAGGCAGCTTGCGGAAAAGAAGAACATATTCCGGGCAACCGATGCCCATCTTTGAACCGTCCTTACACATTTCAGTATAGCCGAGTCGATAAGTCTGGTTATTCTCCCTTACTACATCCGTATCCACTGTAATACGCCCCATGTAGCGGAACCCATGTTTCATGTAGTGGAACACTGTCATTTCGCTGAACGGGTCAATGGTAGGCATACCGTCACCGGTGGCGTTACCGAAAAGTACGCGATCCTTCACATGGATGCAAGCCAAGCGTCCGGGTTTTAAAATACGTATAAGCTCCGGGGTTAGATAGTCCATTTGCTCAAAGAACTTGTCGTTGTCCTCATTATGCCCGAAGTCATTATAGGTCGGAGTGTATTCATAATGGTTTGAGAATGGAATACTGGTTACTATCAAGTCTACAGAATCACTTTCCATCTTCTGACATTCAAGAACATTGTCGTTATTGATTGCCTTCCACAGTTTACCGAATTTCTCTTCTCGACTGGCGAACATCCACCGCATCATCTTCTCTTCGGCATGCAAACCGAACAAACCGTTCTCGCGGACTATATCGGTCATCTTAGCTACCATCTCACGGTGTTGCGCCCACTTCTGCATGAAACTCTTGTATATCTCGCCCTCACTTTCCGCATAGACCAGATAAAGGTCAACCGGATGCTGCTGCATAAACCGGTAGATACGGGCTATTGCCTGGAACTTGTCATTGAAACGGTAGTCGATGAACATGATTGCCTTGTGGCAGTGGTACTGGAAGTTCAAACCCTCACCAAGCATTTCAGGTTTGGCGGCTAGATATTTCAGACGGCCGTCTTTGAAATCCGATATCACCTTGTCCGCTTCATCATCATCCTGCGAGCCATACACAGCCTTGCATCCGGGTATAGCGTCACATAATGCCTTCCGTTCATTTTCCAAGTCATGCCATAAAAGGAAATGGTCGTCCTTGTTTTCCGGGCGATTGATTATCTCTACCACGCGGGCAATCTTTTCCTGCATGTTGTCCCGGCGCTCTTTCGCTGCATCAGCAAGACCGAGAGCTGCCTCACGAAACATTTTCACTTGTCCATCACGATTAGTACCAGCAGTGGAGTTGTCCACACTAACCACTTCTTCGTGTACACGTAGTTCAGGTAGTTCATATCCGGTATCGGGGTAACCGAGGTCGGATGGCTTAGTGAGGAATAACGCCCATGTACTTACCCATAGCCAGAACTCTTTTTCCTTGTGAGGATAAAGGGTAAGATTATTCGCCTTCGTGCTGTCACGCTGAAAGAAACGGGTAAGTGCCTGCCCTGTATCCATCACGCCGAGATAACCGGCATAATGTATCAGCTCCTTGTACCTGTTGGGCGATGGCGTAGCAGTGGCAACAAACCGATACGGAACTTCTGCAAACAGAGGAAGAAATTCCTGATAGGTCTTGGTGCCGAAACCACGCAGTACGCTCGCTTCATCCAATGATGTTACAGTGAAATAGGAAGGTTCTATTCTCACCCCATCTTCACCGTCACGCACACGCTCGTAATTTGTAACCATAATGTCAGTCGGGCATATCATCACATCAGCCATAGTTCTGACATAAGTAACTTTCATATGCAGATGTTGTTCCGCTTGTGTAAGGAACTCGACCACTACACGCTTGGGACAAACTATCAGTCCTTTGCCGCCTTTGTGTTTCAGGACTACCCGAAGTATCTCCAACTGGGTTACGGTCTTTTGCATACCAAAGCTGGAAAATATTGCCCGGCAACCGCCGGATATCGCCCAACGAACAGTATCTTTCACGTGAGGATAAAGAAAAGGTGTCAGTTCCTCTGCCGACACCTCAAATCCTGATTGATGACTGATGGCCATCTTGTCTTTCAGAAACTCGATATAATCTTTCATTGTACTATCTATTCTATTGTCTCATAAGTAAAGTATATCACATCACAGGGGTACTCAGCATATAACCGCTTTCTCGCAGTCTCGATGTCGTTTGTTTCAATGATTACTTTCTCACACCGACGATTATCGCCGGTGATGTATTCTATTTTTCGGATGATATGTTTCATGCTGATAATTTATTACGGATTAGACCAATATTCTTTTTAACAAGCCCTATGATACGTTCATGGTATTCTGTATTCTGGTTACATGCACCACGGGATTGGACCACTTCAAGAGTTTTTAGGGACAGTTCTATTGTCTCTATACGTTTTTCCCCGATGCGGGCCGAAAGGATAAGGCAATCATTACGCTTGTAATACCCATTCGTATATACGCAATGGTGCATTGCTTTCCCCTCTTGATAGAACTGGGTTATACTTTCCAATGGACGGATAGTTATACTTCCGTCCGTTATCTCCAAACCGAAGAACTTCTCCATTCTCTTGTAGAACTGAATAATACTTTCTCTACGTTCTTTTTCAAGACGGATTGCCGCCATCCTTTCCCTATCTCTGCGAAGCTTTGCTTCAATGCTCCTTTTCTTATTCATCAGCAAATCATGCTCGACTTTCAGATTCTTGGGACATATATATTTGGCGTTACGTACGTCTTTCTTGAAATAGAGCAGCAGGTCAATGTAATCATTCCACATACTGGCATCCTTGATGATGTAGTGATTACGGTTACAGATATTGAAAGATGGCTTGTACCGAAGCTGATAATACCCTTCCTTAGCCATGTGTTTAAGCATTGCCATCTGCTTTGTTTTCAAACAGAGTTCGGCATCATTGTTACCGGTTAAGAGCGATCGTATAAGCCTCGACGGATTGACATCAGGAAAATTCCGGCCTATACCACGTTTCTTCAACTCCGGGAGAACCTCTATCTTACGATATAACCATCCATGTATAGAATACACATCACCATAACTGTAATAACCACTACCGTATTCGTTCTTTATACTCAAAGGCCTACCATACAACCATCCATTGCCACCCATATTCATAGGTCTGGCGATAATGGTACGTTTGCCATTAACTGTAATCCATTCCTGAACAGTCTCAAAAAAACTGTAATAAGGATTTGATGTCAGATGCTCACGAAAACCACTTTTGCAAGAATACTTGCAGCACAGGATATGGCGTATCACTTGGAAGTTACCTACAACCTGTAGTATATCCATGTAGATTTCCTCTTCATTCTGGCATTTCCGACTTACCTTTACGTCCAGCTTGTGGTGACAATAAGGGCATTCGGTCTTATCACCCAAAAGGATAATGCTCAATTCGCTATTATCGGTGTTTATCCATATTTTCCCACATTCCGAACACCAAAGTTCATCCTTGCATTTATGTGCCGTATGAGCAAACAGATGTTCTTTGGCCCACTCTTTGGGAGAATCAGATATTTCACCCAATTTTGCACTCAGATCGGCGACTTCCTTTTGTAATTTAGTACGCGGTCTCATGGCTTAGAACAATGACATCTGTTGAACTTCCATTGCCTCTTTCTTTCCTCGTAACGGCTTTTTCTTGAGCAAAACATATTGCTCTTCGGTAAGACGTTTAATCGCTTCCTCACGAGCTTTCTTTTTATCTTCCTCGGTCAGCTTAACCGATTGGGATGAAGCGGAAGCTACAGCTCTTGCGGCGGCAGGTAGTTTGTTGACTTTGATGTCGTCCTCATCGTAATAGTGTACAGCCATACCGAACACCTCGTTATCGGAAATGCATACGGCATTGCCCAGCTTCTTGGCTTCACCCATGATGTAAGAACAACACTCGTCCAGATTCTTGTTTTCTTTTGCGTAGGACTTAGCGAACAGTTCGTCAGTCCCGGCACGTTCATCAAGATAACTCTTGATAGCTTCTTTGAAAGTTTTGTTTTCCATAATTGCGTTACAAATAAGTTCTTAAACAATAGTCCGCTATCCAGTAGCAGACAAAATAAAAAGCGGCATACGCTGCCAGAATTGACAGAATAGTCGCTATCAGTTTTATGTCTTTCATCTTAATTTGAGTTTTGCCCGTAAGTCGTCGGGTGGTTGGTGATTCCGTTCCACAGGTACTTGCCGCTGCTCCTGCGCCTGATTATTACGTTTCCGGATGATTATATCCAACTCATCCGACCGCTCTTTGAGGAACTTACGGAAAGCCTCGCCAATGGTTATCGTGTCGAAATAGCCGTAGAATTTACCGTATCTGCCCAACTTGAATCGGGCGACAAATAGAATGAATTCGGTCAACTTGATGTAGTGATACTGCCTTACAAACAGGTTTGAGAACTCGTTCAAAGCATTTTCATCGGCACTCTCTTTCGTGGCAGAGGCAAAATCAATAGTCAGTAGCTGCGTCTTTGCCCACAAAACCGAGGAGCCGTCACCGTACATCTGTTCAAGGTCTGACAACGTGGGAGACTTCTCGCTGTATGCTTTATCAAGGTCGGCAAGAAGTATCGGCTGGAGCGATGTCGAATATGCGGCAGAGGCTTGGCTAAAGGTCGGGTATCTCTGCTTGATGGCCGACAACATCACATCCCTGCTCGATGGCCGCGTACTCCGCAATGAGGTTTCTTGCCTTTGCTGCCTTATCAGCATCCCGACCGTTTTGTCCTTGGGTTTCTGTTTTTCCATTGCCTTGCTGTTTTTTTTCGATTATCCAAAGATTGGCCCGGCTGTCCCAACGTTCAACCTTGGCACCTGTAGCCGTTTTCCAACCAAGCCCGGAGAAATGATTGTAGAAAATATCCGCTTGCAATTCCCAGTCAGGAAGTTTGCCCCGAAAATACTCTTTCACTTCTTCGACGGTCGGTGGTATAAACTCTACTTTGGTTTTAAGCAGCTTCTTTTTCGGTGGTGGCTCCGGTGGGAATAACTCGCCAGAGTTATTTTCCCCCATAGGTTTCTGTTTATGTTTCTGTTTATATAAAGGGTTACCATTTACGTTACCGTTTATGTTACCATTTACGTTACCACTTTCGTTACCATTTTTGTTACCGTCAGAAACATAAAGTATCTGATAAAAAGCTCCGTTTGCCCGTTTATTCCCTTCTTTGAAAGAAATCAATCCTTTTTGCTGGAGTTTGTTGCGCAGGTCACAAATTGTTTTGCGAGAGATGCCGAGTTCAAGCTCCACATTCCTCGACGGCAATTCGAACGGATTAGTCCAGTTTCTCGAGTTACATTCTTTCAGCAAATAGAAATAAAAATCTGCCTCGTAACTTGTCATCGGTCTAATACGCCTCACAGTCCAAAAGTTATTGACTAATTCAATATAATTCATCGTAGATAGGAATTAACCTCGTTCATAAAATCTTGAAGAGAACGGCAGATAACGTATTTATTTCGATACTTTTCCGCTTCTCTCTGCCATTCAATTTGTTCCTCTCTCTGTTTCCCCATCGGAGTTTTCATTTCTATACAGAGAGACGCAAAACCTTTCTTAGGGACAAGAAGTATCAAATCGGCAACGCCGCGTAAAACACCTTCGTATTTCATTTGCGCACCGGTACGGGCATCGCGTTTCCCACCGTTAGGAACAGCGAACAGCATGCGACTCAAAAACGGATATTGATGCCGGAACCAAGTCAGGCAGCTATGCTGTATCTGGCTTTCTGATTGTGGTATAGTTTGTTTCTTTCTCATAATCTACCTTTGAATAAGTCCATAGCCATATCTACTACATTCTCCTTTACTACATCATCAGTTCCGGTAACTCCGTTAGCTATACCCTTCTTCCGCTGAATGACATCATACATATATTCATCAATGGTATTTTTACCAAGGAAGTAGTAACAGTTAACGTTATTTTTCTGTCCGTTACGATGTGCCCGGTCTTCAGCCTGTTCGCAATCGCTGAACGTCCATGGGAACTCAATAAAGGCCACACGACTGGAAGCGGTCAAAGTAAGCCCCGTACCACCCGATTTGTAGTTCAGAATGATAAGTGTACAATCCGGATTGTTTTGAAAAGCATCTACAGCTATCTGTTTCCGGGTAGCATTATCTTCACCAGTAACCGTTACTGCTTTGGGAAACATCTTTTTCAGTTCCATTACTACCTCTTTCAGATAAGCAAATACTATCAGTTTCTCTCCCCCATCGATAACGTCATGGATAAATTCGGCAGCCGCCTTAATTTTTCCACGAGCGGAAATAGCTTTCAATATACCCATCCTTACCATTACCTCACCGCGCATGGACTTGGCAATCTTCTCGTCGTCCGCATTCTTATAAACACGCAGATATTGAATAAGGTCGCTTTCTGCTTTCTCATATTCCAACCGCGTAGTGATATCCATCTCGATATACTGGCGTGTCTTATCCGGAAGTTGGGTCAACACCTTTGCCTTCTCCCGTCGGAAAAAGCAGGTATTCCAAAGGCGCCAGTTTAATTCTTTCAGATTAGATGCTTTCTTCGGTCCGTTACAAAAGCGCTCGGTAAATGTCTTATACCCACCGAAATCTTCCAAACGTCCCATTATCTTAAGTTGTTGTATAAGGTCAGTATTATCATTCACTACCGGAGTTCCTGTCAACTCAAGAATGAAATCCTTACCTTTGCAGATGCCCTCAACAAACTTACTTTGCTGGGTCTTAGTAGACTTACATTTATGAGACTCATCAATAATGACCGATTTGAAAAGCGTTATGCGAGGATCAAAAATGATTGACTTCAGCGTAAACCGCGTATCATTCTTCACATCCAATACGAAGAACTTTTTCAGCGACTCATAATTAGTGATGAAAATATCACAGCACTTGGTTTCAATGAAGCGTTGCCACGTATTTTTATTCTTATCATCAAGTATAAGAGCCTGTTTCCCGGCAAACTTCTTGAACTCACGTTGCCAGTTTATTTTCAATGCAGCCGGACATACTACAAGACATGGATAAGATTGCGCTATTGTTACCGTACCTATCGCCTGTAATGTCTTACCAAGTCCCGGCTGGTCACCGAAGATGCACCGTTTATGTTCTAATGCATAAGCGATACCCTCTTTCTGATAATCGTATGGTTCAAGAAGTAGCCCATGAGGTACGGCCAATTGCGGCATTGGAGCAATCTCAAAACTTATATCAGCTTTTCTTTGCTCCAACCGCTGTACTGATCCGCAATAACCATATTGCACCGCCCAATTCGCCATGGTGTTGACATACCATTCATCGGCAAGATCAACCCACCAGGCTTTTTCATTAAAGAGGTAAGCTCTCTTTGCATTGGCCTTGACTGACGGAATGTTCTTCACACATTTTATCAGCATCGGATGATACATGAATTTAAGTTTGAAGCCGTCTGGATATTTGGTGATACAAAAAGGTGCTGCCATAATTAAGCTGCCGTTTCTTTGACTTTCTTAGTACGTGAATGACGCGGTTTCACTTTCTTACCGTCCACAATCAAAGTAGTACCGGTCTGTTCCGCCACTTGTTTGAGGAACTCGTTAGCTTCCTCCTCAAAAGTAGCGTCCCCCACTGGGTCAGCCCCTATATCAGTCGGGGTACTTTCATCAAATGGAAGTTCCTGCTGAACTACTGCCCATTTCTTTGCGGTCAGATACTGTTCTACTTCATAATTACAAGCATCAATGGCTTGCTGCAACTCAAAGGCGTGTTCGTATTCCTCGTTCTCATTGTTGAACATGGTAAACGGTGCAATGAGATTGAGCACCTTTTTACTTTTTAAGAAACGTTTACCGACTAAAGTAATCCCGATATTATCATCGGAACCACCAATTGTATAACCGGTAACCTCAAATGTTGAAAAGATTTCTTCCGGCAATTCATCTATGGAATCTTTGCCGTCAGCTTCCTTTTGTTCGCAGAGGAAAGCAAGGTGAGGAATAAGTTCATCAAATGCAGCACGTAAATCCTTATGGATAAGATTCTTTCCCTCAACGGTTACATTATCCTCATTCTCGTTCTTAAAAGTGGCAACAAGCGTGTTGTCTTTCGTTATTTTTGCTTTTGTGATATTCATTTTTATCTCCTGTCTTGATATTCGTTGATAAATTCGTTATAGTAACGGTCAGCCGGAAGAGGGAGTGTTATTCCCAGTTCGGCAGCGGCATCAGCCTGGACTTTATTCAAAAAGTCTGTCATCTGCACTGTATTGAGTTTCGATGTGCTTCCGGCAACAACCGTTTCTTTGCCTTTGATATAGGAAGTTCTCCTCAGAAATAGGTTGCAGTAGTAATCGTGTATATCCTGCTTATCCGTTCCGGTTTCCTGCTCGATGCAAGTGAACCAAAGCCACATGAGCGCATTTTGCGATAGTGTACGAGGCTCTGTGAACCGTTCGATTTTTACACGATACCGACCATTACGAAGCTGGGAACACATGAAATCAAAGGATTTGCTTATGTGTACTTCGCCGTTAACCTTTTCAAGAATTGCTTCCTGTGCCATTACTCTAACCCAAATATTTTCTTATCCGTAATAAACTCCCGATTTACTTCCAGAAATTCTATGAAATGCTCACAATGAGCGGTCAACAGTTTAACCGTCTGTTCATGGTTATAGGTGTAGTATTCCGGATATTGCGTTCCACTGATTAGCGGTGTACGACTCGTACCGCCCTTCAACTGATAAGCAGTGTACTCAAAAGCTTTCACACTCTCCATTTGACCGGAAGCAATCAGGCAGTAAGGATATACATGCCGCTGCCATCCATGTTCATACTTACCGAAATCATATTTGGATGTTGATTTGATGTCATAGACAGTATCTCGGAGAAGTTCGTCTATAAACCCGTAAAGTTCCACATCACCGTAACGGGTGGAGATAATGGCAGAGACAAAGACCTGAGACAATGCACCGGCAAAATATCTCGACTGCTCGATACACCATGCTCGGTCAAACAAGAAATGACGGGCAGGCGCTATATCCGTAGCCGGAAAATCAACTTGGATAATGTTGGTTTCTTCATCACCGATAATGGTATATGGTTCTCGTTCATTTGGAATATGCTTTTCCCTATGGATATAACAGTCTATAATAGCATTGAATGCCGTTCCTTTATCAGCCGCTTCACTCTCAAATGGAACGCGGTTTATCGCATCAAGCAGACTTTGCTTGAGCTCCGCCTCAATCTCTTCGGGGCTTTTCTTGTATTCCCCCGTTTCATTGTCGACATTCCAAAAACTTTCAACCTGTTCATCCGCCCGCAGATACTGCTCGAACTTATCGAGCAGCGACGGGTAAAATCTATACTTAGGCGGCTGGTTCATACTTATTAGACAATTTGTTGAACTTCAATCCGAGTAGTTTACATTTCTCATTAAGCATCATACCGGCCCGTACCTTAGTATCAAAGATATGGTTCATACCCGCAATCGCTTCCCGTACCTCATTAGCCGATTGCATATCGGTTACCTGCTCCACCATATCCCGGATAACTTCAAAAAGCTTATCATATTCGGAAGACAACTCTGTTTGTTTTGTCTGATAATCCTTGTAAGTATTGATGATGTTTGTCATAAAATCATTCTTTCCCGTAACAGTACCAGACGCATCAATGATAACAGGTATCTTTATACGTGAAGAAAGATTACAAGTATTCTTACCATAGAACTTCTCGCATGGGTCAAAGGAAATTGTTCTATCCTTGCCAATGGCTTCCATGTAGCCGACCAAATCCAGCTCCTTAATCAAGTCACCGGCAGATGAACCGCCAATCTCCGGGCGTATCTGTTTTTCATCACCGACTTTCTCTTCCCGTTCATGAGCAACGAAGATAACAGACTTACCCATGAGGGTAACTTGATTTACAAAGCTGATGAACATATTTTTTCGTACCCCATAGCCCTGCAAGGAAAGAGTACCGTCAGCCTTCTTCATTTTCGGATTGGCTGCCATGATAGCCTTATCCATGAAAGAGAGCATCTTTCCGGCAGTGTCAATCACAATTGTGTCGAACTCCTGGATTTCCTCGGAAGCAAGTACTTGGTTCGTCTCGTCCCAGCTTGTTATCTGAACAGTGGGTACACGATGAGCCGCATTGACGCGATGAATACCACCGTCATAATCAAACAGCACAGGGTTCGGGGCTGATAATGCCAATGTCGTTTTTCCCATACCCGGTTGTCCGTAAATCAGTGCTGACAATGTAGTCTTAACAGTCAGCTCGTTAGGTTTCTTGATCAAACTCATAATGATAAAATTTATGTGGTTAATAAAAAATGTCGTGGAAGTTGACGGACTCGAACCGTCAGTCTCCTCGAATGAGGTGTGTTAGCCATTACACCGAACTCCCGAATAAAAAAGGTGTACCATCTTCACAGACAGAACACCTAAACACAACAAAATAAAAATACTAAACTATATCTTCCCTCGCTTGGGCATTGCTCCCGGATAGGCGGTCAAACCACACCGGGAAGGGTAGTTAACAAGATAGCTTAAAGCATAAAACTCAAATAGGGGCATTCTCCCTACGACGTCCTTTTCGTCGGCATTATTGGTTAAACATAAAAAAGCTTGTAGGTAATGTGGGACTTGAACACCACGACCTGTACATGAATGAAACCTTTAAATAATACCATGACAAATTACCAACATTAAATAATCATATACCGCTCTACCTGACTGAGCTAATTACCCGTTTCTGCCTGCTATATCTTCACAGACCATGCAGACAGCAATCTAACTAAATAAGTTTTGTGTAATGCACTTCCTCCGCTGAGGTTCATATCTTTATTATCTTCTTTAATACTTTGTGATAGAACCAAACAGAATACACTATACCAAAAAGATTAACAGTATAGTTCCAGTCCCCTGTTACCGGATCAACATCATTGAACATTGCCAAACAAGGCAAAGCCAATATATTAAGCAATAGCACGTTGAGAATTATTCTTTTCATGGTTTCTTCCTTTTCTTACTTTTGCAAAACTCAATACATCTGAAGCATTGTAATAACTTCTCCCATTAGGTTTGTACTCAACTCTCACTCTTCGAGAACTTACCAAAGTTTTCAATCTCCCCGGGCCACCTACTATTCTTTCTGATTCCCTCTTAGGAAATGTACGCTTATCCATGATGGTAAGTATATCTGCCAACCTTGCCTCCGCTGTCCCATCAATCAACATAGAACTACGTAAATCACCGTTTACCTCATATATCATGCTGCCAAAAAATTAAAATTATTATTACTCCGTCCCCCTACTCTTATATAGCGCATTACAGTACGTGCTCGTGAGGGTGTTTTCATTCTCCGCAAATCAATATCATTACAAGTAACTTGCATCACTACGAAAAGAATGGAGAATAAAAGCTCAAGTCCATGCTTCCGTAACTCGTTCAAATCAAAATTGCGTTTCAGCCTGTCGCAAATCATATACAGAAGCAATTCAGTATCCTTGGATATGCCTAACTTTCGATAGATAGTCCGCTTCTGTGTCTTGATAGTCCAAACAGACTTGCTCAGATTGTCGGCCACTTCTTTGTCGGCAAGTCCCTTACAATACTCATTTGCAACAAGCATTTCCGCTGGAGAAAGGGAAACCATTACGCTATCCTTTTAACTCTGAAAATTCCGTTCTCTGTATCGTAATCCCCGTCTCTACTCCAATCAGCCTTTTCTCTCCACATTCTTTTTCGCAAACGTGGAATAATACTTCCAACAATAGATTCAGACTTTTCAAGCGGGAATTCAACAATTTCACCTACTTCCATATTCAGCAAAGCCTCGGTCCAATTTTCTGTAATTCTCTTTACCATTTTTTGTATGTAATTAGTTGATTAATATTTGAGTTCTCCCGAACCAATTCGATTGGCAGCATCACGCTTTATTCGGGAGATTTACTTAACTTTGAAGTGTCAAATCAAAAAATTAAGTAAATATGAGTTGGGAAAGAAATCTAATTAGGTTATATATGCGTTCTCTGGATGAACAAACCGAATGGGTATTCAAAATACAAACAACGCTTTTAATGGTAGCCTCAACCACCTTTGCGGTAATCATTTCTTTAAGCAGTCCTTCAGAGGACAGTCTTTGCAACAAGGTTCTCCTTGTGACTGCAATATGCGTAAATGCACTCTGTATCCTTTTCTCTGGAATATCTCTATACGAGAATAGAGTGTTGAGCAATCAAGCTGTGCGCACCTATCGGGAATACCTAAGAAAATATCATAACGGGGAATTACCGCACGGTCAAGCTTACGTATATGAAAGCATACCAAGAAGAAGGATTTTCGTATTTTGCGAAAAAGGCTCGTATGTTTCATTCCTGCTGTTTATCATCGCATTGGTTACATATACTATTGTAAGGAGTTTCTGTTAATGAAGTAAGACTTATCCATTTTGAGGCATTCACCTCTTTTCTGTATATCGGAATTGAAAACAACCTGATAGTTAATACATAAGGAGCTACATTGATATCGCTCTTGCTGACAAATCCGCTATTTGCAGGAAGTATGCTTACTTGCTTTTCTATAATTGCTTTCATAAATTCGTCTTTTTATTCACTTTTATCACACTATCCACTTTCTGTTCTATAAGTTTTTGATACTCATTTAGAAGAAATTCAGCTTCGTCCTTTTCCAACTTCACCGTTATTATTGTCGGTTCCGAAGCATCATATATAGACGCTCCATAACCTGCATTCGGAATTGTAGCAATCATCTCTATTTGAGAGGAATGTTCCAATAAGGATTCTATCTTACTTATTTTACCTGTTAAATTGTTTATTTCCTTATAGTCCATATTCTTATATTTTTAATATTCGTGCCCCGATAAGCTCTCTCTGCTCTTCTCAACGGAGTTATCAGCTACTATACTTCACTGCATAACCGTTCGGGGCATGTCGGCTTCTTATTTCGCACCGTTGCAAATCTTTCGCTCGTTCTGAACTCCCATTCAGACATCTTGGCAAATTCTTGCTACTCCGGGTATCTCTCGCGTCCTCTATGCTGGGTTTGAGGGTAAGCGCCAGTATCGCTTTCTGGAACGGACTGCTTAGGGCAATCACTCCATCTTGTTCTCCGTCTCCCATCAAAGGGTAGGCTCAACGACCGGACGAAGATTATTTCTACTTTTTCAGAATATCCAAAAGCAACTCTTTATCCGCTTCCCAAAGATTATAGCCTTTAGTAATCTTTCTTCTGAGGTATTCACGCTCACCAATCATGGTTATTGCTTTTTCTCTAAGGTCTGACGCTGACCATTTTTCGGCTTGGTCTATCAAGAAGTTAGAAAGGCATTTACGTTCCTCGTAAAGTTCACGAGCCAACACCGTTTTCTTTTCAATCTCTTTCAACGCAGAGGGGTTTTCCATCCATAGTTTACAAAACATGTCTTTATCAAGGTCTGTATTCATGTAGCATTCCTCAACCTCGGCATAACCGTCAGCCGATAACTTTAATCCTGTTCTCTCTTCAAATTCTTGTTGTAACATATCTGTTTTCATTTTAAGTTTAGCATTTGGGAAAGCTGCCCGGTGAAGGGTAAAGTGTTCGTTTGCCATTACGAACCCTCGCGGCTTTTGTCACCGGTATAGCACTGACCTTTTCTGCAGCTTTGTTTATATTATCTCCAAGAGCTATCGTAGCTTCTTAAAGTGGGATTCAAATCAATCATAGCCTGTCTGAAATTATTAGCCGATTTCGGGTAATCTTGATACTTAGGAGCAATCTGTACTTTATATTCATCCATTTTCAGATGAGCATCACACCAAGCCGTTTTTAAGGCGCTTGAAAGAGAGTAATTGTAATTACGCACATATACATAAGCTCTCTGCATGATTGCTCTTCTGTTATACTTGCCATTCTTTACCAATTCATAATCTCTTTTTTTCATTGTCTTACTCCTTTTTAGGTATGTTGTTTTTTTGGTTATCTCAATCAAACTTCGCATCTTTGCTGTTGTTTGTTGTTTGACGTTGCAAATATAAGATTTTTCTTATATCAAAAACAAGATAATATATAAGAAAATTCTTATATTTAACTTTTATTTAAAATATGAAGCTGAAAGAATTTATTAAAGAAGTGATTTCTGATGTAACTAATGCCATCAAAGAATGCCAAGAAGAACTTAGCAATGGGGCTATTATATCTCCAACTAATAGCAGGGCAGAAGAAAAAATAAAGTCTACGTCAGGAGACTTAAAAATTTCTTATATTGACTTTGAAGTCGCTGTAACCGCTGTAACTTCAACCGGTTCAAATGGAGAAACCCAAAAGGGAGTAGAAGTCAGTGGCTCTGTTTTTGGTATCAATGTAGGAGGAAAATTGGGAGGAAAGTCAACTAACGAAGAGAATAAGCAGGTAAATGAGAATGCTTCAAAAATAAGATTTTCAATACCATTAGTCTACCCAACACATAAAGTAAAAGAAAGAGTTACTTACGCAGGTACGAGTTTAGGAACGTTCTAATGGTTTTTAAATCCTCAAATGCATCATTAATTGCATTTTCTGGATTATCACTATACTTTAAATAGGAAAAGTATATACGAAAGAATAGCTTTCTATAATACCAATAAGTAATATACCTTGTGACAAACTTAATCATAAAAATTTGAACTTGAATTTCCTTTTGCAAATATAAGAAATTTCTTAATAACATGACAGGAAAAGAAATAATAAATAGTGTTTTAGATGAATTGGGTATTAAAGCTCCAACATTAGCAGAACAAATAGGAGTACTTTATCAAAGGATATTTGATTTACAAAAAGGAAAAACAAAAAAAATATCTTCCCAGTTAGCTAATGCCATCATAAAAGCATATCCTCAATTTCGATTATCTTGGCTACTAACTGGTGAGGGGGATATGCTTACCGATACCCAATCCCAAACATTCCACTCCAACGCCCGTCAAGTAGATGACCTAAGCTATATGAATGTGCCTGTTATACACATCAAAGCACAATGCGGTTATCTTGCCGGATACGGAGATGCTGAATACATAAATACCCTACCGACAATGCCGGTTATTGTAGACCAAACTTATCACGGAAAATACCGCATATTTGAGGCAGAAGGCGATAGTATGGATGATGGCAGCCGTAATTCTATCTGCGACGGGGACAAGTTACTTTGTAGGGAAGTAAGACGTGATTTATGGCTCCCTAAACTTCATATCAACGACTGGTATTTCGTCATTGTACATCGAACAAAAGGAATATCCATTAAGCAAATCACTGCGCAGGACGATAGCGGAAATATCACTTGCCATTCACTAAATGAACTATTCAATGATTATACCGTCAATCTTGACGATGTAGTAGAGATATATAATGTAATTAAGGTTGTTGAACGCAGCATGAGACTATAATATAAATTTCCAACTAATAAAATAGCCAATGAAACTATATCATTATACTAGTGTAAACACATTATATTACATTTTAAAAAACAAAACAATACGTTTTAATAGACTTGACAAAGTAGATGATATAGATGAAGGAGAATTATTGTACGGAGAATGTAATATAAAACTTGGACAATATACATTTGTTTCATGCTGGACTAAAGAGAAACAAGAAAATATTTGTCTTTGGAATATGTATAACAGGATGAAAGGAGTTAGAATAGCAATGGACAGTGATATGTTTTTGCTAAATAACATAAAAGGAATTGATCCTATCTACAAGCAATTAGGAGAAGATGACTACTTAGTAAAGAGAGAAGATATGATAGGATATGATTATTTTGTTCTACCACTATATGGAAAAGATCAATTTTACAACGTACAATATGAAGATGATCCTTCAATATTCACTAAAGATGTTATAACAAGGACCAACAATAAAACATATATAGATTATACATTAGTAGGGGTTTATAAAAAATCATTTTGGCATATACAAAATGAATGCCGGTTTAGAATTATCGCATGTCCAATTGATAGGAAAATCCCCAAAAATGCGGGAGACGCATTGTTATATCCTCTATATGCAAACAAAGCCATTTCAAAAGATTTTTTTGATATAAGCATAAAAGATTCAGCATTTAATAATATCGAAATCATGTTAGCACCTAAAATTTCAGAGTTAGATAAATATCTAATAAAGAAACTGGTAAATGATTTTTGCCCAACTGCAAAGATTATTAATAGTACATTAAACATTAGAGAACATAAATAGACCCACTTAGATAAAAACATCTAACATATTATACAATTTATACATTATGTATATGAAGAAATTTGATTATCAAGGTGTGTTAGTAGGTATATTATCTTTATTGGTAACCGCATTAGTTAGTTTACAGATTTACAATTACATAACTTTCAAATCCGAAATAGAGAAAAGAGTGACAGAGATAGTAAATGAAAAACTGGACAGACTTAACCATTCAGTATAGGATATGCTAAAGCAAGATTAAGCAATGCTATATTCATGAAAGTAATTCCAAATAGCCTAAATAACGCTTTCGACATAGAGACAGTACAAGTACGTAGAGTTTATGGATAGTAAAACGACATATAGTGAGTAATGTATTATTATAAACCCAAAATCAATATTACTATGAAACAGATAACATTATTATTAACTCTTATTGCTTTTTCCCTAAACATATTTGCCCAAGAAGAAAAGCCTGCTTCCAAAAGTAAAGCAATCCTCTTTCAACAAAAAGAAGGCTCTCTATTAAAAAGAGAATTTTATGACATTGAGGGTAAAAAGGTAAGTGTTGGCTTCCAAGCATTAGTAGTTACGGATGAAATTACTACTGAAAAAATAGGAGCATTGCGAATAAAGACCTATTATTATTCATCCGCATTAAAAAATGCAGAGACATTCATAGGCACATTAGATTCCGATGAATTAGACGCTTGTATCAAATCATTAGAATATATGAGTGAAACGATTATACCCCAAACACCCAACACATATACCGAATGTGAATATAAGTCTCGTGATGGGGTTTCAATCACAGTGTTCAGTACATCTGATAATACAAAATGGCAAATAGCCATTCAAACAAAAAATTATACCAATAGGTCTACTTCGTATTTAAAAATCTCATTGTTACCCGAAATTATCAATTATTTAAAAAATGGTCAACAGCTACTAAAAGAAAAACTATCAAGATGAAACCATCAATACAACTTTGCGCATCCGTTTGTACCGAAACCGGACATTGCTCCCTTACTCCTACCTGTAAGGGTTGGGGGTGTCGGTTCCTCGGTACCCCCATAGAGCAACTACCGATCACTGACAGAGAGAAAGCAAAGCTATTTTCCAAAGTGTACCAGGAAGCAAAAAGTAAGGGCGTTCTTGAATGCCCACATTACCGCTCTTTATTCATTGATGAAGTGCTCGAAAATATAAATAAAAGTAACGTAACATTACAAAATATGAACTAATTTTTCTCATTTATTGTCGGACATCTATTTCAGCCAACTTGCAAAGAAGTGATGCACAGATTACAACTGCATTTCCAATACTATAAGTCTAGTTTAGTTTTTGTGTAAAGCACTTCCTCCGTAAGCGAACGTTGGAAGTGCTTTTACATTATGGTATATCCTTTATTCAGGCATCTTCTCAAAGTGCCTTTTCTATTGCAGCTTTAATCAGCGGTTCCATGACATCATATCCCTCACCCGTCGGATGAACGCCATCTTTGGTATAGCGGGAGTTTAAAGCCTTGTTATCGGCAGATACCATTGCCTGATAATAATCAACAAACGGTATTTTGTTGGCCTCTGCATATGCTTTTATGCGGGCATTCAGAGCTTGGATTTTTTGCGGAGCATCCTTTATTTCCATTCTCCACTTAAAGGCGGCGGCAGGAAGTACCGAGGTCAATATAACCTTTATTTTATTGACTTTAGCAAGTTCCACCATAGACACGATATTGCCAAAGGTATAATCCTCATTATACGGATTCGTATTTTCTGCCACATCATTGGTTCCGGCGTTAATGACCACCAAAGCCGGAGAAAGATTGATCACATCTTCCCGAAAACGTAACAGAAATTGATATGAAGTCTGCCCGCTAATGCCGCGACCAATATATCCATTCGTTTTAAAGAAATCCGGATGAGTCCGCACCCAGCCTTCCGTAATAGAGTTGCCTAGAAAAACAACCCTTTTCTCCTTTTTGGCTGGTTTTGGCAACATTGCGTTTTCTTTGGAATAGCGAGCCAAATTTCCAAAATCTTTCTTCTGAGCACAAGCCTCCCCTATTGAGAGACAACAACTGATAGCTGCCAGCAATGCCCACTGGCCAATTCTTTTTCCTAGCATGTTTCTGTTTTTAAGTATTAACATTAGTTCTGGCAAACATACAAATATATCAGGAAAAAAACAAGAATTCTCAATTTGTACAAATAGCATCGCATAACAAAGATCGGGATCTTTCTCCTCCTCCCATCCACAATCCCCTTTAAACAAGACGGCACACATTTGTATATTTTAGTCAATTTATAGAGAATTATATGTATAAAATAATCACTGATTCGAAAATTAATATATATTCACATCCCTCACTCCGTAAAAATCAAAATAATATAAGTAAGTTTGCATTGACTTATCGTTTAGAGAAAATCTTTTTCTAGATGATTGTTTGTTTTGTTTGCATATCATCCTTTCTTTAAGCGTAAAGAAAGGATGATCTCAACACTTTCCGCATCTTCATTGTTATCAACCTAAAGAATAGTATATGGAACTGCAACTCTCAAACATACGGAAAGAATACAAGAAAGATAAGTTGATGCGCAACACCATCTCCGAAAACCCCTTTGAGCAATTCGCCTGCTGGCTTAATGATGCTTTGCATTGCGGTGAAGACGAACCCACCGCTATGATCGTGGCCACCGTTGCTCCCGACGGCCGCCCTTCCACCCGCACAGTGCTGCTGAAAGGTGTAGAAAACGGCAGATTCATCTTCTACACCAACTACGAAAGCCGCAAAGGACAACAGCTAGCCGATAATCCCTACATCTCCCTCTCCTTCGTCTGGCATAAGCTGGAAAGGCAGATACATATTGAAGGCAAAGCAGAAAAGTGCTCCCCAAAAGACTCGGACGCTTACTTCTCCACCCGCCCCTACAAAAGCAAAATAGGTGCAAGAATATCCCCACAAAGCCGGATCATCAACAATCGGACGGAAATCATCCGCGCCTTTGTAAAGGAAGCGATTAAGCTGACCGGACAGAGAATACAGCGTCCCGGCAACTGGGGCGGTTTTGCCGTTACCCCTACTCGTTTCGAGTTTTGGCAAGGGCGGGAAAACAGGTTGCACGACCGCTTTCTGTATACTCTTTGCAAAGAAGAACATATCTCCTCATCTTCATCTCCTGAATCCGACGGATGGAGAATAGTGCGTCTTGCACCCTGACCCGGCCTGCCGCACCGAACAAAACAGCTTCCCTGAAAGACAACTGTTTTATCCGGTAATTTCTATGTCAGTAAAGATGTCCACGTCTTCGGCATGATGTGCTACATAGGCTGCCGGACCGGTATCACCAGATTCCAGTATATCGTAAACGACACCCGCTTTACCTTTGCCTGTAATTAGGAATACAATCTTTTTAGCACTGAAAAGCAAGCAGCCTGTCATAGCAATCCGCGGCTGGCCGTTATAAGGATTTATACTCTCCTCATACGGCTGAAAGGATGATAGCAAATATTCCTGACCGGGAAAAATGGAAGAAGTGTGTCCGTCATCACCTGCTCCCAGCAACACCATGTCGAAAGCGGGAAATCCCCGGCGCAAGGGCACTGTGCTGCATACCAAATCCGAATAGCGTTTCGCCTCTTGCGACGGATGACGGCACGTGCCGCAGATAGGAAATACAAATTCATCGGGCATCCCCACTTCGCTAAGCAACAGGCGGAACATTGTACCGTAATTGCTGTCCGAATCATTGACAGGCACACAACGCTCGTCCACCCAAAAGATGCGCATCCGCATCCAGGGAGTTTCTTCGCGATACTCATGCGCCCAAATATCAAACATTAAAGAAGGTGTTGTCCCTCCACTGAAAGCAAAATAAAAAATCCGATCCGGCTCTCGGTTCATCATGTCAATTATGTATCGGATAAGAGCACGCGAGGTCGAAGTAGCAGTAGGATATATATAACTTTTCATAATTCGCAATATTCATCGGTATTCGTCAAATTCTTGCATGGATTAGTCCATTCGGCTCCATGCTCGTTCATCATTGCTTCGCTTTCCAAAGGTCCCCAAGTCCCCACAGGATAACCGTAAAGCGGTGCATCAGGATGTTCCTGCCAATACTTCAACACAGGATTAAAGAAACGCCATGACGCATCCACAGCATCGCTACGCGTGAAGAGGGTCTGGTCGCCTTGTATGCAGTCCTCTATCAGACGGGCATACGCATCTCCGGCGGGCAATCCTCCCAAATCGGAATAACTGAAGTCCATCATCACCTGTTTTACATCAAACCCCGGCCCGGGAACTTTCATTCCAAATTTCAGCACGATGCCTTCGTTGGGCTGTAAACGCAAGATCAATTTGTTGGCACGCGGGCAATGGCCGCCTTCGCAGCGAAACATCTGATGCGGTGTCTCACGAAAGTGCACCACGATCTCGGTTACTTTGGTCGGCATCTGCTTTCCTGTACGTATGTAAAAAGGAACGCCGTTCCAACGCCAGTTGTTGATACCGATTTTCATGGCAATATATGTTTCGGTACGGGAGTCCGGAGCAACATTCTTCTCTTCGCGATATCCCGGTTTCGTGGCAGATGCAGTGTATTGCCCGCGGACGATATGTTCTTTCAGATCTTCCCCGGTCAACGGCGAGAGGGATTCGTACACTTTCACCACTTCATTACGGAAGTTGTCGGCATTGAACACAGCCGGCGGTTCCATTGCAGTGAGCGCCACCAGTTGGATCAGATGATTCTGCACCATATCCCGCAAAGCTCCGGCTCCTTCATAGAATCCTCCACGCTGCTCGATACCCAAGTTTTCTACTGCGGTAATCTCTACATAGTCGATATAATTACGGTTCCAAAGCGGTTCAAAGATGCCGTTAGCAAAGCGGAAAGCAAGAATATTCTGCGCCGTTTCTTTGCCCAGGAAGTGGTCTATACGGTAAATCTGCTGTTCTTCGAACACCGACGCATATATGCGGTTCAATTCGCGGGCCGATTCCAAATCATAGCCAAAGGGCTTCTCCACAATGATACGCGTGTGGGGGCGATTCAAATGGGCAGCCTTGAGGTGAAGGGGAATCACCCCGTACAAAGAAGGCGGTGTAGCCAAATAATACAACATGCCATCCGGCTCCTGCTCACCCGTCAGTTCCTGAAGGCGTACATTCAGTTTCCCATAATCGGCTGCATCGGCGGGATTAAGGGAAAGATAGTGTAAGCGTTTACAGAAATCCTCCATGCACTCAGGCGCATATTCTTCCGAAGCGACAAAACGCTCCAATTCGGAACGGATGTAAGCGCGGTAAGTATCATCTTGGTATTCGGTGCGTCCCACACCTAATACTGCAAAACTTTCCGGTAAACGTTTCTCCTTATATAAGGTATACAGCGCCGGCATCAACTTACGCTTCGTCAAGTCACCGGAAGCGCCGAAAATTATCATCACAAATCTATTCATAGCTTTATTTATGTTTGAGGACATTCCACTGAGTTCCATTAAGAAGGGCTACACATTATATGTTCCCGACTTTGTATCTCCGCCATGTCCGGTCCAGTTTTCATGAAAGAATTGTCCGCGCAATTCATCTACACGCTCAAAGGTGTGCGCGCCAAAGTAATCGCGTTGTGCCTGAATCATGTTTGCCGGCAGCTTGACGGAAACCAATGAATAGAAATAGTTCAATGCCGACGAAAAGGCGGGAACCGGAAGTTCCTCTTTCATGGCCTGTGCCACCAGATGCTTCCAACCGGGAAGCAACTGTTTCATCTCATTGCTGAAATAAGGGGCAAGAAGAAGATGCTGCGGCTTCTCGTTCTGTTCGAAAGCTGCGGCGATATCATTAAGGAATACGCTGCGGATGATGCAACCGCCCCGCCACATGCGGGCAATGGAAGCCAAATTGAGCTGCCATCCGAAAGCCTCGGAAGCACGCTGCAATACAGCGAACCCTTGTGCATAGGACACCAGTTTGGATGCATACAGTGCAGAATAGATGTCCTTCACCATTTCCGACTTGTTATATACCACATCCGTATGCCGACAGACAAAATGCCTGGATGCTGCCTCACGCAAATTCTTCTGCGCCGAGAGGCTCCGTTCAAAGACCGCCGTAGCAATCAGTCCCAACGGCATGCCCAGTTCCATAGCATTGACCACCGACCATTTGCCCGTACCCTTTTGTCCGGCAACGTCCAATATTTTGTCTATCAGGAAACCGCCCGATTTATCTTTATGTTGCAGTATGTTGGCAGTGATTTCAATGAGATAGCTGCGCAACTTGCCCTCGTTCCAATAGGAAAAGACGGAAGACATTTCTTCATTGCCCAGTTTCAGGAGATTCTTCATCAGCCAATAGGCCTCAGAAATAAGCTGCATATCACCATACTCAATGCCATTGTGAATCATCTTGACAAAATGACCGGATCCAGCCGGCCCCACCCATTGGCAACATGGCGTTCCATCCGATGCTTTAGCGGCAATGCTTTGTAGAACAGGCTTTACTTCTTCCCATGCACTTACAGAGCCTCCCGGCATGATGGAAGCACCGTTCAAGGCGCCTTCCTCACCACCGGAAACGCCTGCTCCAACAAAGCGGAAGCCTTTCTCTTCAGCCAGCGCCACGCGGCGGTTGGTATCCTCGTAATTGGAGTTTCCCCCGTCTATCAGTATATCCCCCGGCGACAGCAAAGGGAATAGTTGCTCCATCAGCTCGTCTACGGCACTGCCGGCACGAACCATCATCATTATTTTACGTGGAGTGGCAATGGACTCCACGAAAAGAGCCATGTCCGTATATCCCTGAATTCTTTTTCCGCGTGCTCTCCCGTTCATAAAACGCTCAACCACGCCTTCTTCCACTCCCGGAACCGTACGGTTATAGACTGAAACCTGCCAGCCTTTATCAGCCATGTTCAGAGCCAGATTTTCGCCCATAACGGCCAGGCCTATCAGTCCAATGTCTGTTTTATTTAAGTTCTTCATATACTTGTAAAATTTATCTTTATGATGAAACAAAAAGCAAAACCCATTTGTTCATGTAAAATTTGAAATTACCCCCTGCGATATAGTGCAAATGCCTAAAATATGAATAATTGTAAAATCATTTGCCGTATTAGCTTTGCCGTCTCACAATAAATCACGATTTTTGCACATCGAAACATGTAACGATCAGAAAAAACATAACATCAGAATCAATGAAGAAAGCTCTAATTTCCGGAATCACCGGGCAGGACGGTTCGTTCCTTGCAGAATTCCTGTTGCAAAAGGGATATGAAGTACATGGAATTATGCGGCGCTCATCATCTTTCAATACAGGCCGCATCGAGCATCTGTACTTTGACGAATGGGTACGTGACATGAAGCAGAAACGCACCATTAATTTGCACTACGGAGACATGACGGACAGCAGCTCGCTTATCCGCATCATCCAGCAGGTACAACCGGACGAAATATATAATCTTGCCGCACAAAGCCACGTAAAAGTTTCCTTTGACGTGCCCGAATATACCGCCGAGACAGATGCCGTAGGCACATTGCGTATGCTTGAAGCAGTACGTATCTTAGGACTGGAAAAGAAAACAAAGATATATCAGGCATCCACTTCCGAACTGTTCGGCAAAGTACAGGAAGTGCCCCAAAAGGAGACGACTCCTTTCTATCCGCGCAGCCCGTATGGTGTAGCCAAGCAATACGGTTTCTGGATTACGAAGAACTACCGCGAAAGCTACGGCATGTTCGCCGTCAACGGTATCCTCTTCAACCATGAGAGCGAACGGCGTGGAGAAACTTTCGTGACGCGTAAGATTACACTGGCTGCCGCACGCATAGCGCAAGGTTTTCAGGATAAGCTGTATTTGGGAAACCTCGATGCACGCCGCGACTGGGGATATGCCCGCGATTATGTGGAATGCATGTGGCTCATCCTCCAACATGATACGCCGGAGGACTTTGTGATTGCTACCGGAGAGATGCACACCGTACGCGAGTTCGCCACACTGGCTTTTGAAGAAGTAGGCATACCGTTGCGTTGGGAAGGTGCAGGAATAAACGAAAAAGGCATCGACACCCGAACCGGTAAAGTGCTGGTTGAGGTAGATCCCAAATATTTCCGCCCGTCCGAAGTGGAGCAACTGCTGGGCGATCCCACCAAAGCCAAAACCTTGCTGGGTTGGAACCCGCAGCAGACAAGCTTTGAGGAGCTGGTAAGAATCATGGCTGCACACGACATGAAGTTCGTAAAGAAGTTGCATGCCCGTTCAAAAGAAGAAGAATAACATTGCCAAGACAACATCAATCATGGAAAAAAATGCCAAAATATACATTGCAGGACATCATGGACTGGTAGGTTCTGCTATCTGGAAAAACCTGCAAGAGAAGGGTTACACCAACCTTATAGGAAAAACCCATAAAGAGCTCGATTTGCTGGACGGAGTTGCCGTACGCCGTTTCTTCGATGAAGAACAGCCGGAATATGTATTCCTTGCCGCCGCTTTCGTGGGCGGTATCATGGCAAACAGCATCTATCGCGCAGATTTCATCTACAAGAATCTCCAAATACAACAAAACGTCATTGGCGAGAGTTTCCGTCACAACGTGAAGAAACTGCTGTTCTTAGGCAGCACCTGCATCTATCCGCGCGATGCCGAACAGCCGATGAAGGAAGATGTCCTGCTCACCTCACCGTTGGAATACACCAATGAGCCGTATGCCATTGCCAAGATTGCCGGACTGAAGATGTGTGAAAGTTTCAATCTGCAATACGGAACGAACTACATCGCCGTAATGCCCACCAACCTCTACGGTCCCAACGACAATTTCGATCTGGAGCGCAGCCACGTGCTTCCCGCCATGATCCGTAAGGTGCATCTGGCGCACTGCCTGCAACAGGGCAACTGGGATGCCGTACGCCTTGACATGAACCAGCGTCCCGTAGAAGGTATCAGCGGCAGCAACAGCAACGCAGAAATACTGGACATACTTGCCAAATACGGCATCAGCGACAAGGAAGTCAAACTCTGGGGAACCGGCACGCCACTGCGCGAATTCCTCTGGAGCGAAGAAATGGCAGATGCCAGTGTATTCGTTATGGAGCACGTAGACTTCAAAGACACCTACAAGCCCGGTGATAAAGATGTTCGCAACTGCCACATCAACATCGGCACAGGCAAGGAAATCACGATCCGCCAACTGGCCGAGCTGATTGTGGACACCGTAGGTTATCAGGGAAAACTCACGTTCGACAGTACCAAACCCGACGGCACCATGCGCAAACTCACCGATCCAAGCAAACTGCACGCATTGGGCTGGCATCACAAGATAGACATTGAGGAAGGCGTGCAACGAATGTACCGGTGGTACTTGGGCAACGATTAACTCCAAAGGGCAATCCAAACCGGCTCCATACAGGAAGTTGCCGTAGCGTTTCAGGGCATCCGTCCAAATAGTATTTCCCACTAAAAGTTTGTATTCTCTAATATAAACCCTTATATTTGCGCAATTTTCAACTAAATGTGCAAATAAATGGAACAAAGTTTTATCGCCTATATAGAGAATAGTATCAAAGCAAACTGGGATCTGGATGCCCTGACCGACTATAAAGGAGCAACCTTGCAATATAAGGATGTAGCCCGGAAAATAGAAAAGCTGCATATCATTTTTGAAGCAAGCGGCATCAGGAAAGGCGATAAGATCGCCGTCTGCGGACGCAACAGTTCACACTGGGGAGTAACATTCCTCGCCACGCTGACGTATGGCGCGGTCATCGTACCCATTCTTCACGAGTTCAAGGCGGACAATGTGCACAACATCGTCAATCACTCCGAAGCCAAGCTCCTTTTCGTAGGAGACCAAGTATGGGAAAACCTCAATGAAAGCGCCATGCCCCTGCTGGAAGGCATTTTCATGATGACGGACTTCACCCTGCTCGTGTCGCGTAACGAACGTGTCACCTATGCCCGCGAGCACCTCAATGAGATGTTCGGCAAGAAATTCCCCAAGAACTTCCGCAAAGAGCATATCGACTATCACAAAGACCAGCCCGAAGAACTGGCGGTCATCAACTATACCTCCGGCACAACCAGCTACTCGAAAGGCGTCATGCTCCCCTATCGCAGCCTGTGGTCCAACACCAAATTCGCCTTTGAAGTGCTGCCGCTGAAAGCCGGTGACAAGCTGGTATGCATGTTGCCAATGGCACACATGTACGGACTTGCATTTGAGTTCCTGTATGAGTTTTCTGTGGGTTGCCACATCTATTACCTCACCCGCATGCCAAGCCCGAAGATCATCTTCCAAGCCTTTGCCGACGTGAAGCCCAACCTCATTGTGGCCGTACCGCTCATCATCGAAAAGATCATCAAGAAGAGCGTATTGCCCAAGTTGGAAACGCCCACCATGAAACTGTTGCTGAAAGTGCCTATCATCAACGACAAGATAAAAGCCACCGTACGCGAACAGATGATACAAGCCTTCGGCGGTAATTTTGCGGCAGTCATTGTAGGCGGTGCGGCCTTCAATCAGGAAGTGGAACAATTCCTGCGCATGATAGACTTCCCCTACACAGTAGGTTACGGCATGACGGAATGTGGCCCCATCATCTGCTACGAGGATTGGACACGCTTCAAACCCGGTTCTTGCGGTAAGGCAGCTCCCCGCATGGAAGTGAAAATCCTCTCTCCCGACCCAGAGAACATCCCCGGTGAGATTGTTTGCCGCGGTCCCAATGCCATGTTGGGTTACTACAAGAATGAAGAAGCCACCGAACAGGTGGTGGACAAAGAAGGCTGGCTGCACACCGGCGACCTTGCCCTGATGGATGCCGAAGGCAATGTCACCATCAAGGGACGCAGCAAGAACATGCTCCTCGGTCCAAGTGGACAAAACATCTACCCCGAAGAGATAGAAGACAAGTTGAACAACCTGCCCTACGTGGCCGAAAGCATCATTGTGCAGCAAAACGAGAAACTCGTCGGACTGGTATATCCCGATTTCGACGATGCCTTTGCCCATGGGCTCACCAACGATGACATAGAACGTGTCATGGAAGAGAATCGTGTGGCTCTGAACGCAGAATTGCCCGCTTACAGCCAGGTATCAAAAATGAAGATATATCCTGAGGAATTTGAGAAAACGCCGAAAAAATCCATTAAACGTTTCTTATACCAAGAAGCAAAAGGATAAACGCATACTCTATTCCTATTCCCAAAGACAAACGAATCATGAAACGTATATTCTCATTCATCTGCCTGTCCTTGCTTTTAGCAGGGACAGTTGTTTATGCTCAAACAGACAAGCTCCGCCCAGCCCGCAAGGAAAGAGCAGGCATCAACCTCTCTCTTTGGAAGAACCTTGCCACACAACGTACGGACACAGTAGGGAGCACATTCCTCAATCTCGGCATCTTCTCCGCCATGAACCGCCTGAACGGTTTGGGAGTAAACGTATTGGGTTCCGTTACGGGCAGAGACATGAACGGTGTGCAATTCTCCGGCATATCCAATATAGTAGGCGGAAGTATGCGAGGCATACAGGTAGCAGGCATAACCAATATCAACGGTGACAATCTCTGCGGCCTGTCCGTTTCCGGCCTTGTAGGCATCACAGGCAATCATGCGCAGGGAGTGGTATTCTCCGGTCTGGCCAACATTGCAGGCGACAACAGCAACGGAGTCATCATAGGCGGCCTGCTGAACATCACCGGCGAAAAGACCGGCGGCGTGCAGCTTGCAGGACTTGCCAACATTTCGGGCGGTGATTTCGCGGGTGTCACCACATCCGGCCTGCTGAACGTGGTAGGCAACAATATGAAAGGGATTCAGATCTCCGGTTTAGGGAACATCACAGGCGGAACGGCTACCGGCATTCAACTTGCCCCCCTAAACGTGGCTGTTCGCGCCAAAGGGCTCCAGATAGGTTTAGTGAACTATTACAAAGAGAAGCTGGACGGGTTTCAGCTGGGACTGGTCAATGCCAATCCCGACACCCAAGTGCAGATGATGCTTTTTGGCGGCAACGCCACCAAGCTGAATATGGCCGCCCGCTTCAAGAACGAGCTGTTCTACACCATTCTCGGCGGCGGTACGCATTACCTCGATTTCAGCGACAAATTCTCCGGTGCACTCTTCTACCGCGCCGGCTTGGAACTGCCTCTTTACAAGCAACTGTTCATCAGCGGCGATTTAGGCTACCAGCATGTAGAGACCTTCAAGAACAAAGATTACGGTTTTCCGGCACGCCTCTACTCTCTCCAGACCCGCATAAACCTTGAGTACCGCCTGACGGAACGCTTGGGTGTGTTCGTGACCGGCGGTTACGGCTGGGACAGGTATTACAACCGAAATGCCAACTTCGACAAAGGAGTGATTGTGGAAGGCGGTATAGTATTATTCAAATACTAAAGCCGATACTGACGGAATAAAATCATCCCACAAGATAAAATAAATCATCCCATGAGACGAATAAATTCATCTTACGGGATGATTTTATTCATCCCGCAGGACCAAATTATTTATCCTGCGAGACGAATCCGAGTATAACTCAAAAAATCTCTTTCTCTTTGATCAAGCCGGTTCTATATGCCACCAACAGCTTTTTCAAGTCCTGAATCTGCGTTACAAGCTGCTTGCCTTTATCCGTATCCTTCACCATCATGCGCTGCGAATTGAACTCGATGACAAATGTTGTCGACTTAATATCCTGCCCTTCCTCAATCGCCTTCTGACGGCTTTGGAAAGGATCATGCTGCACCAGCTGCATTCCATGCGAATGATATACCAGCGTGTATCCCGCAATGCCCGTTTCGGGCTGGTAGGCTTTGGAAAAGCCACCGTCAATCACCAGCAGCTTGCCGTCGGCCTTTATGGGGCGTTCGCCTTTAATCGTCTTTACAGGTACATGTCCGTTGATGATGTGTGAATGAGGGCCCGGCTCCACCCCGAACTCCGTTAAAATACTGTCACAGATATCGGCGCGGTTGCGAAGCGTATAATAATATCCCTTGTTCTCCTTGTGCAATGCCTTGTCGGCAACGAAATAACGCTCAAACGTCGCCATTTTATCCTTGTCGAAAGACGGTGCATCCGGTCCGCACCACATGTACCACATATAGTCCAGTGCAAAGTTCTTCTCCTCCGAACCGTCCTCGTCAAAGTACGCGGTACGAATCAACTGGTCCGTTTTTTGCAGCAGCTTATGTCCCCAATATTCTTTCTTGCCGATGCGCACATGCTTGAAACTTCCGTCTTCGTTCAGGGGTACGGAAGCGTGGTACAACAGGTTACTGTTGCACACCAGATACATGCCGCCATACGTAAACAGGCAACGCATGTGTTTCTTCAGCTTCTCGCTATTCATAAACGAAGCGTGTATCTTGTCCACCAGCTCCCGTTCCTCATCGGTCAGGCGGTACGGATCGGCCGGGTCAATGGTTGGGAAATTGGCATCGCGCAACTCATACTCTTTTCCTTCGTACACAAACACTCCCCGTTCAAAGTCTATCTTATGCAACAGCTTCCTGTTCTCCATGCCAAACTCCGGACGGCGGTTGATGATCTCCGCTTCCAGCTTGAATTGAATAATCGTAATGGCCTTATGCATCTGCGTAATCAGGCGCAAAGTCTTTTCATTATAATTGGCATCGGCAAAATTCATCTTCGGGGCAAAGATGGCACAAGAGTCATCCGCATAAGTATCCATTGCAAAGGTGGCCAGCGGTAGCAGGTTGATGCCGTATCCGTCTTCCAGCGTCGCCAGGTTGGCATAGCGCATGGACATGCGGATTACGTTCGCTATGCAGGCATCATTGCCCGATGCAGCTCCCATCCACAGGATATCGTGGTTTCCCCATTGAATATCGAAGTTGTGATAGTCGCAGAGCGTATCCATGATGATATGCGCCCCCGGACCGCGGTCGTAGATGTCTCCTACGATGTGCAGGGAATCTATCGTCAGCCGTTGGATCAGCTTGCACATGGCTATGATGAAATCATCCGCACGCTTGGTCGAGATGATCGTGCTGACGATGACATTGATATACGCATGTTTGTTGGGCTCTACGCTCGACTCGTGCAGCAGCTCCTGAATGATATAGGAGAATTCTGCCGGCAATGCCTTGCGCACCTTCGAGCGTGTATATTTGGAAGAGACATTCTGGCACACCTTCACCAACTGGTTCAGGGTGATGAGATACCAGTCGTCCAGATCCGTTTCCTCTTCCTTTATCAACTGCAGCTTCTCTTCCGGATAATAAATCAGCGTACAGATTTCTTTCTTTTCACTTTCGCGCAGCGTGTGGCCGAAGATTTCATTCACCTTCCTCTTCACCGCGCCCGAAGCGTTCTTCAATACGTGCTGAAAAGCCTCGTATTCTCCATGAATATCCGTAAGAAAATGTTCCGTCCCCTTAGGCAAATTCAGAATAGCCTCCAGGTTAATGATTTCCGTACTGGCATCGGCTATGGTAGGAAAACTGCGCGACAGTAACTGCAGATAGCGCAAGTCGCTGATTATACTTTCCGGAGTAATGGTTCCCATGACAAGATTTATGATTTTAGATTTATGATTCATATTCGGTTGTCCGTAATTAAAACAACTCTTCTTTTCTCAACTTTTTAATTCTCAACCCAGCAAGAACATCAACAGCACTTGCGCTATGATTACGCGCAGGAACATACACATCGGATAGACCGTTGCATACGCCACCGACGGATTGTCTCCCGGAATGGTGTCGTTGGCATAATTCAGCGCCATGGGGTTTGCCATACTTCCGCACAGCATACCTGCTATGGAACCGAAGTCCACTTTCATCCATTTAAAGGCGATCACGCCCATTATCAGTACCGGAACAACAGTCAGCACAAATCCCGCAGCAATCCACAGCAGACCCTCCGGACGGAACACCGTCTCGAAGAAGTGCGCCCCCGCATCCAACCCCAGACAAGCAAGGTAGAGTGACAGTCCCAACGCGCGAAGCATCAGGTTGGCGCTGCGCGTGGTATAGGTCACCATGTGCATGCGCGGTCCGAAAGTGCCTATCAGAATACCTACAATAATCGGGCCGCCCGCCAGTCCCAGTTTCACCGGAGCGCTGATGCCCGGCAAGGAAAAGGGAATTGCTCCCAAAGCCAGTCCCAGGACAATGCCTATGAACACCGCCACCAGGTTCGGTTCTTTCAGGCTCTTGATAGCGTTGCCCAACACTTTTTCCACATTCTGTATGGCAGCTGCTTCACCTACCACCGTCAGGCGGTCTCCCAGTTGCAAGGTCAGCTCTGCAGTGGCAAGAAGCTGCACGCCACTACGATACACACGACTGATGTTGATGCCGTAATGGTTGCGCAGATGAAGCGAGCCAAGCTTCTTTCCGTTCAGTTCGGGGCGCGTCACTACGATCCGTTGTGATATGAGCTGGCTGTCTATGGCATTCCAGTCAATATCTTCCTTATTCCAGTCGGTATGCTCCTGTTCTCCGAACAGCACAGTCAGTGCCGGAGCATACTTTTCCGAAGTCACCACCAGCAAGCGGTCTCCCTCCTTAATTATCTTCTCGGAGGTAGGAATACTCACGTTACCGTCCCTCCACAAACGGGAAATGACGAACTTCGGATAGTTCAGCCCGCCTATCTCCTTGATGCTTTTATTGAAAATGGCCGGGTTGTGTACTTGAAACGCCGCAATGTAGGTTTTGTTCGCATCGTCCTTCTCTTTCAGCTCCAGATCTTCCTTGCGCACCAGCGCCTTGCGTATTGCCAGCACAGCAAGAATCACTCCCACCACGCCAAGCGGATATGCCACCGCGCAGCCCAAAGCCGGAGTACTGGACTCCAGTCCCATTTGCTTCAGAGTCTGCTGTGCCGCACCCAGCGCCGGGGTATTGGTCGTAGCGCCGCAAAGGATACCCACCATGTCCGGCAGCGAGATATTCAGCCCGTAACTGCCCAGCACAGTCATCAAAGTACCAATCAGCACCACACCCAGAGCCAGCATATTGAGTTGTACGCCTCCCTTGCGGAAAGAGCTGAAGAAACCGGGCCCCACCTGCAGTCCCAACGCATATACAAATATCACCAATCCGAAACTTTCCGCATAGTTCAGCATCTGCGGATCAATGGACAATCCGAAATGCCCGGCAAGGATACCGGCAAAGAACACAAACGTCACTCCAAGGGAAATGCCGCAAACATGCACCTTTCCCAAGCCCAATCCGATAGCGGAAATCAGCGAGAGCACCACCACTGCCTGCAAGGCAGAGTGTTCGACAAACAAACTATATAGCCAGTCCAAAGTTTTCTCAGTTTTATCTTATTTTTAGGAGTGCAAAGATAGGAAGTTCCTCGAAGCCGAAAAAAGATAAATACAGGAAAATCGCGTAAAGCCGAAAAAAACGGCTATTCATTCGAGCAAATCACCGGAAATACAGAATTTTACCCAAAAGATGTATCACCAAAGAAAAAACATGTAACACAAACATGACGCTTTTTCCTAAAAGAAAGCCTTATTTTGTAATTTGTAATAGTTTTCAAACACAAACCTTTAATTTATTATCACATGAAACATTTACTTAAATTACCCCTTTGTGCATTGGCCTTTGCCATGACTGCAAACACAGGATTCGCCCAAAGCAGTGCAACAGGGTTGAAGGATGCCTACAAGGATTACTTCTCTATCGGTGTGGCTGTCAACATGCAAAACATCACAAATCCCGAACAGATTGCCATCATCAAAAAAGACTTCAACAGCATTACGGCCGAGAACGACATGAAGCCGCAACCCACCGAACCCGCCTACGGACAATTCAACTGGGAAAACGCCGACAAAATCGCCAACTTCTGCCGCAGCAACGGAATCAAACTTCGCGGGCACTGCCTGATGTGGCATGCACAGATAGGAAAATGGATGTATCAGAATGAAAAAGGAAATCTTGTATCCAAAGAAAAACTGTTCCAAAACATGAAACACCACATCACAGCTATTATGGAACGTTACAAAGACGTGGTATACGCATGGGACGTAGTGAATGAAGCAATTTCCGACGGCGGACGGCCGGTCATGGGACAAAAGCCCAGCCCCTACCGCAACTCTCCCCTCTATCAGATAGCAGGCGATGAATTCATCAAGAAAGCCTTTATCTACGCCCGCGAGGCCGACCCCAACGTACTCCTTTTCTATAATGATTACAATGCCGCCGATCCCCAAAAGCGCGACCGCATCTACAACATGGTGAAGTCCATGAAAGAAGAAGGTGTACCCATCGACGGTATCGGTATGCAGGGACATTACAACATCTACGGCCCAAGTATGGAAGATGTAGATGCCGCCCTGACGAAATACTCTACAATAGTGAAGCACATCCATATCACCGAGCTGGACATTCGCGCCAACGAGGAAATGGGAGGACATCTCAACTTCAGCCGCGAGGCCGGCGACATCAGTCAGACAGTAAAACTGCTTCAGGAGGACCAATACACACGTCTCTTCAAGATTCTCCGCAAACATAAAGATGTGGTGGACAATGTCACGTTCTGGAATCTTTCCGACCGGGACTCATGGGTAGGCGTGCGCAACTATCCGTTGCCTTACGACGAAAACTACAAGCCGAAACGCGTTTACAGCCTCATCAAGGATTTTGATCCGGCAGCCGACAATGCAGTGGTGAAAGAAGACTTCCGCCCATCCGTACTCAATCAGCCCGGCCAGCAGTATCCCATGGTCAACTCACAAGGCTATGCCCGTTTCCGCGTGGTTGCTCCTGATGCCAAATCGGTCATCGTCAGTCTCGGTCTGGGCGGTCGTGGAGGTACAGTTCTCCGCAAGGATAAAGAAGGCGTATGGGTAGGTACGACAGACGGCCCCATGGACGAAGGTTTCCATTACTACCACCTCACTATCGACGGTGGCGTGTTCAATGATCCGGGAGCCAAGAACTACTATGGTTCCTGCCGTTGGGAAAGCGGTATTGAGATTCCGGCACACGACGCCGATTTCTATGCAATGAAGGAAGTGCCTCATGGCAACGTGCAGCAAGTTTATTTCTACTCAAAGAGCACCAACACTCACCGTCGTGCATTTGTCTACACTCCGCCCACCTACGGCAAAGACAAGAAGAAATATCCGGTTCTCTATTTGCAACATGGTTGGGGAGAGGACGAAACAGCCTGGTCCAATCAAGGACACGCCAACCTGATTATGGACAACCTGATTGCCGAAGGCAAGATTGAACCTTTCATCATTGTGATGACATACGGCATGACGAATGATGTGAGATTCGGGCATATCAACCAATTTACAGCCAAAGAATTTGAAACAGTCCTGGTAGACGAGCTGATACCTTACATTGACAGCAATTTCCGCACACTGGCCGACAAGAAGCACCGCGCAATGGCCGGACTCTCCATGGGCGGCTTTGAAACAAGACTGATAACCTTGCGTCGTCCCGAAGTGTTCAATTACTACGGACTATTGAGCGGCGGCGTCTATGCACCGGGCGACATAAAGGACAAGAATCAGGTAGCAAGCATCTTCATCAGTTGCGGAAGCAAAGAAAATCCTGCCGGTGTAACCAAAGCAGTGGAAGACCTCAAAGCTGCCGGCTTCAATGCAACCTCTTTTGTTTCTCCCGACACAGCACATGAGTTTCTCACTTGGCGCAGAAGCCTGTATCACATGGCACAGCTACTATTCAAGTAAAAGCATGTATGCAATGAAAGAGTTGAACGCGTTATAAAAGCAGGAAACGATATTTGGACAAAGCGTAATGAATCAGCCCGAAAAGCCGTTCATTACGCTTTGTTTTTCATACTTATTTTGTAAAGCTCCAGTAATCCATGCGGAAGAGTTCTCCCTCCTCCCCTTTAAACACCAGATACAAGTCATAAACTCCTCCCAAGTGCTTGACATCCGTTGTCATCGTCTGCCATTTCCCCCAACTGCCGGTCGATGAGACAGGAAGGGTTCCTATAAGCAATCCGTCCACTCCCTCTAAGCGTATTTCCACCCGTCCACTTCCTTTCAATGCGGAAAGTGAGGCAGCAAACTTTGATGCACCTCCGTTTTTGAAATCAACCCCGCGGATTTTCAAATAGTCTCCATTATGAATGGAAGTTACTATGCGGTCGGAACATCCTCTGGCCTTGAATTCCGTATCAATTCCATAGCCTTTTGCCATTGTTTCCGCTTCGTTTCTCCGGTAAGGGTCAACGTTCTTCAACTGTTCCAACCCGTCACGCGTCACTTCAACCGTTTGAACAGTGCCATCTTCGTTATGGAATAGACGGTCTATGCATACACTGCGCATATATTCACGAGAGCGCTGATCCTGTTCGTTATTCTCATAGGCAACTTTACGGTTATGATAGGCAATATACCATTCACCTTTAAACTGAAAGATGGAATGGTGATTGTTAAAGCCGTCATTAACCGGCGGATTGGGCAAAATGACTCCCGGATTCCTGAAACCTTCCATAGGCTTGTCACTCATTACATATTCTATATTGGCAGGTTTCCCAAAATAATGTCCGGCATAAGAAAAATAGTATTTACCCCTGTATTTGTGTACAAAAGAAGCCTCAAAAAATCCGGGAGTGTTGGGCTTGACCGCACTTCCGTCAACCTCCGTCATATTCTCTTTTAGTTTGATAATCCGGGAATTGTCGGGGTGAGCACCGCCAAAATACATATATGCCTGTCCGTCATCGTCTACAAACACACATGGATCAAAGCACCACATCCCCCAGTTCTCACTACCCGATATGGCCCCCGGCACTCCTTTTTTGTTTTTAATGCAACGGTTGTTCTCGTCGTAGAGGAGCACGCCCGGAGTATCCATGCCCACCACAGGCCGGTCGTGGTTGTCAATATAGGGTCCGGTCGGCAGATCGCTTACCGCTACGCCAATCCCACCGCTGTTGGCATCTCCATAATATAAGTAGAATTTTCCATTTCGGTGAACCACGCAAGGCGCCCAAGTCATTTTGGCCCCCCATTTAGAATCTTTCGCATGAAAAACCTCTCCATGATCAGTCCAGTTTTTCATATCGTCTGTGGAAATGCAGGTTATATCATTCATGAAATAGCCATATCCTCTTTCCGCATTGTATGTGTCATGTGAGCAAAACAGATACAAGCGCCCGTTATATTCTATCCCTGAGGGATCTGCCGTATAACGCTGCCAAAAAATAGGATAATCAGCCTTGGCACTGTGGCCGATACATAGAAACAAAAACAATAATGTCCATTTACTGTGTTTGTGCGACGAATAATTCTTTTTCATATTATTTCTCAATTCTGATGATTTACTATTCTCATAAAACAACAAAAAATCCATTATCCACAGACAACGGACTTTTATAAATCTTTTCTCAAGGTCCCGTATATATATAAGGACATTTTTATTCCATAGCTTTGCAACTATTTGTTACGCATAACGAGCCCAAATATACGCAAAAACTTCAAAAAAACAATACCTATCTCACTCAATGGCAATTGTTTCAATCGGCTGCTGTTTTACTGCATCAAGAGGCACAGCACGATACTCCACCTTACCAAAGTCGATTTTATTCAAATCAAAACAACGAATATTACTGTTGTACATTGTACGATAATAAATAATGCGGTTCGTCATATCCGAAACAGCCGTCCATTGCGTGGCACTGGGTATATTGACGGGTATCTGCCCGGAAGGAAACTCAACACCTAAAGGGATGTCGAAATTATTCAATATTTGGAAACACTGCAAAACAGTTTCTTCGCCAGCATCCTGCTGTGGAGCAGAAGCCTGGAAGAAAGCGGCGCGTACAAATCTGGAAGGAGGAGTAACATCGCCGGGAATACCTAAAAAGCCACTACCTGAACCAAATGGGGTAAGTACGATATCACCCAATGATTTCGTCTCCGCACTGCCCGGAAAAAGATTGACATAGTTATTAAGATTCGTCATTTGCCATTCAAAATCCGGTGAGTTAGTCAGTACCCCCAGTTTATTTTCATAAAAATGAGGTTCACCATCTATGATTTCCAAAACCAATTGACGTCCGGTGTCATCCGCAATGCGCCAGTGCACAGTTGAAGCCCGAGGATCAATGGAAACGACATGTACCCTACGAATCGCATCTTTAACTTCATCCACATTCGTGAAGTTACCCAATATCCATGATACCAGTTGCAAATCAGCTATACTCGAAGTGCGCAACGAGGGATTGTATTCTTCGTATTTACCGTATCCTGGAAAATAAAACAAACCGGCTGAAAGGCCAGCTTCATTCAAACCTTCAGCTATAAATTCCTTTTGCTCAACGGCCAAGCCCACATAACCATATCTGGCTGTAAATTTCATTCCCGACCCGTTTGTTTCCGGCACATAGGAATATTGCTCATAACCACGTGGCACGATGACGTACTGGCTGTGAAGATTGCTCCCTCCCCATTCAATGGTGCGGGCAACAATTCGTGAACTGTCTTTGGCAGTCAAGGTGATTCCTGTGCACGAAAGAACACGCTGTGGCATGGAACTGGCGGCTGCAGCAGCTATTAATAAGATAAACGTAAAATTTTTCATGACTTTGTTTTTCTGTAAAAACAATTCTATTCCCAAATTGTTTACCATCGAGCTTTTGCCTCACAAATTTGTAAGAGGCACAAAAGGAAAGCATAGAAAAAAGCAGGATATGCAGAAGGTGTTTTCTATATAGATACCATTTATATACAATATGTACATCTAGCAAAAAGCTTAAACAGCAGTTATACAACTGTTTGCATATAGCACTATGTACATAATAAAAATTGTTTTACGAGAGAAAAGCTATTTCCTTTGCAATGGAAAACTAAACAAATACATAAATTACTTTTAGCATGATAGAACAGACGGTCGGGCATCACCAACGAATGCCCTATCTTAAGATTCATAGTGCCAAAAGACAAAAACGGTATATTAAAAGTTAAAGATATGCGGTTGGGAACATATTTAATTGCATTAATGCTGGTCATGTGTTTATTCTCATGTGGTCATCAACAAAGCAACATTTATAGCCCGTCGTTGCTTGTACTGGAAGATTCTTTGGAAACAATGCCTGAAAAATCCTTGAGGCAAATACTTGATATGGATACAACCACTTTGCGGAAATCCGACAAAGTATTTTATTATTATTTATTGGTTAAGGCCAAGATGCTCGTTCCCGACATCCCTGCATTACCTGACAAATCAGATCTTGCTTTGAGCCATTTTGCAGAGCAAAAGGATTCTAGCCGTTTGTGCCAGTTATATTTTTTCTTAGGAAGAATATATGCCGGCAGGTATGCTTTCCTGAGAGCTAATGCTTTTTATAATCAAGCCGAAAAATTTGCAGGGCAAAATATCAGGATGTTATTTGCCATCAAAGTAGGTGAAGCATATATTTATCGCTTCAAAATGATGCATGGCATGGAAAAAGAATGCCTGGAGCGTGCTCTCGACATTGCCTGCGAATTAAAAGATTCCACTCTCAGGGCAGAGGCTATGCATGAACTCGCAGAACTTCGCATTTCTGAGAAAAATTACATAAAAGCAAGAAATCGGCTGCATCGGGCACTTGAGCTGGTACCTCCACAAAAAAAACTGGCCAAAGCTGAATATAATAAAGATCTTGCCAGAGTTTATCTAGCCATGAATATGCTTGATTCAGCTTTATACTATACGGACATAGCCTTGCAAGACGGACATTCGTATAACTTTAAAATGACATGCAATATACTCAGAGGTAATATATTTCTGAAAATGCACCGCTTAAAAGAAGCAGAGTCTATTTTTATGAAAGATATTGAAAAGCTTTCCCTAAAAGAGAGACAAGATGTATATCATAAACTATCTTTGTTGAAAAAGGAGAAGAAAGATTTTCAATCCGCATGTGAATATGCGGAAAAGAGTATCCGTTGCAGAGATTCTCTTGAGATGAACAATAAGGCAGGATACATAAGCAATCTGAATGCTTTTCAGGAACACGAACGCCAACAGAGAAGAATTGCCCAAATGAACATAGAACTTTCAGAACATGAGCTCTCTTATTACAGGCTGGCTATCCTCTTATCTTTCATCTTGCTTTCGGGAACATCACTAGTTTTCCGTATAAAACAATCCAAGAAAAAAGTTGAGATGTCTCTAAAGGAAAAGGAACTGGCAATGGTTCGTCTCCAAAATAGCCAATGGGAAACAGAAATAAAGTATTTGCAGGAAAAGCATGATCGTGAAGCTATCGAAATAGAATCACTAAATCAGAGCGTTGAATATTACAAGCGCCTGAATGCCTTAACCGTACCTATTCTGATGAAAAGCCAGAATTCGCAAGGAGCTATGCATATGAAAAAGGAAGAATGGGATATTATCATACAGAACACGAATGCATGTTTCAATGATTTCACTCTTCGTTTGGAAAAAGCATATCCGCAACTTACATTAGAAGAAATACGTTTTGCATGTCTATTGAAGATGGAGTTCTCGCTCTCCTTACTTTCGGAAATCTATCATATAGCTAAAGGAAGCATTTCAAGAAAGAAAATGCGTCTGAAAGAAAAAATGCAAATTGAGAATATGACTTTGGATGATTTCATAAAACAGTTCTAAAAGCTCGCTGTGAATAATTTTATTTTAGGCAAAACCTTCCTCCACCCATTACCGGCCCGGAGGTGCGTGCAAGTTGCCTTTAAATGTACATCACATAACCAAATAATCATCTGCATATCAATATATTGCTCATTCAAGATGTCCATCACAGATGTTTTAATCTCTTACTATAAGGAGTTAATTTTGCAACAAAATCATCAATAATATATAATTTTATATGTGAACGTATGAAAAGAGTAACAAGAATTTTATTCACATGCATCCTATTACCTTTGGCAGCCTGCAAATTGTCTGCGAAATCCGTAGCTCAGGACAGTATACGTCCCTACTCTCCCTACACCTTCAGAGAGAAGGAGAATTATCCTGAAACTACCGGATACTGGTACATCGGTGCGGGTTATTCCGTACCATTCATGTTCGGCGACATGAGCTCACTGACAAACAAACATGATTTTTGGGGTAACAAAGTTTCCCTCAAGCCCGGTTACAAGTTTTCACCATTTTTTGGAATCGAAATGGGAGTATCCGTAGGCCGAATGCGCGGCTTCTCACCTCGGTCAGCGGAGAACTTTCGCCTTGGAACGGAGGATGCTATGACTTATTATCCTTATACTATATTAGGAGGAAAGGATAATTACCAGACAGCCCCTGACAACGCGGGCATATGGGAGAATCAAGGAAACAATGTCTATATCAAGTCAGTTCCCTATTCGCAAATCTACAGTGAATCACGTTACTGGGAAGTTTCGTTACAGGCAGTGTTCAATTTCAACCGCCTTTTTGGCCACGTACCCGAAGGACGTGAACAGCCCATATCACTGTTGGTAAAGCCGGGAATCTACCTGCAAAAATTTCACGCGCAAGCACACTCCCTGAGTGATAAAAGTCGAATATCTCCCAAGCAACGCCCCTTGTCAATCGGGTTGGGTGGTGACCTCGCAGTTCATTTTGCACTTACGCAAAAGCTGGGACTGGAGATAAGCAGCGGTCTGGTGTGGGTCAACAAACGAGAATTCGACGGCATACGTACTATACGGCACAGCCATGACGACTTCATCTGGCAGAACGGCGTATCGCTTTTTTGGAAATTCCGCCGGAATAAACCACAACTCCATTCCACACCGACTGCAATAGAAGTGTTGCCTGCTGCGACCCTATTGACAAATCCCTTCTCGAACGGAGAGTTCGCTTTCGACTACCTGCAACCTGACACAGTCATACGTAAGGAACGTTCTCTGAGTCGACAGGCACACTTGTACTTCCCTGTTTCGAAATGGGACATACGACCTGAGTTGGGAGACAATCTGAAAGAACTGGGAAAAATAGCTACAGCTTTCCAAGAGCTTACCAACGATGAGGATATCTACATCAGCTCCATTTCCATTGACGGATATGCCTCGCCCGAAGGACCGCATGATTTCAATATCCTACTCAGCCAAAACCGCGCAAAGGCCATCGCCTCCCACATTGCCAAAAACTTCAATTATCCCGAAAGCCAGATTCAGAGCCGAGGCCACGCCGAAGACTGGAATGGACTTGAGCGCCTGTTACAGGCCTGGGAAAATCCTGAAAAAGAACGTGCACTTGCCATTCTCCAGAGTGATGCGGATGTGGAGACACGTCAAAACAAACTTGCACATTTGTCAGCTTACAGAAGCATGCTGAACGAGTTATATCCGCAGTTAAGACGCAACGAATATACTTTTCATTACACGATTGTTCCATTTACCATTGAACGAGCAACGCGACTTATACATACACAACCGGAGAAACTCAGTGTGGAAGAAATGATAGCCGTAACCAACTGCTACCCGATGTATTCCGAAGCATTCAATGAGTGTGCGGGCATCGCCTTCAAGTTCTATCCAGAAGCCCCGATAGCACGCATCTACATGGCCGCCATCGCATTGCATAAAAATGACACCAGCATGGCTACCGCTTACCTGTCACACCTCTTGGATGACTATCGGGCATGGAACCTCCTGGGAGTTTGTGCAGCACTTGAAAATAATCCAACAAAGGCATCACACTATTTTCACATGGCTGCCGAGAAAGGTGACACCGCCGCTATCGCTAACCAAAAAAGACTGGGAAGCCGCTGATGCTTCCTGATCAGATATTCCAAACATCAATTTCTATCAATAAAAGTATACCGAAATGAAACGGAAAAAGACCATATTTGTCATAGAAAGCCTGCTGGGACTACTTATACTGGTCACAGCCTGTCACAAAGAAGATATAAGCACTTTATATAGTCGCCAATATCAATTGTCAGCCGAGATTACCGGGATCAACGCGGAGATTCTACGCATTAACAATGAAATCGTAGAACTGAAAAATCTCTATACCATTCTGGCAAACAAACCTACCGTTACCGGATTTGACTACCGAATTGTAGAAAATAACGGACAAAAGGATACCATAGGAGTAGACATAACATTGGATACCTACAAGTTCTTCATTCCCTATGGACGCGACGGTAAAAACGGAACAGACGGCCGCTCCCCTGTTGTGGGCATCAGTGATGATGGCTACTGGATTATCAATGGCGTGAAAACCCAAGATAAAGCCCTTGGCGACAAGGGTGAAAAGGGCGACAAGGGCGATCCCGGAAAGGACGGAATAAACGGAGATACTCCCCTTATCAGTGCCGCCAAAGATCCTGACAACCCCGCAGACGAAAACTACTATTGGACCATCAAGTACCCGAAAGAGAATAACTATACATTCATATTGGACGGCGGGCAAAAAATAAAAGCCACTGGACCCAAAGGAGACAAAGGAGAAACTCTGTCGGTGGATCCAATCATCGAAAGCGTGGTGAAAGCAGATGACGGTACCTCAATCACCATCAGCCTGCACGATGGCACATCCTACAATATCCCCTTGCTGGGAATTAACTTCAAGCTTAAGCCGGGAAACCTTGCACTGAAAGATCATAATGGAGTGGATTCCATTATCGTATTTCTTCGTGAAGGACATACCATCAGCGTGCCGTATACTAGTTCAAACAATGTGGAACGTATCGAAGCAATGCTCCCCGCAGGCTGGAGTGCTACCGCCGATATCAGCCCCACTGATTCAACCAAGCGTATCATACACATAACTTCACCCAGGTTAATGGATCTGGACCGCGCACAATTTGAAGGTGGTGCAACCTTTATCGCATTCGACCAGAAAGGAGCCTCCCTGACGCAATACATAAAACTAAAGTTGAACAAGTACATCTATATGAGCTTTTTCTACAATGAATTGAATGCTGTGGAATTGAACCGTCCCAACAGTCCCTTCAATGAACTGAAGTGGACAGAGAATCATCATCTCCTCATCGAGTTTTATGAACTGACTAACCGGCAGTTTGAACTCAAAGGACGCTTTCCGGCAGGAATAAACACAAATGAACCGCTGACACCCAGTCTGTCCGATTACCCTTCGTTTATCTTCAATAAAGCCGATAAGGATGTAGACAAACAATTCAAGATCAACGCTTTCCTCTTCCGCCCCGATTCAGTTAACTTAAGCAATATTTCAGGTAATGACAGTCCGGACGGACGCGTGATATTTGCCAACCAATACACAGCCAGTGATAACGAAATTTATATGAAACCTGTACCTTACGACACTTACATAGTGCAATACAGCTATTCGTTGAATAATGGCAGTAATAACGAACTGATTCGCATCCGTCGTGCAGCTACCAAATATAAAGTGCATCTGTTCAAAGCATCAGAATTTCTAGGCATTGACAAGGACGACTTCGACTATAAAAAAGTCACTATTCTCCTTACCCAGCAGTCCCAACTGCTATCTGCAGTATATAAGGCCTATAATAGGGTACCCTACGTAGCACAGAGCAACACAATGACCTATGACCCTGTTACCGACCAACTGGAATGTGTGTTCTGTACACTGGGTGCTGCCAACAGTTCGATAGGACTCAATTTCTATTACGACAAAGAAGGCAAGAAACGCTGGGAACCCAGCTCACTGGCGAGCGTATTACTACGACCGGACTGGGAAGCCAACATGTATGTGAATCATTCCGGGGAACCTTTCCCTGGTGCCGGTTCATCATACGACAATTATGTCGGATATACCAATAACGGTGAGGGAAATACGCGATATGGAGGAGGACGTGTGTATACGCCAGAAAATAGTAGTCAACAGTTCGTACCCCGAACCCTACCAGACCTGAAGTAAGACAACAAGAACCTTACTCTTAAATCATATTATATTGACAGTAACAATTCACATCATCCCGGTAAGAGCATCTTGCCGGGATGAAATCTATAACCTCCTCTCCCCCTATTTTGCAGAGAGAGCCCTAAAACAAGAAAAGTTCTGAAAATCAATAATTTTCAGAACTTTTCTTTTCGTGTTTAAAATTCGTACACCCTCAGGGATTCGAACCCTGGACCCACTGATTAAGAGTCAGTTGCTCTACCAACTGAGCTAAGAGTGCATTCAAACATTTTACAAAAAAACTTTGTAGTGGATACGAGAATCGAACTCGTATTGCATGCGTGAGAGGCATGTGTCCTAACCGTTAGACGAATCCACCGATTTGAAAAGCACCGGCTTTTACAAACCGATGCTTTCTTTGCGGAAGCTGGGGGATTCGAACCCCCGGTACGGTTACCCGTACGTCAGTTTAGCAAACTGGTGGTTTCAGCCACTCACCCAAACTTCCTTAGTGTAACCAGCATTCTTCTCAAATGCGGTGCAAATGTATGGTAAACTTTTGGACTATGCAAATCTTTCCTGCATATTTTTTTCTGCAATCCGACAAGAAAAGAGATAACACGTTAACACTCAAAATCTAAAAGGACAGAAAAAAATTAATAAATTTCCAAGCTCCCCTTCAAACGCCATTAAACAAATGCTATTTAATGAAACTTTTGCTCACCCACTTCATGCTGTACCAACGGCGGACAAAGATAGCCCCCCGGATGTTTTCGTCCAGCAGGAAAGCAACCCACATGCCGCAAATGCCCCAGCCAAACGGAATTCCGAACAGATAGCCAAGCCCCACAGCCACGCTCCACATCACCACCAGCCCCACATAGAACGGATAGTTCACATCTCCTGCCGCACGCAGTGCATTCGTAGCAAAAATATTGATGGGACGTCCTATCTCCAGCACGACATCAATCATCAGGACAGTAGCCCCCATTCTGATAATCTCGGGATTGGACGTCAGCCAGCCAAAAATCGTATGCCCGAAGAGCGCAAGTATGCCGGACAGGATCACAGTGATCATTACAGACTTCTTCATCACATACTTCCCCATCAGAAAAGCGGCATGCGGTTTTTTCTCCCCTATCAGATGCCCGATACATATCGCTCCACCCTGTGCCATAGAGATGCTGAACAGATAGGCGAACATAATAATATTGACGCAATAGGTACGTGTGGCAAGCGCCTCCACTCCCAGCATATTGATGAAATAAGTGATTACCACCTGCGACGAGCTGTAAGAAAGCTGCTCCCCGGCAGAAGGCAGCCCCACCTTCATCAGATTCTTCAGCTCCACCCATGGGAACGGACGGAAATAAACCCGCGGGAAACTATGGATATGCTTGCGGAACAGGATTACGAACAGAATGATCATCGATACACCCCGGCTGAAGGCAGTAGAGATAGCAGCCCCCTCCACCCCTAATTCCGGAAATCCGAAACGTCCGAAAATCAGAGAATAGTTGCCTATTATATTAAGGATATTGACCACCACCGTAACCAGCATCGGATACACCGCCTTATTGGCGCTTCTCAACGAAGCGGAAAGAGTCAGGGATAATGCCTGAAAGAATGCGAACGCTCCCACAATGCGCATGTAGTCCATACCATCCTGCATCAGTTCAGGCCCAAGCCCCATCAGGCGCAGAATAGGCCCTGCACAGCCGAACAACAGCATACTGATAGTGATGCCCACCACCAGATTGACCAAAATGGAAACTCCCACCACCTGCACCACCTGCTTATGCAAGCGCGCACCGATATATTGTGAACACAGTACGGAAGTACCGAGATTTATCACTTCAAACACCAGAAACGTCAGCATGATAATCTGATTGACCACGCCTACGGCGGCCACACTGTTATCCGAATGGCGGCTCAGCATGACGGTGTCCACCGCGCCGAGCATCATAATAAGTAGCGTCTCAATAAAGATAGGAGCCGCCAGCTTGGCAAGCCGTTTCTTTAAATTTTCCTGCTGTATCATTATATTGTAGAATGTGTTATGGTAAAAATCGCGCAAAGATACGGAAATGAAAAAAAGATGAGATTGATACATATCAAATAATTTTCCTATCTTTGCCATGCTAAATGACACCCAACCCTACATAATCGTTATGGATACATTACTCAAAGAGACGGTGGACCTTACAGTCAACTCCCGTTATCCCGGCATGGCTCCCGAAGGCAGACGGCAAATAGAAGAAGTCCTGATCCGCAAAGAAGTGGAAAAAGGAGAGATTCTATTGAAAGAAGGACAAATAAGCCATAATCTTGTATTCGTCGGCAAAGGCATGTTGCGCCAGTTCTACTATAAAAACGGCAAGGACGTCACCGAACATTTCTCTTATGAAGGTTGCATTATCATCTGCATTGAAAGTACCCTGAAGAAAGAGCCCACCCACCTCATGATTGAGGCGCTTGAGGACAGCATTGTCTACTTGCTGCCTTATGACAAGCTGATGCTGCTCACCGAAGTGTCTTGGGAAATCAATATGTTCTACCGCAAAATACTCGAATATTCCCTCATCACTTCACAAATAAAAGCCGACTCCTGGCGGTTCGAAACTGCACGCGAGCGTTACAACCTGCTGATGCAGCACCAGCCTGAAGTTATCAAGCGGGCTCCCTTGTCGCACATTGCTTCCTATCTGCTGATGACTCCGGAGACATTGAGTAGAGTGCGTTCGGGCATACTCTGACGTTTCTACGGGGTTGTCCGGACCGGTCATATCTGAATTTATATAGAATATTAACTTATTCTATGCCTAAACAGCTTCCTGTCTCAAATCTTTTTATGAGACAGCTTGTTTATCAAAAACGTTATTCATCTTAAAATTCAGATTATGACCACAATATATACTTTCGCACAAAGTGCGATCGAAGAAGCCCAAAATGCCGGACGCTATGGAACCGCCAATCTGTACACCAGCGCCATTAAAAGTTTCCGAAAATTCACCGGAGACATACCTCTTACCTTCAAAGAACTCACACCGGGACTGATTAAGAAATACGAAGAAAGCCTGCTCCAGAAAGGGCGGCGCCACAACACCATATCAGCCTATATGCGTATGCTGCGCTCCATTTTCAACCAAGCGTACGTACAAGGCATTCCCGATGCCACATCTGCCGACGAACTATTTCGCTTCGTATTCACAGGATACGAGCCTACCACCAAGCGGGCCATCTCTCCCGCCCTTATACGCCGCCTTTCACAGTTAAAGTTGGAGCAGCATCCTCATTTATGCTTCAGCCGCGACCTGTTCCTGCTTAGTTTTTACCTCAGAGGAATTCCATTTGTCGACCTCGTCTATCTTCGCAAGACGGACATGAGGCATAACACCATTTATTACTACCGCCACAAAACCCGCCAGCAGCTATCGGTCTACATCGAACCTTACGCTGCCGACATCCTGCGCCGGTACACTAACAAACATTCCCAATCCCCCTATCTCCTACCCATACTTTCGTCCACCGGTTCGGAAGGCTACCGGCAATACAAAAGCGCCTTACGCCTTTACAACCAACATTTGCACCAACTTTCCAAAATGCTGCATCTAAATGTGCCACTCACCTCCTACGTGGCACGCCACTCTTGGGCCACCACCGCCAAAGAAGAGGGAGTAGCCATTGCCATGATAAGCGAAGGACTGGGACACAGCTCCGAAAAAGTAACGAACGTTTATCTCGCCTCCTTCAACAACAATGCAATGAGCAAAGCCAACAGGAAAGTCATTTCAAGAATCTATCCAAAGAAAAAGAAAAAAAGGTAAGTTAAAATGTAAAATATATTCACATATACAAAGAAAAAGCTAAAATATCTATCTCATTCTCTTACTTACAAGGTAAGAGAATAAATGAGGCATAGTAAATAGTCTCTCTCTTTTCGTTAACATCTGATTATTACACATTAACGATGCTTATTATTGTTTAAATTGAGAAAATGATGTCAGAGAATAGAATAAAACAGGAAAGAAAAATGTGTAAATAAAATCGAAATGAACGCAATAATGAAAAATAGTTTTTATTTATATTTTATGAGGTTTAATACCATATAATTTGATTAAAATATAAAATAGTTTGTTTATTTGTTGATTTTTTTTCTACCTTTGTCCCCATAAATCTCATTCTCTTACCTTGTAAGTAAGAGAACATAAAAACAGGAACAAGCAATTAAAGAGTACGGCCTAATTCTTTTTTTTATCGGAAAAAACTGATTATAAACGTATTACAAATCCATGAAACAAGTATTACGATTTAATAAAGTCATCAAGTTAATCATCATTGCCGGTGATTTATGTATATTGAATACTATCTTCATAGTATTATATCATATAATAGATGTCCAGACACTCGGCGAAACATTTGCCAATTCTCTCCCCCGCCTGTTGGTCCTTCTGAACCTGGTCTATATTACCTGTAACTACTCCAAAGGCATTATTCTTCATGAACGCATTGTACGTCCGGAACGGATTGTGACACGTGCCATACGCAACACTTTTTTCCATGCAGTAGTATTCATCAGCCTTATCAGTCTTGCAGATTTCGGAACTCTTTCCGCGCGTTTTTTTGTCTTGTTCTATTTCTTTTTTCTTATTTGCTTAACTATCTACCGGCTGACTTTCCGCCAAATTTTAAAGTCCTATCGTCGTTCGGGCGGCAACTCCCGTAGCACCATACTCTTAGGCGACGGTGAAAACATGATTGAGCTTTACCATGAAATGACAGGAAATGCAGCATCCGGTTTCAAGATAATCGGCTATTTTGCGGAAGCGCCTTCCCCACTCTATCCCGAACAATGCCCTTATTTGGGCCTTCCCCAACATGCACTTCCTTACATCCAACATAGCCCAACAGAACACGTGTACTGCGGACTTCCTTCATCATACAGCAAGGAAATTCTGCCCATCATCAATTACTGTGAAAATCATCTTATACACTTTTACAGTGTGCCCGATGTGCGCAGATACCTCAAACGCCACATGCATTTTGAAATGTTGGGCAACGTTCCCATTCTATACATCCGTCAGGAACCATTGGCGCAGCCGGAAAACAGACTTCTTAAACGAATGTTCGACATTCTTTTCTCACTGCTTTTTCTGTGCACGCTTTTCCCTGTGATATACCTGATAATAGGCACAGCCATAAAAATCACCTCACCCGGTCCCATCTTCTTCAAGCAAAAACGCAGTGGAGAAGCTGGCAAAGAGTTCTGGTGCTACAAGTTCCGTTCCATGCGCGTAAACAAAGACAGTGACACCATGCAGGCCACCAAAAACGATCCGCGCAAAACGAAGTTGGGAAATTTCCTACGCAAAAGCAACATCGACGAACTTCCGCAGTTCATCAACGTCCTGTTGGGCAGCATGTCCGTAGTGGGGCCTCGTCCTCACATGCTGAAACACACCGAAGAGTATTCCAAGCTGGTTGACAAATACATGGTGCGGCATCTCATAAAACCCGGCATCACCGGATGGGCGCAAATCAACGGTTTTCGTGGCGAAACCAAAGAACTGTGGCAAATGGAAGGCCGCGTGGAACGAGACATCTGGTATCTGGAACACTGGACTTTCATGCTCGACCTATACATCATTTACAAAACCGTAAAAAACCTGATAAGAGGAGATAAAGAGGCCTATTGAAGTGAATCGAAGCTTGAGTATTGAAAGTTAAAAACCAAAAACACATGAAAAGAAGAAATCTGATATTTTTATTATTGCCTCTGCTACTGGCAGGATGCCAAAGCTACAAGAAAGTGCCTTATCTGCAGAATGATTTGGGCCAGATTGCCTCAGCCGATACAAGCACACGCAGCATGACCCTATATGATGCCCGCATCATGCCGAAAGACTTGCTGACAATCGTAGTGAGCTGTCCTGAAGAGCCCGAACTGGCAGAACCATTCAACCTGACCATAGCAACTCCCGCCAGCAACACCGGCAACAGATCCCTTACTTCCCAGCCTGCGCTGCAACAATATCTCGTAGACAATGACGGAAATGTGGAATTTCCCGTATTGGGTACTATCCACTTAGGCGGCCTCACCAAAGGAGAAGCCGAACAGTACATCAAGGACAAACTCAAATCCCAGTTTCGTGGAACACCCATTGTCACCGTACGCATGGTTAATTATAAAATTTCAGTCATCGGCGAAGTGGGCAGTCCGGGAACATTTACCATCTCCAACGAAAAGGTCAATATCTTCGAAGCCCTTGCCATGGCAGGCGATATGACTATCTACGGCATTCGCGATAACGTGAAGCTGATTCGTGAAGACAATACCGGCAAACGTGAGATTGTGACGCTCAACCTGAACGATCAGGACATTCTGCAATCACCTTATTACTACCTGCAACAGAATGACATTTTATATGTCACCCCAAATAAGACCAAGGCAAAAACATCCAATATCAGTAGCAGCACCACTATCTGGTTCTCGGTTGTCGGCTCACTGGTTTCATTGGCGAGTCTTATTATAGCAATTACCAAATAAGTGAGACAGAAAGACAAAACTGTAAATAAAAAAATTACGGACGTGAAAGAAGAAATATACGACGACTTGTTCGAAGAAAAAGAAGAGAAAACCAACTGGCAGGCTACACTTTTCAAATATGTCATCCGCTGGCCGTGGTTTATAGCCTCAATCATTCTCTGCATGGCATGTGCACGGCTCTATCTGAAAACCATTACTCCGGTGTACAATATCAACGCATCCATCATTATCAAGGATGACAAGAAAGGTGGAAATTCCGGCGGTGATCTCAGTGCATTCGAGAACTTCGGCTTCATATCGTCCGCTAAAAACATTGACAATGAAATAGAAATTCTCCGCAGCAAATCGCTCATCAAGGATGTAGTCAGCGAACTGGGCTTATACATTAGCTATTCAGGCGAAAGCGGATTCAACAGAATCGATTTATACGGTTCATCCCCAATACTTGTGCATTTCCTGCCCGAAGATGCCGAACGCATGTCTGCCCCTATACTTCTGAACATCAGCTATCACTCCGACCAACAGATAGATGTGACGGCAACCATTGGAGAAAATACCGTCAGCAAACATTTCACGAAATTACCAGCCGTTCTCTCCGGTGAGGCCGGTACACTCACTTTTATGTCCAACCCTTCTGTTCCTCCCGCAGGCAGCGGTAATATAGATGTAAGCATTGTCAATCCCCTGTCCGTAGCCAAAGGATACCGGGGAGCCTTGTCCATTGAACCGACCAGCAAAAGCACTTCCGTTGTTACCGTATCGGTGAAAAACACGAATAAGAAACGCGGCGAGGATTTTATAAACAAGCTGATAGAAATATATAATAAAAAAGCCAACAACGACAAGAACGAAGTGGCGCAGAATACCGCCCGGTTCATTGACGAACGCATCTCCGTCATCAATCAGGAATTAGGCACTACGGAGCAGGAGCTGGAAAGCTTCAAACGCGAAGCAGGCCTCACCGACCTCAGCAACGACGCACAGCTTGCCGTCAGCGAACAGTCCGCCTACGAAAAGCTGTGCGTGGAAAACGGCACACAGCTCAATCTGATTCAGTATCTCTCCGAATACATTCAAAAGCCGGAAAATGCAACCTCCACCCTACCTGCCAACGTGGGGCTGAACGACGCCACCCTATCCGGCCTTATAGCCCAATACAATGCCCTGATTCTGGAACGTAACCGACTGCTGCGCACTTCTTCGGAAGCCAACCCTGTTGTGCGCCGTCTCGACAGCAATATACAGGATATGCGTGCCGGTATCATCACCACCATTACCAGCACACGCAAAGGACTGCTCATCACCAAAGCCGACCTCGACCGTCAGGCAGGCAAATACGCCGGACGCATCAGTAACGCTCCTGCACAGGAACGCCGTTTCGTCAGCATCCAGCGCCAGCAGGAAATCAAAGCTGGACTTTATCTTATGCTATTGCAAAAACGCGAGGAAAACAACATCGCACTGGCTGCTACCGCCAATAATGCCAAAATCATAGACGATGCATTGGCAGATGATTTCCCGGTATCTCCCAATAGTAAGTCAATCTACATGATTGCGTTCACACTTGGACTCGGTATTCCGGCAGGGATTATTTACATCCTGAATCTCCTCAGTTTCCGTATTGAGGGACGTGCCGATGTAGAGAAACTCACCGCTGTACCCATTATCGGCGATCTTCCCCTTACCGAACCGGAAGCCGGACACACTCATACCATAGCCGTCCGCGAAAACGACAATGATATTATGGCGGAAACATTCCGGAGCCTGCGCACCAACCTGCTTTTCATTCTGGGCGATCCGGACAAGAAAGTAATTCTCATCACATCCACCATGAGTGGTGAGGGAAAAACATTCATCGCATCCAATTTGGCTGTCAGCCTGGCATTATTGGGAAAGAAAGTGATTATCGTCGGGCTGGACATCCGCAAGCCGGGACTGAACAAAGTGTTCCACATCTCCCACAAGGAGTATGGCATCACCCAATATTTGTCTGCCCCCCAAAGCACCGATCTGCGTTCCATGATACAACCTTCCGGCATATCTCCCAATCTCAGCGTATTGCCCGGCGGAATCATACCACCCAACCCAACGGAACTGCTGGCACGCCAATCCTTAGAAGATGCCGTTGAAATATTGAAACAAGATTACGATTATATCGTGCTTGATACCGCCCCTATCGGCATGGTGACCGATACGCAACTTATAGCTCGTGTGGCCGACGCCAGTATCTATGTCTGCCGCGCCGATTATACACATAAGAACGATTACCAACTGATCAACGAGTTGTACAACAATAATCGTTTGCCCAATTTGTGCACCGTCATCAACGGGCTGGATATGAAAAAGAAGAAATACGGCTATTACTACGGCTACGGCAAGTATGGCAAGTACTATGGTTACGGCAAGAAATATGGCTACGGTTATGGATACGGCTATGGCAGCACCTCCGACCGTAAATAGCATATACCCCATAAGTCCGGGGTACTTCTACATGAAATACTGTCCCCGTCTCCGGGCTTATATTTGTTTGTTTGTCGGTACGTTGCGGCGGTAGAGCGCTGCCGTCGCACGTACCTTTTAAACTAATGGATCACAAAAACAATGCAAAGTACCAAATACACAGAAACGGAAACCGACGCCGTTCGTCGCCAATGGCTGGTGGCTTACGTGCAGTCATGCCTTGAGAAGAGGACAGCCCGGCGGCTCGCCGCTATGGGCATTGAATGCTACCTGCCCATTCAGAGTGAGATTCACCAGTGGAGCGACCGCCGCAAACGGGTGGACCGCCTGATAATTCCGATGATGATATTCGTGCACGTCACTCCGCAGGAACGTGCGCTTCCGCTAAGCCTGCAAGCCGTCAACCGCTATATGGTGTTGCGCGGTGAAAGTGCGCCCGCCGTAATCCCCGACGAGCAAATGGCACAATTCCGCTTCATGCTCGATTACAGTCAGGAGGCAGTGGAGATGTGCAGTGCCCCGCTCGCTCCCGGCGACGCCGTAAAAGTCATAAAAGGCCCGCTGGCCGGACTGGAAGGAGAACTCGTCATCCTAAACGGAAAAAGCAAAGTAGCCGTCCGTCTGGACAAACTGGGATATGCCCATGTGGATATGCCCATAGGCTTTGTAGAGAAAAAAAAGAAGGCGCCAACCGGCGCCTTCTAAACAAAACATGCAACAAAGAGCATTACGCTCTTGCACTCTCAGGGCATCGCCCCTCCTACACCGTCATCGCATTTGCCCCGAACACGCCCAGCACTGCCGAAGCCACTGCAATCACCACTTTCAGAATTGTATCCCAAATACCTGCACTTTTACTCATTTTCTTCTTCATTTTAAATTGTTCATAAAAACTTGTTCATCACTCTCATCCCAGCGGATCTTCCTCTTCCCCATCGTCCGGAAGGCCGCCTGTTCCGCCCGAAGAACTGCCGCCGTCGGCAGAAACCAGTTCGTAGGTAATGTTATTCGGAGCGCCTTTCGTGGTGGCTACCGAATCGTTCACCAGTCGCAACGTACCGGCAACCTTGAAGTTGACCCGCACCTTATCGATGTTCTTCACCGTACAGTCCTTTTCCTGCTCCGTAGCCACACAATGGAACGAAGTGCGGAAAATCCCGAAATCATCCAGACGGACACTGTTTCCGTCCGCCAACTTCTCACGTATGTTTCTCACGATTGCCTTGCCCACGTGCAGCACATCTTCCGCCGACATGCCACCCAAAGCCTCAATCTCTTCCGCGATACGCTTCAAATCATACATCTTCGCATCGCGCGGCTTTCTTTTCAGGGTATAAACCAGCGGAGAAGTCTTATCTCCAATCTTTTTGTAGCGCTGTGTACGCACTACCAATGCATTTGCCATAAATCTTTACTTTTTTAATGGTTGTTACTTTTTCACTTTTCAATTCTCGATTGTCAAATCTCTCAGGAGCTCCTTTTTTGACAATGCAAAGATACCTCCTCCACCCCACTCCGCTACCCCTTCGCACCCCTTTGTGCATCCTTGCACACCATAAGGAGAATTACCGCGGCTTATGGCACCTTATGACGCAATAAACCTCTGCACATGCTTTCATACCCCGTCATTTTTCATTAACTTTACATCAACAATCGTAATAAAAATGTTCCAATGGAAAAATCCTCATTCACCATACGCAGTTACAGCAAAAGCGAGCTGGCCATGCTTTACAGCCCTTACATCACACCCAAAGCCGCTGTCCGGAAACTAAACCGCTGGATAGCCTTCAAACCCGGACTTCAAGAACAACTCCGGGCCAGCGGCATGCTTCCCAACGCCAAATGCTACACGCCGCTTCAAGTGCACACAATCGTGGAAGCGCTGGGAGAACCCTGACGTTTACAAAGCAAATGCCGGGCGTTGCTGCTGCAAACACCCGGCATTTCATGCGTAAATCCCCGGACTTTCAGGAGTATAACCCCGGAAAAACAACCAAACATTTGATTCCTGCCCCTAAAATTCCTACTTTTGCATGATTTTTCAGAACAAATGTACGAACTCCTCTTTTTGTGAGAGGGGGCGGCGTAGCGTTTTCATCCCTCTTCCTTTTTCAGCAGTTCAATCCAGGGCAGCCTGTCCTTATCCAGCACTTTGCCCTGCATTTCTGCCATTACCTGCTGTTCCGACTCGCGCTCATCATACCGGCCGCATGGCTGCCGCACGAACAACACGCTGCCCGTCCGGCACAAATCCTGGTCGCGCACCTTCAGCATGTCGAGCCTTGTATAGTTGCGGTCCGGCTGGTTGATGCGGCTGATAGAAAAAATGAAGTCGGCAAGATTGGCCCAGTTGGCACTGCCCGAAATGGTGTACATGTCTATTTCTTCCAGTTCATCCTTTCCACTCTGCTTCTTCAGGCTGCGGGGATGCGCCACGATGATGACCCAGATGCCATTGCTGCGCCCCCATGCCTGCATCTGCGTCAGCATGGCCTTAATGGCCTGTGTTTCCGTATTGTAGCGTCCGCTTTCCATCTCCATGAAAAGATACGGGTCGATGATGAGATACTTCAACGGTACAGCCCGTTTCACCCGTTCCGCACGCTCAATGATATTGGTAGGTGTGGGCGAAATCTCATGCAGATCCAGATGCACCATGTGGGCGTTCAGAAAAGAGACAATGGGCTGCAACTGCTCCCGGGTATATGCCGTCATGTTCACTTTGCCCAACATCAGCCGGATGAGGTGCGCAATGTGCTTATTCTTGTCGGGAACCTCGAAAGAGAGAAAGCAGACGTAGCGCCCGGTCTTGGCCATGAGGTGGCAAGTCAGGTCATTCAGAAAATCAGTCTTGCCGCTGTTGGGCTTCCCGGTAACGATTATCAGTCCGCCCTGATCGGTGGGATGAAACACTTGGTCGGTCAGCGGGCCATAGCCCACATCGTATCCATGATCGTATTCGCCACGCAGCACGTTCAGCACCTCATCCGTCCGTTCGCCTACGGTGATGATGTCCGCCGTATGCCGCGGACGTGCAGAGTCGATAATCTCGCGAACCACACCGGAACCGTATGCCACAAGCACATCGGATATGTCCTTGCAGCCGCCGGGCAAAGTGGTGAACAGGCAGCGGGACCCGAAGTAGTCGGCAAGGTGCTTCACGAGTGTCCGCCCCGGCAGGTCGCAATCACCGCAAATCACCAGTTCGCGCACCTGGTCCAGCCAGGGAACAAAAGCCTCGAAACTTTTGCGAAGGTCGCTTGCAGCGCCGTTGGGCACACTGATGACATAAGGGTAGCCCGCCTCGTACAGAGTCAGCACATCCCTTCCTCCTTCGGTGACAATCAGACGGGCAACACTCTCTTCGGAAATCCGCAGCGGGTTGATGCAGTCGATATTATAAGGCGGACAAGGCGTAGTGGGCGAATCCTGACTCCAGCATTTGGTGTATCCGGACGAGGAAGGGTCGCACGAACGATACTTCACGTTGACAGGTTGCCCGTTGACGTAGTTCACATAGGCAATGCAGTGGTACATCGTCCCGGCAGCGTTCTTTTCGTCCTTGCCGTCCTTTCCACCGAAGCAGCGGTGCGTCAGGCAACCGAGATGTGCACTGACAGCCGTTTTCAAGGATATTCCCTGGTCGGCAAGATAACGGCGGGCGGCAAGCTGATCAGGGTCGGCCGTCTCCGGCTCATCTGTCAGCGGCTTTATTCTGGCGAGCACGTCGGGCGAGAGATGTTTGTAGTCATCGGGAATCATCGAGACTTCGGACACGAAAGTTTCTCCACCACCGGCATTACCCGCCAACGCCGCACTTCCGTTCTTCCTTCCCGCCGATGCAGGGAAAGAAGCGGACGGGCCGCCATACGCCCTCCCGGCCGACAGCGGGCGTTCTTCCCAAAAGTCTTTCAGGCGGCCATGAAAATCACATCCGGCATAGAAACAATGGTAAAATCCCGTCTCGCGGGAAATCGAAAGGTGTTTCTTGCCGCATTTAGGACACAGGGCCAGATAATTCTTACCCACGTTCTTGCGTTCAGGAAAATCGCAGAGATAATAAAACGGTTTCACAAATTCCCTCCTTCCCAGTTATTGCTCAGCACATTCCACACGCTCCCTGCTCCCAGGCGCGGAGACGCATCATCAGGGATGTTGACCATTCCCTCTATCGGATCGTCATAAAAGCGCATTCCGGTTTCGGTGTCCGTCCACTCAAACTCGCACAGCGGATGATTGTTGCGCTGCTCGCTCCGCATCTCACGCATTGCCTGCTCCCTTTTCCGCCTTCCGGCGGTTGCGGCATCCTTCAGCAGGCGTTGTCCATGGGCAGACTTCAGCAGGTTGTTCAGCCAGCACAGACGTCCGCTGTGACCGGATTTCATGAAACGCTCCTGCCCCGCAAAGTGAGGAACCAGCAATTCGTTCACCAAGTGCACAAGGTTGGCACAGGCATCCCCGCGTGTCAGTCCCTCCTCCTGCTGGAAGCGGTTGATCAGCGGAATGAAGATCTGCAATTTCTGCACCGGGTTTTCGTTGATGACATGAAAGAAGTGCCGGGCAGCTTCCAGACATTCTTCCGCAGGAATCGGATTTCCTTTAGGAATATCTTTAGTAGATTTATAATTATTATATATATTATAATTATATATATCCGCTTGCGGAAACTTTTCCGGTAATTCTTCCGGTAATGTTTCCGGTAAACTTTCCGCAGCATCTTTTGCTTTCCAAAGATAAGAGTAGAAAGATTTCATTCCATACACATTGCCGTCCGGAACGATGCCGAACGAACGGCTTTGCCTGACCGCCTCCACCAGGCAGCGTGCATTCTTGAACTTCAACGACAGGCCGAGGTCGTAGAAATTCTCTACGGGGTAAACCGCTTCATCGTTCATGTAGGCGGTGACTCCCAAATAGAGGTCCAGCAGTTTCGAAATGGTAGAATCTGTTATTTTACGGCTTTTCCACAGCCCTATGGTCTTTCGCAGTTCGTATATGGAAAGAGTAGTCATGTTTGCTTTCATTATCTGTTATTTTTAAAATCTCGGCGAAGTTAACGCTTTGCCTCCGGAAAAACTGTACCCGACAGTTGGGTACAGATATACAGTTTCTTATATTTATTAACATTTAAAAACGAAATCAGTATGATTTTAAAAGCAAAAAAAGCCGCCGACCACATGGAGTTCGGCGCATTCATCAGTCGTGAAATCCGTCTTCTAAAAATTGATCGCGCAATGTTCCGCGAAGAGTGTCACATGAGTCAGTCCTATCTTGAGGACATAAAAAAGGGCTCCATAATTATGAGATAGACTATTATGAGCACATTCTGAGCGCGTTCAGCAAATTTACCACTCCCGAAAACGCCCGGCGCATCTATCTGGAAGGGGTAAAAATCCTGTTTCCGAAGCTGAAAGAGTGATTTTTTTCCACTGCTCATTGCGAGGGAAAAACACATTTCCTGTCAAAATACTTGGTGTTCTGACGAGTTATCCGTAATTTTGCCTCGCATTTATCAATTACTATGGCTTTCGTCTTTCCTGCAAAATGTGGGAGAGGCGAAAGCGTAGCGTACTTGTCAGAAAGAAAAACTTCATAATTATCCCAAGTTGATTCCCATTTTCAGTCAAAAGCCAAGCTTGATCTTATAATTAAGCAACCTACATCATATGAGCACTACCAAACTATTTGCATCTATCCCTGCATTACGGTCTTCAATTCAAAAAGACATTGAAACTTATGAACTGCCAATTGAAAAGAATGACGTTAACAAGGCTTTCTTTGAGCCGAATAATGACACATTTGAAGCTGTTTGCATACAAGAAGGCAATCCACAAAAAATACTTATTCCGGCTGCCAATATGTATCCTTTCTTGTTTAGGGGGCAGACAAAGGATTTTGGCAAATGCCTTCCTTCCCTATATCGGGAGGAAGATAAACAAACGGCTCCCTATCTCTTCCTTGAAAGATTGCGAGAGGTTGAATTTACAGAACTGATAAAAAAACATCCTGTCGTCAAAGGATTTTTCGACCGGCACCATTTTACCGTAGACTTTATAGGCTTAGCTCAACACTATGGCCTGAAAACGGATGTCCTTGATCTGACCAACGATCTTGATGTTGCCCTCTTTTTTGCCATGTGCCCATACGACAGTCTCAATGACCAATACACCTATCATAACGATGGCAAACAGCATACAGCTATACTCTACGTAGTGCCTCCGACTATCTACGCCCCCAGTCTACCCGACTCTTTTCTCAAAAGCAAAATCACTGCAATCGGACTCCAGCCTTTCAAACGTCCCGGTGCACAACGAGGCTTTGCTCTACATCTGCCTGACGGTGAGCAGCTACGAGCCTACAAATACGAGTTTCAATTCACTTGCGAAGATTCGAAAAAATATTTTGACCAATTTAAACAAGGAGAAGCATTATGGATAAAAGACGAGTTAATTGCAAAAGCCAAAGTTATTAGTCAAATGAAAACATTCTCGTATGACACCTTTAAAAAGGCATTTGCCCAATATCCCCCCAAGGGATATAGCAAAACCAGCATAAAGAAAGAGTTGAAAGCTATTGGCGTGGAAATTCTGACAAAAGGAGAAAGTACACACTTCACTGAAGAAGAAATAACATCTATAAAAAACGATTGGAACATCACAAACAAACAACAAATGCAAGAACAAATTACACGCATCAATTGGTTTGCTGATGATGATTGCACAATAGATCCTATCACGAAACAAAAGACTGTGAATCTTGACAAAAGACATCTCTACAGAAATCTAAAGATGCTCGGAGAACTGGAAATGATCCGGCTTGTACAGGCTGCGCAATTCTGTACCGGTGGAGAATATGTAGATTACAACCCCAAAAAGAAAGAAGAGAAGAAAACTCATCGTGAAACGGATTGGGAACGTATGGGAGGATATAGTGCAGATGCCAAAGGTAAGAGTTATTTGGAGGATACAGATATGGTATTAAAGTAGAACCAATCGGTAAACGAATTTCTCTAAATAAATTATTCTTCCCAACTTTAAACTATTTTCTAATGTTTCTCTCCTTTTGCTTATTGTTATTATGTATAACAGCATCAGTTACTAATGACAATCACCGACTTTACGAAAAACGTAATCTGACAGACGTAGTTAAAGGTATTACCAATATGCGTGTGCTATCATGAAATATATGAGAAAGATAAGGGTTTGGCATTTGCTACTATTAATATTGCTATTCTTCTGTATATATCAAATAATATCCAGTTCTTTTCACGATGGCGCTATACGTATGCATCATTCTATATCGTGAATTATTTATTTATCATCCTTGCTGTGTATATATTCCAAGGAATTAACAATATCAAGAATTTCAAAATCAAACGAAATAGTTATTATGAAATTTATCTCATGCAAGGAAGTGTATTTTTACTGCTTGATACGACAGTAAGTAATAGAATACTATTCTTCACTTTAGCTATTATTACCACTATTATATTTTCATTAGGAATGAATTGGGTGAATCAAAAAATAACGAATCTCATTAAAGCCTAAAATTTAACTGTCCATATTATGAAGCAACCTTATAATATTGTATGTGTAAGCGATGAAAGCTACATACAACACACAGCTGTTATGCTTTGCTCACTCTTTGAAACCAATAAGAACAACATATTTCACATATATCTTCTTACCCCAGATGTATCCCAAGTATCCCGACAAAGATTAACAGCATTATGCAAATACTATGGCTCAAAATTTACAGTCTGTAACTGCTCTATTAATGAAATATCCCACCTTCCTACCGGACAATGGAATGTCATTATGTATCTGAAACTTTTAATGCCACAATTATTGCCAGCAGATACAGAACGATGTCTCTTTTTAGACGTAGATATAATCGTCAATGCAGACATAACAGAACTTTACCACATCAACTTAGCAGATAATATTATAGCAGCAGCAGAAGATATGCCAGACTGTGTACATATAAAAAAACAGCTAGGATTACCACAGAATGAATCGTATATCAACTCTGGAGTAATGGTATGTGATTTGAATGCATGGAGAAAACTAGAAATACAGTTTCCTATATTTGATTTTATTCATTCTATAATAGACAAAATACGAAACGAACAAGATGTGATAGCCTTATATTTCCGTGGTATGCTAAAAATATTGCCAATCCGATGGAATATGGTAACATTCTATTTTAACCGAATTCCTAAAATATTTCCCAAATATCTGCCAGAACTTCAAAAGGCCAAACGGTATCCCGCCATCATCCATTTTGCAGCTCCTATCAAGCCTTGGTTTCGTGACAGCCAACATCCTTATGCATATCTTTATAAAAAATATCTACGCATATATGCCAAGACAGTTGGCATAAAGGTAAATTTGCACTTCCCATACGGAGAAAAACTCACTCCACGAAAACGATTTAATAAAAATATCCGAAATCTATTCAACCGCATTGGAATAATTAGAGATGCCGGATATACACCTTCTGCAAAATAACTTATATCATATTAAAGGGTAAGCAGTCAAAAAATGGCTATTAATTGAAAGTTCTATCTTCGCTACCAACCAAATTTTTAGAATTATGTATAGCAGTGAAGATCTTGAAAGGTTTTACTTTCAGTACCAGACGGAGGCTTTACCTCATGGAGAATCTCTCCAATCGTTTTGTGTTAAGCACAAGGTTCCTTATAGCATCTTTCAGAAATGGTTCAAGGATGCTCGCAAAAAAGTAGTTGAAGTCCGGATTGATGGCGTTCCTGTGATTAACTATGAGGAAAACCCCAAGACAAGTGATCAACCTCAGACAGTATCAAAAAGCGATAATGACAATCCTGTCCGTATTTGGATTGACATTCGTATAAACAATGGCTTACATTTATCCCAAAAGAATTTAAGCTACTAGAATTTAGTTCGGATGGTAGAGAAGCTAGAAGGTTTATGCTGAGTGTTACCGGTCTCAATCATTTTTATTATGTCCGCGACTTTAGCGATATGCGTTGTAAGCACAGTCGTGTGTTATCTATCATTCGTAAGCGACTTCACAGAGAGCCAAGTGATGGAGATGTCTTTATTGTCATGTCGCGCAACCGCAGAATAGTTCGTATGTTTTCATTCGATAATCGTTCATACAGTCTGTTCGAAAAGAAGTTTGTTGCAGGCTATCAGTTCATGAAAGTAGAGCGTAATGGAGCGGATTATTGTCTATCGGATTGACTGGAAAGACGTGGCTCTGATTCTTGAAAGTCCTATGACTAAAATATTAAAAATCAGATAATTAAATTATTTACCTACTTGCGGTTTTGCGATTATCTAGCAGTCTTTTATGCTGTAAATCAAAGGTTTAAGCATGATCGAACTGCAGAATATAATTATAACAAAACGGGAGTTGTTGGATAGGGAAATCTACTCATGAAACCCTATAAATTATAGTGAAGATATGGCAGTGATGCCGGTGCTAAGATGGCTGCAACTTATCACAGTGTAATAGGAACGGTAAAGCTTCATGGCAGTTCTATCTGGAACTTCATCGGAACTTTTTTCAAAAATATCTTTAACGGGTGCAGGGATTATATTAATATTGTTTCTGACAAAACCACTTTGGCTACCAGCCAATGTAAACTCAAAACTAATTAATTAACAAAACTCGGTTTAGGGCACTAAAAGGTGCCCTAACAAAGGGGGATGCTCTAAATTGAGCGCTTACAAGTGGAATAAAAAAGTGACCATATCTCTTTGATGTGTAATAATATTGCATATAATCTAAAATAACTTATGGAAGAAAACAATAAACGGATAGTAAAAAATACAATGTTTTTATATGTGCGCATGGTCATTACTATGGGCTTAAGTTTTTTTGTAACCCGAATTGTATTAGATAAACTTGGTGTTTCAGATTATGGTATTTACAATGTTGTTGGTGGTTTTGTATCACTTTTCACAATCTTAAACAATATTCTTCAAACAGGTACTCGACGCTTTATTGCGTTACGCATTGGAGAAGGGAATTTTCTCAAACTAAAAAATACATTTTCTACAGCAATAGTTATCCATCTCATTATTGCAGGAGTTGTTTTTGTTTTGCTTGAAACCATTGGATTATGGTTACTAAATACACAGTTAAATTTTGAAGAGAGCCGTATAGTAGCAGCTAACTGGGTATATCAAATTTCTATCATTGGAACTATTTTAACCATTACACAAACTCCTTATACAGCCGCCGTCACTGCACATGAAAAATTTAACATGTATGCTTATATGAGCATTTTTGAAATTGTGGCTAAAATAATAATGCTCTATTTATTAATAGTTATACCAGGCGACAAGCTTATCATTTATTCTATTATTCTATTATTTATCAGTACAATTAACTTATTGGCTTATCGTGTTTATTGCATCAATAGATTCAAAGAATGTAGTATTTCTTTACATATTGATAAAACTATTTTTAAGGAAATGATATCCTTTTCCGGTTGGAGTACATTGGGCCAACTTAGCGTTATGCTTAATAGTTCAGGAGTATCGGTACTTATCAATATCTTTTTCAGTACTGTGGTTAATGCAGCAAGAGGATTAGCAGGAACTGTAGATGCAACTATAAATCAACTCGTAAATGGCTTCACAATAGCAGCAGAGCCACAATTAGTAAAATATTATGGAGCAGGAGATAAGAAACATTTTGAGGCACTTATATTTAATGTATCACGCTATACACTTTTTCTTTTATCTATCATCATTGTCCCCCTATTATTAGAAATTGATTATGTATTAAAACTGTGGTTAAATGAAGTTCCACAATATACTGCTACTTTTATTAGAATACAAGCGTTAGTTTCCATCATATCATATTCTAGCCGAATGCTAATCTTAGGTATTATAGCAATAGGACGCACTAAAGAATCAAATCTTTTTGTTTCTCCGATCTACCTACTCAATTTACCATTAGTGTATATAACGTTAAAAATTGGAGGATTACCACAATCTGTATATTACATAGCATCGATACCCGCACTTTTAGGTATGATTGGTCAATTACAAATTTTACATAAGTATATAAACTTTCCATCAAGCCGTTATATCGTAGATATTTTTCTTAAAAGCATATTTATCATATCCTTAGCTTTAATCATTCCATATTGGATACAGACACTGATGTCCTCCGGATTACTTAGATTTATTATAGTCTGTAGTACCTCTGTTATATGCACCATTAGTCTATTATATAAATTCAGCTTAAATCAAGAAACCCGTTTGATGGTAAAACAAAAAATATTCAAAATCATAAAACATTGAATTATGAAAAAAATAGGATTAATAACCATACACAACTGCTCTAATTACGGGGCATGTTATCAATCGTATGCACTATATAAATACCTCCAACTGCAAGGATGTGACATCGAACTTATAGATTTAGCTTTACCATCTGCTAAAGACTACAAAGACAGTAGAATTATAAAAAGCAAAAAGTCTTATGACCCACCAATAATCATAAAAATAAAACGTTTTATAAAACGTTTTATAACAGGGAAATGGGCATCGCCATCTATCTACTACGAAGACATGAGAACCTACGAAGCATATCAACATTTTTATTCTCTAATAGACAAACGAACTCCACATTACTCAGGTCCCGATGAACTATATGCAAATCCTCCTATTTATGACTTGTATATTACAGGAAGCGATCAAGTCTGGAATCCTATTATGGGGAAACCTCTAGAACCTTATTTTCTCACATTTGCCCCTACTACAGCACAAAAAATTTCGTATGGAGCAAGTATTGGCATAAACACAATACCTGATACATACAAATCAAAATTCAAAGACTGGTTATCAACCTATACATCTATATCTGTGCGTGAACGAGAGGCTAAAGAAGAACTAGAAAGAATCACTCAAAGAGAAATTATTCAAGTCATGGATCCGACATTCTTGCTATCTCGCGATCAATGGTTAGATATCGCATTCCCAATCGAAGTAGAAAAGCCATATATTTTGATGTTTTCTTTAGGAATGAATATAGCAATGATTGAGTTCTCTCGGCGTATGAGTAAAGAAAGTGGCTTACCACTGATTATAATCTGCGAAAGTAAAGATAAAGAAGAAATAAAAAAACTATCTATGATGCCGGAAGTGAAATGGGTCGGGCCGCAACAACTCATTAACTATATAGCCAAAGCAGAAATTGTTTTTACACAATCTTTTCATGGTACAGCAATGTCTATTATACTCAAAACTAATAACTTTTTTACATATATTAGCCCTAACAATAATCGTAGCAGTAGAATAAGAAGTTTAATGGAAATATTAAACATAAATAATCATATTCTTGATGGAACTCTTAATTTTCATTATAATGAACTCATTAAAAGAGAACTTAATTTTAATGATATACAAAAACATGTAAACACAGCATGTAACTTATCCAAATCCTATCTTAATAAATATATTCAAAATTTTAAGATAGATGATTGAAATCAAAGAAAAAAAGAATGTTGTGAATGTATGGCATATGAAAGTATAATGCCATAACTTTCGATAAAAAATAGATTAAAGGCATTATTATTTCAACACAAAAGAAAAATTAAATATTTTCTACATCTAATATAAAGAATATGCTTTCCCCAAAAATATCTATTATCATACCAATCTATAATGCAGAACATTCATTACCCAAAATGTTAAACAGCATTTTAAAACAAACATTTTGTGATTTTGAAGTTTTATTGATAAACGATGGTAGTACAGATTCATCAGGAACTATTTGTAACAATTATACGTCAGAAGACAAACGTTTTAAAGTAATTCACAAAAAAAATGCAGGTGTTTCTGCTGCCAGACAAACCGGACTTGAAAATGCCCAAGGTGAATATATAATTCATGCAGATGCTGATGACTGGATAGAACCCGCCATGTTAGAAGAACTATATAACAAAGCAATTAAGGAAAATGCAGATGTAGTAATATGTGATTTCTATACAAATAATGGAAACATAGAAAAATACGTCAAACAGCAACCTAATGGTCTTGACCATACATCCATTCTACATGGTCTGTTCCAACAACTACATGGTAGTTGTTGGAACAAGCTCGTAAAACGAGTTTGTTACAACAAGCACTGTATAAAATTTACCGCAGGCATAAATCATTGCGAAGATTTACTCACTTGGATACAATTATATCAATATCCAATAAAAACAGCCTACCTGCCAAAAGCCTTTTACCATTATATTATGAATGATAATTCAATCACCCATAATTTCACTCGTCAAACTTATGAAATGCGTTGCATGTTCTATAGAGAATTATGCAAAGCCCTAACAATTAATGGTTTTGAATCTGATAAAAGGAAAATGCGCTTGAGTATCTTGGCTGAGGGATACATGTATAAAGTGATTTCAAACAGGGAAGTTTGGATAGAATTAATGAAATACAATAAAAGAGCCGCATTCTGCGAAACTCGCAGCATCCGTTGGCTATGCGGCTATTTATGTTTAGCTTGTGGATTATTTGCCCTATCCCAAAGACTGCTCAAATATTAAATCAGAACATTCGCTTATATATCAGAAATATGATACCTAAAATTATTCATTATTGTTGGTTCGGGGGATCTCCAGAGCCAGATGATGTAAAACAATGTATTGCTTCATGGCGTAAATATCTCCCTGACTATAAAATCAAACGGTGGGACGAAACTAATTATGATGTACACAAAAATCAATATATGAGTGATGCCTATAAAGAAAAAAAATGGGCATTCGTATCAGATTATTGTCGTATAGATGTAGTATATCAGTATGGCGGTATTTACTTGGATACAGACGTAGAAGTTAAAAAATCATTCGATCCACTACTCTCCGAGGAAATGTTTTGCGGTTTTGAAAGTCGCGACCCTTTAATGTTTAAAAAAGGAGTAACAATAGAACAATCCGTAGCTTTTGGATTAGGATTTGGCTCTACCTGTGGACACAAAGTATTAAAACAAATGCTTGAGCTTTATGAAAAACTCAGTTTTTACAATACTGATGGTTCATTAAATCTCATTGCCTGCCCACGTTATCAAACACAGGTGCTAAAGAAAAATGGACTTATTGACAATGGAGAGACCCAACGATTTAATGGTGGTATCGCTTATTCAGCTGAATACTTCTGTCCTTTATCTAATATAACAGACAAAATGCTATTTCTTACAGATAATACATATAGCATACATCATTTCTCTGTAACATGGGCATCAAAAGAAGCTTTGGCAGAACGTAAACTATGCTTTAAATTAAGTCATTATATTGGTTATAAATTAGCAAGTAAAACTGCTAAAGCTATTTATATAATTAAAAAAGCCATTAATATGTAAGTATGATTAAAATTCTAAATAAAAAAATTCAAGGGCCACGCAGAGTCATCTACTATGCATTAATAACATTTTTCGCTTATGAATTATTAGCCAAAAACTTTGGTTTAAACCAAAGTTTTTGCTACATATCTGAAATTATCTCCATTATAATACTTATATATTATCACCCCTACAAAATAAAGATCTGCAAATTAGAGCTTCCTTTTATAATCATGATTACGATGTATATAATGTCTATAATAGGAGCTTTATTACATTCTGTTAACCCCTTCAATTATATATTTGGATTTCGAGGTGAGTACCTATCAATGGTATTATTATTTGCTTCTGCCGCTTATCTTAAAATTCAAGATTACCATCACATCTTTCATTTATTTTATAAATTTCAATTCTTAAATATCTTTTTTACTCTTGTACAATGGCTTGTTTATGGTTATACAGAAGATCTTAACAATGGCGCATTCACAGCTGGTGTAGCCCAAGACATATTTTGCGGTGCATTGATGACATATTATTTTTATGCCTACCACCGAGGATTAGTTCCTTTACAGAAATTGCTATTTATTCTTATATCTTGTTTTTTTATAGCAATAATACAAGATGAAAGATTTATCTTTATTGAAGCGGGAGTTATTCTATTTTATTTTTCTTTAGCTAATGGTTTTACTTTAAAAAAAATAGTCACAAGCATAATAATGCTTGCTGCCATCATAATCGCTTTTAACAACCTCTCTGAGAGTCAAGCCGGGACATTAAACAATATAAATAATGCAATAGACTATGCTCAACAATCCGGTGGTTGGGGTTATGGTCTTCCACGTATTGGAAGTTCATCAATTATACAAGAAAAGTTCTTCGAATCCCCTGTTGAGCATATTTTTGGCATAGGACTAGGTAGTGCCATAGATAACCAATTCCCATTTCTTGATACTTCGTTTTTTAACAAATATAGGTATCTTAATTTTAATTGGTTCAGTTTCCAAAATTTGTTCCTGCAAACTGGATGGTTAGGTATAATATTATATGTTTCTTTTTTTGGTAGTCTATTGATTTATAATTTACGTAATAAATATAAAGCGCCTGCGCAATATCGATACCTATATGATATAACAATTACCATAACCCTAATATGTATTCTTACAATCTGGTATAATGCAACATTGCGTATTTTCTATGCCACAGTACCTTATGTTGTATTAGGTTTAGGACCTTGTGTAACACACGAACTTGTAAAAAGAAAAAAGAAGAATAAAGTATGAAGAGGCTGTGTTTTATTATTCCTTATTTTGGATATTTTTCAAACTATTTCCCCCTATTTCTGAAAACATGCTATCCCAATAAAAATTTTGATTGGCTAATTTTTACAGATGATAATACCAGTTATAAGTATCCTACAAATGTACATAAAATATCCATGACTTTTAAAGAGTGTCAAAGGTTGGTACAATCAAAATTTAATTGCAACGTAAAATTAGAAAATCCATATAAATTATGCGATTTAAAACCCATGTATGGTTATATCTTTGAGGAATACATCAAAGAGTATAAATATTGGGGACATTGTGACACAGACACATTAATGGGTGATTTAGACGGTGTTTTAACTGAAGATCTTTTAAATAGATATGATAAATTGTTTTGTCTTGGTCACATGACTATTTATCGTAATACAACAGAAAACAATAGGACTTTTATGTCTAAACATAACGATAGGTATGTATATAAAGATATATTAGCAAATCCTTCTATTTGTTGGTTCGATGAAGAATGGAATAATGATTACAACATTAATCGTATTTTTATATCTCATAATAAATCATTACTTCGTAAAGACTTATCATTGAATATATCTATGTCTCATAATTATTTTCATCGTATAAAATATGTAGGAATAGAAAATACAACTGCACTATATGGATACGAAGTAGAGAGAAAAAAAGAGGCTCTATACTTATGGGACAATGGGCAATTGTATCGTTTATATATGGAAAATGGAAATCTAAGAAGAGAAGATTTTTTGTATATACATCTACAAAAACGCGTAATGAAGATGGACTTATCTATTTTACAGTTGGATAAATTTAAAATCGTCCCAGATGAGTTTTTACCTTTAGAAGTAGAAACTGTAACCACCTCCAATTTTCAACAAATAAAGAAGAAAGGTTATTGTTGGCATACACAACGCATATTAAAAGACAGAATTATCAACAAACTCCATAAAATTCTACACATTAAATAATGGATATAAATGCTCCAAAAGTCTCAATAATAGTTCCCATCTATAATGTGGAACCATATTTGGATCGCTGTATGCAGTCTTTATTAAAACAGACATTAAAAGATATCGAAATTATTCTGGTGGATGATGCGTCTCCTGATAACTGTCCTAGCATGTGTGACAATTATGCAAAACAAGATTCCCGTATAAAAGTCATACATAAAAAAAATGAAGGATTAGGGTTCGCCCGTAATTCCGGACTTGAAATAGCAACAGGAAAATATATTGCATTTCTTGATAGTGATGATTTCGTAGACATTTCTATGTATGAGAAGTTATATAGTACAGCCACTCAATATAATTTAGATACTGTTTTTTGCGGTTTTAACCAATACGACTCACATCATATCAAATCTAAACAAGAAGTTAGTACCTTAACAATATATAAAAGTAAAGACATAAAAGATAAGGTTTTATTAAATATGATTGCAGGAAATCCTGAACAAAAAGAAGACAGAACCTTGTTTATGTCGGTTTGGCATGCTATATATTCTAACAAGCTTATACAAAAAAATAAAATCCGTTTCTGTTCGGAAAGAGAAATTATATCAGAGGATATTATTTTTGATATTGATTATCTAACTCAAGCGCAGCGCATAGCGTATATTCCAGATTGTCTTTATTATTATTGTCTGAATACCAATTCATTATCACGCATATTTAGAAAAGATAGAAATGACAAAATAATAACTATGTATAAAAAACTGACAATGAAAGCAGAAGAACTAAATTGGCAAAGCAATGAAAAACTACGCATCATGCGCTTATTTATTGGTTACAGTAGGAATGCCATGATTGATTTATGTAATTCTAATCTAAAATTCATGGTAAAAATGAATCTGCTTCGACAAATATGTTCAAATGATATTTGGGAAGATATATTAAATAAATACCCCTATCAAAGACTCCCCATAATATATGCTATTTTCACTGCCCTAATAAAATATAAATGTCATTTATCCATTTATGTACTTTCACATTTGAAAAAGATATGATAAAACATCATATGCCTGTTAATCAAGAGCGTAAATCAAACATAGAATTATTACGAATCATAGCCATGGGAATGATTGTAATATATCATGTCTTCGTACATGGAATTGCACCTACAGGCCTCTTATCCCAAACAACACTATCAATGCTATGTATCCCTGTGATATTCGGAGTAAACATTTTTGTTATTATTTCCGGCTATTTTGGAATTCGATTATCATGGAGATCTTTTCTATCACTAATGTGGATTATAGCTTTTTACAAACTATTCCATCTATGTGGCGATACTTTCCTCCTAAAAATAGAACATCCGATATTTGAATGGATACTCAAACCACTAAGCGGTCCAATATCGGGAGGAGGATGGTTTATTGACATTTATGTATTACTTATGCTCATCTCCCCCTTATTGAATAAATTATTATCCACTCTAAACCAACACGACTATTGGGTCGGTTTAGGAATATTATCACTATTGGATATAGGCTATGGCTTTTTTCTCAATAAACACTTCGATGCATACGGGTATAGCCTTTTACATTTCATTTTGCTTTATTATATTGGCAATATGTTACAAAAGCACCGCTTAAACAGCATTTACAAATCAGGGGGGGGGTATTTAACTATTTTATGCATCACATTGATATCATTGTATCTTTTGCAAGACACACAATGGGGTGTAAAATTAGCTACATCTTATTCTTCACCTCTTGTTTTAATTGGATCTATTTATATATTTACTTTCTTTACAAATCTCTCCATCAGCTATTGTCCTACCATCAATTTTATAGCTGCCTCCACCCTACCCGTCTATCTTATACATGACGCAGGAAATATAGCTAACTGGTATTATCAACAAATTGGCACATGGTTTAAAGAATTATCACTAATCAATTTTGCTATTCATGCAGCATCCCTTGTAATAATCCTTTTCACTTTTGCCATATTAATAGACCAACCTCGTAAATGGATATGGAAATTATTACTAAATCAAATCCCCTCAATACAATCTATAAAAAAAGTATGAAAATATTATATATCGGCACACCGCATAACCATGATCTGTGGAAAGAAGGGAAAAATCCTTCCCATTGGCTATATGGGGCATGTTAAATGGAAGAGGACGGACACGAAGTAATATGGGAACAAGAAAAATACAACATGTTTCATGACTTAAACCTAATTAGACAATATAATCCTGACATTATCTTTATTCCAAATCTAAATCTGCAAGCACATAAATTATTACTACTACTAGCAGCCTTTAATGGAATAAAAATACCTATTTTTGCTTACCTACATCATGCTCCAAACACAAATAGTAGGATAAAACAAAGACTTTACCAGTTGCTACTAAAAGGAGTAAAACACTTGTTTTTTCTATCAGAACTAACTATGCAAGAAAGCATTGAAGGCCGATATGTACAAAAAGGAAAATGTTCTGTACCAGGATGGGGAGCTGATGAGAAATTTTTCACCCAAATTACACAGCATAACAGCAATACGTTTGTGTCAACAGGCAAAGAACAACGAGATTTTGACATACTAATTGAAGCCTTTCAAAAAACGGGCGCACCACTCAAAATCATTACTTGCAGAAGCCATGCAGGTAACAACTTTGAAGATCTCCCCAAGCGATGCAAAGATATTCCTAATATAGATGTAACAATCACAGAAAATAGTGGAGAGGTTTATCCACTAATGATACGTGCCATGGCTGATGCCAAAGCATTAGTTTGCCCATTACGCCAAGACAAACTGAACTACTGTGTAGGACTTTCTACTATTGTCGATGCCGAAGGACTACGCAAACCTCTAATCATCACTCAGAATCCTTACCATTCGAAAGAGCGTATCCAATCATTTCATGTAGTAAAAACGTTAGAAGATTGGATAGAAGCGATTCATGATATACAGACATCAAACGAGGAAATACCTATTACGCACTACGGCATGCAAAAATGCTATAAGACTATGAAAACTATTATGAAATTAGAAGATAGATAGAAAAAAGGATTGATAAGCTCTTGTTTTATCATTATATAATGAACATAACAACTTAATTGTTAATCAAAAGCATGCCTCTATCTGGCTACAATGTCATACATGGTATTATAGCCAGATCGTGAATAATTACAATAATATTAATGAAACAACGAAACCCTAGTATAGATATATTAAAATGTATAGCTGCCCTGCTTATTACCAACTCACATATGGAGTTACTGTATGGCAAATATAGTGTCATGGCAACAGGAGGAGCTATTGGTGACGTATTATTCTTTTTCTGCTCAGGATTCACGCTTTTCTTAGGAAGAATGGGGCGATTTGATAATTGGTATAAAAGAAGAATCAATAGAATATATCCTACAGTCTTTGCTTGGGCAATAGTACAAGAGTTTATTTTCAATTATCACAAAGACATAAAATATATAATTATACATGGAGGCGGATGGTTCGTCACCTGCATTATGATCTATTATGTTATCCTCTACTTCATCCAAAGATATATGCTCAACAATTTAAAATTGGTATTTGGCATAGCAACCACAATATGCATAGCTTGGTACATAGCCATAGACAGACCTGTAGATTATAATATGTATGGTAATACTTATTTTAAATGGTGCCATTACTTCCTTTTCATGTTAATGGGAGCAATATTAGGAATTAATCATAAAGAACGAACTTACTCTTTTAAATGGGACACATTCAAATTAGTTAGTTCCATTGCCATTTACTATACTTATTTATTCATTGGTCGAAAAATCACAATTGTAAACGAATTCCAGATACTCTCATTAATTCCCCTATTAATGACTGTATTTTATTTTTATAAAATATGCAATAGCAATACCTTAAAGCACTGTTATAAACATAGAATAGGAGGTTATTGTATTAGACTTATCGGTGGATTATGCTTAGAAATATACTTAATTCAAGGAGCATTATTTACAGACCAAATGAACTTTATTTTTCCTTTAAATTTAATCATTATGTTTGGTATCATATTAATAGGAGCATACCTATTACGCTGCTGTGCACGTATCTTTAGCCAAACATTTAAAGATGGTGAATATAACTGGAAAGATATTATAAAAATACTCAACTGACATGCACACACCTAAAGTATTGGTTGTTGCTACTTCCCGCAAGACACGAGGTGGCATTACTTCTGTAGTGAAGGCCCATGAAACTGGTAATCAATGGAAAAAGTATCATTGTAAGTGGATTGAGACACATAGAGATGGAAATAATATAAGAAAACTATGGTATTTAGAAACAGCACTAATTGAATACATTTGCCTATTACCATTTTATGATATAGTACATATACACGTAGGATTAAGAACTTCCGTTAGAAGAAAATTAATATTTGCACATATTGCACGTTCACTAAAGAAAAAAATCATCATTCACTTTCATCCAGCAACAGAAAAACATCTATTCAATCCAGAATTCAATGCTAATATCAAAAAATTATTCAATATATCTGACAAACTATTAGTTTTATCTCCCAAATGGATAGAATGGATAAATGAAGCTTTCCCTAAAAACAGATATAACATGGAAGTAGTTTACAATCCATGTCCCAATGTAAAAAGAAGTGATCAAAGAGATAAATATATTTTATATGCAGGGATTTTATCTGACAGAAAAGGATATAACAGGCTTATGGAAGCCTTTAGTAAGATTGCAACAAAATATTCAGATTGGAAAATTGTATTTGCCGGAAATGGAGAAATCGACAAAGGAAAAACATTAGCCATTCAATTTGGAATAGAACAACAAACCATTTTCCTAGGTTGGATAACAGGAAGCGACAAAGAAAACGTGTTTCAGCATGCTTCTATTTATTGTTTACCAAGTTGGGGAGAAGGATTCCCAATGGGAGTTTTAGATGCAATGGCCTATGGAATCCCTGTGGTTACAACCCCTGTAGGCGGGTTAGAAAAAGTATTTCACAACGAAATTGATGCAATGATTTACGATACGTATGATTTGGACATGTTAGCAGAAAAATTAGAATTACTAATAAGATCGGAAGAATATAGATACAGCATGTCCCACGAAGCCGATAAATTAGTGTATAATGACTTCAACATAACCAATATCTGCAATAAAATTGAGAAAATATATGAAAGCATGTAGTCCGCAATTAGCAAAAGCAAAGTATTGTACCGGATGTATGGCGTGTAGTGATATATGCCGTCATGACGCTATAAAAATCGTAGAAAGGAACTGCTTACCATTTGTACAAATTGATGCAGATAAATGTATAAACTGTGGTTTGTGCCAAAAAGCATGCCCAATAGTAACCCCGATCAACAAGAATCGATTTGAGGACATGAAAGTGTATGGCGGATGGGCAAACGACGAGCAAACACGTATAGATGCAGCTTCCGGGGGTGGATTCGCCGGACTAGCACAGAGTTTCTTCCATTTACATAAGGAAAAAGTAGCAGTAGTTGGTGCTACACTTACAAATAACAGAGTGTATCACATATTAATAGAACAAGAAAAAGATATACCATTACTAACCAATAGTAAATATATACAAAGCAACACTAAAGGAATATATAAAGCAGTAGCCGAAAAACTAAAAAATGATTATTGGATTTTATTTTCGGGATGTCCCTGTCAAATAGCAGGACTATATGGCTACTTAGGCAAAAAATACCGGAATTGTGAGCGTCTTGTAACTATCGAAGTGGTGTGCCATGGAATTGCCAGCCATGAGGCATTAGACCTACACTTGGAATATTATAACTCATCACGCATATATCGTTTTCGTGATAAGCGAAAAGGAACACAAGATTGGAAGTTCTCGCAATGTACAACTATTGAACAAAATGGAAAAGAGGTAAAACTAAAAAGAGAAGAAGACATGTTCTATGCTATTTATGCAGGCTGGATGCTTGACAGAAAAAGCTGTAGCAATTGCCAGTTCTCAGAAATAAACAGAGTAGCCGATATCACAATTGCAGACTTTTGGGGATTGCCAGTACCGGACTATTACAAACAAGGTGTTTCACTCATTATTGGAAATAACGCCAAGGCAGATTCTTTAATAAAAGAAGCGGATGCCATTTATACATTCGAAGATTCATTACGTACTGCTATTGACGGAAACCCACACCTATTTACCGGCTATAAATTTATCCAATATCATCCAATAGTGGTATGGCCAAACTTTTTCAGGAAAGTTCTTCCCAAAAAATTACGTTTCAATATATTGACTAATAGAATGCCTCATAAACTATCATGGGCTTTCTACAAACTGGCAACAATATATTCAATAAAATATAAAAAAAAGCAAACAATAAATAGACTACAAAACAAAGCTCCTCATTTGTTAAAAAAAGCAAATAGGGGGGGGGTAAAATGGCCGATATCTAAATTACAACAAAATATATAACTATGAAAATTGGAATAATCACCATTTGTAAGGTTAACAATTATGGAGCAGAACTACAGGCCTTTGCTACCCAAAAACGATTGGAACAAATGGGACATAAAGCAGAAATTATAGACTATCTCTACTATAAAAATTGGCAATTTAAAGATACTACTTTATCACAACCATTTATAACAATAAATGCGAAAGGAAAACTAATGTATTGGCTAAAGTATCGGTTAGCGAGCTGGGCAGTAGATAAAATACTACCTATAGTCAATAAAAATGAAAAACGAAGAAAACAGAATTACCAATCATTTATAGATTGTGGATGCTATTCACAAAAATATATATCAATGGATGAACTATATCATGCCAATATGGATTATGATATTTACATAGTGGGAAGTGACCAAGTATGGAATCCTTCAGCATCTTCCTCTATTGAACCCTATTTTCTGACTTTTGCTCCCCAAAAGGCTCCGAAATTGGCCTATGCATCTTCTTTTGGTGTATCATCAATTACTCCTGAATTGTCCAAACGTTATACGGAATTATTGAATAACCTTAATACGATTGCAGTAAGAGAACAAAGTGGGGTGGAACTTGTAAAACAGTTAACCGGAAGAGAAGCCAAATTGGTTGTTGATCCTACTTTATTATTAAGTAAAACCGATTGGAATCCGTATATGAAACCCATAAGGGGAATATCACCCGCCAATTATGTATTGGTCTATGAACTATTACCTTCTCAAGTTTTATTGGATATAGCAGTAAGAGTAGGAAAAGAGAAAAATATACCAGTATATTGCATTTGCAAACGAGCATATGGAATTAAAAAAAATCCTGACACCATTAATATATTGGATGCCGGACCTGCCGAGTTCCTCTGGTTAATAGCAAATGCCACTTGCATGATTACTAATTCTTTTCATGGGACTGCATTTTCAGTAAACTTCGCAACACCATTCTGTTGTGTGCTCAACCGTAAAAGAAATAACAATGGACGTATGACCTCTTTATTATGTAAACTGAATTTGGAAGATCGCATTTTGTACGAGGACAAGGCAACAGACTTTAATGTCACGTCTGTATATAAAGAAGTGGATAATAGAGTTCTAGACACATTAGTAATCGATTCAATAAATTATCTCAAAAAAGCCATAGGCAATTAAAGAATGCTGAATATTATTATCAACGCATACGCTTGTTCTCCCAACATGGGGAGTGAACCGGGTATGGCTTGGAATTGGTGTATAAATCTTGCCAAACACTGTGAATTACACATCATCACAGAAGGAGAATTCAAGGAGAAAATAGAAACTGCACTCCCTACTCTACCCCAAGGAAAAAATATGCACTTCTATTATAATCCGGTATCGGATGAAATAAGAAAAATGTGCTGGAATCAAGGTGACTGGCGTTTTTATAAATACTATAAACAATGGCAATGGAAAACCTATGAAATGGCTAAAGATATCATTGCCAAACAAAAAATTGACATTATACATCAACTGAACATGATTGGTTTCCGCGAACCGGGTTATCTGTGGAAAATAGAAAATAAACCGTTTGTATGGGGACCCATTGGAGGTATGAAACAATTTCCTGAAGCCTACTTGCAAGGGAGTGGCATAAAGATGCAAGTGTTCAACAAACTAAAAAACAAAATCAATATTTACCAAATAAAACATGACAAAAGAGTACATCGAGCTTTAACTAAAGCAGATCTATTAATAAGTTCCATACCGGACTCCTATTATGCTATAAAAAAATACAAACACTTAGAATCTGTTATTATTCCCGAAACCGGATGTTTTAAAAGCGAGCTACTTGAGACTAAAATATACGACATAAATAAAGAAAGTCTTCATCTTATCTGGGTAGGCAAGTTTGATTTCAGAAAACAACTGAGAATAGCTTTAGAAACAATATCTCACTTAAAACATCTGAAAAACCTTCAACTTTCAATATGTGGTATGGGAAGTGAGCAACAAAATACTTATTATAAAAAGATAGCCACTAATTTAGGAATAACACAGCAAATAATCTGGCATGGAAACCTGAATAATGCCAAGGTACTGGCATTAATGAAAAAAGCAGATTTATTTTTCTTTACCAGCGTCAGTGAGGATACATCAACAGTTGTACTAGAAGCTATCAGTAGCCAACTGCCCGTATTATGTTTTGACGCCTGCGGATTTGGACATGTCATTAATGAAAAGGTAGGAATAAAAATCCCATTAAGTACCCCCAAACAATCAGTACATGATTTCGTCGAAAAAATAAGTTACTTATATCAGAATAAAGAAGTTCTTCAAGAATTAGCAAGCAACTGTAAGCAAAGGCAAGAGGAACTTTCATGGGAGAATAAAGCCAAACAAATGGTGGCATTATATAACCAAATTTTAAACGGCAAATAAACAATGAACAACAAAAAAATTGCACAGGAACAGCATAGCTTACACACAAAGCTTTCATAATGCAATATGATGCGAATCAAGAGTTGATATTAGGGACAATATATTAAATGATGCTAACAAAAAAGTGAGACAAGATAACAGATAAAGTAGCAGAAGTATATAGAGAATGAGTTCCGTCCCCAATAATATGAAAATAATAAAAGCAAAAACAAGAGGTCGGAGATTTTTCGCTATATTTGTGGCATATAAAAAGAAAGAGGGAAAGAAAAAATGCAGTTCAAGCTTACAAATATAAATAAGATAAAGAATGCCACAATCGAATTGAATGGCTTGACCATCATTGCCGGAGTGAATGATTCAGGAAAAAGCACAATAGGAAAAATGTTATTTGCCCTGACCAAAGCGATAGGAAATATGGGGAACCATAACGATGAGCAACGATATAGAAGAATCCGATTTCAAGCAGCAATGTTATACAATCAGTTATCTTCCATTGAAAAGAATCTGCAAATAAATATTAAGGAGAAATTAATTCTTCCTCCAAACATCAATGAGTTCATGGAGGAACTAATGGATGCAACCATTGCTGATAACTTATTATTAGAGGAAAAAGAGAAATTTACAGAACATATAGATATCACTCCTCAACAAAAAGCAAGAATCCTAAGATATCTGGAAAACATAAAGGAGGAGATACAGGAAAATAAAGAGCCGCAAAACATATTGAAAAAGGAGTTTGAAACAATCATAGAAGCCGAATTCCTGAATAATATCTGTACAAATGGCACAGAACATTCCGAAATAGCTTTTTACGAAGGAACACATGATAACAATGTGTTCATCTCTCTTGAAAAGAATAAAATAAAAGACATTTCTGCTACAAATTTGACGGAATTCCAAATAAATGACGCAACCTTTGTGGAATCTCCTCTGTACATTCATTTATTGGACATACTGGCTTCTGCACAAACACTGAAGGAAAAAAGATACAGCACTGCTATATTCAGGCCGCTTGTCAATTATCACGTAAAGGATATGGCTCAAAAACTAGATGCCATAAAGTATCCCTTCTTGGCTCCTTCCCTATTTGATGACAAAATGAATGCCATAGGAGATATAACCGGGGGCAAATTTGAGTTTGACAACAAAACAAGAAACTTGTTTTGGAAAAAAGAAGGCGTAAAGTATTCGCCTGTCAACGTGGCCTCAGGTATAAAAGCCTTCGGAGTCATGCAAATATTAATGGAGACACAAGCTATTAATGAGAATAAAATACTAATATGGGACGAACCCGAAAACCATTTGCACCCTGAATGGCAAATAAAAATAGCACAATTGTTTGTTGAAATAGCTAAAGCGGGAGTTCCAATTCTTATTAGTTCCCACAGCCCCTACTTCATCCAAGGTGTGAGGTATTTTACCGAAAAACATGACTTGAACAAGTTTGTGAATTATTATTTAGCAAAAGAAACGGAAGATGGATTGAGCGAATTAGAGGATGTAACGAAAGACTTGAACCAGATATTTGTCAAACTGGCACAGCCTATGAACGAAATTATAAACATAGGAATGTGATGGAGAAAACTGAACTGACACCTGAACTGATTTTCGAGGAAATTGCAACAAAATCAGAAACACCGACAACATCTATATGTACTTTACACAATCCTTGCCACCCAAATCCGAAATGCACCTCCATACAACAAACAATGGTTTTGAATTTCGATCGGATAGAAAGTAATTGGCATCAAAAAAAGAAAGAACCCAATACTGATTCTGTAGATGCACTAACCTATACATCCAACAAATTGTGCATGGTTGAATTAAAAGGATGGAAAAGTTTTCTGGAGCATCAAAACATCTCACACAAAGAAAAGGCTACCGGACATGAAAAAGAAATCTTGAGCAAACGTATAGATAAACAAAACCAGAAGTACAAATTGCAAGACAAATTGTTGGAAAGTATTAGCTTGTGCGAAGAAATAATAGGAATAAAAGACATAAAGCAATTGGTTTCGATTCTCTATATCCTTGTAACAGATATAAATCCATATCAGAATGCCATTTCATCATTGACACAACAATTAAACATGTTGGCGAATACAGCAACAGATTGGGAAACTGTATGCGCCAGCAAAATGTCACAGCATTTTACAAACGAAACCAAAACAATAAAAGGCATTAAAACGGCATTCATCTATTGTAAAGAGTTTGATAAATTCATCAAAACAATCGACTCAAAGGGGAACACTCAAAGTAAGGAAGAAGAACTGCAAGAGATATCCCAATAGGCTACACTCTTACATATTTGATGGCTCCTTTTGATAATAAAATTTCCATTTATCTATATTTTTCACATTTTTTCTTGGTTATCCTATACTTTTGAGTTAATTTTGCCGCATATATTTATACCTCATTATATATGTCTGTCCTATTAACCTTTTGTGTGACAGGCAATAGCGTAGCGTACTCTGCGGTAAATACAGCTTTCCAAAAACATGTTGAAATTAAAAACTGTTTCACTTCTGGGACACAGAAGCGAACTTGATGCATTGCCAAAAGGTAAGTTGCTGATAAACACTATCAATGCCCACTCATACAATACGGCTCAAAAAGATATGGCATTTGCCGAAGCATTGCTGAATGGAGATGCCTTGATTCCGGACGGTGCAAGTATCGTATTAGCCTTTAAGCTTTTGAGACATAGAAAAATAGAACGGATTGCCGGTTGGGATTTATTTCTCCATGAAATGAAGAAACTGAACCGGGAAGGCGGCGTCTGTTTCTTTTTAGGCAGCAATGAAGATACATTAAGAAAAATCAAGGTAAAGGCTGTCAGGTTATACCCCAATATCCGGGTAGAGACCTATTCCCCACCCTATAAGGCGGAATTCTCAGAGGAAGACAACCGGCAGATGATAGAAGCTGTGAACCATGTAAAACCCGATTTACTATGGGTGGGCATGACTGCACCCAAACAAGAAAAATGGGTATACGCGCACCTGAAAGAGTTGGATGTGAACGGACCGATAGGCACCATCGGCGCTGTGTTCGATTTCTTTGCAGAAAACATACAGCGTGCACCGCTGTGGTGGCAGGAGCATGGTCTGGAATGGTTGTACCGACTGATGAAAGAGCCCAAAAGAATGTGGAGAAGATATGTCATAGGGAATGCCCTCTTTCTGGGATACTTATTAAAAGAAAAAATATCAAATTAATAAAAGACACAGAATGAAAAAAGTAGCATTAATCTCCGGCATCACCGGACAAGACGGTTCGTTTCTTGCCGAACTTTTAATTGATAAAGGTTATGAAGTTCATGGCATATTGCGCCGTTCGTCTTCCTTCAACACCGGACGTATCGAACATCTTTATCTGGATGAATGGGTGCGTGATATGAAAAAAAACCGTCTGGTGAACCTGCACTATGGAGATATGACGGACAGCAGTTCATTGATACGTATCATTCAGCAAGTGCAACCGGATGAGATTTATAATCTTGCCGCACAAAGCCATGTAAAGGTATCTTTCGATGTGCCCGAATATACGGCAGAAGCCGATGCAGTAGGTACATTACGCATGTTGGAAGCTGTGCGTATTCTGGGTATGGAAAAAAAGACAAGAATTTATCAGGCTTCTACCTCCGAACTGTTCGGTAAGGTGCAGGAAGTGCCGCAGAAAGAAACAACTCCTTTCTATCCGCGCAGCCCGTACGGTGTAGCCAAACAATATGGTTTCTGGATTACGAAGAACTACCGCGAAAGCTATGACATGTATGCCGTAAACGGGATTCTTTTCAATCACGAAAGCGAACGTCGCGGCGAAACATTTGTAACCCGCAAAATTACACTGGCCGCAGCACGCATCGCACAAGGTTTCCAAGACAAACTGTATCTGGGAAATTTGGACGCACGCCGCGACTGGGGATATGCCAAAGATTATGTGGAATGTATGTGGCTCATCCTGCAACATGACAAACCGGAAGACTTCGTCATCGCCACCGGTGAGATGCACACCGTACGAGAGTTTGCTACACTTGCCTTTAAAGAAGCCGGCATAGAGCTGCGCTGGGAAGGCGAAGGTGTGAATGAAAAAGGCATCGACGTGAAAACCGGCAAAGCATTGGTAGAGGTTGATCCGAAATATTTCCGTCCCTGCGAAGTGGAGCAGCTATTGGGTGACCCGACCAAAGCAAAAACATTGCTGGGCTGGAATCCTACTAAGACAAGTTTTCCGGAACTTGTAAAAATCATGGTGGCTCATGATATGAAATTTGCAAAGAAGCTGTATCTGAAAGCACAGACAGAAGAATAAATACATACTTTTCTAAAGTGTAATACTGTGAAGAAGTACTTATTAGTAATCTGGTTGATTTCCTGCTGTATAACAATACGGGCCCAATACTCCATAGGCAACACCGGCCTACTTAACATCCCCACTGCCGACATGCAGGAGACCGGCACTTTCATGGGTGGCGGAAACTATCTGCCCAATGGCATGACCCCATTCAACTTCAACACAGGAAATTATTTCATCAACATAACATTTCTGTCAATACTGGAGATGAGCTATCGGTGCACCCTGTTGAAAACAACACGATATGACGGAAAAAAAGGATATTTCCAGCAAGACCGTTCAATGACCGCACGCCTACGCCCGCTAAAAGAAGGCAGATTTCATCCTTCAGTAGTAATCGGTGTGGACGACCCTTTCAAGAATACGGGAAATAATTACTTCGGTACCGTATACGGAGTATTGACCAAAAGTTTCTCCATAGCCGGAAGGGACAGGCTTGCATTGACTGCCGGATATTATATTCCGATAAACGACCGGAGCATACAGAAAGGCCCGTTTGGCGGCATCAGCTACTCTCCCGCCTTTTACAGGGAAATGGCGTTCATGGCAGAATATGATTCCGACGGATTCAACATAGGAGCCGCCACCAGATTATGGAGACATATCTCATTGCACATCTTTACCAGAGACTTCAAATGTGTGTCAGGCGGAATACGGTACGAGTGTAAGCTATTGCACTAAAGAAACGGATATTTATGAAAAAACATTCTATATCATATCTGCTCTTCTCCATTTGTTGCTTACTTCCCAATGCCATAGCCAGCGCCCAATCCGTCACTGAGAAGTTGAAAGCTATCGGCATGGAGAATATCCGCTATGCAGAGACCGGAGAATGCATAACCGTCACTTTTGAAGACAATGTGTATCGGAGCACTTACCAGGGAATAGGAGAAGCGATAGATGCCTGTTTGGAAAGCAATGTAAACAAAAGCCTGCAACTGGTTGCACTGGAGAACCAAATACCTCAGTTATGCATCAGTCTGCCGGACACCTTGCTGAATGATTATCGGGAAGAAAAGATCTCTCTGATGCAGGTGTATGCAGAAATGGGCATCAGCATTGATACCGACCATGCCATGAAAGCCGTAGAAAACGCAAAGGAAATTGAAAACCCTTCGGCATGGAAAGTGGATGTCATCGTATATCCCGAACTGTTCTTGAAGAATAACAGCCTGAACAAACTATATACCTACGCCGTCAACCTCAGCCCTGCCATAGAAATGGGACTGTGGAAAGGTGGAAAACTGACAGCGCAAGTTGTATTCCCCATAGCTGCCAACCTATATGGGGAATATAAAAAGATACATCCGGGCGTGATGACCTTGTCGCAAGAGGTAAGGTTCAGAAACAACCTCTTCGGGCGAATTACAGCCGGAAACTTCACTCACAATCGCATGGGTGCGCAACTGGATATGAAGTTCCGGACAGACAATGGCAGGCTGGAACTCGGAGCATTGGTAGGCACAACCGTATATTCGGCTATCGTGGACGGTGAAGGATGGTACGTCAGCACTACTCCGAGAGTCAATGCCTTTCTCAAAGCAAGCGTATATGAGCCCCACACCAACCTGCAATTTGACTTGCAAGGCGGACGCTACATCTATGGAGATTACGGAGTGAGAGGTGACTGTACACGACATTTCGGAGAATATGCCATAGGGTTGTACGCATTGTATACGGGAGGAGAGATAAACGGCGGCTTTCACTTCGCCATACCTCTGCCCGGAAAAAGATGGAAACGGAACCATGCCTTCCGGATAAAACCCGCCGACTACTTTGCCTGGACATACAGCATGGTGTCTCATGGAAAATACATCAACGACCAAATGGGGAAAAGCTACAACATACGTCCGGATGAAAACAGAAGCAGCAACTTCTACCAGCCCGACTATATACGCCACTTCCTCATTAAGGAACAGGAAAGAAAAACTAAATAGAAATTATCAAGTACAAACTCTAATTAAAAAACAAGAAGTTATGAAAATGAGAAGCTTTTTCAGAATGGGAGTATTGCTCACTGCAATCTGCCTGACCGCTGCCGGATGCGGTAAAGATGACAAAACTCCGGAACAACTTCCAGACCCGCTGGATACTACTACCGAATATTATCTGGTAGGTGTTGTGTCGTCTGCCGAAGGTGTGGTGAAGGGTGCGGAAGTGAAAATAACGGATGACATAAAAGCTACCACCGACGCACAAGGCAAATACAACCTGACCCTGAGCAAGACCGGTGACTACACCGTAGCCGTAAAGGCAAGCAAGCTGGAGGACTTCAACACAAAGGTGAACATCGCATCATCCGCCAAAAACCGCAGCACTTTGACGCTCAACGTCAAAATGAGCAAGGTCGTAGAATATACTGCCCCTAAAGAAGCCGTATCGGGTCAGGAAACGAAGGTGGAAGTACCGGCAGCTACTGAAACGGAAACTCCCGCAGCCATTGTAACAGCTCCCGCCAACGCAGTGGATGAGGGTGTGAAAATCAGTGCCGGAGCCTATGAAGAGCCCAAAGCCAATGTATCCGCCCCTGTCACCAGTGAGAAGAAAGAGGTGGAACAGGTGGCAGTAAGCAGCATTGCCATCAAGGCAGAACCGGCAAATGCCACTGCCAAGAAAGATATCGTCATTGCTACGCCAAACCCAAGTGCGAATGCTTCCATCTATTTCGACCCGGACAACATGGTGGCTCAGAAGGATGCTACTCTCACCAGAGCATGGGAGGACCTGAATACGGAAGTGAAGTTCAACAACGGAAACTATGAAATCACCATTCCCACAGGCGCTACGATTGCCGGAAAATATGCCACACGCATAAAGGCCGAAAAAGTGACGGGCAAAGAAACGGTGGGCGAAGCCAACCTTGCCAACGGCGCGGAAACCGTAAAAAAGGATAACAGCGGAAATATATCCGGCATCAAAGATTTTGAAATAAAAGTTGCCATCAAAGCAGGATGGGAATACACCACAACTCCCGCCGCCGCACTGAAAGCAGCCGGTGCAGAGGATGAGAAACTGGCGGCAGCCATCGAAGCGCAAATTCGGTCTACGGAAGGCAACCCGCTTGTTTATACCGTAGAGCGTGTCCTGAAGACCAACATCAGCGGAAACAGCATTCTCTACTATCAGAACAAAGCCAAATACTGTACCAAAACATATACTTTCAAGATCATGGCAAACGGCGTCAAGAAGAATGTCACAATTGCATTGAAATGTTATACCGGATCTGAAGAAAAGTACACCAACCAAAGCAGTGACCAACATTCCGGTGGCGGTACACTCTGATTTGACTGACATAACCCGAAAGGAACAAACACCATAAATCAAAAACTGACCTATGACCATCGCCATTGATTTTGACGGCACAATCGTAGAGCACCGCTACCCTAAGATAGGAAACGAAATTCCTTTTGCCACCGATACGCTGAAAATGCTGATGAAAGATCATCACCGGCTGATACTGTGGACCGTACGCGAAGGAGAACTTCTGAAAGAAGCTGTGGAATGGTGCAGGGAACGGGGCGTGGAGTTTTATGCCATAAACCGGGATTATCCAGAGGAAGATGCTGCACATCATGGTTTCTCGCGCAAGGTAAAGGCGGATATCTTTATTGACGACCGCAATTTAGGCGGCCTGCCCGATTGGGGAGATATATACCGCATGATTCAGAAGAAACTGACATACGAGGAGTTATATCGCAATATGGATGAAGCTCCCCCAAGAAAGAAAGGCGGGTTCTGGAGCAGGTTTAGTTTTTAGAGGTGCACTAAAAAACCAGGGGGAGGTGTGCGGGAATGAAGTTCGACTATCATTCCCGCACACCTCCCCCCCTTTTTTATATATTACCGGGCAGGGCGAAAAGAGAGGAAAAGCCTCTCAATAAAGATCGTGCTGTCCGACTTCCGCAAAGAGCGTTGCCAGTTTCTCGATAACCGGCTTGAGATAGCGTTCTCCCTTTTCCGCGGAAGCTTTCTTGGGGTTCCCCACTCCACTATCCACCGTAGCCTTATCCCAATGGCGGGGCGTCCATGCCACTTTCTCATTCAACGAAGCGATGGCAAACGGACGGGAAGCTCCGTCACCGGCCTCAGCAAGGTTCACCAGTTCGGGGTGATAGTACATCATGGCAGAAGTTTCCGATTCGCCGGCATGATCGTCTATGTCGGCCTCAAAATAGCCTTTGGTGGGAATGATGCTGAACCAATCGGTTGCCATAATCAGGAAGTCGGGATAAGTAACGGCAAGATCGCGAATCATCCCTTTGAAGTTGTTCCCGCCATGTCCGCCGAGGATCACCAGTTTGCGTATGCCCTGAACATAAAGAGAAGCTACAATGTCCTCCAGAATGGCCTGTTGGGTGGTATAACGGGTGTGAATACAAAAAGGAAGCTCGCGCTGTCCGGGGTTATGCGCACCGAAAGGTACGGGAGGCATCACCATGCAACGCACACCGGAACGTTCCAATGCCAGCGTAGCGGCATCTACGGCAATATCATGCGGAAGAATACAGTCTGTCAGATAAGGCAGATGCAGGTTATGAGGCTCGGTAGCCCCCCAAGGAAGAATGACAACATCATACTTCACATCTTTCACCTTCCCATAACAGGAAACGGTAAGATCAATTTCTCTTTTTTCCATACTACTTTATTTTAAAGGCTTCCACTGCAAACCGCACCGGATTTCCAGCGGTTCAGCCCTGTGTTATATAGTGAACGCTCACACTACTGTTTCCTATATTCCTTAGGCGACATGCCCGTATGATGCTTGAAATACTTTCCAAAAAATGACTGGTTGGCAAAATGCAGTTCATCGGCTATTTCCTGAATGCTCTGCTCGGATGATTTCAACAAGGCTTTCGCCTCCAGAATCACCAGACTGTCAATCCACTCGCCCGCCGTCTTGCCACTCACCTCTTTCACTACGGTAGAAAGGTGCTTGGGCGTGAGAAACATCTTGCCGGCATAATAGGCCACACTCCTCTCCTCTTTATAGCCTTCGGATACATACCGGATGAAGTGCTCAAACAAATCCTCCTTACGGCTTTTCGGGGTACGTTCCTTCGCTGTGTGCCCCTGATAAATATCATAGATTTCATAGAACAGCGCCAGCAACAATCCCTGCGTAATCTCTTTACGGTACGGATTGTCCTTCAGCCTCACTTTCCTCCACAGAAAAGAATGATATTCCTCGAATGCCTGTAACTCTTCGGCGGTGACCTTGATGCAGGGCCGCTCCTTTATCATGAAAAACATGGGGAACAGTTGCTGCATGGTGGGTATCACCACATCCATGAAGTCTCTGGACACCGCTATAAAGCTGCCGGAGAAGTCATCAGAGCGCTCACCTTGCTGCACAATCTGTTCGGGCAGGATGATGCAGAGCATTCCTTCCCTCATTTCATACTCCTGCAGATTGATATTCATCCTGCACCGGCCTTTCCGGCAGACTGCAAGACAGGCCGCATTCAGACGAGTGGAATATGGCGTAAAAGGAATGTCCCTGATATCATCAAAAATAGCAAAATCATTGCCGATAAAGTCAATCATAGGCAGATGTTGTATGCCGGATATGTCGACATTGCGTATCTGTTTTGTATTCATTGGTCTTGTGCTTTGCCGGCAAATATAAGATTATTCGCGAAATAATTAATTTAAAAATCGTGAATGTTATCCTAATTCATTATTTTAAATCCTATGAAGAATGTACGCGGTTGTGTAGGGCCGTAAAAATAACCGGCATCGCGGAATTCTCCCTTATCCAGATCTTTCTGAAAACTATTGAAGATGTTCTGCACGCCCGTATTCAGCTGGAATTTGATGTGGTCGTGCAGCACGAACGTATAATTCAGCTTCAGATTGAGGTCGAAGAACTGGGGCGTATTCTCCATGCGGTCTTTTTCGATATATCCGGCATAGTGCGGCACAATCATCTTGCCCGTATAAGTGCCGGACAGTGAGAAGTCGAAATTCTTCACCGGAGCAGACGAGAAAGTGAAGTAACCGTAATAATCCGGTGTGCGGGGCATGCGCTTGGTAGTCAGGTCCACACCGTCCACTTTTGTCCATGCCTCCTCGTGGGTGTAGCGGCTGCGCTGCGCGGTAAAGCCCAACTGGAACTGCGCTTCCTTGCCATGGGCAATCTTGGCGTCGAGGTTTGCTCCGTACACGCGGGCGCCATTGCCGTTACGGCGTTCTTTGATAACATCGCCTATGTCGTTCTTTCCGATGTCCTCAAGAACAAAAACATGGCGCAAGTCCGTATAGAAGCCCTCCACAAGTATGTTGGCCTGCCAATGTCCCAAATGAGTGGTCCAGTCCACCGACCCGCTGTAACTGTTGGAACGCTCTTCGCGCAGGTTGTCCGCCAGCTTGATTTGCACACCCTCGCCGCCCACTGCGGTGACATGGAGGTCTTCATCATAGGCTTGCGGCGCACGAAAACCGGTGGAGTACGTCAGACGCGCCTGAAAATCCTCGGAAGGCTTATAGAGCAGATTGACGCGGGGACTGAAAATCAACTTGTCTATCAGATTGTGCTTATCCAGCCGGGCGCCCACCAGCATGGTCAGGACATTCATCTTCCATTCATTCTGCACAAAGGCACTGGCAATGCGGACATCCTGCTGCATGTCGCGGTGATAGCCCGTCATCACATCGTGCATGGAATTGTTCTGATACTCCAGTCCGCCCGTAAAAGTGGCGGGGGCAAAAAGGCAGTTATCCATATTGCCTACGTACATGCCGCCTGCCACCCAAGTCAAGTCGTTTGTCTTGCCGTAAGCGTTCAGGTCCTTCTGCGCACCGTAGTAGCTGTTGCGGTCGGTGTGCTGAATGGAGCCGTACAATGAGATCTTATGCTTATATTCACGCCAGAAAAGGTCGTAGCTCAAGCCACCGCTGTTGATGATATGCTTGGTTTGCTCTGTGATGTCCGTTTCGTGCGGCTGGAGGTCGAACTTATTGCCGCCGCGGCGGAACTCGTTCGTAGTGTGATATTCCAGGTTGATGCGGCTGAAATGCGTAGGGCGGTAATAGGCGCGAAAGCCGAAAGTATTCATGTTCAGCTTGCCCAGTTCGGAGAAGCCGTCTCCATCGCGGTCGTAAGGATTGCGGTTGCGATAGCTTTCGTAAAGAGCGATGCCGTAGGAGTTGTCTTTGGCCACCAGAGAGACATTGGCGCCCATATACTGCTCCCATGACTTGCCGTCCATATTGGAGAACATGCTCGACACCTGAAAGGAGTTATTGATAGGGTCTTTGGTAATGATATTGATGGTTCCGCCCACAGCATTTGCGCCGAACAGCGCCGAGCCGCCACCGCGCACCACTTCCACCCTCTCAATCATGTTCACCGGTATCTGTTCCAGCCCGTACACTCCACTCAAGGCACTGATAATGGGGCGACTGTTAATCAGGATCTGGGAGTAAGGCCCTTCCAGTCCATTGATGCGCACTTGCGGAAAGCCGCAGTTCTGGCAGTTATTCTCCACACGCAGTCCCGACTGATAGTTGAGTGTTTTGGCAAGGTCGGTGGAATTCACCATTTCAAAAAGTTTGGTGCTCATCACGTTTACCACCACAGGAGCTGCCTTACGGCTCACTTCATTGCGATTGGCCGATACTACGACCTCATCTGTCATGAAGCTCTCCTCCTGCATCTGGAAATGTACAACGGCGGTGAAGTCTTTGTTCACCTCGATCTCCTTTTCCTGTGTTTTATAGCCTACCGCGGATACGCGCAAGGTGTATTTGCCCGCCGGAAGGTTCTTGAGTTCAAACTGGCCTTCTTCATTAGACACCGTTCCCTGTCCGCTGCCCACTATCAAAACAGTGGCATACGGTATGTTCTCCTCCGAGCCTTTCACAAGGACATGGCCGGAAATCATATTGCCTTCCCTGATGGGATTTGCAGCAATAGCTGCGTTGATGCTTGCCATGGCAAGCACCAGCGCCAATATATAATGTTTCATTTGAATAATCGCTTTTTTAAGTAAATACACACAATCAGCTTATACGCTCCGAACAACAGATGCTCTTGATATAAACCAATTGTAAACAGTTACGATCAATGGCAACGCAGGCATGGCAAATGCCCGACGTTGATGCGGAAAAATATCAAAGTGTAACGAAACAGGGGGGAGCGCGAAGTGAAATCACCCGGCACGTTTTGCCTTTTACGACAGGCGTGTCGGTTGCATTTTCGAGCACCCGCAGCAAAGCACGCATCGGATGCAACATTTCGCAGCAGTCCGGTTTGTCCGAACTGAAGTGGGACAACAGCCCTATGACAATCAGCGAAGTGGCAGAATGTGAGTGCTGGTTGTGGAAAGGGTGCGAGTGGGTAATCAGCACCCCATTAACGTAGTGGACGTGAGTGAAAGCCGTCACACTTGCCTGATAGGCCACAAAGAGTGCCAGCAAGCATAATGCACATATTGTTCTTTTCAATCCTCTCACGTCCTTATTATCTTGTTTGTTCTATCCGGGTTGCAAAGGTACGAATTATTCCTGAACTTTGCCAAAGAGAAACTCATAATCGCGTTTGGAAGCAGGAGCCGCCCATTCCTCCGGAACAAATTTCCACTGGCCGAGCGCACGCGGTTCGATTACCTTCTTCCGTTCTATGTATTGCATCAGATAGTAACGCAAATCCTTATCCGTAGAACGGATGATACGTTCTTTCAATTTGTCCTGAGGGATTCCCGCACCTTTGGTCAGCAGTTCCCCACCGCCGTTGCCCCGGTAAGAGTTGAGAGCCACTGCATACATCTTGTCCATATCGAACGGAGTGCCGTCGGCCATGCTGTGAATGGTCACTTTCTGTCCCTCCGGTTTCGTCACATCCACTGTATAGACGATGCCTGCCGCCGAATCGAAATTAAAGCTGAAATTCTTGAAAGACGCCCTGTCTGCCGCACCTTCGCGCGGTTTGTCGCGGAACAGCAGGATGTGGTCGTCGGGAGAAGCCATACGGTTGGTCCACAGGGCATAGGACATTTCCAGAACATCGTGTATTTCCTTGCCCGAAAGGCGCATGGTGTAGAGCATATTCTCGTACTTATACAGGTTGAACATGTCGTACACATAGACATCCCCTTCCTCAATCCGGGTGTCGTAGGACAGAGGAGCCGCCAACGAAATATCCGCACCGCTGATGTTAAGCTGTAAAGTATGGATCAGGTCGATGAAAGCAGAAGAGCCGAAGTAAGCGGGACGGGTGGAGATTGTCTCCGTCAAATGCCCTATCTTCTTCGATACGAAATTCTGGATGGTGGCGTATTGCGGCGCAAAATGCTTCATGAAGTCCTCACTGATGCCGTAGTCACCGGTTTCGGTCAGCACACCGTTGATCTGCTTATCCACTACCTTGCCATTACGCAGCGTCACAGTCAGGTCAATGTCACTCACCACCACGCCGTTGCTCGCCGGGTCCATCACCAATACGGAGTCGCCCGCCACGTTCTGCACTTTCTTGCACTCGCGGGCATGGTCGTGCCCCATAAGTACGATGTCGAACCCCGGCACATTGCGTGCTATGTCCAGCGAAGCGTTCTCCCTATATTTGCCGCCCATCAGCAAAGCGTCTTGTCCGGCATGGAACATACCCACTACAACATCCGGGCGTTCCTTCTCACGAATTATCTTCATCCACTTGCGCGCCGTTGTTTCCATATCGTCAAAGCGCAGGCCTTTCCACAGGTTTTCGGACAGCCACATCGGGATAGCGGGTGTTATCATGCCGAGAACCACAATCTTTACACCGTCGCGTTCAAGCGTCACGTAGGGCGGGAAATGATTCTTACCCGTAGCCGTATCAATGATGTTGGCTCCCAGCACAGGGGCGTGGCAATCGCCTGCCCAACGATCGAAAACGGCACGTCCGGTCTCCACATCGTGGTTGCCCATATTGCCGGCATCATAGCCCATGTAGTTCAGCATTTCGGCCGTCAGATGCGGCGACACAGTATCAATGTAGTTGTAGTAATAAGCCGTAGGCTGCCCTTGCAGAATATCACCGTTGTCCAGCAGAATCAGGTTGTCTTTATACGTCTCGCGCTCTTTCTGCACAAAAGCATATACACGCGCCAAACTCCCGGCGGCATCCTTCTGCAAAATAAAATCATGGGGATAGTAGTTCCCATGTATGTCACTGGTTTGTACTATCTTCAACTTAACGACCTTCTCCTGTGCCGCAACCGTTCCGAGCAGCAGGAAAAGCCATACAAAGCAACAAATTCGTCTCTTCATACTCTTATTTTCTTCTTTTATCAATCCAGCGGATGGGTAAAAAGGAAACGGGCGCCCTGTGTATAATGCGGATCTACCCATATCTTCCCACCCCACTTTTTCACAATCAGTTTGCAGATGGCAAGGCCAAGCCCTGTGCCCTGAGCATATTCGTTCAGTTTCTCAAAGCGTTCGAACACTTTCTTCTGTTTTTCCAACGGTATGCCGCAGCCTGTGTCGGACACAGAAAAGAGCACAACATGCTTCTTCTCGTCCAGCCCCACCTTCAATGTTATCGTGCCGTTCTTCGTAAACTTATCCGCATTGGACAGCAGGTTTATGATCACCTGCTGCATACGCTGGATGTCCGTATGGAGCTCCAGACTTTCCAGCGGACTTTCAAACAGGAACCTGTTGGCCGACCGGCGCGCCTGTGCCACAGAGGCCAAAGCCTGCGTACAAACCTGCACCACATCACACTTTTCCTGCGTAAAGGTCACCCGGTCCACCTCCAGCCGGGAAAGGTCCAGAATATCATCAATCAGCCGGAGCAACAAGTCCGAATTCGCCTTGATAATCTCAAAAAATCCCCGTTGCTCCTCCAACGGAATATCGCCGGCAGAGAGCACATCCGAAAATCCCACAATAGCATTCAGCGGTGTGCGTATCTCATGACTCATATTGGCAAGGAATGCACTCTTCAGGCGGTTTGCCTCCTCCGCCCTCTCCTTCGCCTCACGCAAGGATGCCTCGGAGACTTCCAATTCGTCTTTCAGTTTCTTCGTGTGATAGTAGAAATAGAGAGAGACGAACAATCCCACCAACAGGCTGAGCAGAACGGCTGCTATCCCCCATATATGATATTTGTACTGCTCATAGAAAGACGGAGTTACATTTACCAATTCCACAGGTCCGGAAAGTGAAGATATATCCAGATCCTTCTCCTTTATCAGTTTGCCGTCCATGACGGTCTGGGTGGGAATAATCTCCAGCATGGCTTTCTCCGGATTCTTCAACAGACGGACGGCTTGCTGCGCCAGCCCCTTGCCCAAAGGGCGGTAATGAGGCACCACTCCGCCCAAAGCCCAATAGCCGATGCCCGCAGAGGTGATGGAGAAAGCAGGCAGGTCGGGAGCCGCCTCCATCATGGCGTAAGTGGCATTGCGCATGAAGTAACCGTCGTTCATGTCCACCCGCCATGTTCCCATGAGCAAGGCGGTATTGGGCGGCAAAGCATGCAGCTTGTCGCTAATGGTATAAATGGTGTTGACACGTCCGTCCAGCAGGATAAGCCCTAATTCCGGAAATTTCCTCATCTCTTTCACCACATGCGCCTGCAAGGTGACGCCGCCGTAGCTGTTGTCCGAAATGAAAGCGATGTGTTCCGTCTTGGGATACAACTGCTTTATCATGCGGATATTGGCCTCTACGTCATATTGATAAATAAATCCACTCTTAATCGGAGAGTCGGGAAAATCGTCGAGGAAATCCAACGATTCGGGCATCCACGTTTTCAGGTCTGTGCCATGCTCCGGCAAAAGCACCACATTGCGGCTGGCCAATGCCACCATCACCGGCACTTCGCCCCGGACGGAGTCCTCCAGCGACAAATAGGCTGCCCACGCTTCCTGCCCTATCAGTATTATGAGCGAAGGAATCTTTGTGCCCTGATATTTGGAAAGGATGCCCACCATTCTCTGCTTCCACCAAGGAGCCTCGGAGAAACTTTTGCAGTTCATGTTCTCCAATTCTACCCCGCACTTCCCGTCCAAGCGCTGAAACTCTTCCATAAAGTCGGAAATATTGCCCGAAGTCTGGCCCGCATCAGGATTATAAGAACTTATGATAAGCACAGGATGGTCGCCCGTCACCGCAAAGGCAGGGCGCGCAAGGAAAAGAAACGCCGTCAGGCAGAGCAATGCTCTATAAAATATATTCTTAAATAATCTCATAATCCCGGGGAACTGTCGCAAAGATACAATAAAACTCAAAAAAGGCACAAAGAAAGATTGTTTTTCGTACTTTTGGCACGCATTATTAAAAAGAAGCTGACATGACACAAATCTTCCACAACATGATAGCTGCCATTCTCGGCATATCAGAAAAACAAATCGGACAGACATTGTCCCTGCTCAATGACGGAGCAACAATCCCTTTCATCAGCCGCTACCGTAAAGAAATGACAGGCGGACTGGATGAAGTACAGATAGAAGCCATCCAAACCCATTACGAAAAGCTGAACGAAACAGCCAAGCGGAAGGAAACCATCATCAACACCATTCAGGAACAAGGGAAGATGACTCCGGAGTTGCAAAAGCGCATTGAAGAAACGTGGGACGGCACCGTTCTCGAAGATATCTACCTGCCCTACAAACCCAAGCGGAAAACACGCGCGGAAGCAGCCCGCCAGAAAGGACTCGAACCGCTCGCCACCATACTGATGCTCCAACGCGAGCCTCATCCCGAACAACGTGCCGCCGGTTTTGTGAAAGGCGACGTGAAAGATGCGGACGATGCCCTGAAAGGCGCACGCGACATCATTGCCGAGCAAGTCAGCGAAAACGAACGCGCCCGCAACACTCTGCGCAATACCTTTGCACGCCAAGCCGTACTGACCGCCAAAGTTGTGAAAGGAAAAGAGGAAGAAGGGGCCAAATACAGAGACTATTTCGATTGTTCGGAATCCCTGAAACGTTGCAGTTCGCACCGCTTGCTTGCCATTCGGCGCGCCGAAACCGAAGGGGTGCTCAAAGTGAGTATCAGCCCGAATGACGAAGAGTGCGTTGAACGGTTGGAAAGACAGTTCGTGCGGAGCAACAATGCCTGCGGAAAACAGGTGGCCGAAGCCGTACAGGACGCGTACAAGCGTCTGCTGAAACCGTCCATCGAAACAGAGTTTGCCGCACAAAGTAAGGAGCGTGCCGATGATGAAGCCATCCGCGTCTTTGCGGAAAACCTGCGGCAACTGCTACTCGCCTCACCATTAGGGCAGAAGCGGGTAATGGGAATAGATCCGGGATTCCGTACCGGCTGCAAGGTGGTATGCCTGGATGCACAGGGCAATTTGCTGCATAATGAGAATATCTATCCGCATCCGCCTGTGAACCAAAGCAAAGAAGCATTCGCCAAACTGCAAAAGATGATAGAGGCCTACAAGATCGAAGCCATCGCCATTGGAAACGGCACCGCCAGCCGCGAGACAGAGGATTTCCTGAAACGGCAGACATTCAACCGGGAAGTGCAGATCTTCATCGTCAGCGAACAAGGAGCTTCCATCTATTCCGCTTCCAAGATTGCCAGAGACGAGTTTCCCGAATACGATGTCACCGTACGCGGTGCAGTGTCCATTGCCCGCCGGCTTATGGACCCGTTGGCAGAGCTTGTCAAGATAGACCCGAAATCAATCGGTGTGGGACAATACCAGCATGACGTAGACCAAAGCAAACTCAAGAAATCTCTCGACCAGACCGTAGAGAACTGCGTCAACCTCGTCGGCGTGAACCTGAATACGGCAAGCAGCCACTTGCTTACATATATATCGGGACTCGGCCCGCAATTGGCGCAGAACATCGTGAATTACCGGGCAGAGAACGGAGCGTTCTCCTCCCGTAAAGAATTGATGAAAGTTCCGCGCATGGGCGCCAAGGCTTTCGAACAATGCGCCGGCTTCCTGCGCATACCGGATGCCAAGAACCCGTTGGACAATACGGCAGTGCATCCCGAAAGTTACCATATTGTGGAGCAAATGGCCAAGGACCTGGGATGCAGTGTAGCCGAATTAATAGCCGACAAAGAGTTGAGATTGAAGATACAACCGGAACGATACCTCTCTCCCACCGTCGGGATGCCCACCCTGAAAGATATTCTGCAAGAACTGGAGAAACCGGGACGCGACCCGCGCGGGCCTATCAAGGTATTCGAGTTCGACAAGAACGTGCGTACGATTGACGACCTTCGCATTGGCATGGAACTGCCGGGCATCGTGAGCAACATCACCAATTTCGGCGCTTTCGTCGATATAGGCATCAAAGAAAACGGCCTGATACACCTCTCCCAGCTTGCGCAGAAGTATGTATCAGACCCCAATGAGATTGTGTCCATCCATCAACAAGTACGCGTCAAGATACTGGGCGTGGATACCGAACGGAAACGCATACAGTTGACTATGATCGGAGTGGAACGTATTTAGGGGTTAGTGATTAACGTTAATCACTAATCTCTATATATCAGTTTATCCTTGTCATTGCCGAAAAGGTTATCGCCCAAAGTGGTGATTTTATTGCCGGTGGCAAGAACATGGCGCAAGTTGTCGCATCCCATGAACGCGCCATATTCTATGGCCGTCACACCGGAAGGCAATACCAACGTGCCGCACAAGCGTCCGCACCCGCTAAATGCACGCTGGCCTATACTTTTCAAGCCATGGGGCAGCTTGATATTGAGCAGATATTTCTTTTGCGTAAATGTATAGTCGGGAATAACCGTTGCATTACACCGGGAGAGATCCACACTCACCAGATTAGGCATGTAATTACGTATCAAAGTGAAGTCCGCCTCATCCATTTTTCCTTCCACCGTAAGGAAGTTCACATCTTTGGGCTGTATGCCTGCATGAATAAGTTCACTGGCAAGGCTGCCCATAGCAGCTATCTGCACAGTGACACCCACCGGCTCACCTTCTATAAACGCGAATGTCTCCCACCTTTTGCCATTTCGATAGGCGTCACTGCTGCCCAGCGGTACGAATACGGCTGTCACACTGTCGGCCAAAGCTCCAGGCAACAAATTCGGGGGAGTTTTCTTACGTATCTGACAAATCTTCAGGTTGGTACATCCCTTGAATGCGCCATCCTCTATATTCTTGACCTTGTCGGACAGGATTACTTGGGTTAAAGAAGTTTTTCCTGCAAACACGCTATCATTGATTTGCTTACAAAAGGCGTAAGACGGGATGCAGTTGGCGGGATAGACATAGAAACGGTCGGGGTGCGTACCGTTCTTTCCGGCATACATGCTGATAGAGGCATTGGATATATCCAGTATCTGCAGTTTCTTGAACTCATCCCGCAAGTGGCGGAAATCAATGGCATTCAGCTTGCCCTGCAAGACAAGGTGCGTTATCTCGTTAGCTTCCTCCTCGGTCAGCATCTCTACCAAAGTGCCGGGCTTTGCAACGGTATACCTTTTGGAAGTCTGGGCAGAGCTGTTCAATAGGATGCCCAAGCCGGCTATTACTAAAAATATCTTTTTCAGGTTCATGTTTTAAGTGTCAGATTGAGTTTATTTTTCAAAGATAAGAAGAAACTGCCAATTCCGAATAATGATTTTTTTTTTTTATTATTATTTTTGCCAGAGTTAAGAGAGGATGTGTCAAACAAAAGATCACTTTACCGATATATGGAAAATATAGAAAATGACTTCCCAATCAAACGTTTTGGAAAAGTTGCAATCGACATTATTGCATTTGCCGCATTGGCCGTTATACTTGTTACGATCATGAGTATTCCTTTCTCTGTGTTGTTTCTGAAAACGGACAAAGAAAGTCCGGACAGCATGTTTGTCTTCATGCTGAGCGAAACACTGATGCTGATAGGCGTATTCCTTTCCGCCTGGATTGTGTGGCATTTCCGCGGATTGTCATTGGCAGGTCTGGGGCGTTCGTTGGCAATGCGCCGGAAGGATTTATTATCAGGAGTGTTGCTGGCAATCGTTCTTTATGCAGTAGGCTTCGGCATATCCTTATTGGCAGGGGCGGTAGAGATTACAGGAGTTACATTCAATCCTTCTTCCCTATTGATCAGCTTTGTTTTCTTCTTGCTGGTAGCCGTTACGGAAGAGCTGGCATTGCGGGGCTTTGTACTGGAACGGATGCTGCAAGGCGGGATAAATAAATTCTGGGCTTTGTTCTTTTCCTCCGTTCTGTTCTCACTGATTCATATAGGCAATCCGAACTTCAACTTCCTGTCCTTTATCAATATTCTGCTGGCAGGTGTCCTTTTGGGTTCTTCCTATATATATACCCGCAACCTCTGCTTTCCGATAGCATTACATTGGTTCTGGAACTGGATACAAGGTCCTGTCTTGGGATATGAAGTCAGCGGGAATAAATTCGGTGAGAGCATGTTGACACTCCATCTGCCCGAAGCCAACCTGATGAACGGAGGCGCTTTTGGCTTTGAAGGCTCCATGCTTTGTACAGTATTAATGATACTGGGAACAGGAGTGATTTTAAAAATGTTCAGTAAAAAAGATAGGAAAGTGTGTCAAAACTAACATTAACTATCATTTGACTCTGTCATTAGCTTCGCTCAAAACCTCTTCTACCTTTTTTATTAAGGTATAGTCAGAGCGAAGCGAAGAATCTACTCTCTGTGTGATTAGGAGAAGAGATGCTTCACTACGTTCTGCATGACAGACTATACATTAGCGTAAGAAATAAAAGATGTTTTGAGCGAAGCTAATGATAGGCTTGTCAGAGTTTTGACACCCTAACCTATATTATTTATTATACATCTTTGCCCTCAATTCCTTGATGTGGTCGGAAGTGATATATTCATCATACTCCATCATCTTGTCAATAATACCGTTCGGAGTCAGCTCGATGATACGGTTTGCCACGGTCTGGATAAACTCGTGGTCATGGGATGAGAACAGGATATTGCCCTTATACGTCTTCAGGTTATTGTTGAATGCCTGAATAGACTCCAAGTCGAGGTGGTTGGTCGGCGTATCCAGAATCAGGCAGTTGGCATTGCGCAACTGCATACGTGCAATCATACAACGCATCTTCTCACCTCCCGACAATACGCTTGCCTTCTTCAGCACTTCTTCACCGGAGAAAAGCATACGTCCGAGGAAGCTCTTCATGTAGACCTCATTGCCCTCGCCGAACTGGCTCAACCAGTCCACCAGATTCAGATCCGTATTAAAGAAGCTCGTATTATCCAACGGCAGATAGGCTGTAGTGATCGTAACACCCCAATTGAAAGTTCCGGAATCGGGTTTCATGTTTTCGTTGATAATCTCAAACAAAGCAGTCATAGCACGCGGGTCATGTGAGAGGAATACAATCTTATCCCCCTTCTCCACATTGAAATTCACATCGCGGAACAGCACCGTACCGTCCTCCAGTGTCTTGGTCAGTCCCGATACTTCCAGAATCTGATTTCCCGGTTCACGTTCCGGAGTAAAGATGATACCCGGATATTTACGGGATGACGGTTTGATTTCTTCCACATTCAGTTTTTCGAGCATCTTCTTGCGGCTGGTGGTCTGCTTGCTCTTCGCCACATTGGCGCTGAAACGGCGGATAAACTCTTCCAGCTCTTTCTTCTTCTCCTCGGCCTTAGCCTTTTGATTCTGCTGCTGACGGAGAGCCAACTGGCTCGACTCATACCAGAAACTATAATTACCGGCAAAGAGGTTAATCTTTCCGTAATCAATATCCACCGTATGCGTACAAACAGAATCGAGGAAGTGGCGGTCGTGGCTTACCACCAAGACAGTATGTTCAAAGTTGGCAAGGTAGTCTTCCAGCCAGGTAACGGTTTCCATATCCAAGTCATTGGTGGGCTCATCCAGCAAGAGGTTATCGGGATTGCCATACAGGGCCTGCGCCAACATCACACGTACTTTTTCCTTATTGTTCAGCTCGCCCATCAGCACGTAATGCTTGTCCTCCCTGATGCCCAACCCGCTCAACAAGGCGGCTGCATCGCTTTCGGCATTCCAGCCGTCGAGTTCGGCGAATTTCTCTTCCAGTTCGGAAACCTTCAAGCCGTCCTCATCGGTAAAGTCCTCTTTGGCATAGAGCTCTTCGCGTTGCTTCATGATGTCCCACAACACTGTGTGTCCCATCATCACAGTATCCATCACCGTATAAGCATCCCACTTGAAGTGGTCCTGACTCAAAACGGAAAGACGCTCGCCCGGCCCCAACATGATAGATCCCGTTGTCGGATCCAAGTCTCCTGAGATAGTCCGCAGGAAAGTGGACTTTCCAGCGCCGTTAGCACCGATTATACCATAACAATTACCACTTGTAAACTTCAAGTTCACATCATTAAACAACACTCTTTTACCAAACTGTACCGATACGTTCGAGACTGTAATCATCTTTATATTTACTATTTTATTGTGTACTACTTACAATTAATACCTATAATTCTGCAAATTGCGGGCGCAAAGATACGAAATAATACGGTAAAACAGCTTACAACAAGTTAACTTATTGCACGATATGAAGTTAACTAAACATGTCTTATGAAGTTAACTTATTGCCTCTTATTAAGTTAACTTACTGTTCACGCGATGTTAACTTCCTATTTATAGAGCATTTCGCTGTCAATCTGACATAAAAGTATTACCTTTGCGGCGTTTTTGGCAAAAGCAGCCAATTTGGCAAAGTTATTGCTATAAAAAACATATCATATTAACTTAACCCTTAGCAGCAATGAAAGCAAAACCATTTTATAAGAATAACAAGCATAACAATAATATGGATTCTAAAGAAAAAGAAAACATCAACGAAGAAGAGTTGAAAGCACAAGCTGTTCCGGAAGAGAACGGTGAAGAGGCAACCGAGAAAGAGGAAGTTACCCTGACTGAGGAAGAGAAGCTCGCTCAAGAATTGGAGAAAGCCCACGCAGAGATTGAAGACCAGAAAGACAAATACCTGCGTCTCTCCGCCGAATTCGACAACTACCGCAAACGCACGATGAAAGAAAAAGCCGAACTGATCCTGAACGGCGGTGAAAAGAGCATCAGCAGTATCCTCCCCATTGTGGACGACTTTGAACGTGCTTTGAAGAATATGGAGACTGCCACCGACGTGGCTGCTGTGAAAGAGGGTGTAGAGCTCATCTATAACAAATTCATGACGGTACTGGGACACAACGGCGTCAAAGTAATTGAAACCAAAGAGCAACCGCTTGATACAGACTACCATGAAGCCATTGCCGTAATCCCGGCTCCCGACGAAGCATTGAAAGGCAAGATTCTGGACTGCGTGCAAACAGGTTACATGCTAAACGACAAAGTAATCCGCCATGCCAAAGTAGTGGTTGGAGAATAACATACACAGTTATATGGAAAAAAGAGATTATTACGAAGTACTGGAAGTCGAGAAAACAGCATCGGTAGACGAGATAAAGAAGGCTTATCGCAAAAAGGCTATCCAATACCACCCGGACAAAACCCCCGGCGACAAGGTAGCCGAAGAGAAGTTCAAAGAAGCGGCAGAAGCATACGATGTATTAAGTAACCCGGACAAGCGTGCCCGTTACGACCAGTTCGGTCATGCCGGAATGAGCGGCGCAGCCGGCAATGGCGGTCCGTTCGGCGGTTTCAGCGGCGGCATGTCCATGGATGACATATTCTCCATGTTCGGCGACATATTTGGCGGACACAGTGGTGGTTTTGGCGGCGGCTTCAGTGGTTTCGGCGGATTTGGCGGCGGAGGCGCACAACAGCAACGGCGGTATCGCGGCTCTGACTTACGCGTCAAAGTGAAACTAAACCTCAAGGAGATTTCTACCGGAGTAGAAAAGAAATTCAAGCTGAAAAAGTACGTGCCTTGCAGTCACTGTCATGGAACCGGCGCCGAAGGAGACGGAGGTGCAGAGACCTGCCCCACTTGTAAAGGCAGCGGTACGGTGATCCGCAACCAGCAGACCATTCTCGGAACGATGCAGACGCGCACCACCTGTCCCACCTGCGGCGGTGAAGGCAAAGTAATCAAGAACAAGTGTAAGGAGTGTGCCGGTGAAGGTATCGTGTACGGTGAGGAAGTCGTTACCGTAAACATTCCCAAAGGCGTAGCCGAAGGCATGCAGCTCTCTATGGGTGGCAAAGGTAATGCAGGCAAGCACAACGGTGTGCCGGGCGACCTGCTGATTCTCGTAGAAGAAGAGCAGGACAAGGAACTGATCCGCGATGAAAACGACCTGATATACAACCTGCTCCTTAGCTTCCCAACCGCAGCATTGGGCGGTGCGGTGGAGATACCCACCATTGACGGAAAAGTAAAGGTGAAAATCGAGTCGGGTACGCAACCGGGCAAGGTTCTCCGCCTGCGTGGCAAAGGTTTGCCCAACGTCAACGGATACGGAACGGGGGATTTATTGGTGAATGTCAGCGTCTATGTCCCTGAAACCCTGAACAAAGAAGAGAAAAAAGCATTGGAAGAAATGGAAAGCTCGGACAACTTCAAGCCGAACACTTCCATCAAGGAAAAAATCTTCAAGAAGTTCAAGAGTCTGTTTGACTAAGCAATAAAACATTTCTGATATAAAAAAAGCTGCGCCATGTTCGGTGCAGCTTTTTTTATATCAGAAAGCACAGTTGGTACTCATACCTCTGCCCCCTTGAGGCAATAAACGTAGACGCCGGCAGCCCTGCACCATTAACCAGATTGGCACGTGTAAAGGGTTGCCAAGCGTAACGTATATAACGGGGATTCTTGACTTTGTCACTACAATGATAAACAAGCCGGTCACTTTTTTCATAGCTACATATTATTTCACATTCTCCATCTTGAGCGTCCACGCATAATCGCATGGAGCTTCTCCATATTCAATGACAGGAATTGTAACCTCAATGTTTTTGCCTTTTTGCTTCCAAAGCAATGTCTTATTCAAACCTAACATCGAGATTCTTGTATTGTTAGTAGATTGTATGTTTTTCAACACGAACTTTCCGCTTTTCAAGACAGGCAGAATGGCATACACATCCCCCCCGGCGGACTGGGTGAAGAAGGCTTCCTTCACAGCCTGCCCTTTTTCCGGACATACGGTCTGAGCCAAGATGGCATCGCCGCTAACGTAATACTTACCTTTTTTCAATCCCTCTCTTGCACCTGCCGACCATTGGAAACTCTCTCTCCACTTATGCGTATCGTAAATGGCTTCACCGTTCACAGCCAGCCATTTGCCCATTTGCAGCAGACGTTCCTGCATGACGGGAGGTATCTTTCCGTTGGCGTCCGGAGCGATGCCCAACAACAGGTTGCCACCTCTGGCAACAATGTTAGTCAAAGTCAGCACCAGACCCTTGGGCGAGGAATAGTCCTCAATATCTTCATTCCGGTTCAATCCGAAAGAAAAGCCGATGCCCCTACATTCCTCCCAAGGTTTTTCCACGTCCAAGTCGGATGTGCTATATTCCGAGGTGAAGAAATCCCCATGCACGTGCTTCATGCCTTTGGCCCACCGGTCGTTGACCACCACTTTCTCCTTTACATCCGTTGCCGAATACAGCCATGCCAGAAAGTCCTTTATTTTATAAATATCTTCCGAGTATCCGCCATTTCCGTCCGACCAAAGCAAGTCCGGCTTGTAATTGGTAACCAGCTCCTTACACTGCGGAAACAGATGCTCCTTCACATAGCAGTCCATTCTTCCGCGCATACACAGCGGACTGTCCCACTCTATCATGGAATAATACAACCCCACTCTCAGTCCCTTGCCGCGGACAGCTTCCGTAAACTCTCCCACAAGGTCTCTTCCGGGACCGATATCCATACTGTTCCAAGGCCGTCCGAAATCTCGTGAAGCCTCCTTGCTTGGCCACAGTGCATAGCCGTCGTGATGCTTTGTGGTAAGCACCACATACTTGGCTCCTGCTTTCTCAAACAGTTCCGCCCATTGTACAGGGTTGTAGTCCAAGGCTTTGAACATGGCTGCAAAATCGGCATAGCTCTTCTCTCCATACATTTTTTTGTGATATTCATATACCTCATCCCCCTTAAAATCCCCGTTTCCAAAGAGATCCTTCTTGTCTGCCCAATGCTTGTACCATTCGGCATACGTGCCTTTCGGCGACCATGCAGGCACAGAGTACAGTCCCCAATGGATAAATATCCCGAACTTGGCATTACCGAACCATGACGGCACAGGACGGCTGTCCAATGACTCCCAGGTGGGTTGATACACTTTTTCTTGCGCTTTCATCATCAGGACAAATGCCAGCATGATGGACAAACTAATCACTTTCTTCATTTTCTATACATTGTTATTGACATGAATCAAAAGTCGGGGCTGATTCATATTCCCCCATCTAATTGAAAAGATTTATTACCATTAAAATATTCTTTTGCAACTAACTGATTATCAAGGCAAACGAAATAGGTTGATTCAGTCGTATACAGAGTCTATCTCAGTCGTATACTTAGGGTATCTCAGTATACGACTGAGATACCCTGAATATGGGAGTCATCTTCCGACGCATTACGTTTGTAAAGACTTATCATCTTCTTTTCAATTCTTCTATCTCTTTTTGTTGCTTAATGATGTACAGCGTCAGCTCTTCTATTTTCTGCAACAGCACCTTATTCATATCATGTTGCGAATAGCCCTCTTCCGCCACTTGGGCAGCCGACGGAACATCCGGAAGATGTTCGTTTTCAGCAATGAAAGATTCCACTTCTTTCAACGGTTTCAGGTTGTAGTTGCGCGAAAAGACAAAGTCCGCCCAAGTTGACTTCGGAGCAATGGCATAGTCCTCGGAAAGGATACCCTTATAGACAAACATGCCGTACTTATTTTTCAGATCCTCCCGTATTTGGGCAGCCTGTACTTCCGTAATTCCTACATACAGATTACGCTGTACCGGGTCTATGTAGAAACAGCTACGCTTGTTCGTACCCAAGAGGAAACCATGATTGGAAAAAGTTCCGATCCATGTACAGGTAGAATCACTATTCACTCCTACAAGGGTCTCCACATTCTTTTGCTTTAAAAAGATGGCTCCTCCGATATTCAATTTATGAGGATTACTGACTGAGCCAATCCGCACTTTTCCCTCCGTAGTAATCAAAAGATTGGGGGCATCGTCCGCTTTCACTTGGCCGTTTCCCCAAAAGCCAATCGACCCTGTACTTCCAATGCGCAGCATCTTGTTATTCGGATTATCAATAGTGGGATCGTCGTTTCTCCCGATGCCCATGCTTGTCCAGAATTTCTGATTAAAGAGAACATCATCGTACATATAGATACGCTTCGCTCTCACAGATTGAATGTGCAGGCCTTGAAAGTCCACATTAGACGTAATGCTTGTTTTTCCGCTGGCAGCCACCAAGTCAAGGGTCGTTTCAGTACCCGGAGTCAGGCTTCTGGCAGAAAGTCCTTCTGCTCCAACCCATCCTTCCACTCCGACCGTTAATTGAGAAATATTGCTGATGATACTACTCAAACGGCTTGGATCCGACGTGCTTCCCGGCCTCAAAAATCCCCATTTACCACCTCCATTTACAAATCCGCGGCAAATGGAGCCGGATGTAAAACCTATGCCTGTATAGCTATCTCCTGTGGCTAATGACAAGTTAGCAATCCACTCCGGCTTACCGGCTTCACCGAAACCTCGCCACATATTATAATACGTCTGTGCATTCACACCGGAATAAAATCCGCATATCAAACAAATAAATAAAATATGTCTTTTCATCGTTTTTCAGTTTTAAAATTATACTTCATTTTCCTCAATAAAAGTTCAGTCCTACAACCATGCTCCTACTCAATCTCTTTTCTATTTGAGCTTCCGGAGGATAATATAGCTTGCAAATTGGCAGAATTCCAAAAGTCGGAAGTACCGGCAGGCAGTTTCGGCGCTATTTCTACGTGACTGATGCTCCCCCTGAAAGGTTCCGCAGAGGAGCTGTTCTTGGCGCCGACTGTTATTTTATTCATATCTGCCACAAAAGAAGAAAGTTCCAAATAGGCAAAACCTCTTGCATTGGCACTGTCTGCCGGTGTTATAGTTTCTGCCGCATGCTTCCAATTCCATAGAATGTCCTGCTGAACGACCTTTTCATAGTTAATGACCGGACACGAAACCCTAAAGACAGCAGATTCTTCTTTTTGAGACTTTGCATATTTACGGTCAGTATTCTTCACTGCCTCAAAGGTGAGTATCACTTCCTTATTGGCAAAACTCTTCCCTGTGGGCGGAGCAATCGTCATATTTGCGAAAGGAATACCGTCCTTCCTCATTTCATATTGAAAAGCTCCGGAAGAGTTATAATAAATGCCTATATCGTCATTATCAGTTCCATATAACCTCAAAACAGCCTGTTGACTCGTACCGGAAACCGGAGTGAGTTTCACAGCAATAGATCCCATAGTCTTGTCAACAGGCATTTTCTGATTGGGTAACCTGACAAGGTGACTGAAGTCTTGGGTAGAATAAGGAGAAGACGGAGTTGCCGGTATATAGCTCCACAAGTCTCCCCCTTCGTAATTTGAAGGAGCAGTCAGATCGAGCGAAGCCTCATCACTCCCCTTACCTTTATTGAACTTTATTCCGTACAAAACCGCATTTTTAGTCATAGCCTGCAAAACCACCGGAAATTCCGGAAAGTCTTTTATGGACACAATCTCTTGCGGATGCAATTGCGAATAGTCCCGTAAGTACTCCAGCAAGAAATATTTACTGTTTCCATCTTTCCCCTGCGTTATGAAACCAACCGCCTCATAATTGTCCGAAATTGTATGTGTACCCTTCACCGAGCTTCCTAAAGTACCACCCAAAAAGACTCCTTTCCCATGATCGCCACTTGCCACAAACGAATACATCAGCACCGCCGCATAACTGTTTAACTCGGTCAAAGACTTCCCCCGGGGATCATCAGTAACATCGGCAAGAATATAAGGGAAAAAACTGCTTCCCTCTCTGAAAGCATTATACATGGAAAACTTAGGCATATCATCCACTGATATAGGGTAAGTAGCGGCTTCCATCGAATAAAAATTCTTAGGCGTATTCTCCGCCTTCAACCCTGCCATTTTACCATACTTTCCAATGGCAAGTGAGATTCCCGGATTCCTACCCTTCACATGCCTGATGTTGGAAGCTGCATAAAAATAATAAGTATCCAACGGATTTGTGGAGAAGCGGGTGTTCAGAACCGGTTTCCCGATATTGATACATCCATAGTCGTCACTTTGAGGATCGGTACCATTATCCAAAAACGGAATTCCCGGTTTCAGATATTTCCAGTTAATTCCGTCATTAGATATGGCCAGTTCCGTACGTTGTTTGTGCTGCACCTCTACATCGCCTTCGGTTCCAAACATTGTCACCAGTCCCCACCAGATGTCTTTCTCAAAATCCGGCAAACGGACAGGCTGCATACTGTATGGCTCCCAACGTAAGGTTGACATGTCCAAAGCAATGGTAAAATCCACATTTTTGGAAACCAACTGCGATCCTATTTCCGTTACGGTCTCCCTGCGATACCTTTTTCGGGCATCAGGGCGCAAGGGCAATGTTTCTCCCTGTTTCAGTGCAGACCGTTTTCCGTTCAGACGAGAGACAAAATAATATTTCCCATTATGCTTGAAATAATTCATGTGGGTGTCTCCGTTTATAAACTTGAACGTGTACTTTTTCTGATTGGTGACCCTGTCGTTTTTCATTGTGGCAAAATCTTGCAGGACACCATTGGCAGTAAAGGTCTTATTCATTTCATACCCTGCAAGCATTTTGTTTTTAGACTCCCGTTGAGGGAGGTAAATAAGCTTGATTGGTTTGTTCCGGATTTGATAATCATCATATATGCCAAAACTTTCCACATCAACCGCTACAATGTTAGTAGCCTGATAGCCGCTGGCATATACGGATGATATTTTATCATCGCCGGTTTTCCCCGCAGGATTATACCAATACAAACCGGCATCGGGACGTTGCCAAGCATTTACATCGTTTGTATTGTTTGTATAGACCATAACCCCCATTTTAGAGGGAGGTGTAGCCGAATAAGCCACCCAGCTCGAGATGTATATAGACAGATTTCCACTGGGGTCTCTGATAATATTGGGCATGCCATTTTCCAGATATGTTTCCCAAGGATACGAGGCAGGATTAGGCCTTATGATGTTGCTGCCATTATTATACTTGGTCAAAGGCTTTATATATACATCATCGGTAGTGTATAGAAACAAAGCCGGATTCACAGCCGAGTATTTTTGTTCACTTTGGGCAAAAACATATACGACACTACATAAATAAAAAACAAAGACAAGAAGTTTATTCATAGTACAGTATATTAAAGAATAATAGTTATAACCGATAGCAACCAAAACTATGTTTTGGCCCGCATAGAGACAGTTATTGCCCGGAAGCAATACTGAGGTACACTTATCAAACTATTATCCCCCCTTCCTGAAGTGATAAGTTTATTACTAACTACTTGTCATATCTCAAAAAAATACGGATAAACTAAAAAAGTGAAAAAAATTATAGGTTTATATATGCTTTTATTTTATGTCCACTCCTGCCGGATTCAAGCCCGGTCCGCCTCCGGCAGTATAACCGCCGCTTTCACCGGTTTTCCACGATGAAATCCAAAATGAATACAAATCACCATCCGTCAAATAGAACTTCAGACTTATGTTTTTCCCTGATAGTTCAGACAAATCCGTCTTGTTTTTCCAGACAACCATTTGCTTCGTACTGTCCATTCGTTTCAGGATGCTGCAATCTTTCTTTGTAAATCCGGGTATCGGAGTACCCTTTGCATCCAAGACCTCAACGAGCAATTTCCCTTTCTTCCGATGCACATCCACATTCACAAACAAATAATTGCCGTTAACGGTAACCGCGTCAGTAATAAAATGCCCTTCTTCGGTTCCGGCTTGCATGGATACAAAGCCGTCACGACGTAACGCGGCAAGGCCTGTTGCAAAGTTTGAATCGTGTACAGGTTTGCTGTTGTAGCGTCCGCTTACATAGAAATAGAGCGAATCGCCCACTATCAGCGGATTGCCCGCTGTGGATTGAACATTACCCGCATTCCATGCCTTGGCATCATCACTGACCGGAAGAAACGGTTGTTTAAACTCACGATTCCAATGAAAACCGTCATCGCTCCATCCTATCAGAACTTCATTCCGTTTCTGAATGTTCAGGCGGTCGCAAGCGTCATTCTCCGGTCCCTGCCAAACGGTGAAATAACCGATTAAACTGCTTTCATAGGGCATAGCCTCGTGATTGTATATTTGCGGACGTATCTCGGGAAAGTCAGGATGCCGGGGATCATTATCTTCAGCATTAAACCAATACTTGATGAATTTGTCACTCTTGTTATCGTACACCCTATGCGCCAGACTTACCAGCATTTCAGGGTCTTCGTGTGCCAAGAAACAACGCGAACGACGATATTTCTTTCCGTTGATCGTTTTCAAAGATAGCACATATTTACCGCGGAACGGGTCGTAATAAGCAGCACAGCGGTCATACAGTTCACCGGAAAGCGCCTTAGGCTCGCTCCAATGAATACCGTCCGCAGAATACTTCAACTGCATACTGACCGAAGCTCCTGTGTTAAATTCCACCACAAACATTTTGTAACGTTTAGCCGCATCCCGTTCAAACTTATCGAGTAATACCGATACACAATCATGCTCTGTGGTATCTACGATATTAGTACCGGGCACAACGTCCAGTTCAGGTTTCACCCAATGCTTGCCGTCGTCCGATACCGCATAGCAAGTTATCAGCCCGTATTTCTTTCCACCTCCGGCAGAATACCACATCTTATATTTACCCTCAATCTCATCATACCACACACCGCCACTGAAAGGAGCAGCATAAGGGTCACCGGTAGCACCCAGTTCCCATTTCTTATCGGCCTTAAGCACCGGATTACCCTCATAATAGGTAGGCGTATGGAATGCCCGTTCCACTCCTTCTTGCTTAGAGAAAGAATGATTGGCAACCAATATACGTCCATTTTGGGCAAACAAACCAACTGAGCAAAAGAGCAAGCCAAGAACAAAAAAACTTTTCATCATATATAAATCTTTTACATATTTACTAATAGCCCGAATTAACGGTGAAAAGCATAGGCCTACACACATATCTGCAAAACAGCGCACCTATCTGTATAGACCTATACCATTATCTGCATCGGGCGATGCAGTTATATTACCCTAAAAATCTACTTCTGAAGACCGGTACGTTGAGGATTTTGTCCACTCATAGGCCACGCGGAATTAGTATTGTAGGATGTAGCTTCGGAAGTAACACACAACATTACGTCAGCACCGTCCTTTTTCACTGAAACATACAAATTACCCTTATCATCCATCACCGGAGAAGAAGCAGTGCTATCTCCTATTTTCTGAGAAGAGAATAATTTGCCGTCCGGCTTCAATATATAGTAAGTGGCATCGGCTGTAATGAAATGTATATAGCCGCGATTATCGATAAGAGGAACAGTCTGAGCATCTGATTCGGTTTTATAATGCCATTTCAAAGAACCGTCAGAGCCAAGGGCTACCACACCTGCACCATTGGAACCAGATGCCTTACCACCATTGGCATAAACTGTACCATCTTCACCCAATACAACACCACCGTCGGGAATAGCACCCACAGTTTCATATTTCCATTTCAAAGAGCCATTAGGATCCAAAGCTATTACAGCGCCTGCACCAGATGAAAGATCAATTACGGAATAAAGAGTCCCATCATTCCCTACTGTAACAGAAGCACTTCTCAATGTACCTGTGAGAGCATCTGATGCATTTCCAAAGTCCGTATTATAAAGCCATTTTTTATTATCTCCACTGGTATTATAAGCATAAAGTCCTGTATTTCCTTTACCAAACATATAAGCCGTTCCGTCTTTTGCCAATGATATACCTCCGGTAACCTCCGGACAGTCAGTTGAAGCCAACTCAGTAACAGCACCGCTTGGTGTCAGCTTAAAGACTTCATTTTTTCTATTAGCGACATAAATATTACCATCAGCATCAATAGCCGGAGTGATAGCATATAAATTAACATTACCTCCAACTGCTTGATGCCATTTCTTTGCACCATTTGCATCTACTGCGAGAGTATATAGGTGACGTTTTGCATTTGCAGATTGTAAATCTCTAACAACTATGTAAACAGAACCATCTTTCCCTACTGACGGACTGCTAAATACATCTTTAACAAGAACATTTGGCTCGGCATCATGCAAACCTACACTTATATCAAATGTCCATTTTGCAGCTCCATTCGTTACATCAAAAGCATTTAATGTGGCAGGTGCACCATTACCTGCGCTTGCAAGCATATAGACAGCTGAACCATCCTTAGCCAAAGCCGGAGACGGGACACCTTTCACAACGCCATTCAGAGCCGAACTCCACTGCACAGCAATCACCTGTGATGGATCCAGTACCGTTACGCTTTTCGTAATGCTTGCCGTCAATCCATAACTATCGGTTACCGTTAATTTCACAGCATAGGCTCCCGCTTCAGTATAAGTAAATGTAGGATTCTGCTTATCGGAAGTAGTTCCTGCTTTATCACCAAACTCCCACAAATAAGAAGTGATAGTAGTACCCGACTTGGTGGTAGTGGCATCCGTAAAGGTTGTCAAATCCCCCATTACATATTTTTTCTTATCGAACGTAAAATCGGGAGTAGTAGGATTAATCACTGTTATTTCTTTCTGGCTGCTCACCTTCAAGCCGTTACTATCCGTAACCGTAAGTTTCACCAAATAGATGCCATCTTTCTTGAAAACAAAAGTAGGGCTTTGTTCGGTGGAAGTTGATTTATCGGCATCGCCAAACTCCCATAAATAAGCTACAATTTTAGTACCTTCATTAGGAACGGTAGCATCTGTAAAGGTTACAGACTCTCCTACCTCATATTGTTCACCTACCGCAAATCCGGGCCTCGCCGCCGTATGGTAGATCGTTTCCTCATCCTTGCACGATGTTACAAATATCAATAACACAGAAAACAAGATATATGCTATATTTTTCATACTGTTAATTTTAATTATTCGTTTATATCAAGACCTGATTTGTTTAATCCCGGACCTCCACCTGCCGTATATCCTTGACTTTCGCCCGTAGCATTGGGAGATACCCAGAAAGAGTAGATTTCACCATCGGTGATATAGAACCTCACTTTTATGACTTGGCCTTTCAAAGAAGCTAAAGTAGCATTTCCTTTCCACTCTACTTTTTGCTTCACGCCGTCAGCAGTTATTGGCTTACAATCCGCTTTGGCAAAGCCGGGAATGACAGTGCCGTCAGCTTTCAGCAATTCCACTCTAAGTTCACCCGTCACTTTGGTATTGACGTAAAAGTGTTCACCTGTGAATCTCAGCTTCGGTGTCAGCAACTCACCTGTTCCTTTCATGGAGGCAAAACCATCACGACGCAAAGTAGCCAGTCCGGTGGAAGTTATTTCATTTGTACCGTCCAAACGGCGTCCGCTCAAATAAAAATAGAGTTTATCACCCACAATGAGCGGTGCACCTACTACGGATTGCAAATTCCCGTTATTCCATGCCGCACGATTATCGTCCACTGCCATGAAAGGATTCATGTCCTCCCTGTACCAACTGTAACCATCGCGGCTGTAACCCACCATTATCTGGTTGCGTTTAATCACATTGTCCTGAGAACAAACATCATTTTCGGGACCTTGCCACACCGAGAAGAAACCCAGCATGATACTTTCATACGGAGTGGCGTCCAAATTATAAATGCCGGGAGAACCGTCGTTATTATTATAAGTCGGATGCTTCTGCTCATTGCGCCATGGACCAAACCAAAATGCTTTCAAATCGGCTTTTGCCTTTTGATTGCCTGTTGCCGGATCGGTATTTTCATAATAATCACGTGCCCGTACCGTATAAGGGTCGGAAGAATTCACACGCACATTATGCCTCATGCTCCACACCCACACATTGCGGAAAGGATTCTTATACACCGTAGAACGGTCGGCAATAGCCTGTGAAGGCGTGGAATTATCGCGCCACTGTTTTCCGTCGGCAGATGTCTTATAATGATATTTCCAGTTGCCTTTTCCTCCTGCCACCTGAAACATCTTGAAACGCTTGGAAGCATTGGACTCCTGTTTGTCCAACCATACAACCGATGCATCACGTTCAGAACCTTTATCTACAATATTAGTTCCCGACACAACCGACAGTACAGGTTTCGTCCAGTTAATCCCATCGACTGACTCTGCATAACACGTCACTCCTGCACCATTGATAGCATGAGTTCCACCACCTGCCATATACCACATTTTATATTTTGAATCGGCCTCGTCATACCAGACACCATCACTGAACGGCGCAGCAAAAGCTGCTCCTTTATTGCCCATCTTTTCCCAGTCTTTATCCGGTTGAAGTATCGGATTGGCCGAAGAGTATTCAGGATAATAAAATACCCGCTTCAACGAAGTGCTCTCAATCAAAAAGTTATCGACGAACAATTGTCTGCCTGTGGATATATTCACCACCTCGGGTTTGTTCACCAGATAGAAAGGAGACATTCCACTGCGTATCTCGGAAGAGTAAGAACGAGTTGGCGGCCATTGGTCCGGTAGGACAATGCCATTATACAAGGCATTAGGATTTTCCGGCTTATCAGGCTCATCAGGCTTGTCGGGCACATCTACCGGAGGATCAGGATTTTCCGGTACAGGGTCTCCTTCCTTGCCACATCCGGCAAGGACCAGCACACCACAAAAGACGATGATATAATACCAGTATTTTCTCATACGCAATTATTTTACAGGTTTATCTATACCTTCAGGAGACAATCCGGGACCACCACCGGCGGTATATCCCCGGCTCTCTCCGGTTTCCCATGGAGAAATCCAGAATGAATATAAATCTCCGTTCGTCACATAGAACTTCAAACGAATGGTTTTGCCGGAAAGGGCGGACAAGTCTTTTGCATCTTTCCAAATGACAGCCTGCTTGGTGCTGTTCACTTTCTTCCATGCAACACATTCTTTCTTGGTATATCCGGGAATGGGATTACCGTTTTCATCCAGTACTTCCACTGCCAATACGCCTTTCTTATTATGTACATCGGCATTGACAAACAGGTATTTGCCATCGAATGTTAATTTTTCCGTCACCAAATAACCTTCTGTCTTTCCGGCTTGCATAGAAACAAAACCGTCGCGACGGAGAGTGGCAAGACCGGTAGAAGTGTAGCTATCCCACATGATATTATTCAACCGGCGTCCACTTGAGTAGAAATACAACGAATCGCCAACCACCAAAGGAACTCCATTGACAGACTGCATGTTTCCCCAGTTCCAAGCCCCCTCAGTTTCATTCACTGCCATAAATGGCCGGAAAGAAGGACGGGAAAAATGGAATCCGTCTCTACTGTATCCCAAGAAGATTTCATTTTTCTTCTGAATACCAAGTTTGGCGCAAACATTGTTTTCAGGACCTTGCCATACACTATACAACCCCAGCATAATACTTTCATAAGCTATCGCATCAAAATTGTAAATGCCCGGATCTACTTCGGGAAACTGCGGATGGCGAGGTTCTTTATCACTGGGCGTAAACCAGAAACACATATTCTTGTCGGGTACTCCTTTGCGAATACGGTGCGCCATACTTACCGCAACTTCCGGGTCTACGTTTTCCAAATAACTTCTGGAACGCGAAGAGACACTTGTGCTATAACGCATACTCAAAGCCCACACACCGCGGAAAGGATTATAGAACGCCGAAGAACGGTCATATAAATCGCCCGATTGCGCCACTCCGTTGCTCCAATGGATGCCATCGGCAGAGTATTTCAGAATGAACTGCCAGCGGCGGTCGGTAGGACGGCGCTCTACATTGAACATCTTATACCGCTTAGCCGGGTCTTTCTCCAATTTATCCAACCAGATAGTAGCAGCGTCACGATTGCAGGTATCAACAATATTCGTCTGATTATAGATGTCCAACTTGGGCTTTACCCAATGTTTTCCATCTTCCGACTCGGCATATCCGGTGTAGAAAGTCTGCTTGTCTTGTTTATGAATACTACCCGCACCTGCCAGATACCACATTTTAAATCTGCCGTCTTCCTCATCATACCAAATACCGTCACTGAACGGAGCAGCATAAGGTGCACCTTCCGTTGTGTTCTCCCATTCCTTGTCCGGCTCCAACACCGGATTTTGAGGATAGAAATTAGGAGTATGATATATAGGCTGTAAATCAGTTTCAGCTATCAGGAAATTGTCTACAAAAAGTTGTCTGCCAAGATTTACCGGAATCACCGCAGGCTTTTCTTTCAAATAGGGAACCGGCATGTCTTGCGCAACAGCCGGCTCCTCATAACGAAGAGGCCACTGTTCGGGATACACAATTCCATTATGCAACTTCTTGTTTTGTGCTGAAACAGCCAACGAAACGGAAATCAAACAGAATGATAATACTATTTTTTTCGTTTTATACATAAATATCAATTTTTAGTAACCGGGATTATTTTCCGTAATATATGGATTATTATTTACTTCATTCAAAGGAATTGGCAACCATTCGTGTTTATTAGTTACAAAACCCTTATAATCTGTTTCAGATATAAACTTCTTAAAATGAGGATCGGATGCCGTCAAATCAGAGAAACGCTTAGATAATTCTCCCCAACGAAGCAAATCATAGAAACGATGTCCTTCCAAAGCAAGCTCCAAAACCCTTTCATGCTTGACATCATCCATCGTAACATTCTGAAGATTGGCAAAGTTGGCACGATTGCGCACCTTATTCACAGCCTGTAAAGGAGTCATCGTCCCTTGTTTGCCTCCTGAGAGAACGGCTTCCGCATACATTAACAATACATCTGCATAACGGATATATCGCCAGTTCACTCCATGAGCACGAGGTTGATTATACACATATTCTTTTGTACCTGCCCCTACACCCGGAAGTTTAGGAGTACCATCGGCATTAGTCATCATCGGCATGGAAAAGTCAAGTCCTTTTTTAATACCTGCCTTAAACGGATGTGCAAATGGATTGGATACGGTCTCAAATCCTTCCTTACCACCTTTTACCGGATATAAATCTTCCCAATGGAAACCGCCCGGACCTCTCAAACGAATCTTTTCGCCTGCAGCATCTGAAGGTAATTTGATTTCAGGTTTCAGATCATTAAACATCAAAGTAGAGAACATACGGGTATCCGTATTGCCATCTTTATCTATCGAATTTGCAAATGCATTGTACAACCAGTCATGGACAACTCCTTCATAGCCTACCCCTGCACCCGGCAACATCAGTCCGCGAGAGTCAAATGCCAAACCGGAAGTTGCCGTACCCGGGTTAAAAGCATTGTTTTCAACATCACCCAAAAACTGAATTTCAAGAATGGACTCTATATTGTTCTCATGAGCTACGTCAAAATTGTCACCGTAATTCGGAGTTAAATCATAGCTTCCATACTTTCCATCTATTATTTCGGCGAACTCTTGAGCTGCCTCATCATAAAATGTTGTTTTATCGGTTCCATAGAAAGTTTCAATACCACTACGATACAAATAGCATTTACCGGCCAATGCGGCGGCAGAAGCTTTCGTCACACGCCCTGCATTTGTGGCATCCCAATAACCTTTCACCGGAAGCAACTCTTTTGCACTCTTCAAATCTTCCTGAATAAAATCCCACACGTCAGCCGGAGCTTCCAAAGGACGTGTATAGTCTTCCGAGTTACGCGGCATGCGGCGAATCGGGGATATATTTCTAAAGTTTATCAGCAAATAATAGTGGGCGAAAGCTCTCCAAAAATGAGCTTCTCCAATATAAATATTCTTACGTTCTTCATTTCCATGAAAATCCACTTCCGGAGCAGTTTCTATAATATAAGCAGCTTGAGATGCCAAAGTGTACATCAAGGTATAGGGCTGCTCAATAGTATAGTAACTTGCATTCAAGGTTTCTCCAAACATACCGGGTTTTCCATAATCGGAATTGGATGATGCTTCATCTGAACGGATTATTTGAGTCTTGGAACCGGAAGCTCCCAAACTACGCTGCGTAGAAACATATCCATACATAGTCAACACAGCATCATTTACAGCCTCGGGAGTAGTAAAATAAGCTCCCATACTCGGCTGGTTCGGATTTATCGCAAGGTCATCAAAGACTCCGTCACAGCTTTGTATCACAAAACTACCTCCAATGAGGAGCATAGCTGCTATTTTTGATATATTTTTCATATTCATGTATTTTTATAGTTAGAATGAAGCATTAAATCCAAACGTAAATGTGCGTGCATTTGGATACGAAGCAGAATCAATACCACGAGAGAACAAAGCATTTGAACTTACCTCCGGGTCATAACCGGAGTAGTTGGTAATTGTAAAGAGATTCTGTACACCGGCATATACACGTAACTTATTGAATGAAATCTTATTCAAAATAGATTTAGGGAAATTATAACCGAGTTGCAGGTTCTTGCAACGGAAATAAGAGCCGTCTTCAATATAGAACTCACTCGGCAAGGAGTTGCCGCCATCAGTGTTCTGAGTTTTCATTATAGGAATATTGGTGTTTTGATTATTCTTTGTCCAAGCGTTCAGTACATCCGTCACACAATTGTTGGAATAATCAAAATAATATGTGTATTTCTTCTGGTTGAAGATTTCATTTCCTTGAACTCCCTGGAAGAACATTGTAAGATCAAAATCCTTATAAGACATCGTTAGATTCAATCCGTAACTAAAATCAGGAATAGGATTACCCAAAATCACTTTGTCATTAGCATCCACACTGCCACTGTTATCTGTATCCGCAAAAATGAAATTTCCATCAGCATCAAATCCGTTTATCTTATAACCGTAGAACGAACCGATTGCTTCACCGGGTTTGGTGATAGAAGGCGAATCACTAAAAGAGCTTGACATTGCACCCGAAGTAATCGGCTGTACATTGTCACCCAATGACAACACTTCATTTTTCAGGGTAGAGAGATTGAGCGTTGCATCAATACTGAAATCTTTTGTTAACTGCTTGCGATAGTTAACCAAGAATTCCCAACCTGTATTCTTTACAGAAGCAGAGTTTACATAAGGCTTTTCACGAGAACTGTTAATCTCAAAGATTTGTCCTGAAGATAAGTTCAGGTCAATCTGTGCCAGCAAATCAACATTCTTTTTTACGAAATAATCAACTTGCACTGTCAAATCATTATTGAGGAATCCCAATTCAAGACCAATATCAGTGGTCTTCGCAGTTTCCCATTTCAGTTCTCTCGATTTCAAATAAGCAGCACGACCGCTTGTATATCTCACACCACCCAAAGTATAAGGTATAGGACCGTAAGCAATGGCGTCAAAGTTGTAAGGAGACAGGAAGTTGGCGCCCAACTCACCATAACTGGCACGAATCTTCAGCTTGCTGACAACCGGATTTGCGAACCAGCTCTCTTGATGAGCATTCCAACCGGCAGAAACAGAAGGAAAATACCCTACTCTGTTGTCCTTATAAAATTTAGATGATTCATCTCTACGAATACTGGCAGACAATAAATATCTATCCTTATAGTCATAGTTTAAACGAGCGAAAAATGACAGCAAAGCCGCATTGGAATCACTTGCCGAAATTTTACCGTCTACACTGGAAAAGCCGGTAATTTCAGTACCTCCCAAATCATTGATAGTAGCTAAAGACATGTTTCTATTATATTCACGCATCCAGCTTGTACCCACCAATGCATCAATTGAGTGTCCGGAAAAAGTCTTATTATAAGTCAGCAAATTATCAATAGTGTAAGTAAATTCCTCACCTCTTGATTCTGAAATACTGTTTTTAGGGCTTCCATAGTCCTGATCAGGAGTTCCGTCTTCATTCCATTTGGTGTAATACTCAGGAGTATGCGTGTAATTATGAGAATTGCTATAATTACCGCTAAACGAGAACTTATATTTCAATCCGTCCCAAAGATCCAATTGTGCTGTAATTGCACCTATTATATCAGTTACTTTATTGTATCTATCCGTATAGTGTAACGGAGCTATCTTATTTTGAGCTTTCCCATCTTCCGGATTAATGTAATAGTCTCCTCCACCGGAGAAAAATCTACCTTCGGAATCATAAATAGGCAACGTGGGCAGACTGATATTAAATGCAGTAGTAGGAGTTTTATCTCTATGAGTAATTGCTATATTTTCTGATAAACTGAATATGCCTTTTTTATAAGAAGAATTCACTCTAAAATTATAACGCTTATAATCAGAATAAATAGTCATACCTGTCTGATCAAGATAACCGAGGCTCGTGCTAAACGTCGAATTTTCACCTCCACCGGAAATACTGGCATTCAGATTCCACATAGGCGCGTATTGTATCCATTCTTTAGCCCAATCCGTATTTGTATCGGGATAGGTAGGATTGTCATTCTCGGGAGCATGAGCTATTCCACTATTATCCGCAACATTGTTAGCAAACTCTCTCCATTGAGTAGCGTTCAAGAAATCCGGTATATTCGTAGGAGTCTGGAAAGCGTAAGAACCATCAATTTCAATCACAGGCTTACCGCTTTTTCCACGTTTTGTCGTAATCAAAACAACACCATTGGCTGCACGAGAACCATAGATAGCTGCCGCAGCACCATCCTTCAGAACTTCAATAGATTCAATATCATTAGGATTCAGTGAACTTAATCCACTGTTGCTAAAAGCACCGTCGATAACATATAAAGGTTCGGTAGCTCCAAAAGAAGCAGCTCCACGAATAATGATATTTACATCCGCACCTGCCACACCTGCTTGCTGCAGGATATCAACACCGGGAGTACGTCCTTGCAACGTAGATGCAACATTTGAAGAAAGTTGCTTTACAATTTCTTTACTTGAAACGGATGCCACAGAACCCGTCAAACTTGACTTCTTCTGTACGCCATATCCTACAACAACTACTTCCTGAAGTTGCTCGGCATCTTCTGCAAGAGTCACATTTATATTTGTGTTAGCGCTTACACGTATTTCTTGAGTCTTATACCCAATGTAACTGAATACCAAAGTAGCTCCCGGAGATACTTTCAAAGAGTATTCCCCGTCGAGATTCGTAATAGTACCATTGGAAGTTCCTTTCTCTAAAACGGAAGCTCCAATTACAGGCTCATGGCGAGTGTCGATCACCGTTCCGGTAATCGTCTTTTGCTGTGCCAGTGCTATCATAGATACACACAAACAAAATAGTGTCAATAGATACTGCTTCATAGAATTAAAATTTGAATTATAAATAGGTAATTAAGATTAACTAAAGTATTTCCTTACATAAGGTATAACTACGTATCATCATGCGCGGAATGTGGAAAGGCCCCTTGAATATATTGCCCTTAGCCGGCTGTGCCACCGTACCGTCACGATGAAGATAGCCATACCATTCGCCATATTCTTTGTCGGGGAAATGAGCATAAGTCCAGTCACTAATCTGTCGGTGCATATCAAGGTATTTTTCGTCACAAGTAGCTTGATAAGCGTAAAGAGTAGCAATAATGGCCTCCGTCTGCGGCCACCAGAACTTCATATCTTGAGAATAGTCTTGTACGGGGAAATTACGGCAATCGCGGAAATTGATGATACCGCCATATTCCTTATCCCATCCCCATTCCCAAGACCATTCGAGAATCCGGATTCCCATCTGAACCAGATCCTTATCCCAATGTCGGTGTTTGGCTTCTTCGAGAATAAACCACGCTGTTTCTATGCAATGTCCCGGATTGATGACACGACCGTTGCAAGTGTCAATGAGTTCTCCGTCAAGCCCTACCATTTCGAGCAATGCCTTAAATTCGGGATGCATAAAATAGCGACGGATAGCAGCAATGGATTCATTGATTTGAGTGTCGAGTATCGGATCGGAAATGGCTGCCCGAATACGGGAAGCTGTATTGATGAGAATCATGGTTATGGAATGCCCGCGGGCCTGCAATGTAGGCAGGTATTTGGGTTCCAACAAACCGGGGGTGGCAAGATTTCTCAATATCCTCTTAAAAAGATCCAATGCCTTTTCCGCATAAGTCCTATCACCTGAGGCAAGAGCATATTCCGACATCGCAATAGCTGCAAAACACTCAGAGAACACGTAACGACGTTTGCGAAGCGGCAATCCTTCTTCGGTCACCTCGAAAAACATACGGCCGTCTTTGTCAAAACAATGCTTCTCCATAAAGTCTATACAACTTCTGGAAGCCGCCAGCCAATCGGGATTCTGCTCTATCTGATTATAAGCATAAGCAGCTATAAAACCGAAACGCCCTTGAAACCATACGGATTTAGTGGTGTCCATCAGACGACCGTCACGATCAAGGCAGGTATAGACCCCTCCATTTTTATGATCGAGACCGTATCGCATCCAGAACGGCATGATATTATTCACAAAGTCCTCTTTATAGGATGCTGCCCAAGTTTGTAAATAATCTGTCACATTCATCTTTTACTGAATTTAGAATTTATTGCAACGGCTAAAAAAATCAATCGCTTCAAGTTCGGCTTTCATACGCTGTTCTTCCTCGTCAGTCATATTCTGGAAAGGAGTGCGGTTCTTGCCCAAGTCAAGCCCGATGAGCTTCATTATACGTTTACCCCCCACAATGTTGCCGCGGAAATGACAGATTACGTTAATGACCTCCTGAGAGAAATTCTGACGTTCGCGTGCCAATGCAAGATCACCGGCTTTCCAAGCCTCGATAATACCCACAAGTTCTTTACCGTTATAGTTGGTAGTGCCGCCGATACCGCCCTGTGCACCTCCCATAGCAAGACAAGGAAGAATTGTTTCGTCTTGCCCATGAAGCATGTCATACTTGCCGTCCTTGTACAAACGGCACTGGTTGTACTCGTACAGGCTCTCGAAAGTGTATTTGATTCCGGCGAAGTTAGGCACCCGGCCGTCAACAGCTTCCAGCAAACCCACCATAGAAAGGAAAGCGCCATTGAATGCCGGAATATGATAATAATAGAAAGGCAGAGAAGGGGCACCGGCAGCAATTTCCTCGATATACTTCACCAACTCTTCGATGCGGCCGATCTTCGGGAAAGGAGGAGCCATAGCGCCAATGCCCCATGCTCCGATCTTCTGAGCATGCTCAGCAAGCATACGGCTTGCCTTTACACAGCAACTGCCCACATGCACAATCACCTTAAAGCCCTTGGGAGCCACTGACACCCAGCGTTCCGCCAGCTTCATGCGCTCTTCTTCGGTGAGCATATAGCCCTCTCCGGAAGAACCGTTGATGAACACACCTTGAAGACCATTCTTCTGTAACATCTTTGCATACGCCTCAATCGGCTCGTAATTCACTTCGCCATTTTCATAGAACGGGGTGAAAGGGGCATCAATTAATCCGATAATTTTTTCCATAATTCTCTTTATTAGATTGTTATAAGTTTATTTTAAGTTCATTCCATATTGTCCGTTTTAGGACGGAGAAAGTAGAGTTGAAGAGCCAAAGCAATGAGCACGATAATGCTCAGCATCGCAAACCCTTCACCAAGACTGCCGCCATCGGTCCACTTACCCAATAGTTGGGTGACGGCAGCACCGGCAAACACCCCTGTCATATTCATTATACCGTAAGCGGTTCCACGATGTTTGGCCGACACAAACTGACAAAGGATAGGCATATTGTTAGCATCGAATATCCCAAAACCTATTCCGAACAACAACCCTGCTCCAATGACAGCCACGAAGCTGCTTCCAAATCCCAGCAGCATCAATGCCGGAACTGTGAGCCCCAACCCAATGGCTCCCGTATAGACACGCCCGCGAATATTTTTCTGCACCCAACGGTCGGACAGGATTCCGCCAAGAATCACGCCCACGAAAGAAGAGAAGGCAATTGTTATGGTAGATATAGGCCCTGCTTCCGCCATCGGAATACCCAGACTTTCAGAGAAAAGAGTGGGAAGCCAGTTCTTTGTGGCCCATCCCGGAAGACTGGGCGCCGCAAAATAAAAGAGGATAATCCAGAATGCCCAAGTAGAGAACAACATGCTCAACCCGCCAAACAGCGACGGCCTCTTTTCTTTGCCCGCCGCAGAAGACGGCTGTTCCGCAATCATACGATCGGGGTTCTCCCTCAACAAAAATATCAGAACCACAGAATATATCATTCCTACGATACCAAACCAGTGGAAAGTGGTGTGCCAAGAAAAAATTGCAGCAACAGTGGCGCCAAAACCGCCGATGGCCTGCCCCACGTACAGCCCCGTCATGTGCACTCCAATAGCCAACGAACGCGACTTGCCCTGATGCCAGTCGGCAATCAGCGACAAGGCGGAAGGAATATAAAGCGCTTCACTCACCCCCATCACCGCACGCAGCCAATACAACTCATGAAAATTATCAGCATATCCCATCAAATACGTCACGCCCGACCAAACAAAAAGACTGCCTACAACCAACCATTTACGGTTAACACGATCGGCAATCATACCGGCAATAGGACTCATAAAACCGTAAATCCACAAGAAAACAGCCATCAACGCACCAAATGCTTCCGCCTTATTCAGCTCCACTATATCAACCTTCATCGCTTCCTGCATAGTAGAGAGCATCTGACGATCCATATAATTAAGCAAAGCTACCACCCAAAGCAACGCTACTACAATCCAAGGATATACATTTTTGTTTTTCATAATAATTAGAATAATGATATTGATACTTCGCAAATATATTAACTATTTTATTATATGCAAAATATTTAATAAATTATTTTATTAAATACGCGAATATAATTAAAATCACAGAAATATAATGCCGGGTAATTTTAAAAAATCAGATTTTTACTTTTGCAATGAGTTTACGAATATTTCCGGCTCCGACAACCGGTGCATGAGGGTCTTCCGGATACACAATCATAAACTGACCGGGAAGCAAATCCACCCATGTGGTAGAGGGATCGGCATACAAAGCGCAATCGCCTTCTTTATCGTAAGGCTTGATTTCCTGTTTTACGTCTTCAATAGCCTTCCAACCAATTCTCTCCGTTCCTTCCAAAAGGATGTGCACATCAATATAAATACGGTGATCCTCAAGCACTTGCTTATCCTGTGGAACACATTCGGGATTGATGTTCATTATAAACAAATCGTCTCCGTCTATATCAATACGTCCCAACTCGGCATGGAGCAAATCATGTGTCTTCACATAGTCAAAAAGAGGCTTAAACTGAGGATGGAGACTTTCTATCCTACCACTGTTTTGCAAGTTTGATACAATCATGTTTTCAAGATTAAATGTTATACATAGTAATATCGGCAGCAAATATATTAAATAATTTATTATCCAAGCTATAATTAATAAATTATTTTATTATAGTAATAAGATATAGATAAAATTTGTATCTTTGTAATGGTCCTATTAAGAGAAAGCATAATGAAACAACAACTTTTGAAAGAGATTGAACTGGGAAGTAAGAATGCTCTTATAAAAAAGAGAATCATTACACATTATATATATAATGGTAGTTCAACGATAACCGACTTATCCAAAGAATTAGATCTAAGCATCCCCACAGTTACCAAATTCATCGGTGAAATGTACGAAGACGGCTATATCAACGATTATGGCAAACTGGAGACAAGCGGCGGAAGACACCCCAGCCTGTATGGCCTGAATCCGGAATCCGGATACTTTATCGGGGTAGACATTAAAAGATTTGCTGTCAATATCGGCCTGATCAACTTCAAGGGGGACATGATGGAATTGAAAATGAATATTCCGTATAAGTTTGAGAATACTCCGGAAGCAAAGGAGGAACTATGCAGACTCATCAGCTCTTTCATAAAAAAAGCGAAAGTCAACACCGACAAAATACTGAATATCAACATTAATATATCAGGACGTGTCAACCCCGAATCCGGATACAGCTTCAGCCAATTCAATTTCTCCGAACGTCCGCTGGCAGAGGTATTGACGGAAAAAATCGGTTATCAGGTTTGTATCGATAATGACACCCGCGCAATGACATACGGCGAGTATTTGCAAGGGTGTGTCAAAGGGGAAAAGAATATCATCTTCGTTAATGTCAGTTGGGGACTGGGCATAGGTATCATCATTGACGGCAAAGTATATACCGGCAAATCGGGATTCTCCGGAGAATTCGGACACATCAACGTCTTTGACAATGAAATCCTCTGCCATTGCGGGAAAAAAGGATGCCTCGAAACCGAAGCGTCAGGCTCTGCCTTATACCGCATATTACTGGAACGCGTAAGAAAAGGAGAAAGCTCTATCCTCTCCGACCGCATCGACTCCCAAAACTGCTTACTCACATTGGATGAAATTATCGAAGCCGTCAACAAAGAGGATTTATTGTGCATCGAAATCGTAGAAGAAATCGGACAGAAATTAGGTAAGCAAATCGCCGGATTAATCAATATATTGAATCCGGAATTAGTAATCATCGGAGGAACATTGTCACTGACAGAGGACTATATCACACAACCGATAAAAACTGCGATAAAAAAATATTCTCTGAATCTGGTAAATCAGGATACAGTTATCACAGTCTCCAAACTCAAAGATAAAGCCGGCGTTGTAGGCGCCTGCATGCTGGCACGAAGCCGGATGTTTGAGTGCTAAATACACAGATTGCATGTATTCACTATTTTCAAATACATGCAATCTGTGTGTATGATACGCCTGAAAGATAGAAAGGCGTTTATATAATAATTATTTCAATAAATGTGCGAATTCTGCAGCCAACTCTGCCTTTTCAGCACAAACAGACAAACGCTTACCTTCCGCATCTACCAAAAGAGCCACATTCTGCGATGCGACAAAAGATGCCACATCAGCTGTTTCTTCTACAAAAAGGAAACCGGGAAACAATGGAGTGAATACCTCCTTTGTCTTGCCATTCCATTTCCTGAATACGATTTGCATAGGACAAAATGCAGCATAACCTGCTTCATTCAAACGTTGCATCAATTTACGTTCCGACCTCGGTGCCGTATACAGGGCACACCAACGATTCATATCATTATTAGCTATCATATTGCTTTGCTTGCTTTTCTCCATTCCTTAAATAAATCTTTCACAAATAGTATCCAACCAACACATCCTACTCCCGCCAAGAATACAAATCCGATAAGGATCATAATCTTATTCGGTTTAGCAGCACGCAATGGCACTGTGGCCGGCTGCACAACCGTATATACCGGAGTGATTTCCTGAACCTTGGCTCTCGCCATCTGCAACTGCCCGGAAACCTGTGTATAAACGGTATACGCCAACTCCATCTCGTTCTTCAAACGTTCCTGCTCAGCACGATAGCTCAACAGAATAATGTTTTGGTTAGCATCTGCAAAAGTAGCATATTTTTTTTGAGCTTCCTCATAATCAGCCTTTGCTTCTTTATAAAGTTTTTCCGTAAAGGCTAAATCATGACGGGCTTTATTGGTACGATAGTCTGTGATATAGTTCTGCAAACAATGCATGACCGTATCTGTCAACGAAGCTGAAATCAAAGGGTCTTGCATAGTTACCTCTAAAGTGGTAACGCCTGTTTTTTTATCAATGGTAACCAAGATGCGCTTGCTCAATGCCTCAGCCACCCTTGTTTCATCTACCGTCAGGTGGAACGGATCAATTTTACCTTCTCTCTTCTCCGGCTTATCCTTGAACAAAGAGAGTGTCCACCCCAAAGCCTTGAATGGAGCAGAGACCACAGCCCCCATCCAAGACGAACGCTGGTACTTGTCCAAATAAGCATATAAGGTTGTATCTACTTTGCCTTTCTGATCCTTAACCTTTACATCAAACAGCTCCAACAGGAAAGGTGTTGACTTAACAATATCAGGATATAACTCGGGCGACAACGCATCCTCTCCGGCCGAAGCTCCACCCAAATTAATCCCGGCCATGGCCGCCAATGCTCCCATACCTCCCGCAGAGGTCTTACCAGCGCTTTCAGGCGCCAATGTCACTTTAGTAGAGTACTCTTTAGGAATACTGAACGCAACCACTAATCCGATAAGGGCGGCAATACCGCATGCCTTGAAAACCAATTTACGCTCCGCCCACACTTTCTGAGCAAGCTCAATCAAATCAATCTCTTGCTCTTCCGGCTGCTGCTGTGTTGTCTTCTGTATATTTTCTTCGCTCATAATTCTCTATTACTTAAAGAGGTTAACCAAAGTAGCAATCATAGTTGCCAAAGAAGCTGCAGACGTACCCATACCGATAATTTCAGCAGGACTCATCTTCTTCTTGGGGTCTTTGCTCGGAACAATGATCTCACATCCCGGTTCAATTTCCTTTGCTCCACCTGATTTCAAACGGGATACCGTACCATTCATATGAACAACATAAGCTCTCCGCTTTCTGGCATCATTACCAAATCCACCGGCCTGGTTGACATAGTACTTCCAGCCTTCCCCGGCTTTATAAAGCACCGTATTAGGATACATCACAGCACCACTGATCTTGACTGTACTTACGTATTCGGGAACATAAAGCATATCGCCCTCACGCAACACCATGTCATAATCCGAACCCGGATTCTGCAAGGCTTTCTCCAAATTGATACCAACCGAATAGGTATCGGACAAATCCAACTTCTTAACAGAAATAGAGTCACCTCCGGAAGTCATTTGCGCCATACGCAGCACATCTTCTTTACGACGCAACTCTTCTTCACTCATCTTACGCAGCAAACGAGCCCCCTTGGCATATGCATCCGATGATATACCTCCGGCTTTAGTGATCAAGTCACTCAAACGCTCATTTTTCTTGGACAATGCATAATTCCCACTAAAAAGCACTTCACCTGCCACTGTCACAGTCTGTTGACGATGGTAAGCCGGACTTTTACGGATATACACTTCATCAAACGGCTCAAGATGGAACGAACCGCTGCCTTCCCCCACCAGCAAACCGTCTTTTAAGTCGAATGAGAAGTTCTGACCGATTGTCCCACTGAAAACAGTGCTCTTGGGGTCTTTCACACGACGGGACACTTCAACCCTGGTTGTAGCAGCAGCCTCCAATAGACCACCTGCTTGTAGAATCAAATCTTCTACCGTCATCTTGTCCGCATATAAATAAGTACCCGGATCAGCAACCTCACCATGAATAGCAACTGTGGTTTCTTCCCTCAAATCCTGAACACTGGGGATAAACAATATATCATTCTTCTGCAAAGGAATATCTGCAACAACACCATTCAACAAGCCTTTCAAGTCTATCGCAATCATTTCCCGAGTCAAGTCATCATACTCACGACTGATCACAGCACGATTCAAAAATGCATCACCACGCACACCTTCGGCTTTCTTTATCAATTGTTTCACAGTGTTCACTTCTCCACTCAACTGATACAATCCTTCGCGATAAACGGCACCGCGTACCTCCACTCGATTTTCAAAACGATCAAGAACTGAATCCACCGTAAGAACATCTCCATCCTCTACACGAAATACGGAATAATCCATTTCATCAACATTGAATATCTGATGTTCACGACCGCTCTTACGTACAAGACGTATTGCTTTTTTATAAGCATCACCGGTAAACCCACCGGCATATTTAAGCAAAGTTGCAATGGTTTCAGTCGGCTTCATCTCATAGTACATAGGACGTTTCACCTTGCCCAATATCTGTACCAAAGTTTGATAAGGATTAACCAGAATCACATCACCATCCTGCAAGCGAATGTCATCTTTCAATCGGCCTTCCATGATAAAATCATAGATATCCACATCAGCAACCGTCTCCCCGTCGCGTATAACTTTTATGCTACGGAGACTACCTATCTTATTTACGCCACCTGCCCAATACAACGCATGAAAAACTGATGCGAATGAAGAAAGAGTGTAAGTGCCCGGCACAACAACTTCACCCATTACATTCACTTGAATAGAACGAATCTCACCCAAAGTCAATTTAATCTGAGTATTAGGAGTTTCACCCGTAACACCGGCATATATCTTGGCAAACTCGTTTTTCAGATAGTTATTAGCCTCTTTGACTGTTTTCCCACTCAAATAAACCGGACCTAAGTTTTCAATTTGCACAGTGCCTTCGGGTGAGATAATTTCCCTAATGGTCTTTTGAGAAACACCCCAAACATCTATGATAACCTCATCACCTGCACCCAGACGATAATTGTTGGGGGTTGCAACATTTATATTGGGCTCAAAGGTCAGATTCTCATTATCAAAAATATTATGTCCGAAAATTTGTTGGGTAGGATCCTCTTTTTTTTCTTTCTTCTCTTTACCAAGGAAGTTCTCATATTCTAAATAGTCTGTCTGTTCATTGCCATCCCAACCGAATTCCTGCTCCATCTCTTTTTCATCACGCTGTTGATCGTTTTTAGCACGCAACCCTTTTATGGTTTGTTTTTTAGAGTTGGAATTTTCTAAAGTGGAATTTTCTTGAGAAATGTTCTTATTTTTATTCTCGTATTTCTTTGGGGTACGTAAACGTGAATCTGCTGCTTTTTCTCCTCCGGTTCCGGTCGTTACATTTGCTTTTCCCGAATACTCAGATTGTATTCTTTGAATTTGCTCCTTTGTGACCCCTCTCTTCATCAGTTCAATCGACATCTGTTGTTGAGACTTCCCCGCCTGTTGAGCTTCCTGCACATACTGAATAACTTGTTCATCCGTCATTCGTTGAGCAAATACTACGCTTGATACTGTGAACATCAACAAACATAATAGTATAAATCTGCGCATAAGTAAGATTTTTGATTAATCCTTTAGTAATCTAGTAATGTTTTTAAATTGGGGGCAAAGGTAATACTTTATTTTCATAATATACATTTATTTCATTCCGAAGTTTCGGAAAAAGAATTAATTCCCTATCTCAATATAGCAGAAAGCCCTTCGCTACTATTACTTATCGAACAAGCCACTTCCTATAAATACATATTTTAAGTCACATCTTTTTACCTTCCACTGCGTTCCCTGTTTGCTTGCAAAAATATAAAAAAGCTACATGCTACTTTGATTAAAAACAATAGTTTTATAACCCATTCCCAAAATAACTTCCGGAAATATTTCTAAAAAATCAAGCAATTCTTTTTGCAAATTCAAATAAAGATGTACCTTTGCACCCCGTAAAGAAAAACGATCGCCGCTATAGCTCAGTTGGTAGAGCAACGCATTCGTAACGCGTAGGTCGCCAGTT
>OGLP01000015.1_pt1 | contig 102071 bp, 150 predicted proteins | sample 1572841 | NCBI WGS metagenome assembly OGLP01 (sample SAMEA2581929, study PRJEB24529) | metagenome | biome: Human gut stool | place: China | collected 2011
ATCTTATAAGATGGAGCAAAGAAGATAACAAACAAGTTCTTACAAATGAAACTATTTGATCTTATTGGAGGTAAAGTAAAAATACACCCAGATGCTATAGGTATCCCATGTTTTAGAAGAGTGTGGGATGCAGATAAACCTGATAAGGAGCATGCTACTAAAGTAATAAGTTACATTGTACTTATGAATAAATGGGATAGTCCTTATGTACAAAGTATGGATGAAGACAGTAGGGAACTTAAACTGAAAAAGGAAATATTCGATGATGAGAATTACAAATTGACTGCAGAAGAATTGATTTGTGAAGATGAATATAAAACCTTACTTAATACTAGAGCTCTACAAATGTTAAACAATATGCGTCTAAAGTTAGATAGTGTGAGTAAGTACTATAAAGAGTCATTAGACGATACTTTAGATGAAAAGAAGATTAAGGACTTATTAGCTGGCATGACTTCCGTTGGTGGAGTACTTAAGAGTATTGATTCACTAGAAACAATGGTTAAAGCTGAAGAATTAGCTATAGGTAAAGTTAAAGGTGATGCTAAAGTAAATCCATATGAGTTGGCGAAATAATACATTAAAATATAACTAAATATTAACAACACGTTATAGTGTATAAATGAATATTTTATTATGAATAAGAAATTTACGATTACTATAGATTTGACTAAGGATACAGAAGAAGTGTTTAGACAGATTGAAGAAGCTTCTGAATATTTAAACAAACCTGTAAAGAAGTCATTATGGCAAAGAATTAAATCTTGGTTCTAAACCATCAGAACCCTTACGTGGAGGGTAAGAATATCCACGTGCACTGTCCCTTTGCGTACTGGCTAGCGCGCCCGGCTCTTTTAGGTAGGAGCTTTACGTAGAAATATGTATTGAAAAATCTCTCTAACAAACAGAAACCTCGTAATAGCGATATTACTTTGGCGATGGCTTACTAAATTCAGCATCTGCTGATAAATGGCGTAGAGACTATACGGGAGAGGCCTAAGTTCTAGTAGAATATGGTCATGAAATAGTCCAGACTACAACTTCTCACTGAGAAGGCTTATGTAAAAGTAAGAGTAGTATGAACCCGGGAGGAGTGGGATCGATACCTACAGGGACTACTAATTTAAAATACCAGTCCTTTGAAACTATAATAGCAGAAGGAAACTTGTTGGATAGGTAGTTATCACGAACAGGTAGTCTGGGGTAATGTTAGCCCAGGTGGGGAGTACTAAACATAAGGCGTATAAAACCCTAGCTTAAGAAACTAGGTTGCAGTTACTAGAAATCTCCCCAATATATTTTTCATATTAAGAAAGTTTTAAGTTAATAAATATTATCTGAATGGAAGGGGTTCGTTGTGAAACGCGCCCCTTTTTTAAATATGATATGGTTGATTTTAATAAGAAAATTGTAAATTCAAATAAATTTCGTTAGGCTGCGTTAAATTTTATTAATACTGGTAGTTATTGTAATTTTCCTGAATCTACTTCAGAATATTTTAAGTTCTGGGATGAGGAAAGTAAAAGATGTGTAGATGGTTATACAGCTGATGATGGGGATTTCATTAGCGGGTATAACTATTTTTATTTAAACTACTGTCCTATATCTCGTATAGTTAATCATATTACTACAGATGAATTAGGTAATACTAAAGTAAAACGTGTTAATGAAGTAACTTTCCCCGACTTCTGGGACTATGACTATTACTATTTTAATGCCGTACAAGAAGCCCAAGAGTAGGGTAAGCATCTGTGTTTACTTAAGTCTAGACGTAAAGGTTTTTCATACAAAGGTGGTTCTATGGCATGCCGTAATTTCTATCTAATACCATACTCTAAAACCTTCATATATGCATCAAATAAATAGTATTTGACAGATGATGGTATTCTTACTAAAGCTTGGGATTATATGGACTTTATAGATAAGAATACTGCATGGGGAAAGAAGCGATCAGTTAATACCTAGATGCGTAGACGTGCTGGATTCTATACTAAGGATGACTATGGTAATATTATAGAATTAGGTTATAAGTCAGAGATTATAGGGGTTACTTTGAAAGATAATCCTGATGTAGTACGTGGTAAGAAAGCTAATCTTATTATGTTTGAGGAAGGTGGTTCTTTCTCTGAATTAGGAGCAGCATGGCAAATCGCTAGACCTTCTGTAGAGGTAGATGGTATAGCCTTTGGTACTATGATAGTATGGGGTACTGGTGGTGATGAAGGCTCTGCATTTGAAACCATGAAGGATATGTTTTACAATCCTGATGGATACAATTGTTTAGGGTTTGATAACATATGGGATGAGTCTGCTACTACTAATAAATGTGGTTTCTTTGTACCTCAATATACTAACTTAGATATACGTGATGAGAATGGTAAACGTATATATATGGACGAGGACGGTAATACGTACCGTAAGAAGTCTTTAGAACACATATTAGCAGAAAGGCAAGTAGTAATAACTAATGCCACTAATAACGCAGCAGTTGACAGATACGTTGCAGAGAGACCTATTACTCCAGCAGAGGCCATGCTAGAGTTTAATGGTAACATATTCCCCAAGAAGGAATTACAAGAGTAGTTATCATTACTCAGAACTAATAAAAAACTATAGAATCATAAGCAAGTAGGTGATTTAGTGTGGCAGTCTGATGGCAGTCTTAAATGGGTTATTAAGAAGACAGGAGATATAACCCATTATCCATTAAGAACTAAAAGGGATGAAGTTACTGGAGCATTAGTAGGAGATGATCCTACTGGTTCTATAGTAATATGGGAGCATCCTAATAAGGATGCTAGTGCTGGTTTGTATATTGCAGGTATAGACTCATACGACTATGATGAATCAAGTACTACATCTTTGGGTTCTTGTTTTATATATAAGAGAGTATAGTCTATAGAATAGTATTCAGATATAATAGTAGCAGAGTACACAGGCAGACCTAAGTCAGCAGAAGATTTTTATGAAAATGTACGTAAATTACTTATATACTATAATGCTAGAGCAATGTATGAGAATCAAAATAAAGGCATATTTGTTTACTTTACTAATAAGCATTGTGACTACTTACTTGCCGATCAACCAGATATAATCAACGATATAGTAAGTAATTCTAAAGTAAATAGAAAGAAAGGTTGCCACATGAATAAATAGATTAAGCAATGGGGATGGGGTCTAATAAAGGATTGGCTTAACGATATTAATGCAGATGGCAAGAAGAACTTATACAATATAATGTCGGAACCGCTATTAGAGGAACTTATAGCTGCAAATGATGTAGTTAACGTAGACCGTGTAATGGCGTTGACCCAAGTAATGATATATAGAGAATAGCTATATAACGTTAAAGTAAAAGAGATTAAAAAAGAGAATAGAAATAGGGTACTGTTTGAAGGCCCTATATTTACTCAAGAATGGTTTCGTGACGACGAAGCTATAGATAATATCGAAGCATATATGTTTTAATTATGAATAATATTAATCAAATGCCAATATAGAAACTTCCTATGTCTAAGAAGACAAAAGACTGGCAAGAAAGTTGTATAGACTATGTTATAGGCCGTAGTTTAGGAGGTTCTAGAAATGGTAATAACAGAACTCGCAGAGAGGAGATGCAGACGTACTATGATCTTTATAATAGTATATACAATGAAAAAGATCTAAAGTATGTTACTAATCCTTTTAAACAGCAGGATGGCTTTCCTGCAATGGCTTAGGATTATAATATAATTAAGCCCAAAATAGACTTACTGTTAGGAGAAGAGACTAAAAGACCATTCAACTTCAGAGTAGTACGTACAAGTGATATAGCTGCTAGTGAAATGTAGGATAGAGCTAAATAGCTTTTAATAGATTACATTCAGGCTACTATAATGAGTAAATTAGGTCCTGAAGAACAAGCTAGATACTAGGAAGCTTTACAGAATGGTGAGATAATGACTCCTTAGTAGATACAAAAATACATGAGTAAAGACTATAAAGATATAGCAGAAGTAACTGCATATCACAGTCTTAATTACTTAAAAAATAAGTTAAACATTACTCATGAATTCTTTAAAGGTTGGAAGGATGCTTTAGTTGGTGGGGAAGAGATATACTATGTAGGTATACTGAATGGAGAACCGTGCCTCGAACGTGTTAATCCTATCTACTTTGATTATGATACTGAAACGTCCGACTTGGAATTCATTCATGACGCAGAATGGTGTTGTTATGAAATGAATATGTCTGTAACTGAACTATATGATAGATTATACGATAAGATGTCTGAGAAACAGCTAAATTAGTTGTTAGATATGATGGATCAAGCTTCTAAAGGAGGTATAAATCCTGAAGTAAGAAAGACATCTTTAGACTATACTCATATTAAAACACATACTATTAACGGATTCAGTAGTAATCCATTTGATAGTACTAATAGTGTGAAAGTATGGCACTGTTGCTGGAAATCATTTAAGAAAATAGGTTTTGTTACTATAATTGATCCTGAATTAGGTGAGCCTAAAGAATATCAAGTAGATGAGAGCTATAAAGAGACCGGGATGGAACTTAATGTAGAATGGAAATGGATTACCGAAGTATGGGAAGGATATAGAGCTGGAGAAGACCTATATATAGGAATACAACCATTAGAATATCAATATACTTCATCTGATAATCCTAACTCTTAGAGATTGCCTTATACTGGAGTAGTATATAATAATACAAACAGTAGACCACGTAGTTTAGTAAGCATGATGAAACCATTACAGTATATGTATATTGTACTATGGTATAGACTTGAGCTTGCTATGGCTAGAGATAAAGGTAAAGTAGTAAATATGGACATTACTTAGATACCAAAATCTATGAATATAGATGTATCTAAATGGATGCATTACTTATCTGCTCTTGGTGTAAACTTTATTAATCCATATGAAGAAGGATGGGATATACCTGGTAGAGAAGGAGGTAAACCTAGTCAGTTTAACTAGATTACAGCTCTTGACCTTACTATGGCTAATACTATAGATTAGTATATTAATCTTATGGATAAGATTGAAAGTATGCTATCTGAGATATCTGGAGTTAGTAAGCAAAGAGAAGGGTCTATTTCATCTAATGAATTAGTAGGTAATGTAGAGCGTTCTGTAGTACAATCAGCTCATATTACTGAACCTTGGTTCTGGACACACAATTAGGTAAAGAGAGAATGCTTAACTATGCTACTTAATACTGCTAGATGGGCTTGGAAAGATAGTAGTAAAACTCATCTACAATATATATTAGATGATGCTACTAGAGCATTCTTAACGCTATCAGATGATATGCTTTATGAGGATTTTGATATCTTTATAGAAGATACTACCAAGAATCAACAGTATATAGAAACACTTAAGCAGTTAATGCAACCTGCTATGCAGAATGGTGCTAGTTTGCTTGATATAGCTGAAATCATTACTATGGATAATATTAGTATGATTAAGTCTAGATTAGAGGAAATTGAGCAAAAACGTATGGAGCAACAACAAGCTATGGAACAAGCTCAAGCAGAACGTGAACAGCAAGCTATTCAAATGCAAAATGAGATTAAGGAAGAGGAGCTTATGATTAAAGAAGCAGAAATGGATCTTGAAAAATATAAGATAGATCAAGATAATGCTACTAAGATTACTGTAGCTCAACTTAATGCTTACAGAGGTACTGAGAATATGGATTAGAATGAGAATGGTGTACCTGATGTCATGGAAATAGCCCAGCAAGCTTTAGCTGAACGTAAGCAAGCATCTGATGAAGCTTCTAAACAATTTGAATTCAATGCTAAGATTAGAGAGCAGAAGATGAAGAAAGAGATAGAAGATAAGAAAAATCAGCTTGAAAGAGAAAGAATGGATCATGAAATGAAGTTGCAAGCAGCTAAAGACAAAGCGGCAATGGAGAGAGAAAGATTAAAAGCTAAAACAGCTCTTAAAAATAAAACTAACGCAGAAGCTAAAAAGAGTAAATAATTATGAATTGGTTTAAAGAAACATGGTGGATAGTTAAACAACTATTTACTAAAGTAAAAGCAGATAAAGTAGAATATAAACATATGGATCACTATCCATTTAGTGGTTATTCTGCAATGAGCTGGTGTGGTTACTTGTTAAGTAGAAAACCTGAATCTCAGATTAAGCCTACTACTTGGAATCATGAAAATATTCATCTCTATGAAGCTAAAGATAAAAAGAGATGGATAAGTTATTATTGGTCCTATGTGTGGGAATGGATTAAAGGTAATCCAATTATCTACCCTGCATCTAGTGCTTACTATACCATTCCTTATGAGATGGAAGCTTACGCTAATGACGATAACTTTGACTATCTGAAAACACGTAAGCCTGAAGATCTTGATAAGTACAAGATTAAAGACAGAAAGAAGACTTATAAGGCTAATAAAAAGAATTGGAAACAGTATCTTAAAACAATTAAATAATAGGAGAGATTAATTATGGCATGTGGAGGTAAAAAGTCTGGTAGCTCTAAGAAGGGCAAAGGCGGAAAGAAATAATTGAAAAAATTATGGATAGTGAAGAAACATTGAAATATCTTTAGTAGAAATATCCTGAAGATCTGAATGAAAATTATAGATGTTATTGGTGGTACACTAGTAATATAGATGGCAGTGCTTTAACTTATTATTTAGTATTACACGATAAGTTTTGTGAAACAGATGAAAAACCAATGATATGTCTTAGAGCGCATTCTTCAGATCCTGAAAGTTTAGTTAATCTATTAAAGATGTACTTAGAAACATGTAAGTACTAATATGGATAGACAAGCATTTAAACAGAGAATGCAGAACCTAAAGTCTTACCGGGAGAATAATCCCGGTAAAGGCTATTGGGATTGGAAGGTAGAAGCATTTGCAGATGGTGGTCAGACAGGTGATCCTGAGAAGGAGAGATTTTATCAAGCTACAGGTAGAAGTAGTAGTGGTAGACCTTTAGAAGAAGGTTTAAAACCTGTATTTAGTCTTGAAGATGCTGCTAATATGACTCCTATTGGCGATGCTATATCAGCTAGAGATACTTATAATGCTGTAAAGAATAGAGATTGGTTGAGTGCTGGATTATCTGCAGCTACTATGATACCATTCGTACCTACTACTGTTAGAAACTTTAGAAAGAAGTACAAGGGCGTTACTCCTAAAAGAGAAATACCTACGGTAAATAAGAAAGCTATAGACAATGCTATAGACGAAGCAAAAAATTATAGAGATAGTAGGATTAAATTATACTAGCAGGCTATTGAAGATAGAAACGCTAGTTACGAGCGTCTTATAGAGAATGAGGATGCATTAAGAAGAGCGGTTAATTTTGATAAAAAATATGGTACAAACTATGTAAAAACTTATACAAAATAGTTATAGAATTATGCGAAAAGTAAAAATTCTCCTGATTTAATGCAAATCGGAATAAAACCAATGGGCGCTAATGGTTCTTTCGATCCTAATATACCTGACTATGTGTTTATTAATTCTGATTACGTTAAGAATGGTAAACTATAGCCAGGTTTAATAAGTCATGAAAAAAGTCATTATGATAATTAGAAAGCAGGAGCATTGAGTTTGCCTATATTTGATAATAGATTCGTAGATACCAAAAAGACTAAAACTATGTATCCTAAAACGTATGATTGGATTTAGAGATACTTGCATAACTTTGAAGAAACTAAATCGCATATGAATGAATTTAGGACTAATATGATAAATAAAAATCTATTGAAACCTGATAGTAAAGTAGGATTGAAACAAATAAAGGATTTGATTTTTAATTCTGATAACGATAATATGAAAAAACTATTTAATACTTATAAAAGTAAAAGATAGTTTGTGAAAGATTTTAATTCAGTTCCAATTACTAGCATTGGGGATAATAAAACATTAGTATGATAGTAGATCCGATATCAGTTGAAACAAAATTATAGACCTATATTAGAGCTGCTAAAAAGCAGCAATAGTATATTGAAACGTTTACTCCAGTATATTGTACTGATACTATATTTAATTACTATGACAGTAGTTATACTGGTTTAGATTAGTCCTGTTATTCTACTTTTGATCCTAGAACAGATCCATTATACTCTAAGGATCTCACTAGAGAAGAATTAGATGCACTAACTAATTAGCAATATTTTAGTGAAGAAGAGTTAAAATATTATTTTGATCTATTGGTATCTAGGTACTGTCTATACGATAAAGAACCTGATACAGAAGAAAATGAACCAGAAGAGGACATTGATGACGCTATTGATGAACTCAAACGTGAAATAAATGAACTTAAAGAAATACAATAAATCTAATTATATATAATTATGGATAATGTAACATTGAACGGTTTTGAGGTATTTGAAGATCTCATGCCAGGAGCAAGCGTAAAGAATAAACCTATTACTCCTCCTACTAATGAGGAAGAGGAAGAAACAAAAATTGATCTTGAAGGAGTAGGAGAAGAACTCAGTGAAGAAGAGTTAAATAATATTCGTAAGAATACTAAAACTGAAACTGAGGAAGAGAAAGAGGAAGAGCTTGAAGAAGAAGATAAAGAAGTAAAATCTAAATCTAAAGCTAAACCTAAAACTACTACAAAGGAAGAAACAGAGGAACCTGAAGTTGAGGAAGAAGAACCAGAAGAGTCTACTGATGAAACTACCATAGTAACAGGTTTCTTTGATTCTTTGTCTGAAAAGTTAGGTTGGGATGACATTGAGGATGATGATAAACCCAAGACCGTTGAAGATCTTATTGATTACTTTAACGATGTAATTGAAGAAAACTCAGTACCACAATACGCTAGTGAAGAAGTTGAGCAACTTGATAAGTTTGTTAAGAATGGTGGTAATTTGAGAGATTATTTCTCAATTGACAATGAAATTGATCTTGATGATATCGATCTCGAAGATGAAAGTAATCAGAAGTTAGTATTGAAAGAATTCCTTAAAGAAAAGGGTTTTAATGCTAAATAGATTGAAAAGAAACTTACTAAATATGAGGAAGCCGGTATTCTTGAAGATGAGTCCCAAGATGCTGCTGAAGCTCTCAAGGACATAAGAGAGAATAAGAAACAACAGCTATTGAAAGACCAAGAAAATGCCGCTAAGCTCGCAGCCCAACGTCAACAGGAGTACTTTGATACCGTTGTCAACGAAATAAAGGGCATGGATAATATCCGCGGTGTTAAAATTCCAGAAAAGGATAAACAAATACTGTTGGAATATATATTCAAACCTACCTCTGATGGTATGACCAAATTTCAAAAAGATTGGTCTAAGAGCGTAAAAAATTTAATTGAGTCTGCCTACTTTACTATGAAAGGAGATACGCTTGTAAAAGCTGCTGAAGTAAAAGGTCAAAATGCAGCTATTAACAAGTTTAAGAATAGTCTTAACAGAACAGGAGTAAGTAGAAAGACTAAGAAACAGGATAACACTAGCACCGAGTCTATGTGGAATTCCTTCGCACGAAGATTGCGTGCTAATTAATAATAACTAAAAATTAATTTACTAGTATTTTATGGATAATAATATTCTGAATAATTTGGTACTGTATAAAGGTAAGTGGTTCAGTGATTTGATTGATACCGCTAAGATTTCTGCAGCATCACAATAGAATCCGTATCAGGTTGCTACTGTGTTGTCCTATGTATTCGGTACCAAAGATAATGGTTACAACACTTCTTTGGATATGCTTACTGGTGGTCTTGGTAATGTAATGACCATTGATCAACCGAGCTGGGAGTGGAATGTAATGATTGATGCCGATAGAGCAGTTACAATTAGAGATGCAAAATGGAATGGTGCAGCTATTACAGATGATTCAACTGCGGGTCTTGGCAATACACCTATTATGCTGTGGTTAGAAGATAACTGGTTTGGTCCTACTGCTGTATTGGAATTTGATGATAAGGAATTCCAAGTACGTGTAGCAGGTGCTCCGTATCAGGACGGTAACCTGTGGGTATATACTTGTTTTGTAGCTGATGGTCAGCCTACTTCTTATATCCCTGCAGAACTCTTGAAACCGGGTTGTCAAGTATCTCGTCTGGCTTCTGCTGTTGAAGAATACAGTGAAGAGGGTGATATCCTGAACTATAATACTCATTTCAAGATGCGTAATTATCTTACTACAATTCGTATCAACTATGATATTACTGGTTCAGCTTATTCTACAGTAATGGCAATTGCTTTGCAGGATCCTAAGACTGGTAAGAAGTCTTATTTGTGGGCTGATTATCAGGAATGGGTAGCTCTGCGTGAATGGTATAAGAGATGTGAACGTATGTTGGTTTACATGAAATCTAATGTAAACAAAGATGGTTCTTGCAACCTGAAGGGTACCAACGGTCGTCCAGTATTTATTGGTGCTGGTCTGTTGGAACAGATTGCTCCGTCTAACAGACGTTACTATACTCATCTTACTGCAGAATTGCTAGAAGACTTCCTGTTTGACCTGTCTTACAATGTACTTGGTACTAACGAACGTAAGTTTGTTGCATTGACTGGTGAAATGGGTATCCGTGAATTCGATAGAATTCTGAAGGAAAAGGTAGTTAACATGAACCTTATTGATACTGTATTTGTAACTGGTTCTGGTGATAGTCTTACTTTCGGTGGTCAGTTCAAGACTTATAAGATGACTAATGGTATCGAGTTGACTCTGAAGTATTTCCCGCTGTACGACGATATTACTTACAATCGTAAGTTGCATCCGGTTACTCTGAAACCGCTGGAATCATATCGTATGACATTCCTGGATCTGGGTAGACGTGATGGTGAGGCTAACATCGTTAAGGTAGTTCGTAAGGATCGTGAATTCGTAACTTGGACTACTGGTGGTGCAGTTCTTCCGTCTGGTTATGGTAAGTCTATTAATACTCTGAGATCTAATGGTAAGGATGGTTACACTGTATTCTTCCTTGGAGAAATGGGCATAATGTTAAGGGATCCACGTGCGTGTGGGGAACTAATCATGGATGCTGAGTAATAGCTAACTTGTGGTTAATAAATGATGGGGCCTTAGGGCCCCTACTAACTTGATAATCTAATATTTTATATTATGGAAGTAATCGTTAGAATAATTAAAACTAATCCCTGGACTGGGATTACTAAATGGCCTACATGTTTTGATTATGTAAGCACTTACTTGACTAGATCTGGTAATTTATATACTGGTTTATCTGCAGAAGATGCGACCAGATTAGAAAAAGAAATTGGTTATCCTGAGGGGTAGTTATCTCCCAATAGTACATTCTGGGATACTTTTGCTATTAAGATTGGCAAAAAGGATTTGATATTGGATACTAATAGACCTGAGGATGAATTAAAATACCTATTCCTTAAGAAACATAAAAGAGTAGCTAATGGTCTTAACGATATTAAACCTAGCACTGATTATGTTATGATTAATAAGGATAGTGAAGCAGAAGAACAGAATAAGTTCAATAAAGTTAAGCGTGAAGCATATAGAGAGATGGATAAGATGTCTACTGAAGAAATGCGTAAGTGTTTACGTCTCTATGGTATGAAATCAGATTCTATGTCTAATGAGGTTGCTGAAGCTAAACTGTCAGAATTTATTGAAGCTGATCCTTCTAAGTTCTTGATGAAATGGGTAAATAATCCTAATAAAGAAATTAACTTCGTAATTGAAGAAGCTATTGCTAAAAACATTATTAGAAAGAATCGTGCTCAATATTACTTTGGTACTGATTTAATTGGCAATGGTCTTGAAGATGTAATTGCTTATCTTAAGGATAAGAAGAATCAAGAAATAAAATTGGCAATAATGTAGGAAATAAAATCTAAGTAATGACTAATAAAGATTCTCATATAATTTTCAAGGTAGTTCTGGATAAGAATGCAGAAGGTATCGCTTACGGCGGATGTCCAGCATTCTTAGACGAGGAAGTAGACTTATTTCTTAATCAAGCATAGTTAGAAATCTTAAGTAATAAGATTACTGGTAATAATGCTTTAAGAGTAGGTTTAGAAGGTTCTGTATCTAACTTATCCGAGATAGAGAAGTTAATAGCTACAGATGTTAATCTTCATGCTGTACATACAGACTATAATGAGTATGCATTAGAAGATGTTCATGATGAAGATAATAGAATGACTATACTTAGTGTATTACTTAAGTATGGACAATTCTAGACTAACTGCGTACTTACTAGTCATGAGTTAGTAAAGCCTTTTAAGCAGACTTATAATAATATACCTTGGGTAGAGAATCCAGTAGCTACTTTAGAAAATGATAAACTCTTAGTATATGTAGATCCTGTTTTAATGCAGGATCCTATGTATGCTCCAAGAGTAGAAGATAATACAGAGTTCTATAGAGTAGATATTACTTATGTTAAGAAACCAACTAAGTTTGACTACACTAAACCTGAACAAGAATTAGATTTTCCTGAAGATGTCATGTATGAAATTATTAATAGAGCTGTAGTAATTGCTTTAGAGAATATAGAATCTCAAAGACAATCTTCTAAATTTTAGTTAAACCAAGTATCTGAATAATTATGACAGAAAGAAGTTTTTAGATTAATGTAGAAAGGTAGCTAAATAATATTATAACAAATTATAATGATAGTATTAAGTTTCCTTCAGATACTTTGTTTCATTTCATAAACAAAGCTAAAGACGAATATGTTAAACAGAACTTTAGAGTATTCTAGAGAAATCAAGAGATTACTGATAACATACGTACTTTAGTAAATACTAAGAGCTATACTACTTATAGCTTTAGTAAATTAGGTAATAAATGGGAAACTGATTATCCTGAAGATTATATGTTTGCACTTGGTGAAAATGTATACATAAGTATAAAGGATAATAAATGCAATAACTTAATTACTCGTGAATCTGATGTAATAGAGGCTACAATAGAGACAGTAAGCTCTAGACTAAGTAATAGTCTATCAGATCACAGATTGCGTTATAATCAAGCAAAACCTATTAGAGTATATACTGACAATAAAATTGTATTATATACTGATGGTAATTATGATATAAGTTCTTATGAACTTACCTACTTAAGAAAAGCAAAAGATCTGGGTAATGTAAGTGATCTTACTAAAGAATACACAGATCTTCCAGAAAATACACATTAGGATATAGTTGATCTAGCAGTTCAAATGATAGTACAAACTATACCTAATACAAGTTCTAAGAAATCTTAGGACGAATAATTAAGGCGCTTACCAACGTGGAAATTAAACTTTCGTAAGATGAGTTATAATGAAATACTAAATTCAGATATTTCAAAATCTAAGAATGTTATATATAAATTTACTAATTTAATCAATTAGAAGATTTATATAGGACAAACTAGAAAACAATTTAGAGAACGTTTAGCACATCATATTTGGCAGATGAATAATAACCCTAGTTATTTTCATAAAGCTCTATCTAAATATGGATTATCTAATTTTGATATAACTATACTTGAAACATGCGAAAATCCTGAAGATTTAAATGGCCTAGAAATATATTGGATAGATTATTATTAGTCTTCTGATAGAAATAAAGGTTATAATTTAACTTTAGGAGGTTCTGGAGTTCCTCATGATAAGTATGTTAAAAATTATATAGAAAAAGATGAAACCAGATTAAAACGTTCTGAATCAGCTAAAAGAAAATGGCAAGATCCAGAATATAGAAAAAGATATAAAAAGAGCAGAAAAGAATATATAAAAATTGTTAAACTATCTCTAAATGGTGATTTGATTGAGATATATCCTACTTTTTCAGATGCAGAATCATCTATGTTTGGAAAAAGAAATGGTTCTTTATGGTATCCACTAAGAAGATATAAAAAAGAATCAATAGAATTAAATGGTTTTATTTGGATGACTCTAGAATCTTACAACAAGTTAGGAAAGTAGAAAGTAAGCGAATAGACTAAGCGCTAATGTCTAATTTAAAAACAAACATTTAATATGATAACTTCAGTACACTCAGTTCTGATTGGAAAACAAGCTCCGGCTTCTTACACTACAGTAGATGCTTTGGCTGTTGGTGATGTTGCTTTGTTCGACGAGAATAAGGCTCTTATTAAGACTGCTGCTGATGCAGTAAATGCTAACTCTCTGTATGTAGGTGTAGCAGGTGAAAAGATGAATGTTACTATGCCTGATGGTACGGTAGCACAGAAAGCTAATATTGATTTCTCTACTGAAATTCAGAAAGCTTCTAAACCGTCTGCAGTAATTGGCGAATATGTAGCTCCTGTTGAAGAAAAGATTGTAATCACTTTAACTAACGCTACTATTATTGCTGGTAATCGTTACGTTTTGCGTATTGTTTATAAGGATATGTATGAAGCCGCTTGGCAGTTTACTCATACTTATGAAGTATATGCTGAAACTACTACCCCTGCAGATTTAGTAAATGCTCTGTTGAAGAAGATCAATGCTCATAAGAATCGTAGAGTACAGGCTTCTGCTTCTGCTGCAGTTCTGACTTTGACTGCTATGCCGAAGGATGATAATGAAGGCGTTTATTCTTTAAATGAATATAGCGTTGTATCTATGGAAGCTTCTCTGTACAAGACTATTCCTGGTGCATTGCTTGCTAATCAGCCTAAGGCAGTTGTAGGTGCTACAATTGTTAAGACTGCTGGTAATCCGGGTAAGGGTTATTGGAAGCAAGTACGTGATGCAGAAGTACGTAACATGGGTTATAAAGGTCACGTATTTACTGGTGCATATCCTATTGTTGAACAGGCTCGTAGAGTAGTAGAAGATGCAGAATATGATTATGCTATCATTGAAAACGATAACCTGTACTTGAGCAATGATAATCAGTACATCAAGACTACTCCGTTGACTACGGAAGTTTATTGTCCTAGTTTAGTTGATTCTATTGTAGATAAAGGTATTCAGTCATTTATTGCTGGTAAGACAATTGCCTAATCCACGTTAGAGAGATTGAATTTGGGATAAGATTCCTTTTACAAACTACAGAAGTGGAGTTGCGGAATATTCCACTCTCCACTTTTTTTATTGTTGATATATGGACAAATTAACAAATATACAAATAGATGGTGATAAACTGACCTTTAAGATAGAGACTGAAGTAGATCTTAGTAACTATGGTAAGGAAGTTTATATAGATGAAGTATGGAATTTAAAGAACATACTTGAAGACAGTCCTATACATAACATTAGCTTTTCCGAGAATATTACAGTAGATTCCGATAATAATGTAACTGTAACTAATGACGATATTCTAGAACTAGATTGGAATATGAAATACGTTACTTTGAGATGTTTTACGGAATAGGAAGAAATACATTTTCATGGCATATACTACAATCCTTCAATTGTATATATGGCAGAGATTAGGAAATTACATACTCACTGCTCAACTTGTTTAGATGATCAGACTATGCAGAACATAATGTTAGTAGTCTTTAAGAGATAGTTACTTGAGTATGCTTTAGCATCCGATTACTATCGTGATGCTTTACAATTATATGTAGATATCTGTAGATTACTTGAGATATCTATCAAACCAAAATGTGCAGCTAGTACTTGCTGTAACAATGCTATTCTTACTCAGAAAGGTGATTGTTTCAATACAGAAAACGATAAGTGTCTTCATTTAGAGAAAGAGCGTAACTCTGCTACTTTATTTAGTGGTATTTGTTACTCTTGTTCTAACAATACTTGCAGTACAGGAAATTGCAGTAATGGTTATTGTAAATTATAAAATAAATAGATATGATACAAAAGTGTGATGGTGTAAAGATATTGGACTTAGAAGAGAAGCTTGAAGCTACAGGTAGTGAATACATTGTTACTGCAGAAAAAGGCAATAACTATAAATTACCGCTTGAATCTGTAGCTGATATAGTTATAGGTAGTTCTAAGTTTAAAGCTGCAATTAAGGATGTATATGAATCAAGTACACCTACTGCATCTGTATCTTTAGATAAAGATCAATTTCTATTCTCATTTGGTATACCTGCTGGTAGAACTGGTGATGCTGGTAAAGATGGTAAAGATGGTAAAGATGGATAGGATGGCAAAGATGGTATTGATGGTGTACCAGGTATAGATGGAGATACTACTAGAGTAGTAATAGCATATAAGTCTACTAAGAGTATAGAAAGACCTGATACTCCTGTAGGAGGTAGTTGGGATTATGATACTAATACTATTACATATCCTGAAGGATGGTCTGGTAGTGATAGTAATCCTAATGGCTATGTATGGATGTCTACTGCTACATTCTCTAGTAAAGGTACAATAGTAGTACCTTGGAGTACACCTGTAAGACTTACTGGAGCAGATGGTCATGATGGAGCTGATGGTAGTAATATTGAATTCGTGTATAAGCTTACTGTAACTAGTTTAGTTACACCTACTAAACCTACAGGTAACAGCCAGACTGAAGCTATTAGACAAGGGTGGACTGATCATCCTACAGGTATTAGCGAACAATATCAATGTGAATGGGTTTGTTCACATAACTTACAAACTGATGGTAGTTGGAGTGAGTGGAGTAGCCCCACTATTTGGTCTAAATGGGGTGTAAACGGTAAAGATGGTGATGGCGTAGAGTATATATATCAGATTACTAAATTACCTGCTTCTCCTAAAGAGATTACAGATAACAACCCAGATCAAGATGAATATATACCTCAATCAGCTCCTGGTGAACAACCTTGGACAGATAATCCTACTGGAGTAAGTAAAGAATTCCAATACGAATGGGTTAGTCAGAGAAAGTATAAAGGTGATACACATAAATGGGGCAACTTTAGTTCTCCATCATTATGGGCTAAATATGGAGACAATGGTCAAGATGGTCAACACCTTAGAGTAATGTATACTAAGACATCTGGTAGCGACGTTAAACCTAGAGATCCAGATAGATTGAATATTAATCCTGGTAGTATCTGGGGTGTAGGTATGCCTACTGCTACTGGTAAAGAAGCTATATGGGGTATTCAAGCTCTTGTTACTTTTGATAATAAGTTAGTAATTGATGAATCCTTACCTGAGGATGAAAGAGGTTGGTAGGGTCCTTATTTAATTACAGGTGTACCTGGTCTTGATGGTAATAATTTCAATTATCAAGTAGAAGCATTTAAATAGAGCTAGACTCAACCTGAGAAGCCTACTAGTAATGACCCATATAATCCTGGTGATGGTTGGGTACTTACTCCTGATATGTCAACTGGTATATGGTGGAAATGTATAGCATTAGTTCAAGGCGAAACTGGTACAGTAATAGAATGGGGAGCTGTAGTAAAAGTAACCGGGCAGGGGGTTATCATTAAAGGCACTTTGGACTCTACGGATGATCTTCCAACTAGTGGTAATGAGATAGGAGACGGTTGGGTTATTGATGGTTTCTTGTGGGTATGGAATGGTAGTGATTGGGTAAATGTAGGTAAGGTTCGAGGCATGGATGGTAACTACTATGAATACAGATTTGCTAGAAACAATAGTTGGAGTTCAGCTCCTTCGTTAGACCAAGATACTCGTTATCCTTCTGGTTGGAGTTCTTCAGCTCCTGCTTTAAGTGATGGTAAAGTCTTATGGGCTACTTTTGCTTATATCAACGGTAGTGATAATACTATGATAGAAGACTGGTGCGATCCATACTATATGACTGGTATGACTGGTGATAATGGTGGTTCAGGTGTTCCTGGAGTAGGTTATGAAGTTAGATACTGTAAAGGTACTGAAACTACTTATACAGGAGAACAATGGAGCGACACTATGAAGCGTAAGAGAGATCCAAAAGGTTGGTCTACAGATGTTCCTGAGTTAGTTAGTGGTGATGAATATAACTACATATGGTTTATTCAATGTAGAATAATAAATGACGAATTAGAGTCTGGTAAATATTGGTCTAAGCCTAATCCTATGGGAGGTATTATTACTCCAGATCCAGTAGGTTCACAACCTATAGCATATCCTATGGGTATATATAGTACTAGTACTCCATACATTAATGATGGAGAGAAAGCTCCTTATGTATATGATACTAGTGACGGTAACTATTACTTCTTGAAATCAGTAATGACGTGGATTGGTACTCAATAGAATAATGTATCTCCAGCTACAGATACATCTGGCGCATGGACTAAGTTAGAAGGATACGAAGCAATCTATACTGACTTACTTATTGCACCTAACTCATTAGTAGGTGGAGCTGTATTTAATAACAACCTGATGTTCTCACAAAGAGGTAAGAATGCTAGTGATGGTGATAGTTCTGAATATCATTTGATTAATACTTCAGATCCTATGAATACTTCTAACTCGTTTAGACCTAACTTCTTGCTAGACTTTGCGAATGGTGAAGCTTACTTTGGAGCTGGAGGTATACACTTAGCAGCTGATAGTTCTAACACTTCTATACAATTAGAATCTGGCAATGTATCTGGAGGTAATGGTAGTATTGCCACTATAGATATAGATGGAGCTACATTCCAAAAGGTAGTATCATCTAGCAATCCTGCAGCAAATAAAAGAGCTGAACTTAGTATAGATGGACTGAGTATTAATATGGGCATACCTAAATTCTATGTTAATGATGAAGGAATGTCTTACTAGCATTATGCAGGATCTTCTACAGTAACAGATTTTAAGTTAGATACTATGGGAGCTATTACTATTGGACAAACTGGTTCTAACCACGCTATAATTGATAGTGGTAGTTTTTCATTAAAGAATAGCACTCTGGATAATATAGTTATTACTTATGATAATACTACTTCTTCAATAGTACTAAAGAACCCAACAGGAATAGATTCATCTAGAGTAGAAATAAAGGCTTTAGATGATGATGCCTCTGACGCTATCTCTGTAACTGCTTACGATTCTTAGGGTAATAAAGCGTACATATCTCCACTAGGAGTGACTGTATCCGATGGTGTAAATACTCACATAGATATTATGAAAAATATGATTACAGTAACTAACTCTAGCGGTACGAATATTGGATGGACTGGTACTAAAAATGGTTTGCGTTTTATAGGCGGGATTTGTGTTGGTGAAGCTTAATTAAACTACTATGGATAAAGCAAAAGAATATATAAACAGTAAAACAAACTCTATACTTAAGACTAATGTACTTAGAAACAATAGAGATGTTGTAGCAACCATAGTATACAATGAATTGACAGATTTATTGGAGTTTAGTAACGCATCTAGTGTTACTACTCCTATAGATTCTGAAATACTAAAGAGATACTTACATTAGGTTAAACCACAATTATATAGTGGTATACCTATGAAACTCAAACCGTATTGTATTAAGTGTGGTTGTGGTAATGGATACTTTAGAGGATTATACGATCCTTCTAGAGATGACGTGGCTCCGTCTACTTATACCGTTACAGTCGTCCTTAATTCAGACAGTGTTGGCAAATGCACGGTAAAGGTTGTAGGCGATGTAGTAAGTATTGTGCCTTCGGATGATGGCAGCAGCTATAAGGTAGTGGCTAATGCCGAAGGTAATGTAACAGTGGAGATTGTTCCTAAATCTGGATATGAAGTAGGGGCTCTTATCGTTGACAATGAGCCAAAAGGAGCGTTGTCAGAATTCACTTTTGAGCGTTTATCTGCCAATCATATCATGTACGTGAAGATGGTGCTTAGTGAAGAAGTCTTGACTGGGTTCCTCGTCCGTAGCGATTTGCCTGACTATTACTATCCATCCATGCAGACAGCATTAAATGCAGTTCGTGCTACTTATCCGAACGGGCTTACAAGGAATGTGACCATCTCCTGCGTGAAGCCGGCTAAGGAGAAGCGAAGCAGCGGACATTACATAGCGTCTCTGTCCGGTTGGAACCAGCGAAGCATGTATATGCTTACCATTGACGGGAAGAATGATTTGTATCTGAACGGCAATGCTCTGGGGTGCCTGGCCTTCTCGAATGTGGATAATATCGTTATCAAGAATATCCATTTTGAGGATTTTTCCAATTATGTGGGTTATCAGGTTCCAGATGCGCTGGGTGCGATATCCTTTACCGGAAAATTATCGCAGTACGCAAGAAATATGTTCGTTGGCGGCTGCACCTTCAACGGCAAGTCCATGACTGATGAGACGGTCATGTCTACAAATTCCGTCATCCTGATAAATACGGAGAATGTGACAATCAACAACTCTTCATTCATAGACGGAGGGGGCCCGGTCGTCAACGCGGACACTTGCAACCTGCTTTCAATACTCAACAATGATTTTGTGCTTGCACCCGTCGGCGTAGGGTATCCGACTGCCGTAACAGTGAGCGGTGGTAAAATACTAATATTGGAAGACAACAGGATGTCGGGGGACAACCGCTACAGCTTCGTGGCCGTCACGAACATGGACAGGGTGTACATTCGTCGTAATTCATTCCGGGATGGCGGCAGCATGGCCCTTTCCATTGCCTCTTCCGTACTTATGTCAAAGCTGGTTATAGAATCCAATCTGTTTGCAGGAATGCTGTCGAATACCGGCTCCATCAATACATGGGCACAGGCTGTTATCGGTTTGTGCCCTATACGGGATATGGAATTGAACAGCAATACCTTCTACATGTCCGGTAACAACGGGCAGCAGTATTGTACGCGTTGGGGCACAATCAACAGGCTGGAGATATCCAATAACGTGGTTGTGGATGCCGGGCATGCAGTGCACTTCATATACGGTTTTGCTTTCGACAATGTAAGCGAACTTGTGTCAGACTACAATATATTCCAATACAAGCTGCATGACAACATTACTTATGGTAGCCTTCTGCGTGTGTTCAACACGGAAGGAGTCGGGGGGGGCGTGGAAATCAACGCGGACCGCGGTTGCCGCTTCTGGCAGCTCCAGGAGCTCGGCTACGAGCTGCATTCCGTACTCGTGTCCGACGGTGTGGATGCGGATGCTCTTGATAATAATCTGATGATTACTTCCGCACTGGATGCCGATAATCCTGCAAACAATGACAATGTGCCCGATATCGACCTTGCATATAAGCTCAAATCGGCATCTGCCAACAGCCGCGGATGCTACAACCTGCACGGTTCCGTTATTGATGAAACATCTGTTGTTCCCGGCTATACAGGTTCCAACATGGAGGACGGCTCAACGTTCAGTAATGCTTCGCAGTACGGATGCATGGCAGAAGATATCCTCATGCTGAAGGCGAAGGCTTTGAACAGGAATCTGATGTCGGTATTCTCCGTTATCGGTTCAGCAGACAGCTACCTGGTTCTGGGCCGGTACGGGCTGCTCTCGCCGCTCCCGATATTGGATATCAATGGAGAGTATGTAGAAGATGAATTATATAACATTAATGTGGAATGATTATGGCTGAAATTTACAATGACATATTGAAGGTTCAAATCGGACGCGTAAAGGCTTCGGTAAAGGCTGACAACTATTTTCCGGTGGCCGGCAAAGATACAATTCAAATTGACGCTGAAACCAGATGGGGGCAGACTTCGGAATGGCAGACGCAGGACGGAAGCGGTAGCACGGTGACAACAGCCGGTAATCTTGTAAAGCAGAAAGACAGCAAGTCTATTGCGATATCAGACGGAGGGGAACTTGTTCAAAAATTCATAGCGCGTAACAACCTGACCGAAACGATTGTTTCTAAGAGAATCTATGCAATGTTGCCGCAAGTGCTGCCATATTTTACCGTATCGGCCAGTGAGGTTGTACGGGTGGGAGAACTGTTCGTCGTCACTGTTTCCCCGGAGCACGGCTACTCAGGTGGTGGTGAGATGGTCGTAAAGGTGTATCGCGAGAACGAGGATTCGTCTCCGATTAAGACATTGACCGAAATTACCGGGCGCCCGATGTCTGACGGGACCGTTGCGTTTGCATCCTCCTTTGACAACGCGTCTGACCGTGGAATATACGATGTGGAAGTTGATATTACAGATAGGGAAACAGGGGTGACTTTCAGCAAGAGAATAGACAAGCTCATAACGGTAGTTCCTGCCCTTTGTCCGAAACCGGCTGATACGACGCGAGGGTATGAAACTATCACTGTTCAGGCAGAAAAACAGTACGAGATACGTCTGTGGCGTGATGTAGAAGGTAGTGGCTTGAATTATGCTGAATGGACTGCACCACACGGTTCGGTTGAGACGGCGGGTTATGACCTGATAGATATTTCGATGTTGCCAACCGGAACGACCCTATGTATCAGAAGAGACAAGAATGAGGTTTATCCAATGCGTATGCGCATCAAGGGCAATGTGCCTTCCGGTGTTTCGTCGGAGAATGGTACGCCGAACTTTATGTATGAGCACCCCCTGGTCATCACGCACGATGAAGAAGGTGTTTTCGACTGGCCTTGGATGTCGTTCGGCGCCGTCACCTTCGGTGACAACATGCGCAATGTCGTATTGGACGGGTACGGGTACAACCGTACGGGAATCAGATTCCATCCATCGTCGGATGATGCTGCAATCAATACGTGCATTTTTGTTTCCGGCGGTGCGAGCGACATAGAAATGTTCGGCATTGACATAGACGGTACGGGATTCGCCGGCATCATGGCCAAGACGGACCCTGCTCCTGATACCCCCTGGTTCTGGCGTGGCAATTGGGTGCTTGACAATCTGCGTATCCATCATTGTACAATCCAGAATACAGCCGGAGAAGGTGTCTATCTCGGCTATTACGGTAGCGGCAAACTTAAAGGTACGAACGGTCAAGGGCAGGAAGTGGAATACTATGCCCATCTGCTGGACCACCTACGGCTGTACCGTGTCGACTTCCTCAATACCGGGCTTGACAGTTTCCAGGTGAACAATGCCGTGAATGTGGACATCTGTTATGTGAATACGACGGGGAGCGGAGCATCGAAACAAGGCGGTCAGAACTACGCCAGCTCGTCGGTATTCGACGGCAGAATGTATAATTGCAGACTCCTCCGGTGTAACGGTCCTATAGCTTTCTGTGGTCCACTGCTCGATGAAGTGCATATCTATAATAATGTAATGGAGGCAGGAAGATACAGCGGTGCCTTCGTGTCAACATTATGGAAGAGTTCCGATGATGAGCATATAGACCTTGACGGTGACGGTGTGGTTGATGAGATAGGCATGTACATCTACAACAACGTGGTGAAGGCTTATTCCCTTGGTTCCTTCAATACTGACTACAGCTTGATGAAGTACTTTATGGACGATAACATTATAATAACGGAGGTTGGTACAGATAAGGTTCCGAATATGTTTACCGGCGGAAAAGGTAATGTCTTTCTGAAGGCTTCTACTAATTATGAATATATTGATGAGTTGCTTAAAGTGGGAGATAGCGCTAACAACAACTATCAGCCCAACTATAACAGCCCATTAATCAAGTCGGGCATGGCTGGCCGAACTAAGTATGATATAAGGGGGTATCGGAATTGGTATAAGACAATAAACCGTACCGGCCCATTTTTAGGAATTTACAAGGATACGACCGTCGAGGATGTGACAGTACAACTTACCGGCATAGCAATCAACTCAGGTGCATCGACCACAACAAGCAGGAATGTGACTGTAAAGCTCAACTATACCGGGCAACCTGTCCGGTACCGTATCGGGGAATCGGCCGATTTGTCGTCGGTACCGTGGACGGACTGGACTGGTGATACAATGAATTTCACGCTTTCTGAAGGGTATGGAGACAAAACTGTATATGCTCAGATTGCTACGAATGATGTGGAGAGTGATGTCCTGTCTGCTAGTATCAGTTATGCGGGTGTCATCCGGTTTGCCGATGCAGAGGTCAAGAGGCTTTGTGTAGCGAATTTTGATACGGATGGCGACGGAGAAATAAGTTCTGCTGAAGCTGCTGCCGTAACTACTATTTCCAATACCATTTTCAAGGGTAACACTCTGATAACGAGCTTTGACGAACTGGTATATTTTACCGGGCTTACTTCTATTGCTGACAATGCTTTCCAATCTTGTACAGCACTGGAGAGTATATCTTTCCCTGAGAGCCTTGCTACCATCGGCCAGCAGGCGTTTCGTAATTGTACGTCATTGGCTACCGTCAACTTTCCGGCGTACATGGATGAGATTAAGATTCATGCTTTTTGGGGATGTGCGGCTTTGAAAATACTCAGATTACCGGATGGTATTGAAACTGCTAATTGTGGCTATCAATCGGGGATTGAAGAGTTGTATATACCTGACAGCGTGAAAACTATCGGTCATTTTAATGAATGTCTATCCTTAAGGAAAGTGGATATAGGTACTGGCGTTACCACATTCCTTCAGAACGCGTTCAACAACTGCACAGCGCTTGAGGTGTTTATCATCCGTGCCGGTAAAGTCCCTTCCTATGCCGGATGGACGTTACCGGATGGGTGGAGTGGCTCTTTTTATGTCCCTGACGACCTTGTGGAAGCATATAGGGCGGCAAACGGTTGGAAGAACTTTAGCACGTCTTATAAACCGCTGTCTGAATATGTAGAATGATGGAATAAACTTTATTTATATGGATATGAAAGATGTGATTTACAATTTTTTATCAACGAGCACATGATAACTCACATTGTGCCGATTGCTTTGTGTATTGCGGCCACTATCGGCACGATATCCGTTGATTTGGTTTCCGGAGTGAGGAAAGCCCGTCAGAGGGGAGAGGCGCTGAAATAGAAACTTTAAAGAATAAACAACATGAGTAATGAAATAGCAACATATTCTATGATATTAAGTAAGCTTAGTCTAGGTTAGAGTGGGACAGAATGCCCTACTAAGACCTAGATTTTAGCTATTAATTCATTAATCGTTATTGATAATGCTTCTACTTATGGAGCTAATGAATGTGTGAAGATAGATGATATACGTAAGAAGGTAGAGACTTGGAATTACTATTTAACAGTATCACCTACTAGTATGTCATTTGGAGCTGGTGGTGGTAGTAAGTCTTTCACTGTTAGTTCTTATAAGAGAAAAGTATTAGATGGAGTAGAATAGAGTGGCGATACTAGTGTATCATTAAAGTCTACTACTATATCTGGTACTGGATTCTCTTTAAGTGGAACTACAGTAAGTGCTTCTGCTAATGAAATTACTTCAAATAGAACAGGTACAGTTATTATAACTCAGAATGAGTCTAATAAGACAGTTACTATTAGTTTATCACAGGATGGGGATGATGTTAGTTCATATGGTGAATGGACTATATCTGTATCAGCTAGTCCCACTAGTGTATCTAGCAGTGGCGGTACTTCTACTATTACAGCTAGTGCTAAGAGAACTGTATATTGGGCTAGTGGGGATGTTACTGAAGAAACAGGCAATCCTACATTATCTACTAACTTAGGTAGTCTTAGCAGTACTTCTTCACCTAGTACTTTAACATTAGGAGAGAATACATCTACATCTAGTAGAACTGCAACTATTACTGCAACTTATAGTGGTAAATCTGCTACTTGTACTGTTACTCAAGCTGCTGGTGAATCTCCAGATGTATGGGATTATGTATTCTCAGTTAATCCATATCAAGTCAGTGTAGGTTCTGGTGGAGGTAGTGGTACAGTTACTATTACCTCTTATGAGACTCTTAATGGCAGTTGGTATAGAGATGTTAGTTATAGTATTGATAGCAGTACATTACCTTCATGGGCAACATATGATGGCGGTGGTTCATTCACTATAAGTGCTAACACATCTTCATCATCTAGATCTGCTCAAGTTTACTTTGTACAAGATGAATCAGGTAATAGAGATTACGCTTCATTATCACAAGATGCATATGTACCACCTGCAGATAATTATGTATTTACTTGGGATGATGGTAGTACCTCAGATGTTAGTGCAAACTTCCCGTGGGATTTTTCTGCTAATGGAACTGCTGCTAATATACCAGTAGTATCTACTAAGAATGGTAGTAATCATCCTTGGAGTGTGTCTAGTAAACCTAGCTGGATAACCACTTCTACTACTAGTAGTAAAGTTACTATCAGTGCATCCGATAATAGTGGATCTGCAAGAAGTGGAAAAGTAGTATTAACTCAGAGCGGTTCTGGCAATACACTTACGGTTAATGTTAGTCAAGCTGCTTATTCTGCAACAGTAGAATGGAGATATAAATTCGGATTTAGTAATGGAGCTAGAGATAATATATCAATCGCAATCAGAACTATGAAAGAGTATGATGGCGCTTCAGTTACTTTTGCTAGCTATAAATCTAAATATGTGGACGGAGTAGAAGACGTTAGTTCTAGACAATACGTAGATTTTAGTATAGGGGATTACGCTTCTTGGGCAACTGTAACTAAAGTATCTAGTTCCATTGCTAATGAGGGTAAATTTAGATTTACACTGTCATCCAATTTTAATAATAAAAGTAATAGATAGACATCTGTGACTGTGACACAAAATGAAAGTAACAAATCTATTATCTGTGATATTATGCAAGTAGGTAGTGACGCATTTGTTGCAACGTACTATTCGCATGTTAGAGGAAGTGATACTTATCCTGATGAAATTAGCTTTGGAATTGTAACCACTCCAACAACAAAATAGTATGAGTGGGATAGTACGTTTGAAGTACATACTGTAGATTCGGACTATGATGCATATACCTATAATTACGGAGCTATTAGTGAGGTAAAAAAGGTAACTGCTAACGCATCAATGATTACAACTTGGTTTGGTTATGAATATATACAGGATGGTGGAAGTTACTAGTATGATTTATTGAAAGTTAATGCTCCTAAGTCTGATGGTAGAAATCATAGTGAAAAATTATACATTTTACAACTTGTTACTTCAGCCCCATCAACTAGCTATAATTATAGAGAGATTACAAATACACCAATAGCAGCTGAGATATTAGTGACACAGAAAGGTAATACAATATCGTGAATCCGTACTTAGCACATATGACAGATAGAGAATTGTTGGAGCAGATATATCTTCTGCTCCTTCAAATCAACGTAAAGGTAAGTGAGATAGATAACGATACTAAACAATTTGGTATGAACGTAGCAGCCAATCTAGTTGGTGATGCCCTAATGATGAATAACAATGATGCCGAGAGAAGAAATAATTAAACAACTTAAACCTTACTTTGATGTAAAAGAGTTAGTATGTAATCACATATATAGTAGGTTTGGAGAACAATCGTGGATGTTCTTAAGTACATAGTTACTACATGTGTTATTATGTCTACGTACTGATATCTTACGAATGCCAATGCATATTAATACTGGTACTATGCATCAAAGAGGTATGCGTTGTAACATGTGTCCTTTAGTAAAAGGTAAGAAGAGCGTATACGTATCTGCACATGTAACAGGTAATGCAATTGATTTCACATGTGAAGGTAAGACTGCAGAAGAAGTAAGAGAAATAATAAAGGCTAAACCTTTATTATTACCATGTAAAGTACGTTTAGAGGAAGATTGTGACTGGGTTCATATCGATGTATATGATGATGGAACAGAAGATAAAATAACAACATTTAAAGCATAACATATGTTACAAAGAGAGATAGTTAGATTTAGAGCATCAGATACGTAGCCTAATCCTCTAGAAGTAGATTATTGGATTGACGTTACCTCTAATTACTATGGTGGTTGTATTAGATACTATCGTAATGATACTAATACATGGGAGATGCTAGATCTGAATGATAAGCAAGTAGATGCTATCATTGATTATATTAATAGAGCTCTTGATTAGATAGAACAGTTTATTAATGAAGCTATAACTGAAATCAGAAATGAATTAGCTGAGTTTAAAGATGAACTTAAAGAGGAAGTTAATAAACTGTGGTAGTATATTAATTAGAAAGTAGAAGAGTTAACTACTCAGATTAATAATATTAGAAATGAGATTAATGATATCAAAGGCGATGTTAATAATATCAAGTAGGATATTACAAATATTAATAACAACATTGATGATATAAACCAAGATATTACTAATATCAATTCTAATATTGAAGATATTCGTCAAGATATAACTAATATAGTAGGTAGTGATTTAACTTCTATTCAACAGAAAATTACTGAATTAACTCAGAATATACAAGAGTTAGATAGTAAGATTGACCAATAGATTAGTGATTTAAGAAGCTATATAAATAGTGAAATTACTAAAGCTAAGAATGAACTTAAGACCTACGTAGATGGTAAAGTTACTGATCTTACTGAGTTAATTAATCAAGAGATTACTAATAGAACTAATGCAGATAATAATTTGCAATCTCAGATTAATGAGCTTAGACAATTGATTACTAATGCACAGAATGCTATTGATACTCATGCAGCTAGAAGAGATAATCCTCATGTAGTTACTAGAGCTCAATTATCATTAGCTACTACCGATAGTGTTGTGTTTAATAAAGTAAGTGCTCCTAGTGGGTTCTTTAAAGAATAAAAGGGGAATAACTATTAAATATTTGCAAATATGGTTAAACAAGAAAATCCTAATTTCATAGCATCTAAGTATGCTCCAAATCCTAAAGAGGTTTCTTATTGGATTGACTTAGCAACAGATAGTACTGGCCAATAATGTTATTAAGTCATATAGTCCTGATCTTAAGAAATGGATACCACTAAATAGAGATGCTAATGTAGACCAATGGACTCATATTAAAGAGATTGTTCAGTCTGTTGGTTTAAACTATGATAAGAATAGTGACATTATATCTTTACCTGACAATAGTAGCAATAACTACTTTAAAGGTAGTAGTATAGTAGATGCTATTAATAAAGGTGATGCTGCTGTAAAAGCTCAAGTAGATAGACTGGATACTAAGATTGATGATGTAAATGAAGACTTACAAGACTTCAAAGCATTAAAGGGTCAACCTAACGGCCTTGCTGAACTTGATGGTAATGGTAAAGTACCTGCTAGTCAATTGCCTTCATATGTTGATGATGTGATGGATGCATATGCTACTTATACTGTATCCCCTACTGGAGTACTTTAGGATATACAGTTATATGCAGATGCTGAACACGAAACTCCTATCGTAGGTGAGAGAGATAAAATCTATGTTAATGTAACTCCTGGTGAAGTAAGCTATCAATTTAGATGGTCTGGTTCACAATGGGTACACATCGATTCTAATGCTATTATCATTGGTGATATTACTGGTACTGCTTATGATGGCGGTAAGGGTAAAGCTATGGAGAATGTAGTTAACTCTATGCCAGATAATTTATTAAGTACATTCCAATTGGATCAAACAGATGTTAATAACATTACTATCAGTCTTACTGGAGTAGAAAAGAGCGGCGGTAAATATGTACAGTCTACTTTAGCTGATATTACTATTACTCCTGCTACTAATACTGTTGCTGGTTTAATGACTGGTGCTGAGAAGATAGCTATCAACGAAACTCTTCCCGATGCTATTAATGATGAAAAGATTGCTAGAGAATCAGCTGTAAACGAATTAAAAGCTAAGGATACAGAATTACAAAGTAATATCAACAGCTTAGAAGATGCATTAAATGAAGATATTACAGAACTTAGAACTACTTTACTTAAAGTAAATGATAAGGTAGGTTTAACTGAAGCTAATGAAATGCCTGACTTATCAAGTACTAATTACTTAGCAGATAGTCCTAGTGCTATAAGTGCTGCTGTTACTCTTGATGAAGAGATTGGTAAGCTTAGTAGAAATGAGAATGAACTGTGGTATGGTGTTAAGTTTGACTTAGCTAATAGTTCTAGTCCTGATGGTGTACGTACTGGTAATATGGAAATGCATAAAACACTTCCTATCCAGAGTAAGATGAGAGGGTGTACTATTAATAATGATGACAATACTAAGAGGTATTTAAAAGCAGACGATTGGACTAAGTGGGAAGATGGTTCTACTGTAATTGTTGATAGTAACAATTTTACTCCTGATTATTTCATAGAAATACCAGAACACTATAGATTGTTAGTAGCTACTCCAGATAATACAGTTGAGATTCGTATGAGTGAATATAATCTTCCTGGTTATACTAAAGTAGAGAAGAAGTATATTGGAGCATACGAAGGTTACATAGATGATTCTACTACTCTTAGAAGTTTAGGAGGGATTGTGCACCGTATTCCTGCTGTAAATAATACAAGAGAACAGTTACAAATTTTAACTAGAAAAAATAATCGTACTAACAACTGGAATATCTATACTTATGATGCTCACAGAGACCTTACTTGGTTATTCGTAGTAGAATATGCTACATTGAATAGCCAGAAAGCATTTAATGCTAATTTAACTGCAGAAGGTTATCATCAAGGTGGTTTGGGTGATGGAGTAACTTCAGGAACTGTAACTGTAAATGGAGCTACTACTTATTCATTTGTACCTTGCGGTACTACTAATTCATTAGGTAACGGTACTGGTATAATCGAATATACGCATACTAATACTAATGCAGAGGGTACGTCTACTGGTACTAAGGTAGTTAATGTTCCTAGATACCGTGGTATTGAGAATCCATTTGGTCATGTGTGGAAGAATGTAATTGATGTAGTAGTTGCTGGTACTGATAATAGTGTATACATCTGCAAAGATTATACTAAGTTTGGTACATTTGAAGGAGGAACCAATCCTACTGCAGAGCAATTAATTGCAGCAGGTTATGAATTACAAGACTTTAAAGAAAGTACAATTACTGGTCAATATGTAAAAAAACTCGTTAATAATAATTAGGCAGATCTATTCCCAACTGTAGTAGGAAATGGAGCTAGTGCTACAACTTATTATTGTGATTATCACTGGACTAGTGCTACAGCTACACCTAGAACTCTTCTAATCGGCGGTAGCTCGGACTATGGGTCTTATGCGGGTTTGTTCCATTTGGCTTCTAGCGCTGGGTTGGACGGTTCCACTGCGACTGTCGGGACTCGAATTACCTTCTATGGTGAACCGGCATTGCCAGCTGCTCCAGCTACATTAGAGTTAAATGATGAGGATTATGAACAATTGGATTCTATAGAATCTGAAGAAAACTGGTTTTAATTAACCAATAAAAGGTTGCAGTCATATAGGATGGATTTAAACATTGTAACGGTATTAATTTAAAGAAAATATTACGCTATAAAGAGCTATTAGTTTATGCAAGAAGATTCTCAAAATAGAAACCTTAAATAAACCTTATCGTTATATAATTATAATCTCAAACGGAATTTCGAGCCCTCTCAGATTTTACTCCCCTTTTAATCTGTTAGGGCTTTATTTGATTTTTATTATCAGCTACTATCTATGAATTACCAACAATTAGGAGAACATACTATGTCAATATTTAAGAACATGTTCAGCAGTGCGGATAAATGTGTAGCTTCTGTTATAACTGGGCTACTTTCTATATTCGCACCTGTATGGGTTCCTATCACTGCTGTCGGTGCATTGATACTACTTGATGCTATCTATGGTTATAAAGTCTCTAAAAAATATGGGCATCCTAAGATTGAATCACATAAAGCATGGAAAACTATATGGAAGACTAGAGATGCAGCAGTAGCAATAACTAGTGCGTCAATAATAGATTAGCTGGTAGTAACCTCTATTAACCTGTATGCTGTAGAAATAGTAGCAGGAATGATAGCCTTAGTTGAGTTTTGGTCGTTACTAGAATCATTTAGCGACTTATATCCTAAATGGAAAATATGGAAAATCCTCAAGAAGGTTATAAAAGCAAAAGGAGAGAAATATTTAGATATATCATTAGATAAAGAATTACCAGATGATTCCAATACTGAATTAGATAGTTAATTGGTTTACAAGGAATTTCAGAGCAGTCGCAGTAGGTTTAGTTAGTTTACTTATTGCGACTGTTTTTGTTTAGAACCATTAGCTACAGAAAAAGAATAAAGAGATTGACAGAATAACTAACAATGTTAGAGCTTATGAACAATTAGCATCCTAGAAGGAATAGTTAAACAGAGTACTATAGCTTACTATAGAAGAACTAAATACTAGTAATGATAGTTTATTAAAAGAAACTAAGGATGCTTAGAAAAAGCTTAAAATCAAAGACAAGAACCTAACTAATATAAATGTAATCAATACCGAGATTAAAGATTCGGTTAGAACTATTATAAAACATAAGTTAATAGATTTTGACGAAGAACTTAAAATTAATCCATTAACAACTATCATAGTTAGTAGAAAGGATTCAATCCTTAAAGCCACATTAGATATTAAGAATCAGTAGATTCTGTTTGTAGAAGAGAAGAAAGAATACAAGAATAAGTACCGTAACGGCTTTATTAGGTTCTTGCACTTTGATTGGCGCCGCGTGAGAATGAAACGATATCAAATCGTAAATAGTAATCCAATAATCAAAATTACTGATACACGTATAATTGAGATACCAAAATAAAAATGGGAATATTATGCATATTCCCATTTGAAACCGTAAGCTTGTTTTCTGTTGTGCTTACAACATCTCGATATATTACCGTGATATATACCCAATACATTATTTATTTCTTTTGCGCTTCGCCATATTTTAATTAAAACCCCATCTAAGGATATTTGCTTTATTGGTTTTTCTTTTGAAGCAGACCTCCTAGCTATAGCTGTTCCATAATTTGTATTATATTTGTGAGTACACCACTCTAGATTATCTACATGGTTGTTAATATAAGTCTCATCTTTGTGGTTTACTATAGGTAACTTCTCAGGATTATCTAGAAAAGCTGTAGCAACTAACCTGTGTACTCTCATCGTGTGGTATGCGTTATCATTTCCTTTTAAGGAAACTAGTAGATAACCTCGGGATGACTTACCTAGTTTAAGATATTTTTCTTTTAGATATCTTTTATTAGTAGAATCATATCTAGCTTTAGATTTTACATTTCCAAAGTTAGATATCATATAATTATCAAAATTTTCTATGTTTTTCCAAATCTCTTTCATAAAATAACAATTTATATAAAATTATAACGCACGTGAGTGCCAAAAGTTATAGTTTTACACAAAAAAAATAATCAATATATTCAATAATATTAATCAATAATAATATGCATAGAATATTTCGTGTAAAGGCTTACGAAGCAGAACACGGTCCTCACTTCAATGAGGAACATGCCCGTAAAGCTGTAAGTAAAATGGAAAATGAGGATGGTACTCGTGGACCGCATTGGTCTGTAGAAGAAACTACCGCATTAGCCAGTCAGTACGGAATAAATCTGGGTAGCAGATTTAATCGTTATGATTGGTTCGTAGCACTTAACATGGTTTATTCTGATTACTATAAAGTAATTATAAGTATGACTAATTCTAATAGCACTAAGCATTTTGTTGAATTGGCAAAGGCTTGGATCAATGATAAAGACATTGATGAAGGTAAGATGTGGTATTACTATATTTACGTTATGTGTGATAAGATCAGACAAGCTGAAATGGAATGCTATGAGGAAGAAGTTGAAAAGCGTGACAAATACGAAGATGACGATGATGACGAGTTTGAACGCATAGGCTTATTCCGTAGAGGTGGTAGAAGAGGTGGTATGATGCGTGGTGGTCGTAGAGTATATTCTACTAGCAGAGCTAGAGACTATGAAGACGATTATGAACGCATGCTCGAAAGAGAAAAAGAGTACGAACCTTATTCAGAATATGGACGTGGCAAAGCAGTTCGCTACGTTAGATATTAATAAAAATCAATTTTTAAATTAAATCAATTATGTTAGAAGATAGAATTATTGTGCAGGATCGCGGTATAGATGCTGGTCTTGCTGCTTTAATATAGAATGCTAATAAAGGTAATATGGATCCCGCTGCTTTAATGGCTATGATGAACAACAATGGCATGGGTGGTAATGGCGGCTGGTGGTGGATTTGGATCATCCTGATCTTCTTCTGCTGGGGCGGTTTCGGTGGTAACGGTTTTGGCGGACGTAACGCTGGTGCTCTTGCTACTGAACTGAATAATGACGCTAATACTAATCTGTTGATGCAGGCTATTAATGGTAATAAAGATGCCATCAATAACTTGGCTAATACTTTGAATTGTGATATTAACTCTGTTCAGACAGCTCTTAATACTATCAATTCTGGAGTAAGCCAGATCTCTTGCGATACTAAGTTGTCTAGCTGTGAAGTAATTAACGCTATTACTTCTGGTAATGCAAGCTTAGCTTCTCAGTTAGCTAGCTGCTGCTGCGATGTTAGAGAAGCAATCTGTGGAGTAAATAACAACATCACTAAGATGGGTTATGAAAATCAGTTGGCTAACTACAACTAGACTAATACATTGCAAAATGCAATTACTAGTGGATTCAATTCTTTAATGGCTGATAATGCATCTAAGTTTAATATTGTAGGTGCTAAGATAGATGCGCAGACTCAAATTATCAATGATAAGTTCTGTCAGCTTGAGATGAGAGAAATGCAGAATAAGATTGACATTCTGCGTGATGAAAAACAAGCTTTACAGTTGTCTGCTTCTCAGCAAGCTCAAACTGCAAATATTGTTAATCAAATTCGTCCGTGTCCTGTTCCTGCTTACTTAACTTGCAATCCTTTTGGTTGTCAGGGTGGCTTGAATGATTATGGCTACGGCTACGGCTATGGTTATAATAACGGTTGCGGATGCGGTTGCTAATAAGAAAGGAGGCAGTTATGTTTTATCCTTTTTTAAACTACTTTAATAGAGGTAGAGTAAGAACTGTAGATAATTTTGGTATTCCAGTATTGAGAACTAACTATGTTACTACCGATACTACGACTACTTCAGTTACTTATGGTATATGTCCTAAACTGTGGAGACAACTCCCATGCCAAGGTTTATTCATACTACATGTAACATCTACTCCTGCTAGTGCAGCTACTCCTACGGATTTAGTATTCTTAGATCCTACATGTTTCACTAATAGGCAGATTGATAATACAACTACAGTTATTACATCTACTGGAGCAAAAGCTCTATTAAATGGTTCCGGAGCTCAAATGACAAATAATGAAATTACAACTGGTAACAGATATCTTATATACTATAACAAATGTGACGGAATCTTCCAAGTAATTAATCATATAGTAGTACCGGCTACACCGGCAACTTAATATAAATTGGGGCTCTAAATGAGCCCCTTAAAACTAACTTATTATGTTATTCAATCAATTAAATATAGGTGACAAGGTATATATAATAGAAGTAGTTGGTACATTCAAGAAAACTACTGAGTATAATGAGGGTTCTGTTACTCAAGTAAGTTCAATATATGACGAGCCACTACCACCAGGGTAGTTCCCTATGCCTAATCAACCCAGAAAGAAAGTAGTAGATATAACTATATAGTGTAATGGAGAAACTAAAAAGTTCACTATACCTGAGAATAAGTCAGTTATAACAGATAATTCTATAGGTCTTACTATATCTACTGATAAACAAGAAATTATAAATATAGTACGTAATCAATATGATACGTATAAGTAGAGGAAAGAGGCAATAGCTAAATGCGATGAAGAAATGGCTAAGTGCCAAGTATTATTAGATAAGCTGGGAGTAGATAATGAACCAGCTAGAGAGAACGATAAAATATTAGAACTATAGAAAGAAGTCAGTGAGTTGAAGAATATAATAAGGAAAGCTAATTAGATGGTTCCACCACCTATGAAGGAAATGCTCCCTTAGGATATGAAGAATGCTATGGATAAGGTTGGTCAATAAGATCAACCTTTTTTATTTTAAGCCTTTTTAAGACCGCTATTACTTGAATTAAAGGATTGTATTACTAATAATAGAAAGTGCCTATAACAGCCTTAAAATGCGTTATATGGCTTATAACGTTATTAAAATAAATAGACATGTCATTAAAAGAAGAATGGAAAGATATTCCTGGTTACGAAGGTTTATATCAAGCTAGTACATTAGGAAGAATAAAAAGTCTTGGTAGAGTAACTTGGGAGGAGTGGTATGATGGGACTCATGGAAGATGGCACAGTTTTCCTGAGAAAATATTAATTCCTAAAGTAGATAGGAATGATTACTTATCTGTAGGTTTATATAATATTAACAAGAATAGAAAAAGATATCGAGTGCACAGATTAGTAGCAATTACTTTTTTAAGTAATGAAAATAATTTGCCACATATAAACCATAAAGACGAAAATCCACACAACAATAATGTAAACAATCTAGAATGGTGTGATGCAAAATATAATTTGAACTATGGCACTCGAATGGAAAAATATAGAAAAAGTAGGGGAACCAAAGTACATAGATTTGATTTGAGTGATAGTTATATTGATACATGGGATTCTATGAGTTATGCCGCAAAGGTAGTATATGGCAATATTAATAGAGAAGTAGATATAAGAAAAAATTGTTTAGGGAAGATTAACAGAGTGTTAAATTATAAATGGAGATTTGATAATGACGCTTAATGAAATAATTGATAATATACTGCTCATAGCTCGTAATAACAACGTAGCTGAGTCTGAACATTTAAACAGAGCTCAAATAGAGAAATGGGTCATTGGATATAGATCTATGTTGATAAAATAGTAGATCGATAAAGGGCGTGATGTAAGCGAAGCTTATCTTACTACTATAGAACCTATCCATTTAGACCGTGAAGAAACTGTACCAGGTTACTTTACTTATGTAGGAGATAAAGAACTCCCTAAGTTAATAGACTTTAACTATAGACCTGGAGTAATAAATGTACGTGATATGTTTGGTAATATAATTTAGATAGGTAGCCGTACTAAAGCTAAATTATAGAAGTATAGAAAAGCTACGTGTAAAGATTACATTGCGTGGGTTAAGAATAATAGAATATACGTAGATGGTGATTCTAATCAGCTAGAGTATATCAGTGTAGATGTAATAGCTGAAGACCCTACAGAGCTTAATGCTTGCTTTGATCCAGATAGTGAGTTCCCTATACCATCTGCAATGATACCAACTATTACACAAATGATATTAGAGAGAGAATTACGTTTTATGATTACTATGCCTAGTGATGATACCAATGATGCGCATGATGATACATAGAACAGAGTTAGTGATAAATAATTGATATATGAAATATTAGAGAAAGAGTTATACTACTACTGATTTCTATGAGAGCTATAAATAGTACATAGAACCTAATACACCATATGATATTGATTTATAGACATATAAGAATATTATTAATGACTATTTTTAGTACATTAGAGATGAAGTAATGTACAACTGTAAAGAGTTTAAGTTTCCATGTAGATTAGGTACTTTACAAATCATTAAACATTAGCCAAAAGAATTCACAGGCAAGAGTCTTAGATGGGACTGGAAAGCTACAAAAGAAACCGGTAAGCCTGTATACCTACTTAATGACCATAGTAATTATTATAAGTATAGATTCTTTTGGTCAAAGAAAGACAGTTTGCTTACTAATAAAACTAAGTATTAGTTTATAGCTTCAAGAGATAACAAGAGAAATTTAGCTCAAATAATATTCAACAAAACAAAAGATTACCCAGAATTATGATAAATAATCGTATGATTAGTTCAGCTTCTGTAGTAGCTAAAGTAATAGCAGATCTCGATTTAAGAGAAGATGAGATACGTATTACAGATATTCGGGAGTGGATTATGGAATCCATACTCAAGATTGGAGCTATATAGTAGTTTGAGCATAAAGTAGAAATACTTCCAATAGAATGTCACCAAGTATCATTGCCTTGTGATTTGTATAAATTAGATTAGGTAGCATACTCATACTGCTGTAATGGTGGTTGGTTACCTATGAGAAAAGCAACATCCAGTTTTGGTGTATCTCACGATAATCAATGCTGTAGTAAAGCTTGTATGTTGATACAGGATGCAGCTATGTTTCCATTGGTTAAGAATATGTTTAATCTTACTAATGATAGAGAAGCATTAGACAAGTTAAATGAAGATAATAATATCAGAGAAACATTAAGTGCATTAATAAACTAGAATACTGTGCCTACAGCAAACGGTAGATATCTAGGTAATAGAATAGGTCACAAAGATGGTACTATGTATAGTTACGATTTATAGTATATGACTAAACCTGGTTATATAATGACTAATGTACCTAGGGGATATATTAAGATATCTTATTATGCTATATATACTGATGAAGATAGTATGCCCATGATACCAGATCTAGAGTCTTATAAGGAAGCAATATACTGGTATGTTACTATGAAGTTAATGTATCCTAAAAAGTTAAAAGGTCAAATAAGTCAGGGAGATTATTATGATATACGTAACTCTTATAACTTCTATCGTAAGCAAGCATATGCTGAAGCTATGATGCCTACTGTAGATGACTTGATCAATGTGAAGAACACCTGGCATAAGTTATATCCGGAGATGAATGATCACGATACCTTCTTCAGTACTAGTGGCGAAGAATAGATATTATATAACCAAGATAGCGCATTAAGATTGATATGATAAGTAATACTGCACAAGTTAATACATTTACGCAAGGTCTTAATATGGACTAGGACGTAAATTTGATACCGGATACTCAGTATAGATATGCTGAGGATGTTCGTGTCATCACTAATGATGGAGGAACTACAGGAGTATTACAAAGTATAGAGAATCCTAGAAGATACGATACTATTATACCTAAAGATGAGACTATAATAGGTACTACTACGATAAATGATATTGCAGTAGTAATAACTAAAACATCTGATAATATTAATAAGATATACAGATTAATGGGGTTTGATACTAATATGCCTCAAATCAAATTAGTATGTAAAGGAGCTTTAGGATTGTGTGAAGATTTATCTAAAAATCCCACACTAAGTATTGTAGGTAACTATGAATCAGATACTAACATAAAGATATACTTTACTGATGGAAACAGTCCTATTAAGATTGTTAACATAATGAGTAATAAGTATATAGATAATTCTAATCTTATAGATGAGAATGGAAATATAATTAATCCTGGCTCATTAGAAATAACACCTGTAGTAAGTTTATTACCATTTAAATTCCGTTGGCTATCTGAAGGTAATCTTAAAGCTGGAATGGTAACATATTGTTATCAATTATTCAATGTGCATGGTACTGAAACAGTTACTTCTCCAATGAGTGAGCTAATTCACTTAACAAATAGTGTAACTAGCCAAGGTAGTTCTGAATATAAAGGTACTGGCTTGAATAAATCATCTAACAAATCAGTAATGTTATCTACTGAATTATCTCTTTAGGATTTCAATAAGTTAAGAGTAATACGTCTATTTTATGAACAGAATAACTCTACTCCTGTTATTAGTATAGTAGATGAAATAGATATTCCAGATGGTCAAACAGATATTCAGTATGTAGATTATGGTTCTACATTGAGCGATATATCTATAGATGAGTTCAATGCTATGACCGGTTATCAGTTTATAGCACAGACTCTTGCTAAGATGCAGAATAGGTTATTTGCTGCTAATATAACAGAGAATACTTGGATACCAGAAGATGAAGATGGTAATGACTATGATGCTAGAGCATATAGAGCTAATTCAGAAGGAAGCGTATAGTTATTATCTAGTTTAGATAGTAATAGCATTCGCCTATCTATAACAGATGATGAAGCTATAAAACGCATTCCTATTACTCATGACTGTATAAATCCCTTTAATAACACAAAGTATACAAAGGATGCATCTAATTCCTAGAATGTATATATATACAATAAGGAAGGTGAATTAGGTGGTTATGGTATTAATATAGAATATTCATTCATAACTACAGATATAAATTTAAGTAATAAACAAGATAAGTTTAGATTAGATCAATCCTGTAGTATGAATGTATCTGCTGTTAGAAATAATACTAGATACATTAATAGAGGCACTGACAAGATGCCCGAGATAGTACAACCTACTAAGGAACAATAGAATAATTCATATGTACCTAACTATGCTGATCCATATATAGCAGCTAATTATAGAGGCTACCAAAGAGATGAGATATATAGATTTGGTATAATATTCTACAATGATAAATCGGTAGCTTCTCCCGTACTTTGGATAGGTGATATTAGAATGCCTCATGCTTCTCAAATGCCTCCGTTTAGATATGAAAATAATACTCTTATAGGTAATGCTTTAGGTGTAGAATTTAAAGTAAAGAAAATGCCTATAGGTGCAGTAAGTTATGAGATAGTTCGTTGTGATAGAACTGAACGTGATAGAACTGTAGTTATGCAAACAGTAGGTAGTTACGTATATGAGTATAGAATTCAAGAACAGGATAAATATGTGGGATAGGGATCTGAATTAGATAGTAGTTTGGAGATGAGACCTACTCCTTTCTTCTGTAGTTTGATTGGTGAACAATTGGCAATATCAACAGGTACAGCGGAAGATATCGGTAATTTCTCTCTTACGATGAGAGTAAATGATTATATACGTTTAGTATCTCCAGAAATATGTGTACAGGGTGATGATGCAACCAAACTGTTTGAAGGAAGTGTATACTTAGATGGTATAGGCTCATACTATTCTCCATTTGTAGGTGGTAAAGTAAATGATAGCAAGTTTGATGATTTTAAAGATAACTATGTAAATGGTAATACTATTGGTAATAGTGTAAGTCGTAGTATATTTGCTGCGGCGGATTACGTTACTCAGATAGATGGTAGAGTATTGCAGCAAGATACTGTGCCATATGTAGGTTATGGTAGTAGATGGGGTCTTAATGTATTAGCTGTAGGATTCCCTTATCAAGATAGTAGAGGTAATAAGGTATACCGTGGAGCATCAATAGCTAAATATTTCGTTCCAACATTTGGGCAATCTCAATCTACATCATATATTGAAGATGCTAAATATCCGCCTAACATAGACTATAACATGTATGGGGCTCCAGATGTAGTGGCTAAAAGAATAAATGTTGGTAATAGAACTTATACTAATTACTCTATGTCCGATTTTATTCATAATGATAATCAATCATTACAAGGTCCAGCTGGTCCGTGTATCATAGCTCATGTACCTGAATTATAGAATGTATTCTCTGGATTTAATAGCGTACCTACTAGTAAATATCCAGAACTTCATCCATTTGATTCTACTAATGCTATTCCTGTATTTAATGTTAAACGTGATGGTAATTCTATATATGGAGGTAATACATTCTCATCTAGACAGAATTCTGTATACATAAGTATAGCAGCACACGATAGCAAGTATGTATTCGGAGGAGATACTTATCTGAGCTTATTAGATTATCCTAATACCATGCTATTCCAATTACCTGATGCTAAAGAATGGGATGGAATGAAGAATTATATAGGAGCTTATATACCATTTGAAAGTTCTATTAATATGAATTTATTCCACGGAGATCAGATTCATAGAACAGTAACTAGTTCAAATTTTGCAGACTCTTGGTTGCAGTTAGAGCCTACTTAGATGTAGGATATACACGTACAAGATCTTCCTTACTTTGTATATAATTCTGTTTATTCTGCATAGAATACTGGTAAATTGTATGTACCTAATTCTATGTATGCTGATAAAGACGTAAGGTATACTAATAGAATATTAACTTCATAGGCTAAGACTAATAATGAAGTAATAGATTAGTGGTCTAAATTCAAAGTAGCTGATTACTTAGATGTAGATAATCAGTGGGGAGACATAACCAATCTAAAAGTATTCAAAGATAGACTGTTCTATTTCCAAGATACTGGAGTAGGAGTAGCTTCTGTCAATGAAAGATCACTTATTACTGACGATAATGTAAATCAACTAGTATTAGGTACTGGTGGTATATTAAGTAGATTCGACTACGTAACTACTACTAATGGTTCGTCTATTAAGAATGACAAGAGTATAATTAATTCAGATAATGTGCTTTATTGGTACGATTATGATAAGAACGAAATATGTTCTTATACAGGTCAAGTAAGTTAGTTATCTAAAGAAAAGCAGGTACAATCTTACTTTAATAAAAACATTAAAGAAGATAGGGCTAAAGCTATGTCCTTATTTGATAAGAAGTATAATGAGGTATGGTTTAATGTACTAAATAAACCACTAGTATTTAATGAGTAGTTAGGTAGATTTACATCTTTCTATACATTTAATCCTAAATGGTCGTTACCTATTTCTGATAGAGTAGTAGCAATAAAAGACAACGAATTGCATACTATACATGATACTGGAGTAATAGGGTTAACTCCTTTAGATAGAAAAGCTAAATTAGAAATAGTTATTAATAAGAATGCTCCTTATACTAAAGTATTTGATAATGTTAGATTACAAGGAGAGTTTAGAGATGGTAATCAAGAGTCTATTAAGGACGATATCATAGATTATATGAAATTCAGTACCAAACATCAAGAAGCTATTAGAGAGCATACTGAAGAAGAACTTGATGAAGAAGGTAATGTTATTACTCCTGAACAACATATAATAACCGATTATAGAGAAGATACATTTAGATTCCCTATACCTAGAGCAGATAAGAATGAAGATGCGTTATCGTTACCTGCTAGGTTAAGAGGTAAGTATATGATATGCGATTATGAGTTAGATTCTGATATAGATCATACTTTTGAAATACCATAGATTACAACAACATACAGAAATTCATTAATTTGATATGAAAAGTAAAAAGAAAACAAAAGTACCAGCATATGCATTTGGAACTCAATTCAAAGAAATTGGGAATAACATGCTTGAAAGTGCTCCTGATATATTAAATACTTTAACTACTCCTTTTTAGAAATCTAACGCTACTACAGGGGGGCAAGCTGCTGCACAATCTGTAAGTGACATAGCCAGTGGTGCAGCTACTGGTTTCCAAGTTGCTGGTCCAATTGGTGCTGCAGTAGGAGCAGGCATAGGGCTAATAGGTAGATCCGGTGAAGAGGCTAGAATGACTTCTTTTACTGATTATGATGAAGGTAGTCTTGGTAGTGGTCTAATTGGAGCGTTCGGTAATAGAAAACTTCGTAGGAAAAGAGCAGCAATTAAGAAGAATGCTTATAGTAATAGAGCCGCTGTACAAGGTACTAATTACCTACAAAGTGAAGCATATGAAGATATGATAGGGATGAATACAGATACTATGGCTAATGGAGGAACGTCCTCTTCTTTAGCGTATGTAGATGATGGTGAATTAATATAGACTCCCGATGGAAGTATAAGTAAAGTACCAGAGAATAATAATCCTACTGATAGTAATTTAGTTAGTTTACCTGAAGGTAGTAGAGTACTAAGTGATAAACTTAAAGTACCTGGTAGAAAAGAAACATTTGCACAACTTGGTGAGAAAATGATGGCAAAGAAAAAAAGTAAATATAATGACAGATTTGCAGAGAATGCAGCAAAACTAAATGAAATGAATAATAATATGATTCATGATTAGTTATTTGCTATGCAGGAATCTGTTAAACAAAGTAAAGGTATTAAACCTAAAACTAAGTAGATACAAGCTGCTGCTTTAGGCGATGAAATTAAACCTGGTTTAGGAGATAGAATAGTAGATGCTATCTATAATCCTAATCGTAAATGGGGAGCTAGTGTACAGTGGGGAACTGGCAATAATCAATGGTATCATGTACCTGTTAATCCTAGTAATACTCAAACTGCATCAACTACAACTCCTACAAGTGTTAGTAGTACTTCAGTTAAAAGACATAGAACCACTCCTTCTACAAGTACAGGATTAATTGATGAGGGTAAGCCAGAATTACCATTTACTTGGTATGGTACAGTTAATCCGCTGAAACCAAAACATCCAGAGTTACTAACTGCTACTAATAGTGAAATGGCAGGTTTAGGAGACGCCCTTACTTCTCAAGCAGATAAGGTTACTACTTTACCTAAAAGTAATGCTTATAGTAAACCTGAGCCTGATAATAATAAATTTAATTGGGGGTCTGCTTTGTCAGGGATAGCTTCTTTAACTCCTGTTATGTCTAATCTATTTACTGGTAGACCTGAAACAGTTGATGCAGTATATAATCCTTATGCTACTAGTATTAGTAATGCGATGCGTAGACGTAGATATGATATTAGTCCTGCTATTGAAGATTTAAACCGTAATAGAGCTACTAGTAATTATAATGCTAGTCAGATTAATACTAGTGCTGGAGCTAATTTAGCTTATAGATTACAGTCAGCTGTTAATACTGACAGAGCTATAGCTAGTTTAAGATCTCAAGAAAGTAATGTTAACAATCAGTACTTAGGTGATTATGCTAATACTATGAATAGTTTAGGACAGCAATGGGTTAATGCTACGAATATGGCTAATGAAGCTAATGCTCAGAATAGAGCTACTGCTAGAAATATACGTAGAGCTGGTTTAAGTCAGTTAAGTCAATGGGCTCAGAATAGAGAGTTAATGCGTAATCAGAAAGCTAGAGATATGGAAATGTGGCCTTTGTATCAAAGATTCTTGCAAGCTGGGTTTACTGAAGATGATCTCAGAGCTATGATGAATTCTAATCGTAGTACAATAAAAAGAAAAGGAGGTAAATGATGCAAGCTAATAGATACGATAGAGCTGCAGAAGCTCCTATAATGAATACATATGTACCAATTAATTTTGGTGAATTGTATAGAATAGGTTAGGCACAAAGACAAGCTGTTGAACAAGCTGCTAATGAATTTACTAATACTGTTAGTAAGTTTGGAGAATTTCAATCTCCTTCTGCTGTAGATACTTAGAGATACTACGAGAACTCTTTAGGAAAGATAAGAGACTTAATAGACGAAGCTGCTACTAATCCAGATGCAATGAAAGATGCTAACTTTAGAGCTAGATTGAATTCTCGTATTGCTAATCTTGATTATGCTACTCTTAGTAATTTAAAGCAAAGTAGAGAAGGAATGCTAGCAAGACAAAAGGCTAATTAGGAATTAATGATAAAGGGGATGTATAATCCTCTTTGGCATGATGTGGATTTCACTAACTATAACACAGTAGATAGTGGAATATTTAATGACGTAGCTCCTTTAGCTTATAAATCTGAAGTAGACTTAGTGAGACCATATGTAGATAATCTGAAAGCTAGTTTCATGGGAGTTAAAGATGGATGGATTCATCAAGGAGTTTCTACTGATAGAACAGATTATGAAATACAAAGAAACTTATCTAGTATACAGAATACCCCAGAATATCAAAAGCATTTAGAAGTATTACAAAGACAAGGTCTTAGTAGACAGGATGCTGAAGAGCAACTTAATAGAACACTTATTACAGCAGGTAGAGAATTTGCTTATGACCAAGCAGAACGTGATCCAATGGCTGTAGCATTAGCTAGAAGAGCAGGCGCAGGAAGTCAACAGAATCGTTTACTTAATCTAACTGATCAATTAGAGATAACGGCAAGAGATACTTTTGCTTCAGCTTTAAAAGATGCACCTACAGTTCAAGATGCTAGAAAGAAACTCAGTGATATGTTTACTCTTAGTGCTAAAACTAATAACAGTTTAAATAGTGCAATTAACGATGTTATTGGAACTTTAAGTAGTGGTATAGGTGCTGAGGCAAACGAAGTATTAACTGCTCAAGGAACTCAGACGGGTAAGATGACTTCTCAAGGTTGGAGAGTAGGTAATTCTTCTTCTGAGTTCTTACTTAGAAAACGTCTTGCTGAGAATTTAATGGATAGAAAGATTGGTAGTAGTAGTAAGTTACAAGATGATTTTGAAAAGGGGCAGTTTAAGAATTTCTTAGTAGCTGGAACTCCGAATATTACTACAGATGGTTCAAACATATTCCATAATAAATACATTTTTATTCCTAAATCAGAAATAGATAAAGGTAAATATACAGCTAGAGATCTAGCAGAAGTACAAGGAGATTGGGTAAATCTCGACGAAGATCAGGTAAGAGTAACTGAATCTACAAATGATTATGGTGAAACTAGAACTTCGATTAATACCGCTCTTAAACAAGGCACTTATTTAAGAATTCCAGTAAGTACAGTTGTACCCAGACGCGGTTTAGAAGCAGTTGAGAATGATGCGTTACATGCTAAGAGTAGAAACATAGGACAAGACATTAGAGATGTAATGCAAGCTCAATCTGAAAGTAACAGACTATTTTAATATAATATTATGAGTAGACAATAGAACTATACTCTAGGTAAAAATACAGATAATAATATCGCTAGTGAATACCCTAATTATACCTTACAAGGTGATTATGGGTATTCATACGATTCTAGATCAGATTATTACCAAAGAAGATTAGAAGATAGAGAGAACGATATAAACTACGATAATAAAACTACTAATGAAGATTCTACAAAAGATAGTAAAAGTAGAATATCTAATTGGTGGACATCTAGAAGTATGCCTGAATTACTTCAGTCTAGTGAAGACGCAGATGATAAGGATAAGAATATCACTGTCCTAGACTATATGTACGATGAAGCTGAGAAGTCTGGAGACATAAAAGCTTTAGATGTATATCGTAGTTTTATGGAAAAGAAGGATCAATCTAAATTAAGTAGATTATAGAATGAAGTTAGAGAGGGTGAAGCTAACTATTTAAATTCTATTAATCTAGCTAAAGATTATCTTACAAGTAAACAAGAATTAATTGATTTACAAAGATAGATTGATTCTGCAACAGATTGGACACCTACGCAAATTCAATCAGCTCAGAATAGAATAATTGAACTAGAAGATAATATTAAGAATATAGAAAATGGTGTAAACCAATTAGATTAGAACGGTAACATCATATATCATCAACCTGGTTTAAAAGAGCTAGCTAGAACTAATCCGTATTTACAGGATATATTCTATGAGACTAGACCTGGTAAATTATTCAGTACTGATAAATTTGGTTCTGTAACAGACTTATGGAAATACTATAGTTTTGACTGGCTAGCAGAAGATTATATTGGTGATCTTAATCCTGGTAATAACTTTAAGCACTTATTAGCTAATGACGGTATAAACGATGCAATCTTTGGGAGAACTCATCAACTATCTCCAGATCAAATAGAATATATGTGGAGTAGTAAAAACCAAGGCAGCAATTTAGCAAAGCAGATTGAACAGCTTAATAATGCTGAAAAGGTTGTAAGTTCTCGTTTAGCTGATAAAAATCAGTAGATACAAAGTATGATACATACTTTAAAGCATGGTAATTGGTTGTATGACCCAAGTAAAATATCTGCTGAGTTTAGAGAAAAACAAGAGAATAATCAAATATCTACATTTAATCCAGAATCTTGGATTTATGCATTACCAGAGTTAGGTACTAGTTATTCTGAATTTGGAGCTATGTTAGGACAATTTGGTACTAGCATGGCTGCCAAATGGGCATCTAAAGCAGTTATGGCTGCAGGTTCTGGTGGTACTGCTCCTTTATTAATTGGTGCTGCAGAATTAGCTACTCAAGCTGCTATTACTAATTACACTCGTAATTCAGAAACTCAAGCTGAAGTATTTGATTCGTTTAAGCAGAGAGTATTAGAAGGTGCAGATTAGATGAGAATTAATCTTCCCAGTGTAATACAATCTGCCGATGAGTAGCTAAAAGCCAGAGGATTTGATACTTCTGAAATGACAGATTATGAAGTATTAGAAAACGCTTTATCACAGAATATAATTACTCCCGACGCTAATTTTAATTAGCTAGTAAATGATTCTCAAAAAGGTCTAGATGTAGTTAGATAGACTAATCAAGCTTTAATGTTATCTGACTTAGCTCAAGGTATGTTTATGTTTGGTGGTTCATATATGAAGAACTACTTTGGTTTACAGAAAGCTGCTAAAAGAGCTATAGGCAATCGTGGTATAACATCTAGATTAGAGACTGCTGTAACTGACAGATTACGTAAAGATGATTTATATGTAGCAGCTGATGGTATTATAGATCGTACTATTGCTAGAGCTGTAGATAAAGCGTGGAAAACTCCTGGAGGTAAAACTAGAGCATACAATGCCATAAGTAATCTCACTAACATTGGTAAGAAATTAGGCGTTTCTTACTTCATGGAAAAGACAGAAGAAGGCCAACAGGGAGTAGTAAGTAATTACTATAGAACTGGTAAGTATGATAATGCTGGAGATTATAGTCTATTGTAGGGAGCTGCTAATGCATTAAAATTAGCAGGAGAAGCTCATATGGCATACTATGGTATTCACCCAGATGAGAATCTAAATGGTGATGCTGATTTACGTAAATCTATGGATATAGGTGGATTTACTGGATTATTTATGTCTGGAGTATTTAGTTCACCTGACGTATATAGTGCTACTGCTCAATATCTTACAGATAGTAATCTGAGAGGTTATATTGCTGACGGATATGGTAATGCCGAAAGACAAAATAAAGTAGAGCAGTTCATGAATGCTGCTAGTTCTGATGGAAGAAAAGGTTATTCTAGAATAATCAATAATTTAGAAACTCTTAAGGATAAATTTAAACCTGAAGGTGTTACTAATGAAATGATTGATGAAGACATAAGATTAGTAAATAACATAGAAAGATTATCTAATAATAAGTCTTTACGTAATATAACTGATGAACTAGGGATAAACAATGACGACTTTATATCTGTAGTAAAAAATGCTGTATATATTCAAGATAGGTTAAAGGATGCTAGTGAAGCATCTGAAGCTTCTACTAGAGAAATAGAAAGTGTTATTCAGAAAATAAGAGAAGATGCTGATTTAAAAGAAGAAATAAAGCAGCATTATTCTGATTATTTAGCTAGCTATGATAAAAAACGTAGTGATAGAAGAAGACAGATAGTTAATGATTTACCTGCATCTGATATTACTTCTAGAAGTAAAAAGGAATTATCCGAATACGTAGACCAATTACTGGGTGAAAGAAATGTACTGTCTGAAGAAGAGTATGCTAATGAATTCATGGGCAGAATGGTTGCTGTTCAAGATTACAATGACTTACTTACTCTTAGAGATGAACTTAATTCAAGAAAACAGGATTTACAAAGACTAAAAGAGGATAAGAATTTAGATGTAAATGTAGATGGTATATCTGGTATTATAAAGTATGTAGAATCTCAAATAGAAGAACGTAAACCAGTTATACAGCGATTCTTAGGAGAAGAAGTAGGAGAACAGGTAATGGATCTTGGATTATCTGTTCCTTTTGCAGATCAATTATCTGTAGCTACCATAAGTAAGTATGTTAATGATGGGGCAAGAGCTGATTTATTCGCTCATGCTTTAGCATATACTACTGGAAAATATGTAGGTGATACTAGATTGTATAAACCTACTTATAATAATCTTACCGAAGAACAGCAGAAGCAAATACTTACTAATGAGATGTAGGCAGACAAGATAAACGGTAAGACTAGAACTTCTGATTAGATTATATAGGATTATGATAACTCTGTAAATGAAGAATGGAGCAAAGACGATAAACTTGCCGACCAGGATTTAGTACATCGTAAAAGAGCTATGTCTGTTATTCAGAAAGATTTACAGCGTAAAAAAGATCAAGAGCAAGTAAGTAGAGAGGAGATAGCTGAAGATACTGGTAATTTAGCAGATATAGAACAAGGAACTCCCAATACTGAAACAAAAGCTCCAGAGGTTGCTCCTATGGATGAAGTAGAGGAGGTTACTATACCAGATGTATAGATAGCTGAATAGGAAATAAGTAGTCTAGAAGATCAACTAAATATGTTAGAGGAAGCTATAGAAGGCTCTCCTTTACAAGATAGAGTAAGTGTAGATGAGGTGGAAGCTGATGTGGAAATGGATGGTGTTACTAATACTAATCAAGATATAGAAGATGAAGTATAGATGCAGAATCCAGCTGAAGAAGTTACATCAGTAGAACCTACAGATATTGCTGAAGAGGTAGAAGAATAGCAAACAGATGATTCTACTGCTGAAGAGTCTTAGGGACAACAGGAGGAAGTAGACGATGCTCAATTTGCTCCTGCTGAGGAATCACTACAGGACGAGGAAGAAGGATCTGCAGAATAGCCTACAGTAACAGAAGTAGAGGATACTCCTGCAGCTTCAGATATTGCTCCTCAAGTAGAGAATCCAGTAAATGTTACAGAAATAGAGGACACTCCAAAATCTGATGAAATTTTTTATGATGCTTAGAACGATTAGCTAGTGTACATGTCTGATGGTAATCCTGAAAACGGAATACCTGTAAATGACCAAGATATATTAGAACAATCTGCATTTGAAGAATCATATGATTTTGATTCCAGATTGTAGGGCCCTTCTTCATATTATAATAGGTCTACTAATGGTTGGGTAGCTGCTAGAAAGAAATTCAGAAGATTACATATAGCTAATACTTTCTTCTTCCAGCCTAATACAGATGAAGTTATGCCTATTACTGTAGCTGGTAAATCTGTAAAGTTTGTAGGTAAAGATGGTGGTAAAGTTGATAGAAGACCAGGTAGAGAATTAGCTGATAATTTAGCTATTCCGGGATGGTTATCAACAGCTGATGATATATACTTTGTAGTTACATCCTTTAAACATGACATGTCATTTGATAGTGCTATAGATAATTTAGCTATTCACGTGATGATAGAGAAGGATGGTAAACTGTATAATGCATCTGTTAGAGCAATCAATTAGAGTCTGTATGACCGTATGAGAGATACGGAAATGACTTAGGATGAAATAGATGAGTAGATATAGAAGTTAAGAGAATTGAGAGCTAAGATAATTAAGGCTTACGCTCCAGAATATTCTACTACTAAAACATTACCATTAACTGCTAGGAAGCATGTTAAACCTGTAGGAATAAGAATAAGTAACGGTCAGCTTGATAATCAAGTAGATGAGGCAGGATTACCAAAGTTTAGAAAGCTAACTGAAGTAAGTGATTTTGGTATAACAGAAGATGCTATTGCTATGTCTGAACAAATAACTAGTGGAGATATCCAGTTTGGATATGGTACGGGCCCATTTGGTGTTGATCCTTTCTCTATAGATGATATGTTTACTAGAGATAAGACTGAAACACAAGGTATAGGTTATGCTGGTAAAATATACTTTATACCTAAACCTGAGAATACTCCTTCTGGTACTGCTACATTGCCTATTATGTTATCTGAGGAATTGCATAGAATATCTGGAGTAAACAATCCGGAATAGGTTAAGTTGGCTTTTAATGCAGACGGTACTCAAAATGTAGATGAGCAAGGAAAGCCTGTCGCTCCTTCTACTGCTGAGTTAATATTTAATATTATTACTGGTCAAACATCAGTAAGAGGTTCTAATGCTAAGGTAATTGATTCTTTCTTATTGTCATTATTAGCTAATAGTGGCTCTAATACATTTACTAATGGTTTAGAAGGAGTAGAAAGAGTTAAGTATAATTTCTTAGTAAGAAAGCAATTAGGTATATATACTGATGATAAAGGTAATAGATTCTTTGTTAATGGATACTATAGTGAAGATGCTACTGTATATACTCAAGAAGGTCCTAGAACCGAAAAGAGATTCAGTACACAATTTACTAACTTAGCTACTTTAACAGATTTTGAAAAGAGAAGAATAGTATTCTAGATTTCATAGAATATACACTGGAATACTGATAAGGATGTATTAATGTCTGAATTCCCTCAAGAATTTATAGACTTACTAGTGTCTATAGCTAATAGTTCTCCTAATCTAGTAAAAGACGAAAACAGTAGAATACCTATATTCTCTAAAGACTTAACATTTTCTTTAAAAGAAATAGGTTATACTTTTAAAGACGGTAAGGCTGTAAAGGTGTCTGATTCTCCTCTAGTAATTACATGGGCTATTAATAATGGAATATTAAAGACAGATTTAGGTGAACATGCATTTTATGCTCCATTTATATATGCAGATGATGCTACAATAAATAGAGAAGAATTATAGAAACAACAAGACAAACCTAAACCTACTGTTAATACTCAAGATAAAGTAATAGAAGATGTAAGCAAACCTTCTCAAGCTAAGACAGCTAGTGGTAAGAAAGTTGTAATTGCAGAAAGAGCTACTCCTGAGAATCTTGAGAAATATGGATTAAGTATACCAGATAATGGAATGAAAGAAAGTCAATACCTTAAATGGGGTATTGTTCTCAATCCTAAGACTGGTAAAAGAGAAGTTACTCTTACTCCAATTAAGTTCTTAGGTGGTCTTAAATCAACTATTAAAGGTAGAGGTAAGTTTAATGAAGATTCTGCTAAGAAATGGTTATTTGATAAGTTAGGTATAGATAGCGATCAGATATTAGTAACAGACCAAATGATTAAGTTTGGAGCTAATGAAGAGGCGTACGGTTTGTTCAGTGTAGTAATGGATGCACTTTCTAACGAATTAATACCTCGTATATCTTTATCTAGACAATCTGGTGCAGGTGTAGAATATCACGAAGCATTCCACTATGTAACTCAAATGCTATTGAGTGAACAATAGAGAACTAAGTTATATCAAGAATATTCTAAATCTAAAAGAAGTGCTAGAAATCTTACTCAAGATGAAGCAGAGGAAGCGCTTGCTGAAGAATTCCGTAATTACGCTAAGGATCAAAACGGTAAAGGTTTATTATATAATGTCATTAGAATCTTTAAGAAGATATATAATACCTTGTACTTCTGGAATTCTCACAGAAATATAATCAGAGCTTTTTTCAAGAGTATAAATGACGGTTAGTTTAAGGATTATAAAGCCTCTAAGCAAGCATTAGAAGATTTCTATAGCCGTAAACCAGAAGGTTTATCTTATTATATACCTGGTTTATCAAAGGAAGAAGAAGCTAAATTACCTCATATAACTGATCCAGATGTATTCTATCATGCTGTTAATTCTCTTACTAGTGGAGCGTTATCTATATTTAATATTAGAACCATAGAGGATGTTCATAATCTTAATACTTCTTTGTTATTTGACAGATTACAGTAGAATATAGACTTTGGTTGGATATCTGACGAATATGTAGATATTGCTCAGGATATAGTAAATAACAAAGATATATTTACTAGATATGTTCGTAAGAAGATAGAACAATTAGGAATTAGAGAAGTAGAAAAAGTAGATAATGAGGAAGAGTCTAGATTAAAAGTAGAGACTGGTGAACAATCTGAAAACAATTGGGATAAGAATCAAGGTGAAGTAAGTAAGAAAGATAACGTTAGCTTTAGAGCTAAACTGTTCTTCTACTCTATACCTAAGTATGAATACCAATTTGTTGAAGATGAAGAAACCGGCGTTATTACTAAAGAATTATTTCCTGTACATGATGATATGTTCCAACTTCCTGTAACTGAAGATTTCAATTTTGTATGGAATCAGATTATGGAGAACTTATGGGATATAGATAAGTATCAGGATATAATAGATAGAAGCGCTAATTTAGGTAATACTATTCCTTTCTTTAAATCTTTATATGATATTCTTACTTCGGAAGAAGCACCTATATCTGACAATACTAAAACTTAGTTAGAGATAACTATAAAGAGTTCTAAAGTACAGTTAGACACTATTACTACTAAACATCCTAAAGTAAATACAAGAGGTAAGTCTGAAGATGAAATAGCTAGTGAAATACAATCTAGCTTAAGTAAATTTAATTGGGTTGTAGAAGATAGTGATAATTTACGTAAAGTAGGTAGACTTCCTGCTAGATGGTCAGGTATGTTCTTCGCATCTGATGCTATAGACAGAACAGATAGCGGTAGACCTTTCATCAAACCAGAGTTTGCTAAATTCTTAAAAGACAGAAGAGGTAAATTAAGTTCTACTTTTAAAATAGTAAGTGATAGAATAAAGAAAGGTAAACCAGTAGATGATACTAAGATATAGGAAATAAAGGACACTTTATTGGATGTATTTAATGCTTTATCTATTCCTATGGATAACTTAGCATTAGATTATATGCTTAATAACTTCTATATTGGAACTACTGAATTTGATAAATTATATAATTTCTGGAAAGGCACTGGAGCTGGTAAAACAGAGAGATTTAATGAAGGTACTTTAGCTACTTTGATTAAATTAGCTGAAACTAAAGATATAGGTGTAAAATCTACATCAGGTGGTGGATACTCTAGAACTTTGGATAGAATGTTTACATTTGGTAGAAATTCTAATAGTTAGATAGCTGTAATGGCAATATCTTACGGTAAGGTTCATCCTTCTCCTCAAGAATTTAGTGTTGTTGGAGCAGATGGTGCATTGATTTATCCCATTAGTGAAAATAACTATATGACAGACCAAGTGCGTAACATTAATCAAGATGCTAATGGTAAGAAACAATAGATATTAAGTACTCCATTCTCTGCGCATAGCTTGATAGCTAATGCTAAGAATACTAAATTTAAATTGCATACTTTCTTAGCACTGAATATAGATGAATCTAGTAGAGATTATTTCGGTATTACTCCTGTTGAAGATTATATTGCTAAGCTTACTCTTACTTTTAATGATAGAATGATATTGCCCACTATGTCTGATAAAAAGACTTGGTATAGTATATCAGGCATCAAAATGGTAAAGGATGTTCTTACTAGTAAATATATTGATGAAGGAGAAGCTAATTATGCAGCTATTATTGGAGAAGATTTAACAGCTGAAAATTCTACTTATATAGGAGAAAGAAGATTTAGTCAAGGTACTCTTAATATATTTGCTAATTACTGGTTAGATGAGTTTAATGCGGTATGGGATTATTTCTAGAAAAAAGACTATATTGCACAACATCCTACTTTAAGAGTAGACAATTACCACGGTAAGATTAAAAATGGTAAGATGGATCATACTGGAAATGGAGGTAGATTCAGATACTTTACTAGACTGAGACTTGGTGAAGATGTTTTAAATGTCAATCAAGAATTAGCAAGATTAGAACAATATGGTACTACAGAAGAGGTTCAGAAGTATTTATCAGATTTAAAAGTATTGCTGTTAGGTGCATCTAAACCTAATTCTAAAGAAGTTATAGAACCTTCTGCTCCTATATTCTCTGCAATAAATCATTTGTTACTGTATGCTACTCAAAGAGAAATGCGAGCTCTTGTAAAGAGAGGTGTACTTGGATATTCAAATGGTGAATATGTTAATAAGTTAATACCTAGTAACATATTCGATTACTATAAATCAGAACTAGATAGTTCAATGTATACATCTGAAGAATCTGGTCTTAAGAATCAAGATATATTATTCTCTGTAATTGGTTCTCATGTAGCTAATCAGGCTATTTCTATCATGGAAGTAGAGAAATGTTTTACAGGAGATCCTGCTTATTATAAGTGGAAGAAATCTAAATCTAAGACTGAACAAGGAGATTCTATTGATGTTATAACTGGTAAAGACGTTGATAAGATTAAACGTTTGTCTTCTGTATTATCTACTGGTACTAATCTTAGAACTATTTGGGACAATCCTGCTGAGAATAATACTGAAGTAACAGTAATGCATCTTGCTGATAATATGCTTGGTTCTGATTATTATGACGAATTAAAAAGTATATTCAGAAACTCTATTCTACGTGATTTATACAGCGAAGCTCATCCTAATTTAAGTGACAATGAGGTTATATAGGCTTTATCTACTAAATAGAAGGAAGATGCTTTCTATAATTCTCTTACGCAGAATTAGAAAGAGTTTGTAGATAGCTATACTAATGCTAGTGCTAGACCGTATGACTTCAGAAGAGATGATAAAGGAAATATTGTAGGTGGTAATATTAATCAATCTGATGCTGCCGTATACATTCGCCCTGCTATGTACAGACGTATTATGAAAGCATTAGGACAATGGAGTGATGCTATCGAAGAAGCTTATCAAATAATGGAAGGAGAAGATGAGTCATGGATGAATGATCCGGAATTATATCAGAAGACTTTAGCTCTTGTAGTTAAACCTTTAAAGATGGTATATTTTGGAGACCATAGAGAGAACGATATAAATCTGAATGTTCCTGTATTCGATAAGATGGCTATGTTCCCATTATTCAAAGTAATAGCTAAGGCTGATAATAAGGTTTTATATGACCGTATGAATAATGAGGAATTAGGAGTAATCGATATGGTTACTTTTGAATCTGCGGTTAAGGTTGGCGGTAGAACTAAATTTGAAGCTTACGAAGGTCCTAAAAACGAACACTTTAATGTTGAAGGTTTGAATAAAAAATCCTTCAATCTTACTAAGAAAGAAGGAGATTTACCTGTATTTGTTCAAGATATTCGTAATTTACGTTTACAGTTGAACACAGATCCACATGAGCACATTGACCGTTCATTTGGCACTTAGGCTGTTAAAATATGTTTAGGTAATCTTATAGACGATCGAGTGTACGGTACTAATAAAGCCACTACTAAGACTGGTCAACAGATTAAGACTCAAACAATGGATGCTATCAATTAGTTATCTGATATAGGTTATAAGAGAATAATTAAGAGATTCTTCCATAAAGGCAAACTGAATAATAAGGCTTTATCAGACTATTTAGTTAGTTAGGCTGTTAGCTCTGGTATGTCTGATGAATTTGTTAAAGGTCTTACTCTTGATTAGGATGGTAATATACTTGTTCCGTTGGCAGCTCAGAGTAGTAGACAATGGATTGAAAGTAGAATTATATCATTTATAAATAAAGAAGTAGTAGATATTAATACTCCTGGTGGTTCTGCTATTCAGATGTCTTCGTTTGGTTTAAAAGCAACTGATGCTAGAATGAAAGAATCATAGTTAAATGGCGCATTTAATGGTGGTAATAAACTTAGATTCCTGAATAAAGATGGAAGTATGGATGTTATTCTAAGTACTAACTTCTTTAGACATATAGTACCAAAAGAATATTAGACTTCTTATGGAACTATGAAGAAATGGTTAACTGACCACAATGTAATTGGCACTAATTCTACTCCACAAGGTATTGGCTATCGTATCCCTACTCAGGGTTTGTCTTCTACTTTCTCATTTAAAGTAGTAGATGTGCTTCCTGATAGATTCAGCGATACTATAGTAGTTCCTGACGAATTTACAGCAATGACTGGTTCTGACTTCGACGTTGATAAACTGTATATTGCTATGTTGAATTACGATACAGATGGAAATATAGTTCAATATACTAATGACAAAGTAAGAGAGCAAAGTCCTGAAGCGTTACAGAACATGATAATACAGAATTATCAATTAGTAGTATCTGACACTAAGAATATGGCTGAGACTAGAGCGTCTATTGATACTCTTACTGGTATGCTACAAGATGATGTACTACCGTTAATATCAAGTTCTAGTAAACAAGAAGCAGATCCTTTCTATGAATTGTTGCCTTCGTTCTAGGAATCTAGAAAAGAGGAGTATACTAGTGGTAAAGCAGGTATTGCTCCTTTTGCTCTTAACTCTACTAACCATGTATTAACATAGTTAATGCATCTTAACATGATATATAGTCATAGTAACGTATATCAGTTAGGAGATTTAGATGCTATTAAAGGTCAAGATGGATTTAGAATTCTTGACTGGTTATCTGCTATGATTAATGCTCACGTAGACGTTGCTAAAGATCCTTACATTATTGCTTTAAATGTTAATTAGGTTACTTATAATATGACTAACCTATTACTTAGAGGTGGTAAAGGTAAGAATACTTTCTATTTCTTAGCTCAACCTATATTAAAAGAGTTATCTAATAGAGTTATCAACAGTAAGGGAGTATATGGAGCTGAGAATCTATAGGAAAACTAGATAATAACTGGATTATACAATGTGTATGGTAGGTTACTTAAGGAAGCTATAGATGCTCTACCAGAAGGTGAAAGTAAACAAAATTGGAAAGCTAAATATAATGGCTTAGCTGAAGAAATTGGGTACTCTGCATATCCTGGAATAAAGAGTGAAGTAATAGATAAGACACAGGTATTTGATGAATCTAGTCTTATATACGCTTTAAAGAATAGAAAATAGGACAATTTGCCATTCTTATATCAATAGATTATTGTATTACATGCTTATAAAGAATTAAGTATGGATGCTAAAACACTTAGTGAATTAGTACATAGATCTCAGATTGATACTAAGAAGTTTGGTAACAATCTTGCACTATAGTTAAACTTTGTGAATTCATATCAAACGTTCATATATGATAATTCTGGAGTATTTGAAATAAAAGGTAAGGAAGTAGATGATGCTTTAAAGTATTACTTTAGTAATACATTCTTAAGTAAGAAGTTATATAATGCTACTACTATAGCTAGAAAGATTCTTAAGAGTCAAACGTTCCCTGCAACTTGGACTTACTAGAATATATTTAATTCAGTAATGGGTAATATTGTAGGAGGAGATATCATCAAAGGTACAGATGGTAATGATTTAATATCCTATAAACACTAGGGTGATAAGAAGTTTGTTCAGAATATAAATAGAATGATTGATAGTATAATTAGAGCTAGAGCTACTTCTAATACTGATTTTCTTAAAATGACGGATGATCAATTTAGAGGTATGTTTGTAGGTAAGAATACTATGTGTTCTAGATTAACTAAACTTAAAAGATATCTGTTACTTAATAAAGATGCTTTTCCACATCTTATTAATCAAGATGGAACTATAAAGAATGAATTGTTAAATTATTTATAGGAATATCCGGCAGATGGCTTAGAAGGTTAGAATGTAGACAGAATCATTCTATCTGAATCATCAATGAACAATGACTATGATAGAGAGAATCAGTTAATATCTGCTTTCGCTCAATTACTTGAAGATACCGATGATATAGTTAGAGAATTTGCAGAAGATTTGGTTAAATATGCATATTATACTTCTTATGATGAAAGAGGAGTAAATGCGTTCTTCCATTTAGTTCCTATTCAATATAAGATTGATAATGGTTATGTATCTAATATTAAAGAAGTATTAGACCAATTTAAAAATGGAGGAGATATATCTGGATATAGTTCTATAGCTCAAACTGGGGATGATCCTCAATCTATGAGTTTTCCTTCTATTAGATTAACAATAGCTAGAAATATGTGGGATGATCCTAATATAGTTCCTAAATATAATATCAATCTTAAGCCTAATAGCAACGATCCTTTCCAACAACAATAGGAAGACCGTTCTAAGAGTAGTGATTATGATATTGTATTGTCTAAATCTAGAAGTAACATTGGAGGTAAAGCTATTACTATGTATGACAGTTTTGCTGTTCCTCACTATAGAACTAGAAGAGCAGAATTCATAACTGTAAATAATGGTTCTGGATATAATACTTCAATTCAATTATATCAATTAATTGGCGAAATAGCTTATGTAAATGATGAAGGTAAGAAGAGTAAAAGAGGAGCTAAACTAATCTATAAGAGAATACCTAAATTAGGTATTAAAGAAAATGGATTTAGAGTTAATGAATTTGCAAAAGGTGGTTTGGATATATCAGCTTTTGATTAGAATGCGTTTGATGAAAATGTATTAACTGATGATAGTGTTATAGCAGAAACTGCAATGTCTAGAGTTAAATTACCTAAATTAAAGGATGAAAGTAGATTTACTAAACAGTTTATACCTCTTAGTTCAGATAATATTTAGGTAAAAATAAACGGAACATAGAAGCAAATAGAAGGTGATGTATCTGATACGCAAGTAGTAGATACTACCTTTAATATAGATCCGTTATCTGAAGATAATGTAGTATATGATGAAACAGATGTATCAGACTTTGTCAATGTTAGTTTAGAAGAATCATTTGATGGATCTGAAGCTATGGATGTCATAAATGAATAGTTAAATATATTCTCTGATATGCAAGAACAATTCTCACAAGAAACAGAAGATCCCTTTGCTAACGTAGATACTTCTTCTATTGCAAATGAAGCTTTCAACATGGATGTTACTGAAGATGTAGTAGATATGACTTATCTTGCTGAAATGGGTAAGAAACGTAAAAAAGAATGTGAATAATTATGCAGTGTTTAAATTTAAATAACAAAGAAGTAAAAGCAGCTGTTGATGAAGTTGCTAGAGTGTTAGGCAGTGAAGATGCTGCTTATTATATCATATCTGAAAATAATGGTTATGCTATAGACTAGGCTCCTAATGGGGCTTAGTCTAAGCTGTTTTCAGACCTTTTAAGCCATTATAATGGCAATCGTGAACAAGCTATTAAAGCTAAAGCAAAAGTGTTTACAGATGAATTTAAAAGCTGGTTTGGAGATTGGACTAATGTGTTGAAATTGGGCGATATTATTTTTGGGCATCCTGCTATAGGAAAAACTTATTCATTAGAAACTGGTAAATACAGAGATAAACTTATTGATTGGGACGTAGAATTTAATACTAAAAGAGATAAGTGGATAGAAGAACACTCAAATACTAAAAAAGGAACTCTTGAGTATAAAAAAGCCAGAAACGAATACTTAATTTATCCTGAAAAACATCCTGATTATGTTGAATTTATTACATCAGAATGGGAAAGAGTAAAAAATAAAACTAAGAAGGAAGGTAAAATATTATTTGCTTCCCCTCACAACTTACTCAAGATGTTTCCTCAAGACTTTAACAGAATTATCAATTTAGAATATAGTGATTTTGTTAGTAGAAATATTAATAGAGGTGGTAAAGAAAAAGAGTCCATGTTGTGGAAAGAAGGAATAGACGCTACTATATCAAAAATCGAAGGCATTCCGGTAGAAACTCTAAAAGAAAATCAATATTTTGAAGATTATTTAGATAAATATCTTGGTATTTCTAAAGTGGTAGATGAAAACGGAGAACCGCTGATTGTATATCATAGTGGATATGAAGATATAAAAGTATTTAATGGAGATGAATATGGTAATATCTACTTTGGTGACTATATGACTGCTGCTACTTATTCTGGTCTTCCTACTAAAGTATTTTTAAGCATACGTAATCCATTGTTAATAGATGGAAAAGGAGAAGAAATTGGAGATGCGGTAGAGAAGTAGTATCCTGGATAGAGAAGGTTGTCTGCAAATGTAGATTACGATGGTGTAATATACAGCCACGTGAAAGATGTAGGTGACGGTATAATGAATTTTGATATATCTGGTATAGAAATGTTTTGGAATGATTATAAAAAGTAGAATTACGGAACGGTGTATTCTATAAATAATCCTAATCTTGTTAAATCTATAGATAATCGCGGGACCTTCTCTATTTAGGATAATAATATACACAGAAACGAAGCTAACGCATCTGCTACATTCTTTTCAAATATAGGTGATATTACTGGCGCTTGGTCAGATGGTTCTCCTCATATGAGTACTACATCAGGACAAGTGGTTGAACGTTTAAAACAGTATATACCAAAAGATTCTATAGCATACTAGATACTTGATTTATTCTCTGATACTGATGTATATATTGGTATAACAGAGGAAGGAGATCGATTAGCTAATGGGGATTACATGTGGTATAGTAGCAATACTCACACTATATGGATTAGTAAAGAGATATTTGAAGAAACAGATATGGAGTACAATGCAAAAAGTATTGTACATGAAATGGTTCATGCATTTACTTCAAGATCTTTTGAAAATGTTAAAAACGGTGTAGGTACTGATTTAGAAATTAAAGTATATAATAAAGTAAAAGACTTATTAGAATTCAATAGAAAACTATACTAGGAAATACATGATGAAAAAGGTAAGTGGACTGGTGCATTATATGGTTTAAAAGATGAACATGAATTTATAGCCGAATTTCTTACTAATGAAGAATTTGTAAATAATATAATAGATGATGCTAGATAGAAAGGATTATTTGAAGAAGTGATAAGTAAGATAAGGGAAGTATGGTCTGCAATCATTGATTTACTTACCGGAAAATAGCATGTAAAAAATACAGAAAGTACTAGAGATATATTAATGAAATTATTATCTTTCAATTTAGAAGATAATAATGAATCTGCTAACGTTAGATTTGAAAAGTCATTAAACAATAAAGTTAAACAGCTTGAAACAAACATACATGAAGCAGAGAAGTATAACTTTGATACTAAAGAAGAGTTAGACAAGAGATTATCTGATATAAGATAGAACTTACTATCTGGTTTACAATCTAGATTACGTAGTATAGATATTACCGATATATCTAAAAGAACGGAAGTAATAGAGAACATTAAGTATCAAATTGCTAATCTATAGAATGCTGCCATAAGCGATTTTGATGTTATAGCTTCTTTTATTACAGACTTAAAATTAGATGTTAGAGATGTAGGTAACAGAGTAGTAGAAGCTTATAAAGGTTAGGCTGATGCTCTAACAGACGAAGAACTCGTAGCATTAAATAAGAACTATTTTGCTTTTTACTGTGAGTAGGCTAAAGATATATATAATTCTTTAGTAAATATGAATACTTATAAATAGATTGTAGGAGAAGCAAATTATAATAAATTAATGACAGAACTACAATTATGTAAGAGTATTTTAGATTAGAGCTATGATGCGGTTAAGCGTATGCAAGTAGTTAATGCTTAGAGAATCATGTTAAAGGAAGGTATAAAGGTAAATAGTCCCACTATATATAACTATATATCTGAAAATACTAGAAAAACAGATTTTGATATTAGTTACATTACTAGAGTGTTAGGTTCTGGAGATAGAATCAATGATGAAGCTATTAAGAGTTTGTTTAATATACTATAGAATACTGAAAATAGTATAAATGAAGTAGTGTTCCAAAAAGCTAATGAACTAAATAAACTATTAAAGGTAGCAGGAAATAGAAATTAGAAGTTATTATTTGAAGTAGATGAGAATGGTAATACTACAGGTTATATAATTAGAGATTTGAACTATGGTAGATTCTACAAAGACTTAAAATAGTTTAAAGAATAGTTATAGAAAGAATTTGGTGTAGACCATCAGACTCTTCAATTACCTGAAAATATAGCTACTAGAACAGAATATAACAAAAGACTTAATAAATGGTTATCAGAGCACTGTGAACGTAAATATACTAATGAATTCTATGATTTAATGAATTCTCTTAGCCCTGAAGCTGCTTCAGCAAGAGAGATGATAATGTCTAAGATAAGAACTTTATCTAATAAGTATAGAGATAATAATGGAGTAATTCATTATGAATCAATGACAGATGAGGAATGGAATACTTTACAACAGTACGAATTAGATAAAAAGGAGTTAGCTAGTATTTACGATATATACGGTAATGAAAAGCCAGAAGGTTCTGTAGAAAGAAGAATAGCCGATGAGCTTACTGAACTAAATAACAAACTATCTAAGAATCTTAACAAGAATTATAATCAATAGAAATTCCAAGATTTGATTGAAGAAAAAAGAAACAGTCTAAGTAAGCATGAATTTAAAAAATGGATGGATCGTAATACCAGAGTAGTATATACTGAAGAGTTTTACGAACAATTAGCTAACTTAGATAGAGCTGATTATGGCGAAGCATATGCTGAATATAATAGATAGAAAAGAGCTATCTTAAATATGTTTAGAGATAACCGTACTGGTGAAGTAAATCCTAAACTAATGCCTAATTCTACTAAGAGATTGCTAGATTAGTTAGAGATTAAGATGAATAATATAAGAAAGTCATCTAAAAAAAAGAGATCAAAGACTGAGTTTAGTAAGATAGCTAGAGTAGTAGCTACTGAAGCTTATAAGAGAGATGAAGCAGCAGCACTGGCAAAAGACCAAGAAGTTCCTGGTAGTTCAGAGGTATTCTATTTAACGAATACTTATAACACATCTACTGGAACTGCTCCTAAATCTTGGTATACAAAGATTGCTCCTAAAGATAGTAAGTATATACAGGTTATTCCTTCTTCTAATTTGTCTGAATTATCTTCAGAGTCTCCGTTTGTTAATAAGAACTACAAATAGGATAATGACGAGTATTATCAGCCTAAGAGATCAATATATGATAATAGCAAAGCATATAATGAAGTAATGTCTAATAAAGCATTATCTGAGCTTAGAAAAGCTTTAATAGACACAATGGAGGAATCTAATAGTAAATTAAATAATCTAGAGTATTTAAACAAGTATAGATTACCTCAAATATCAGGTAGTTTGTATAAACATCTTAAAGCATCAGGATTTAATCCATTTGCTGCTGTAGGTAACTATTTATTAGATGCTGCTACTGTAAAGAATGATGATGTTGGTATAAATAAAAAGGTTTTAACGTCTCCTGATGGTACTTCTTTAGCTCTTATTCCTCAATACTTTACTAAACAGCTAGACGATCCAGCTACTATATCAGCAGATATGGTAGGTTCTGTTATTCAGTATTTTAAAATGGCAGAAAACTTCAAACAGAAGAATGAAGTGAAAGGTGAGGTAGAAAATATAAAGTCATTTTTATCATAGAGAAAGTATACTGGTACTAGTACTATAGGTTCTATTAAGAGAATATTTACTGGTAAACAAGAACCTAAACTTGGAACTGATACTAATATATATAAGTTTGCAGAAAAGTTTATTAACATGAATCTATATGATGTTAAGACTAATGCTTTATCTATATCTATTAAAGACAGAGAGATAAGTATAACCAAACTGTTAAAAACTATTACTGGTTATGGTACATTACGAAATCTTGGTTTAAACTTTGCTTGTGCGTTTACTGGTTTCTTTACTGCTGCTCATGCTCATCTTGTCAATTCTTTGACCGGTAGATATTATACTTTTGGTAATGCAGTAAGCGCATTTAAAGATATAGTATTCGATTTATTTAAACACGGTTTAAGTGTTGGTAGTAGAACATATAAGAGCGAATAGATGGCTTATATGGATTACTTTGAGGTTGGTTCTACTATGGATAGTTTGTTTACTAATACTAATAGACCTAAATTTATAAATGTCATTTAGAAGTAGTGGGCTTTTGGATTATACTCAGTATCTGATTATTTTATAAAAGGTCAAATACTAAATAGTGTAATGTACGATTATAAATACATTGATGGACAATTCATGCATCACGAAATGTTTTATAATAAATATGGTAGAACAGATGAAACCTAGTAGAGATGGAAGAAAGCTAAATCATTTAAAGCTTTAACTAAGTTTAGTGCTGGCAAAATAGTTGCTATTTCTCCAGAATATCAACAAGCTGTAGATAAAGCTAAGTTTACTATCGGTAATGCTGCCAGATAGTTAGCCGGTTCTGCAGATGGTCAATTAAGTCCTTTACAGAAAGCCTAGATGAGCGCTAATGTATTTGGTGCAATGTGTATGATGCATAGACAATATATCCCTATTATTCTTCAATAGAGTTTTACTATGGATAGACAATGGGATTATCAAACTCAAAGAGAAGTAGAAGCTATACTTAAAACTCCACTTAGAGTATTTGCTCAAACTTGGAAAGACAAATCAGGAGCAGACCTTATTACTACTGTTTTAAAATAGACTTTTCTTAATAAAGGTTTTTCAAGCGAGTTAGATAGAACTAATATTAAGAAGTTGAAGATAGAAGCAGCATTGTGTATGTGTTTATATCCTTTAATAAGGAATATTCTAAAAGAAGAGGCAGATAAGGATAAGAGGAATATACTTCTTAACTTATTTGCTTATGTAATGGCTAGAACTGCTTTTGAAACTACTGCTCCGTATAACCTAGTAGATATATATAGCACTATTAAAACACCTACCCCGCTATACTCATTATTGGATAACGTTGGGTCTGTAATTTCTTATCCTTACGATTTGATATTATCAAATATAAGAGGAGAAAAAAGTAAATAGGGTAAAATGATAACTAGAGGTGCTTATAGAGGAAAAACTCAATTAGAAAGAAATATATGGAAAATAACTCCATTCAAAAATCTAATTGAATTAAATGATATTCCAAGTAAGCGTAGATATTATGATACTTAGATTACTGGTGATTAAAAAATTAAAGGCAAGCTTTTCACAAAGCCTGCCTTTTTTGTGTAGAGTAATTCTTAAAATATAGTATCATAAAATGAACCATCTAAATAATCTTTCCAAAGTATTGCCATACTTAATATAAATTCTTTAGTACAAAATTGTGTACCATTGGTTTGCATTATACTGAAATCAGCTTTTTGGTCATTAGTTTTTAACTTAAACCTATAGCAAACTATATTATCCTTTATTATATCATTATAGAAAAACTCATTTTCCTGAATTCTTCTTACTATATAATACTTAGGATATGTTTTATATTGAAGTATTAAAAACTCTTTATCTATAGTAATATCTATAAATAAATCTGAAGTAAATACTATTGGATTTATTTTAAATAGGGTTGCATAATAACGCAACCCTTTGTTGTATTTATTAAAGTTCAACTTCTTCATTGCAAACTATGTTTTCATCTACTTCAAATACTTCTTCGCATGAATCCATAGCTATTGCAATTAAAAAATCATTTAATGTCTTAGGTTCTAAGTTCTTCAATTCCATCATTTTCGTAATATTTACGAGTATGGTCCCAATTACCTGTCTGATAATGATATGATAGTTCTGTTAAAGCTTTGACAATGAGGTCCTTACGACTATCTAACTCTAATTCGTTAAACATATTAAATACTCTCACTTCATTATTACTATTTGTTTGAATAGCAATAATGTATGCTTCACAATCATAATCTGAAATATCAATTTCTTGATCTTTCATGTACCAACTAATTGCAAGCAAATAATAAGTTATCTGTCTATAATAATCAAACTCTTCTACAGAATGTTTAAAATTATAGACATCACTAGTTGTTTTTAAGTCGATTAAAATAATCTTCTTATTTATATGATCAAATATGCATCTATCAAGTAAAGATTTACAAGGTGCAATCCAATCATCGATAGGTAATTCCCAATTAATATGAAACTCATTATGAGATTCTACTCCAGGAATATCTTCTAATAACTCTTTCGCTTTCTTATGATTATCAATATTATTCTTAATATTTTTAAGCATATTTAAATCAGCAAAAGATATTACTTTACGATTATCTTTTTCACTACGTAATGCTTTAATGTAATCAGTATAACGATTACATAGCTCTGTGGCTTCTTTTAAGACGATTTCAGAGCTTTTTGAATTACTGTATGCAGATTTGTATGCAGCAATCTTTTTATCGTCCTCTATGAGTTCTAATGAATTAGCATAAATCTCACAGAAATCTTTTTGTTGTTTTACTTTAGGTACTTCATAATCAAGAATTACATAATCATTCCAGAAATCCTCTGGTTGTAATATATATTCATGAATCATAGTACCCCTTTCGAGCTGAGGAAGTTTTAATCCTTCTTCCTTTCCATCTATCATATCTCGATAGAAACGTGGTCCTTTCTTCAAGAACCAACCAATAGCAGAATTTGATATTCTCGTATTGTCTTCATAATACGGTTTATCAATTATCATTCTTACTTAATTCTATAGTTACTATTTTAGGTCTTTCTCTTTCAAGATAACTGTCAGTTAGTATACTACAATTATATTGATTTAAATGACCATATGATATACCATCATGCCAATGCCCAAAAAAATGATGCTTATACTTACCAAAACAGTAATGTTCAAGCTTTTCATTATAATTAGGATTTTCATGAGTAATAAGTATATCACAGTTTTGTATCTTTTCATATGGGCATATATACTCATCATATTCATTCTGAATATCTTCAAATGCCCATGTTTGCCAATGTATAGGAGCTATCCAAGGAGTTCCATAAAAAGTTATTCCTTCATATTCATATAACTCATCAACAAGAAATACTACTTTATCATTAGTTAAAGTTGATATCTTAGTCTTAAAATCTTGCCAACTCAAATCCTTTACAATATCATTAATAAGATTTTCTATATAAATATCATGATTTCCTGGAACTACAATTACCTTTTTACACGGTAATTTGTCTACCCAATTGACAAAAGTAATAGACCAGAATTTATCTGATTCTTCGTTACTTCTCTGAGCAAGTAAATTTACTATATCTCCTGCTATACATAACACATCGCATTCTGGTATATTAATTAAATGACCATGTATATCACTTATTGCGCAGATTTTCATGGTATAAAGTTTTAGTTAGTTTATATATAATTATACTATAAAATAGTATCATTTCTTTAGTTTTTTTATTAACTCATCTACCTCCTTTTGATTATGAACTATATAGAAGCTCATATTAGGTTCAAAATTATATAGATAGTAATTAAACAGTTTCTCACGTAAAGGCCATGTATCTGTTCTGTAACCTTTACACTCAATTACAAATTCTTTTCCTATAAAATCAGGCAAATATGTAATTGCTCTTATTTTTTTACCATGAAACTCAAATTTAGGTAATAATGTATAGCGTTTATTTTCATAATCGACTTTAATATTTGCTTCTTTTAATTTACTATACGTATATGCTTCAAGTTTAGATCGAAAACAGATTCCGTCTAATTCTACTTTAGTAGCATTTTTAACTTTCTTGTTTATCTAATTTTTCATAACTCCAAATATAATTTTTATATATTCTATTTTTAGCACAGGCTTTTCTTATACCTCTATCTGGAATATTAGTTATATAAGATGCTTCTCTAGAACTACTAAATTTGTTTAATAATTCTAGACTATTATTATACATATATACTATTTTTCCTAATTTAGAACCTATCTTAGCTGATCTATCATTGAATTTTAAATTATAACTAGGAGTACACCATTCTAGATTATTTAAATTATTATTTAATTTATTTTCATCCTTATGATTTACTTGAGTTTCTAATATAGAATGTCTTAAAAATGCTTCTGCAACTAGTCTGTGTACTAAATATTTTCTATAATGCTTATTTTTGTATAAACTTACTATATAATATCCTGAATTAATTAAACTAGGTTTTATAAGTTTACCTTTATATTTATTATACTGATATTTAGTTTTATCTTTACTACACACTTGTTTTATAGTGCGATCTAAAGATCGTATCTTACCTAAATTACTAACTTCATAGTAACCTTCGTAATCTTTAATACTTTTCCAAATCTCTTTCATATAAAGAGAAACGTAAAAAAGGCCAAGATGTTGTATTTTGACCTTTAATTTTTATTATTATTTTAAAGAAATTAACTAATTTCTTCATATAACCAATTTTTAATAGTTTCAAATCCATTAAGCTTAACTGCATCAGATATATCTTTTGCTTTAAACTTTTTATGGACTAACATTCCTTCTAAGCCTGTTTTAAGGCTCATTTTACGAAGGTATTTAACTCCAGCTGTATCTCTATCAAATAAGATAATTATACGTTTAAAACGCTTCTTAAGCTGGTTTAGAGCCTTATCTGGGATAAATGTAGACTCTGATGATGGGCTTATTGCTGGAATACCCATCTCATATAAACACATGACGTCTTTCATACTCTTTGTAATAATGAGTATATCTCCAGTTTTAGGTAACTGTTTAAACCCCTGAATGTCGTTCTCAGTCAGGTTATTACGCCACTTTGTATATTTATCTGCTAAAGGTCTATATATCTTAAAATTGTTATAGACCTTATAAGCATACATAGGATTACTATCCTTGTAAATACCCTTTACAACTCCGTTACATAGATAATATTTTATACTACTTACTCCAAATTTCTTTAGAGTAGTGGTAGAAATATTAAACTGAGACCAGTAATTGATATCTGTTAGAGTAAAGTCTTGTCTTACAATACCAATTACTGTCTCGGTTGACGGTATATATTGCTTAGAGCTAACGAGTTTCGTATCATTAGTAATTTTAAGTTTATTAACTATATCATTGAGTATATCTGAATAGTTAGTTAGTCCTGTGAATAGTGATACAAACTTAATTATATTACCACATTCTCCAGTACCATGGTCTTTAAACATTAACTGTTTAGTTTTTTTACTATAATAACATCCGAAAGAAGGTGTCTTATCCTTTCTTAATGGTGAATTATATATCATACCTACTTTAAAATTACCAATGTACGCTGCATATATATCATACTCAGTTACTTTAGATAATATCCAATCTAAAGTAATACTCACATTATCTTTTATTTTTGTTGTATCATAAACCATATGATATATTTTTAGCGATAGCTAAGGAATCGAACCTTAATTAACCATTACTATCATGAAAACGTGAGTGCATGCTATCCCTATTCTATGAATTTTGATGCCTCCATCACACCTCACATTCGGCGTATTACCGTCGATTGCTTCTTATCTCACATAGTGGCATGCTACTCACGTATCGCTATATTATGCCTAGCGTAGGCGGCTTATAGGATTATCTACAAAATTAGAAAGGCAGATCATTACTAGGCTGATCATTTACAGTAGTAGTAAGAGGATTAACCTCTTTAACTTCCTTATCTGCAACAATTGGCTTAGTAAATTGATCGATACCTGTAATTTCTCTAATCATGCTTTCATTCTTACCTTCTTCATAGAAACCCATAGGAATATTCATAGGTTCAATAGAAGCAAACTTAACATAACTAGGAAGTGTAGTATAACCCTTATCATTATAAACTATTTTTACTTTAAGTAAAATATCTTTATTAGCACTATTAAGCATTGTTACTACCCAGTTAGCAAATTCTTTATAAGAACTGCCACTGAACGCTAATACATTCTTAGGATAGAAACACTTAAGTATACGCATAATACGAGTTACCTGGTTAGTAGCTTTACTTTGATTCTGTTCTTCAGTATCACTTTCACGAACAGCTGGTTCCCATTCAGTATGAACAAGACTCTTACCATCTTTTTCAAAAGTAAATTCAATGAATTTCTTCCCTGTAGGAGACTCTGCAAACTTTGCGGATACAAACTTAACGTTGTCATGAATACCCGCTTCTAGGTATTTAGTATTATTACCATTATCTGACAACTTTACTTCATTTGCTAATTCTGTACTAAATATCATAATATCTTATTTTTAATTATTCAGGTAAATAAACTTTATTCCAATAAGCAGTAATGTTGTTATTTTCATCACTCTCTGCTATTACTATATTCTTTCCTCTTAAATGAGGTGCTCTAGCTTCAATAACGGAATTATCTCCTCCTTCAAATGAGATATGTGTCTCATTTTTCTTTCTATATACGTAGCCAACAGCATCTGCTTCACCACATATAATATTTGCTAATGCGCCTACTAAATCAAGAGACATTTCTGCCATTTCTTCGCCATTCTTATTAATCAACTTATCTTTAGTATGACCAATAAGTATAAAGTTATCACATAATCCACGGAACATGTCAATAACTTTTCTTACAGCCTGTCTTATATATAAATAACCAGACCCATTAGGTAATGTTCTTAAATCTGTACCTTCGTACTTTTTACCCATTGGAGTAGCTTTATAAAGCTGTATAGCAAAGCTCATACACATCTCTTCTAGACGTGTAGCATTATCTATAGTAATATATTTGTAAGGATATTTACCAGTTTCCTTTTTAATCTCTCTTATTGCATTAGCTATATCACCTAAATCTTTTACAGATCTAGCTTGAACAGCTAATGCCTCTAAGAACTCTGAACCACCTTCTAAATCAATAATTAGATTGTTATCCAGTGCTGCAACTAAAGTAGTTTTCCCTGCCTTGGGCTTGCCAAACAGGATTAAAAATCTCACTTTGTTCTATATAAGACGCTACTCTTATATACGTTCTCTTATGAACTGCTATATGTCACCATATAGTTCAGACTATATTATCATCTCACGTAGAGATGTTCCCCACTTCCATCTACAAAAACTTTAGATGTACTCTCTTTCGAGATAGTCGTTGAACTTTCTTTATGATTATTATAAATCTTCTTAATTTGTTCTATAAAAAATGGTAAGGTTAAATCCATTTTCATTCTATTGCAACAACCACAACATGGAACACAATTTTCAACAGTATAGTTTTTTGAGTTATCTAATCTATCAATTCCTAAGCATCTTTCCCTACCACAATAATAGCAAGGAGATTCACATAGTTTTCTAACTTCTTCTTGAGTTAAACTAAAAGATATACCTCTATTTAAAGCGTTACATTTAAAATGTATATATTTGTGTCTAATATCCTTTGGAAGAAGATTTTTATATTTCTCTTCAAAGTTTTTTCTACGCCACTGTCCTAAACATTTACTGCATCCTACTCTACTATCTGTTATGTTGTCATTTCTAACTCTAAGTTTTCTTCCACATACTGTACAAGTACATATAAAGTATATTCGATTATATGTACTTAAGTCTATTTCTTCTACTTTTAATGTTCCAATAGTTTTTCCAATATATTGCTTGTATTTATTTAAAGTTTTTTCTGTAATCATAAAGCTTAGCTGCTGATTGTTTTAATATATTCCTAGTTTTATATTAAAAACGTAAAACACATTAAAAGGTTCCAGCAATTCAAGGAATTTTCATTATATATTACTATATAATGTCCCAGTTATCTAGGATTTTCTACTTTAGCTTTTACTTTCTCTTTTGGTAATACAATCATAAAAGCTTTTATTTTTTTGTATTCCTCTGATAAAGTTCTGATAATTTCTGATAATATGGAATAAGATATTTTAATTAAAACAAACCACGTTTCTTAATATTAATCGTGATATCGATAATAGTTTTCTTTGTCTTCGGTTTTAAATAGTTCAAAGAACCAAATGCAATAGGAATTACTTCATAACCAATCTGTACGAAGTTATCAAAGATTTTAACCGGAGTACCAAACTCATCTTTAAAGTCATAGTCAACATCAAACGGACAATGTTCCTTTGCATAAATATCAAGTGCATTAATAGCCTTGAAGAATTCTGTTTCTAAGTCGAAATTAATTACATTATCTCCCCAACACTTAAACGGACAATTAGCGCATTCCTTCGGCAACCATCCAATATTATGAGTCTTACTTAAACCTAAAGTAATAATATCACCTGCACCAGCATATTCGATGCCATAACTGCAAGAAGGATAATCACTCTTACTTTCTACAGTCATCCAAGGATAAGCGTTAATTACTCGGTCCATTAAAGACTCCTTATATGTTTTTGCACTCTTAGTATTTTTCGGTAATGTAAATGTATATGATTTCATAATTTTCAGCCTTTTTAATTGTTATTACTAAACGAAATCTTCCTTACTGGTTCATCTTCTCGTATAGTCTCAATTAAATTATTGTACTTAAGGTCATTATCAAACTCAAGTATAGAACATTCACCTGCATCTCTATTCTTTAGAATATGCAAATAAACTTTATCTCTTACTGGTAGACGATTTGGTCCATAACTCTGTATATTGAGCACAATTTGTATTCTCTGCAAGCTCTTTATCTTGCACTCTACACCTTCATCTTATACGTGTAGTTTAGACTATTTCTTAATATAATCTTTTATATTTTCAGAAAATAATATTAATTGTTCAAAGTTAGCACAATTTTTCATTATATTTGCTAATCTTGAAATAACAGCAATATTTCCAGGTATATACCCTTTACTATTGTCAATTCGATCAATAGAATAAGTATATTGTTTATCATTTAAAATAAACTCATGCTTAAGAATTGGACATTCTTTAGGAATTATTATATCATTAGGAGTAATATTGAATTTAATATTACATCGTTTTGAATGATTCTTAGCATATCTATATAATACTATTCTATTATGATATTCTAAATCATGTTTTAGTTTATCATAATGTAACATTTTTTCTTTTGCTACTTGTTCAGTATATTTCCTTCTTCTATAATAATGGTATAACCTACTTTCCTCTGTACGACAATGTTTACATTGTGATCTTACATTATTTTTTTCAGTTTTACTATTATTCCATCGAAGTTCAAACTCACTAATAGGTAGATATTTACCACATGTAGTACATCTGAATAGGATAGTATTATTTTCTTCTTTTATTCTATTTTTATCTCTAATATTTATCTTCTTTCCATCTATTAATAGTTCCATATAAGAATATTTAATTATTACTATATATGGAACGTATAATAAATGTATAAGTTTATATTTCCCGCTTTCGTGGTAGAATTATTAACATAGCTTTAATAGCGGTAGTTTCACTACTAGTCGTTAGACACTATTTATATATTTCTATATAAACTTGGTACGGCGTTGCCCCATCGGGTTTTCACCGTTTAACGGGATTTATCCAGAACAGCTTTATTTATTCTGGCCTATGAATACATATAACGTAATCTGATGCATGAAAAATAGTATCAGCGGAAGATATATCGCTACGCATTGGATAATGCATAGATGGATTATTAATTCTTTCAGGATTTTCGATATTACGATTCATCTGTGATAACTGTATTATTGTAGTATCTGGAAACTTTTTTACTCTAATAAACAGTTTCTGTAAATCGGAAATCACTTGTAGTGCACTTTCACGATTTTGACCTTCAACAAGTAGAGTATGATCAAGTATAATCACAAATTTCTTGCCTTTAGCTTTATTTTCGTAAAAGTAATCAATGGTAGATGCTATATCTGCAACAGTACCCGGTGTATCTACATAATATATCGGATATGATTTTATCTGTTGAGAAGTTTGTTCTACTTCTTCTAATAGTGTATTGTCTAAATCACTACTAGAACTATATAGCTGAGCAGTAGTTTGCCTTAACTTACTGCTCAATTTTCTACCTACTTGTCTAGAACTTAACATTTCAAATGAAAAATTAAGTACTACTACATCCTGATTAGAATTTAAGTCTATTAAATCACTTTCAAGCGTATTTACAAATGAACTTTTGCCACTACCAGATATACCTACAATAGTATATATAGTATTAGGTTCAATGCCTCCCATACAGGATTTATTAAACTTACTCCATCTAGTACGTAAAGAAACAATCTCATGATTCTTTCTCTTACGAATATATTCTACTGCTTCGTTAGTAGCAGAGGATATATGTCTAAATGTTAGTGTCTTAGTAGATATCTGTTCCATAATTATAGTAATTTTGGTTAGGAGTTTCTACTTTCATTTGTTCCTCAATAGTTTCCCACTCGTGTTGAGTGAGCCATTTCCACATAGTTTTCATATAACCTATTTTACCTGTACGCATACGCTCATCTATTTCATATTTTAAACAATCCATAATGTGTTCATGCATTGCTTTAGACTTGCCTACGATACGATTATATTCTTTCCTACATTTGTTTACATTAGCTCTGAGAAATCCTTTAGTTCCATCAGGTCTCATAACGTAAACTGGAAATTGGTCATAAAACATATCAAACATAGCTTTATCTTCTTTAAGAAGTTTCTCTAGTTTCTCTGTTTTACTTATGACTTGGGTATCTCTATCATACTGGATAGAGATTAAACCTTGAGTCTCTAACTCTTGTATCTCTTCTTCATTAACTAGGCTGAGAAGTCTCTGAATGTCTTGATTGATTGTTTTGATATCATTCAATACAAGTGTTAGGAATACTAATTGATTAATAGATAAAGTTGGTATTCTATCTAAGATAGAAGTGTCTATTTCTAAAATCATAGTCTTATATATTATATAAGCTTATGGTTTATCTGAAATATATCTGATAAGCCTCTGTTAATCCCATAGGCTCAATTGTAACGGTTTTAAATCTCTGATTATCTTATAGGCTTCCATAATATAATACCTATAATTAATCTTTCTTTCTTCAATTGGTTTATCATCAAATTTATTTAGAAGAGTAACACCAGATGCAGTAAGCATATTCTGATACTGTCTTGCAGAAGCCTTATATTTACGTTCTCCTACGTATGGCTCAGTATATGTTATAATTTCACCTTCTTTATGACCAGTATCTTTCCATTTCCACAAGTATCCACCATTAGTAGATGCATAGAAACGATTAGTTCTCTGTTGCTCCTCGTTCATATATTCAACATGCCATTGTTTACCAGTTTTCTCAGACATTAGAAAATCTCTTATATCTGTACAATTCTTAATTGTATCTTCGACCGGTATTCCGTCTTTAAAGAAACTTATTACTGCTTTAGGTATAATCTTTGGAGTTAATCCTTTACCTAATTTTACAGCAGTAATAAACATTCCTTTTTCTTTTACTTTGTTATCTTCAGTAATAGCAAAATAATCATTAATAGCATATTGATACATTGCTTTAAAACGATCTTCTTCTAAGGTAAGTTTAGTAAGCTGTTCCCATTCTCTACAAATACTGTTTACTTTAGAATATATATCTTTCTTTAGTAAGACGAATAGACCATCAGTATTTGCTTGGACGATTCGGCATCCAATTTGAGTTAATTTTTCAGCTAACATAAGTAATAGTAACTGTCCGTTGATTCTAATTTTCATAGCAGCTTCGGGGGCATAACAGAAATTATGTTCATTCTGCAAGTTACCTGATAAACCATTTAAAGCTAACTTTAAAGTTTCATTTTTTACTTTATCACCATTGTGTTTAGCTTCAATTCGCTCATCTTTGATTTGCTTATATACTTCTAAAAATTCTTTACCTAAATGTTTAGGATAGAATTTATATTCTATAAGCATACTTGGATATAGTGAAGCTACATCTATATCTATAAGCATTTCATCATCTCTAGGAATAATAATCTCAGGACTATTTACAGAGTGAATGCCTCCTACTCCTACAGAATAGCGCAAATTATTAAATACAAACTTATTTTCATATCCTTTTCTACCTGGAGATACTATCTGATTTTTCATATCTTCTAGTACTCTTTGTAGAATAGGACTATTATATTTAATAAATGGTAATATTATATCTTTCAATGGTATTACACTCATTGGAGATCTTAAATCTTTAATATCTTTCCAAGTTAGACCTGTTTTTTCAAGATATTTCTGAGTTAAAATTTTCATTCCAATATTTACACCATCTTTACTGAGTACTCTTACTCCATATTCATCCTCAATAGCGATTCGTAAATCAACGTCTTTCTTACATCTATTTAGTAATTCTGAAGTAGATTCAATATCATTGATATTATAATCTATCATAGAGTCAAAATCTTCTAAAGGAAGTGGTTTAGTCCAATCACATACAAATTCCTGTACATTAGGATATTGCATTGTTACTTGTATTTCCTTTAAACCTACTCTAAGTTTATTAGAATATAACATAGTAAGAATATCAAAAGTATCAAACCATATTTGATACTTCCAATGTTTCCATGCATCTATGTTATCTTCGCTTGAAGTAGTTATGGTCTTACTTAGATTAAATATAGAACTACATATAGTAGGTATATTATATTGCATTAATTTATCCTCATACTCAATTATATAATTAATTATAGGATTATCATAATGCAAATTATTATAGCCACAAAATATAACATTAGCTGGAATGTTAATATTTGTAGTATAATAATCTCCCCAAGTAATGTATTTATCTACTTGTTTAAAGAACTTAACTAATTCTCTTAGTTGATTTTTCCTTTCTGATATCTCAAACTTATAGATGTCGTTTGTTTCTGTATTTTTTACCGAACAATGAAAGATATTTTGAAATACCTCAATATCATATACGTAGACTATCTTTCCTCGTATAATCATATTATAAGTATTTAAAGTTAGATCTCATGGTTGGACTCGAACCAACGCAATCACACTACATAGTAGCGGCTCTACCACTGAGCTACATGAGAAACCAATTTAATTTATATGGAAACAGAAATATTTTATGCTGCTTTAAGCATTCGCTTAATTTCTTTTCTGTAGAAAGAACGTTTAACAGCTTTTATCACTGTATCGTTGTCTTTACCTTTGCAACCTCCTACATGTTGCTTTCTGTTTTTGCTTCTACCTACGTAGAATGCTAAAAATTTCAAAGGATTCTTTTGAGAATTGCTTTGATTTTTGTTTAATCTCTGTAAATAAAACTCTTTAGAGCTGTTTTCTTTTTTCATAATTTTGATAATTAATTTGTTAAACTTATGCTGCTAATAACTTATTACGACTATAATAAGTTATACTGTTATCTCCTTCAATATCCTTTACTGTTACCCCTGTAAATGATGTATCTTTCTTATACTTCTTAGCTAATTTAGCAGCTTTATTCTTTGCTTCATCTCTAGTAGACGCTTCAAAGTTTCCAGTAGCAAAATCATATACTTTCATATCATTATCAGAGCATTTTCTCTGTATAGCATATTGAAAGTTTCTTTTGTTAGGCTTTTCTTTAACAGATAGTTCTGCGGCACTAGGAGCCATCTGTTTACCTTTTTTAGGAGTTAAAGGATTATTACGTACTGATTCATCAAATTTAGCTTGCATAGATTTCTTTGCAAGTTTATCAGCTTTTATTTTCTCTTTGATTTGTTCAGTTGTTAACGTAACTCCCTTAGGTTTAGTGAACATATTGTTCTTAACTATACGCGTAAAATGTTTCTTCTCTTTACGGGTATATCGTATTGTAGGATCATATCCTGCTTTCATAAGAATATTCTTGATTAATTCTTTTTTAGATTGTTTTATAGATTTGTTTTCATTCATAGCATCTTTTGCTACTTTAGTAGTGTATTCAGATTGTTTTTTATTTCCTGCCCACTTTACAAATTCTATTACTTTCCCATTCTCATCATATTTAATGATTCCAGATGGACCCGGTTTCTTGCTTACCGTCATTATTTGATAAGCCTTATAGCTTCTACGAAACTTATTTTTATTACTTCTATGATTCTTTATACCGGTTCTATTATTTTTCTTTGCTAATATCTTTTTCATAATTTTGATAATTAAAATGTTAATACTAATTTAAAGGGGATTTACCCCTTTAAATATTATTTATGCAGCTAATGCTAAAGCAGGAGCTTCAATATTAAGTTCTGCTTTCTCATTAAAATCTGTAATGTCTTTATTGATTTTGTTAATTTCTAATTGTAATTTATTTTTTAGACCTGCAATATAAGCTGAAGTAAGCTCTTCAGTTTTATCTAGGTTCTTCTTTCCTTTAGAACGTTTAAGTTTCGGATCAAGAGTCTTAATCTTACTTAAGTGAAATAACTGTTCAGTCTTTTCACACAAAGTAAAGATGTTAAGATAGTTATTATCTTTAGGTAATTCAGTAAACTTCTTATAACCCATATTAATACACTGCATATATAGTTTTAATAATATGCGTTCTTCAGATAGAGTTTCAATCTTCTGAAGCAATGCTTTTAAGTCATAATTACGTTTAGCTTCTTTTGGAATAACATTTTCTTCTTTAATCTTATTCCAATAGAAAGTAATTTCGTTAGAAATTTCCTTAATACGACCGATTTTACCTTTATTCTTATCTCCGAGCAAATATATTGATGTAATTGATTTCATATTGATTAATGTTTTTAAATGTTAAATACTCGACCAAACTACATCTACCAGTAGTAGTCCCTATGGGATTCAAACCCATAACCTACACATTAGAAGTGTGTTGCTCTATTCAGTTGAGCTAAGGAACTGTGTAGTAACAACTGCCCAATTCAGCAGTAATTACTATAAATAGTACCCAGTTCAGTACTATGAAATTATGTTGTTTTAAGATAATATCCAAATCAATATTTTCTAAATTTTCTTAACTGGCCGAGTACTATAGGAATAACCCGTCCACCAGTCTTAATCCCAACTATTCCATTAAGCCCCTCAAGGTTAATGTCTTCAACGTTGGTTATGCCATTTTCTCTTGCATATTTTTTGATATTCTCTTGATTGATCCATTTAGAATGTAGTTCCCCATCTGAACAATTCCTCATACAATCAAACAAAATATCAACAATACAATCGAAATCCTTACGTTTCTTTGCCTCATCAATTATACTTTTAGTAATTTCGTCAAAGGCATATTCATTTCGAGTCGAATTTGACCCAGTAATTGCATCTGCTATACTAATAGAAGCATCTATAATACTTACCGATTCATAAGTATTAAATAATCTTTGCCACCATAATGGCCCACTTCCGTAAAATAGAAAGACCCGTCCATCTTCTCTAATACTTACTTTTTTAGGCGTTTCGGTACGTCCTCCATTCCAAATCTGAATTTTAGACAATATGGCTGGCTCAGAACATATTAGAATTCGCAGAAGTTCTACACGTAATGAAGAAAGTCTGCCGTTCATAAGCTTCTACTATTTTTCTTCAGTAATCGTAGCAGTTACGTGAATTTCAGTTTCCTGATTATCTAAACCGCACTGCCGTAAATACTCAACCTGCATACGCTGATTCATATCCATATAACTACGGACAGTTTCAGCTAACTGCATACACTTACGTGTCATCTCTTCATAGAAGTTCAACACACTCTGGTTGGATAACTTAGTTAAGTCATTCAACATAGGAAGTTCTTCAGCTGTAAAGAACATAGGCTTAGAGCCTGGTTTACTCAACCGTTCAATACATTCAATTACATTCTGCCGGGTTGCTTTAGTAAATTCAGGATCAGCAAGCTCAAAAACTAATGATGGATCATTCTTCTTTTCATTCAAGATGATTTTCGGACGTCCATCAACATCCTTCTCAAGTAAACTAACTGACTCAACATCAATAGCCTTGAGAATATAAGCTTTTACTTCCTGACGGAAAGTATTCTTACCTGTAGCTACATCTTCTTTCCACTTAAGGTCAGGAGTCTGTGCTACGATTGTAAATATCTGCTGTCCAAAGAAAGGCCCAAACTTCTGGGCTGTTTGCCGATAGCGAGCTAAAATTTGAGCTGCTAAACCCGGAGTGTTAGCTCCATTAATATTATTTTCCATAAAAATGTTCCTTTTTGAGTCCGTACTTGATATACCAATACGAACATAGTTATACAAAAAATTGATAAAATCTCTCCACTGTTCGATTATTTAATAGCTATTCAAAATTGGAATAGGTGAACTCAATCACATAATCTACTAAGCATAAAATAATAAATTGAAAATTTATGAGAAATACTCTGTGAGTTACTTCTGATAATTTCTGCTATTTCTTAGTTTTATCGTCCCGTTTCGACGGTTGAAATTCAACTTATACGATGTTCAACGCACCCCTCACCGTAAGCGTATAACACGATTAGATGCGATATAAGCCACTTTATCATCAGTTCCTTAGAACCTACTGAGTATGTCCGGTATTATCGAAATTCGTCAGAATTACGGTTGTTTAATCTAACATTACTAAAATCATAGACTCATTGCTTATAGCATGACCCATCTATACCATTTCCAGGATTTGTTTGTTTATACTGCACGAACATTAGGATTTCCACCTATCATCGTCTCCTTGTTTGCTTATGGAATACTTTCATCATAAGTGTACTATTGCCCTTACAGAGACAGTGTAAGAAACAACACAGGTAACTAACGACTCAGCGTTCTCTCACATACAATGTTGCGCATTGTACTTTACGAGTGTCTTAACAGTCAGCAATGTCGGTTGGCAGTCGGGGTGACTCGTACTCCTTAACTCCTACTTTACAATAGTAGTTTGAAATCTCTGTACTATCATTGGACTTCCCAATTAATTAAAAAGTTAAATAATTAGAGTTCATTTTATCATAGCTGACTCTACTCAGCGTAAGTAAAATTGATTCATTAAGTATATCATCATATACTATAATTATTACTAAACTGGTTTTAGGATTCTAACCCTAAAGCATCTTTAATAACTCTATTTACTTCCTTAATCCATAACAATGTTTATTATCCAAAATTCTGGTGTGAACTAGCATAATAAATCAAAGGCATTTACATATCTTGAAATGCTTAAGCTCTGCCGTTTTTTACAAGGAGTTTTCTCTGCGTCTCCTAATCTTATTTATTACCACGTAATAACACTTGCTAAAGGTGTCCGCTTCTAAGTTCAGGGTTATAGCGCCCTCATACTCGCATTTTAGACTATCATATTTTAGTCTCGTCATTTCTCATATATTATACTCATCTACACGACAAAACTCATGAGTCACCTTAGATTTGAAAGACGGTATCAATCTCATATACCTCATCCCTTATACGTAAGTTCTTTTACAGCACACTATTTACGATAATGTACAGGATTGGCTCCTGCTCCACGATAATCAGTCAAGCTTTAACGTTTACATGTTTAATTCTTGGATCATTGCGTTTCCAGCTTTCATATCCTTACTTTGTATAAGTATGTACCATAACACGGTTATCCTTACATTAGTATTAGTAATTTACTCCCTTCATAAGTACAAGTTCCAATATCCACAATTGCATATTGCATCACAGCTGATGTGTACCGAACACTAGAGTTAGCCTGTTTCCCTTTCTGGGCGCACAGTAGCGCTTTTGTTAACCGATTTTGGAGACCGGTAATGCGTTATCTGCAATCTCTTTTTTTCCATGAGCTGGCTGCTTCTTAAGGTGAAACTAACCTTTGCCTCTCGGCTTTACTTATTCTTTCCAAAGGAATAAGTTAGGAACCGGATTGTCCCTATTTCGTCATCGTGTTTATATCCCTTTTTGATTCTGCTTTTGATAAACTAATACGGATATAGGGATTTCGTTCCCTTTGTACTGTTTAGTACTCAGTGTGTCTTCTCTTTAGTACTGCGTCTTTAGAAGTCCCCAAACGGTTCTCACTTCCTAATGAGGATTGTACACGCTCATCCCCTCTTATGTAGTTTTCAATTACATAAGCTAACACCCTACCTTTTGAGTAATCTCACAGTTTTAGCTGCTAACATATTCTCGGGTCATGTAACTTTTCGGGCCATGGAGAAATGATTCCAAGCTCCCTGACAGGTGCGACCAGTATTATTGTATACTTTACCGCATGACTTCCTCGGAGTGATTTACGCTACAGTTTTACTCCTCTCGAACTGTGATATAATTAAAGTATTTATTATACGGTTATTATCACTAACTTTTTACCGTAGGGCTGTTATCTTTAGCCGTTGATTTTTGTTCTGGTATATTGACGCTTGTTATTTCACCAGTGGTAAGATTAATAGAAGCTACTACTTTCTTACCTAGACATATGTCGACAAACTTATTTTTTACATCACTACTACTGATGTAGTCTATTGGCTCCATTTTTGAAGCATCAAAACCATCCAAACATTTACAAGCATTACTTACAGACGAACGTAAGTACTGTTCTACATATAAACAATTAGTTATACTACTGTTAGCTTGGTCTCTAATAAAAGTAGACTGATTACCTTCTACTATAAAGTATTCAGTTTGAGCTTGAATAGAATTCAATTTAGCTCTTGCTTCTCTTGAGTCCTTAATAATACGTGATAAACGTATCATTTGTTGAAGTATAATTTTATTGTTCATATTTATCTACTATTGTTAATGGAGTTGCCGGTGATTCGTCATCAGATACCTTACTTATAGCATTTACTTTCGGATATCCTGTTGAATTCGTCTTCTCTATTACTTTAGTTTTCCACTTAACTACTGGCTTTGGTTCACCAGTAGTTTTTACATTCACTTTTGCGTCTGTTGTTCCTTTCACAGATACTTCTAATGTAGATAAGTCGACTTCGACATTTATCTCATCTACAGACTTTTTCTCCTCTTTTATTACTTTAGGGAAGTTAGGTAACTCCACTATAGAGGGCATAACAGGCTGTGCCTGTATAACTTCTGTAGTTGCGAACATTTGCCTACCAATGAATACACTGACAACAAACATTCCAACTACAGTTAACATTCTATTATTCATTTGATATGATATTTATTAGAATGGCTATTCTTCTAGGATATGAATTTTCAAAAGAAACTTTTTAAACCAGTTTAGTTTTTTTTTTCAGTTCCTTCAGATTGTTCTTCCTTCTTTGGGTATTCGTCTTCCTTTGGAGCTATTAAATCTCCTTGACAATACTCTGCAAGACGATCAGCTGGGTCTCGATACAGATTAATAATCTGACCTACAACCATACGCATCTTATCAAGCGTAGGAGTCTCCTTCTGTTTGTCAAAGTAATTGGTACGAATACTCCCTAGAACTTTACGGGCAACTTCACGTGCAGCTTCAAGTTCAGTCTTCTTACTGTCTTCTACACCATCAGTAGTAATAGTATAGTCAGCAAATAACTTATCAATGTAGTCATTGCCTAGTAAGCCAGTAATAGCATTAATTGCTTTATCCTGTTCAGGTTTTGCTTCAGGATCATCCTTCAGCTTATAGCGGAAGTTTTCTCCAATTAAAGCACGTAATGCTTCTGCTACTTGTTCTTCACTCCAACCAGCTTTAGACATGTGCGTATGCATGATAGAGTGAGCCATACACGGTGAACCTGTCTGTGAAGTATATAAGTATACAGCGCGACCTAAACCACGCAAGATAGCTGTAGGCTGGATAATAGAGAATATCTCATTAATCCAATCTGTAACTGTCTTCTCGTCCAATGCAAGCTTCTTATCTGCATTAGTTTCTTTCAAGCCACAATATACACGATACCATTCTACAGTGTTAACTATATTTTCTGCCACATTTTTCTCTTTAGAGATGAGGTAATTAAGGGCAGTTTTCAATTCCTCATCATTAGCAATCTTGTTAGGATCAAGCTCTGGAATTTCTACTTTTGGCTTGCTGTTTGCAAGTTCTGTAGGTACTTCACTTTCTGAGAAGTTAATAGACATTTGTCCATCGTTCCCAGGCAGAGCTTTAGCAGGAGCTAGTTTAATACCTAGCATTTCTGCCATACTTTGCAGCGGTAATACTTGGTCTGCAGCTATCTGTAACTGCAATTCGCCACGTTCACCACGGTCGAACAAGTCTTGACGTACATCGACAAGAGCTAACAAAGTAACTACATCAATGCTACGATTGATGTCTGCATATAACTCAGGATATTGCTTCTTGAGTTCTTCATTGTTAGCGTAACGCTGTTGCATTACAAATGCTAACATAGCCTTACCATCAACAGATGATTCTCTTGAACCAATAGGTATACCGGCCGTAGGAATTCCTGTGATAAGGTTTGCAGCACGTTCTACAGCTTTCTTTTCAGGGCTGTTCTTACCTGTTGCATCTTCAGGAATGATTGTAGGAATTTTCTCTTCCTTCTTCTTAGGCTTATCCGGACTTTTAGGGGCATCCTTCTTCGCCTGAACCTTAGTTTCCTTAGCTGTAGTAGGAGCTTTCTTTGCATCCTCTACTTTAGCATCTTTCGGCTTGTTATCTACCTGAGGATTAGTTTCCTCTTTCTTGTTCTCAGTGTTGTTTACTTTAGTTTCAGCTTTTGCTGCTGCTTTTGCTGCTTTCAAGGCTGCCTTTCTTTCAGCCTTACTCATTTCTTTTGCCATTTTGATAATGTTTAAAGTGTTAAAATAAAAAATTATTATTAAGTACAATTAAAAAGATAGATTAGTTTAAGAGGTTAACTATCATCCTCTATTTCTGGTGAGTCACGTCCATTAGTAAAAGTATTATTTTTAGTTAGTGCATCGAATAATTCTTCATCTTTAACAATGTAACCTGCAACCCCAGTAAGGCGAACGGTAGTACCTTCTGTCACTGTAGCTACTAAGCTTTGCATGCATGTTAAAGCATCATCATTACTCATGGTGCTAACTAAACTAGTAAGAGAAGTAGTTTTATCATTATCTGACTTAACTACTTCCTTACTCAAAATACCTACTAATAGACCAGCCATAATGGCGAAAACAAGTTTCCACCACATTCCTGTACTACGAAATAATCGCGCAAGGATAAATGCTACAGTTAGTAGACCAATAATTGCTGGTGTCATAATTAGTAAATGTTTTTAGTTTAACAATTGTTTTAATTTCTCTCTCGCTTTGTTAAGGCGAGATTTCACTTGAGACTCAGAGAGTTCAAGATGCTCAGCAATCTCTTTGTAAGAGAGATTCTGAACTGTGCGTAGTTCAAGTATATACCTATACTTATAGCGAAGTCTGTTTAATGCATCTGATAATTTACTATCTGTCTCATGATATATGTACAAATCCTCTGGTGAGCTGTCGGCCGAACTGCTTACCTGTAGACAGTTATTATCATTATCTAACTCATAATCATACTTCTCTTTTTTGGTACGTCGTATATAATCAATACTACTATTTATAGCGATAGTTTTTAGCCACATCTCAAATGAAATATGATTAACATAACTAGCTATCTTAAAGAAAGCTTTAGTAAACGTTACAGATACTAAGTCATCTGTTACATCCTTATTGTGTACAATATTATATATAGTATTGTATATAATTCTGTGATAACGATTATAAAGCTGTGTGAAGGCATATTGTTTACCTTCTTTAGCCTGCTTGATCAGATCTAAAAGCTGCTGTCTTTCTTCATCTGTCATAATTACGGGCTTTAGTGTGCCTATAGAGTCAACTAAGACTCTATAGACTTAAAATGGCAATTCTAGTACATTCCTACAATAGTATTCATACCAATCTTTGTAGAATTTATTATAAGTATCCCATATACATTCCATGAATTCTATTTTCATAGGTCTAGTAAGTACACTAGCAGGAGTATTGTTGATTAATCCACATAATATCCTTATGCGTACTCTTAGAGTTAAATCTTTATCCACTCCTATCTTTTGTATTATCATATTATCAAACCAAAATATTAAATATTTTACAGTTTTAATCCTATATGATTCATGAAATTCTATTTCGTTTAATTCCCTCTTTTGTATTCTTAAAAAGGTATACCACTCAGGTCGCAAGTTAAATGAACTATACTTAACTCCCCAAGTGGTATATATATGGTTTGTTAAACTATAAACTACCATATTGCTGCTTTACTCTTTTAGCTATTTTCATTAGTACTACATTAATTTGTGCTAATGACCAGCCTGTAGTTTCTAATATATAAGCTTTAGTTGCAGCTACACCTCGTCCATATATTCCAATATCTTCGAGGTATTTATTAGTAAATGTCTTTAACTGTTCGTCAGTTATAGCAGGCATTTTCGTACCATGAATCGATTGTCGATAAGATGGTAATGAACATATTTCTGAGTATTCATACTCTAGAAAAACAAATTTGTCAGGATTTGTTAATACACTCTGAATTTCAATAGAGTCTTCAGGAAGTATAGTGAATTCTCCTTTCTGTACTAGGTTATTAACTAATAGTGCAGAAGTAATTCTCATACAAGGAACTTCTCCAATTATATTGGCAAGAAGCTCAAAGTTTTCACCTACAATTCTGTAGATACCAGGATGATTGAGTCTCATGGTTGATTAATTTCTTTTTTAAAGTTATTTACTATTCCAGATACTTCTGATAAAGTTAACTCTGGATATTTTTGCATCACTTTATTAACTGCATCAATATCAGATTTAGCTGATCTGAGTAAGTTAATGAACTCTGTTCTTTCATGTTTAGAGTCAAACCAAGCAAAATATCTTACACGCATTGATATTCGTATTCTTTTATTTTACTACTTAATTCATTCCATTTAGTAATATCTATATCAGTAGCATCTACTAAATGTATTATATCACATTTAGTATTGAATACTCTTCTAATATAAGATATTCCTTCTTTGTAGTGATACTTATTCTTATAAGCACGAGGTACTACATTATGAAGACGAGTTATTAATTCAGTCTTCATTCTCATCTCTGTTGCAGCTTTCTCCCATGATTCTGGAAGATTCTGTCTAATAAAATTCATTAATCCCATTTCAAATTAATTTATTGATTAAACTTAATTTTTTATTTGTAGTAAGGGGAGGACTCGAACCTCCGATACCAGCTTTTGATATTATCTCACCGCTCTACCATCTGAGTACTATCCTTACTCCAGCTTTCTACGACATTAGCTTAGCCGTTGGACTCTGTTATCACGCTGCGATACCAGTATAGTCCATTACATAACTTGTATTGCCAGTTATCTGCTTATTGACCTATTCTATTCTGTTTCAACGGTTCAATACTATTTCACACCCTTATTATATTTTTTTAGTGGATGTGCGCGGTACTGCCCCGCGGTCACCTGAAGGCATAAATAGACCTAACAGTCAATTCTTTTTACAGTTCGGTATTATACCTACTCTATTGTGGGTATATGACCGACCAAAGTCATATACCCTATGGTCTTGAGAATGGTTAGTTCTCTTATACTGATCTTGATAATACACGAATAATAGTTAAAGTATAGATACTTTAAGCGATTCAAAGATTCATATTATTCAGTCTAACTTGATGTCACGACTAAGGCGTTTCTCTATCTCTAGAGGACAATCTTATTGTCGCGATCTCAGACTTATGATCAGTAGTTCACGGTAGTTCCCCATAACTGATTTAAAAATTCTGTATGAGACCTGTTAATTCAGGTCCTTGTATGCCTCAGGCCCTAGAGTTCAAAAGAACTATTTCCGACTCACATACTAAGCTATTGATTCAAAGATTCTAAGCTTGGAACCTCTTTTATTTTGTTTGTTTTGAGTTAGCGACGATTTACACCAGGTACTAACTCATCGAATGTCCACTGCCAGGAATCCGGGAAGATATCGCGCAATTCTTTTTGAGATTCGTCAATACTCTTACCGATTTCGATAAGGTCTTTATCGTACTGCTTCTTCATCTCGCGAGCTTCTTTATCCCATGCGGACACAGGTTTATTTCCACTCTTGATATCTTCAGCAAGTGCAGACAAATCCTTCAGGTAGGTTTTAATACGTTGGTTTGTACGATTAGAACGGCGAACCTGCAATACCGCAGAGGATACTGTAAATTCACATTTCTGTACAATAGCTACTAAATCTTTCGTTAACTTTTCTTTGCGTCGTTCAGCAATTTTCTTTGCTGCTTCTTCTGCAATTTCTTCGGTTACCTTACTTGAATTAGCGATTACATCTTGGATGTTTTCTCCATTTACATCCTCCGTAAGGATGTTCATTTTCTTTACTTCTGCCATTTTGAATACAGTTTAATTGATTTAACAATAAAATTTATTTAACACTATAATATAATCTTAATGAAAGAACAATCACTAAAATATCTCTTTTTAGCCTCTATTATAGCTACTGCTATAATGTTTAGTCTTAATTTAATATCTCTGTACTTATTCTTCTTATGAATTTTTAGTGCTGATTCTTTGCTACATCTACTAAAGTATGATATAGCTTCTAATCTTTTCTCCTCATGTAAAGTAGGAGAAATAATTACGTTAGTCATATAGTATGACATTTTAATTTGTTTTTTGTTTTACTCATATCTTTTAGTAAATTTAAGTAATAATTAAAAAGAACTATCCTATTTATTCGTATCTCTTATTCATAGGTAACCCGTTTCCTTCATCACTGACCAATAAATTGGTTGACCGTTGTATAGTCCGTTGTACTCTTGAATAGCAGTTTAGCAACTGCTAAACTTCCATTAGGGATTTGGTTATAAATAGTTCTTTAGGTTGACTGAATCCACCATTTTACTAACAATTTAAATTAGTAATATATAGTATTGAGTAGAGGCTCTGGCGGAACCTCTACTTCTTTACTATTCTTTGGTTGCATTCTGAGTTTACACTCATGAGTACATTCACTACAGTTGATATGATTATCAAGTGTAGGACAATTATTATCTATTTCCATGCTTTCTTACGATTATAGGGCTCCATCTTTTTATGTTTTGGCTTCTTTTTGAATTCCTTTGGAGGTTCTTCATTATTCTTCTTTGCCATACTAGTAAAATTTAAACAGAGGGTTAATATCACGTAATAACTCAGGTAATGCGGATAAACCGTATTCCTTTAGTACTTTACGATGTTCGTAATATGCAGAAGTAGTATTTACTTTAGCAATAATACTTACTGGAACACTAATAACTTCACGATTCTGTTGCACTAAGAACTTACATAGTTCTGAGTTTAATAGCTCTCGTGTCTTGAGAGCAGGTGAACCAATAGATGCAATAATCTTCTTACAGAAGTCTTTCACTACTGCAATTTGTGGATTAGATGGTCTATCTACTGCTGTATCAGTTGGAGTTAAACATTTAGCTACCATAGCACTCATCACATCTTCATCTGATAAGATACTTACATCTACGTTCTTAGCATCTGTATTATTTGCTATATTTGATGCTAAAGATGTTACTAGTGCATGTTCATCTTTTATTTCTCCTTTAAATGTAATAATAATTGCTTTCATATTTTACTTTTGATAAGTTATTTACTAGGAATACTGATAGATACTTCTATTTCATATTCCTCTAATTCTTCAAATAGTTTATCAGTATTTAGTTTACTGATAATTTCAATAGGTGGATTAACCTCTACTCTTTTACCTGGTACTGTTCTACATAGCTTTTTAGCTCGTTCTAACGATATGCCAAGTACTTTAGTAGTAGCTAATAGATTTGCAAGATAGTGGTCGTTACTGAACTTTATTTCAGTTAATTTACGACCTTCTTTTACTTTATTGACTACCATTCTTCTTCCTCTGAAATTAAGTTCTCAAATTCAGTAAAGAAATTATCCGGATCGTTGCAGAGAATTTTTGTATTATCTGTTTCTATTACTACAACTTCTCCGAGTCCACTGATATTGGTGCATGTTATACAGTCAATTGCATCAATGTGAATAATACAAGGTTTTGTTTCTTTAGTATCTGTAAAGCATTGCTCTACAAATAAAAATTTTCCAATCTTTTTCATGTTTCTAAAAAATTTAAATTGTTAATAATGACGCCTGGGCACTCAGGATTTAATTAAGTTAGTGCCAACTCTTAGTTTATAGCATTTGTTATAAGACAAAGATAAACGACTACAATCGTTACTTACTATGACTCTCACTATAGTTTTAACTCATAAGCAGAAATAGCTGTCAAACTAAATCTTATTGGAGTACATGATTTTAACGTCTCGCACAATCATAAATACATTTAATCAAATGGTTTGTTCTACATATGCATACGTATGCCTTACTAATTCAATCTGCCATTATAGTATTTACTATGCCCCACATGTTTGTCATTTTCTGAGGACGTATACTCTATCTTCACAGACTGAGTATACTAGACTCTAATATTCATTTAAAACAGAAAGAAGGTTTGGTTTTAATTTTGAATAGAGTCGTTTACAATCGTTGATATAACATGAGTTTGTATAGAGTCATCAAGATATTTTTGAGCTCTTGCTCCAGATAGTACTGTGTTATACGTTGATGTGTTTGATTCATATATGTAAATTATGTCTTTTATAGACAACGATGTACCATGTTGCATCAAAATATCAATTAATACTACCTTTGGCATAGCTAAAAATACGCTATCAACTCTTCTATCTTCCCTCATTTGCTCTCTCATATCGAGGATATCCTGTATTGTTGTTACAGGTTCCTCAATGATAACTTGAGGATCTTCTTGTACTTCTTCTTGGTTCACACCATTTAAGAAATTAGCAATGTTTTCACGCTCTGCGTAAATTATTGCTCCCATCATGCCCATTAAGGCAAGAGTTATTAATACTACCCAAACTATTATTCTTGGCGGTTTAGGTCTCGCCATCATTTCATTTTCCATTTTGATAATGTTTTAAAATTAGTAATTAATCTCCCCAAAACCAATCTTGGAGTAGTTCTTTAAAGTTTTCTATTATATAATTTCCATCCTTTTCTTCTTTTATCTTCAGAGAAGTCCCGACAGCAGCAGCGGAACCGCCCAACCCACCGCCAGAACCCAAACCGAACAAACCCGCAGTTTTATTATATCCATCTTTTCTGTACACCCAAGAATAGATGTAATAATAATTGAACTTAGGTATCCAAGGTTTATTACCGTTACTAATGAAATTTAGAGCAGCTATAATTGTACCAAGCTGTTCATACAGATTCAAATGCTTATCCTTATAAGTTCTAGGTTTTCTACCTATTACTTTACAAGCATCTTTGTAAGATTTAATTTCTTCTCTTTTCATACTTTTATTGATTAAAGTGTTACTTTATAGTATCTCCAACAAAATATACGTGATGATATAGATAGTACTTTACATATACAGTACTATTTTGGTTTGTAATAGGATTACGTAATGTGAACTTATATTCTTCATCATTAGTAATACTTCTCTCTTTATTGACTAATATATAATTCTTGTACTTCATTTGTAAATCTACAAAATTATATACAGTTTTGGACTCTTCGTATTCTCTTTTAATTAGAATGCCAACAATATATGTTATTATTGCTATTACTAATATTCTACTAATTCGATTTAGTTCATAATATTTAATTACTTTTATCATAAATAGATTTTAATGTTAATTACTAATTGTACCCAGAGCGGGAGTCGAACCCGCACGACCAATGGTCAAAGGTGTTTAAGACCTTAGCGTCTACCTATTTCGCCATCTGGGCATTAAATTAAAGTTTACAACTTGATAATTATCAAGGTTAATAAAAAATGCAGGTATTTATCTCGTTACACCTGCGGGTCCGGCAATCCTGTCTTATATACCGCGTGAGCTGGCGGTTAAAGGTATTAGTTTTCATAGGTACAAACTGGAAGATTCTTTAGACCTATTACTTAACACACTCGCCACATGAAGGCTACCTTAATGAGTGCAATCAGTATATCTATATTCACATATAAATATACTGACAACAGTACGCTTACTGTTATGCTTAATTAATCAATCTGTAAATTAAGAATGAACAATGATTAAATAAACAAATGGCAAATACTGTAAATCTAAGGACGAAACAAACTTGGCTATATTAAACTATATGGCATTTGCGACTGGAAGAAGGTAATATTGCCGTCTAATATAGTTGTTCCTGATTTTAACGTCTGCACTAATACTCGTGACACCACTACTATAAACACGAGATATAAGCCCCACAGGATTGTCAAGGATTCTCACCTTAAAGATGCAGTAATATTTACTGCATTAACCTATTGATAAGCCCCTATTGTATATATAGATATGTCGTAAGAGCTTAATTTTTCAGCAATTTCATCTACTTCCGTTTGTAGAATAATATTAGGTAGTATACTAAACTTTCCTATGCAACTATCTACATATTCTTTAGTTTGTTTAAGACTAAAGTTGAATTGTTCTTTTAGTATTTTTATTATGTTTAGTTTAGCTGGAATGCTAGTTTCTTTAGGTATAAACATATTCATTCTTACTAAGTTTGTTTTATTTCCTGAGTCTTCCTTATGCTCCAATTTAGGTACGTCTGTACAGGGAATAGGTGTTTCAATAAGAATAGATAGTATGTTATTAAATTGTTCTTCTGAACATACTTTAGAAACTGCATCTAATAGACTATTTGTAGACAATTTCTCGTCTTCAATAAGCTTATCTATTACATAATTCTGAATACAAGTTATTTTCTTCATAATTTGATATTATTTATTAGTTATTTTTTTCTCTAATATTCTAATCTCTTCAAGATTACTCATAAAAAGTAAAAAGTAATGACTAGATAAAGCTAATAGAACAATTGGCCATCCAAATAATATTAATAAAGATGCTATTATGTCTGCTAATGTCAATACCTCATATTTTTTATAACAGTATATCAGATAGATTATGCTACTAATTATACCTAATGTTAGATGAATAATAAACAGTATTACTTTTGTTTCCATATAATTGATTTATTTGTTAGTTAATGCAATAAAATATAAGAGACACTTATTGTTCAGTTAGTGTCAGACTGTTAAGCACCTCATTAAGCCTATCGAGGTATAGCTAATCTTCGCTCTGCTTACTTCGAGCTTGGTTGCTGTCTCTAAAAGATGTGCACCAGTTGGAACCTACAACTGCATCTACCACGTGGATTCATAATCGGTCTTTACTTGTGCATAGTAAATAGGATTATGTTTTTCTTGACTCTGCATTCTGTCGGGCTTGTCACCGGCACTCGGCTGCATTAAGAGGAGAAGTATAATAACATAGTCCTTAGCGCTACCTAAGTCTTTATAAGGGCATACCTAACTTATATTATTATACTTTAACGTGGTTAAATTATGTTTCACAACATATGAGGATAATTTGCATTTCATAGAATAATTACTTTGCGAAATAAATCTGTATTAATATTATAATGCAGTATATACTACTACATTTAGGTATTCATCAAAATAGGGCATAACATATGTGTCAATGAGATAAGTATTTACATTATTCTCTGAAGGAGATAATGATAACTCTGATATTTGTAAATTTTCATCCCATGCTACACCTACTAATAAACCTATAATAGTATTATTCCCTATTTTTACTCCTACTGCGGTTCCTAATAATTTACTGATTAGACTGTTCATTGTGTGCTTTAATTATAATATATCCTTTACTATTACGAGTGAGCTTTTGATTATTGTCTATAGTTACTTCATCACCATTTAATAATATGAATTTAGTTGTTTTCTCTCCAAATTCTATTATTCTTATAGATGTAATAATACTTTTATCCTTATATTCTATGACTACAGTACTGCCTGCTAATCTAAAAAATTCAGCTTTGCTGTTCATTTTCGTAATGATTTAGTTAAATAACCATATAGATAGATATAATACTATCATTGTGATTATTACTGATAACATACCTAATTCTGTGTCTCTATCCATATGATTATTTATTTAGTTAATGATTAAATTGCATTTTACACCTAAAACTTATAGTCGCTATAGCATCTCTGGTATAACTACATTTTCTTGCTAAAAGCAATCGGATTTTCAACCTTCTATAAGAAACTGGTGCCCTCAATGTCTTGGGATGTTATTGAGTTTTTAAAAGTCCTTATAATCCTCTCTTTTAAGATAACTTAGAACTTTAGGTCTAGACTTGTACTTCGTCTATCCAAGTTTGTACTGTGCGAATACTTCGGATTATAGAGTGTATAGCACAATCCTCTAAAGTTTAGAGTATACACAATCTTTTGGGACTTTGTTATACTATTCTTGCCCAGGGAGTAGCGTAAACCGTCATATTAATCCGACATGTATCAATCCACGGCCCCTTGATACTGGATCTACATTATTAGTAGCGAATATAGTGCCAGTCTTTACAGCGCTGGCTTTCTGTATTTTGTTATAATAGATTAAAAACAATTTATCCAAACTCCACCTTGATTTTCAAAACGAAGTGTAGATATACCGTTTTTATGCATATATTCTCGTATATACTCGTCTCCATTATTATGAAATTGACTTCTTATATAGGAGTAATTGCGAGATTGCATATATGTATCTAGTTCAATAACTGTTTTCATAACTTTTAGTTTGATTAGTTAATAAAAAGTTTTGCCTGTCTTTCCAGGCTGTATAGCGAAATTAATCAATGTGTGTTATTGATAATTCACTTGCTCAGGGTTACTATATCAGAGCCATGAGTGATAGTTTTACAGACCTATCCAACTGCTTCCCCAAGGCATCATAAACTTATACAAAACACACTTGTATTGGTCTAAGTTTATTTAGCCTTAAAACGGTCCTTTCGGACATAGGGGAAGAATTTAACACTCAATCTTTAGGGTAAGCACCGACCAAAGTAACTCACCCATGATTCTCAAAACTATAAAAACATAAGTTAAAGTGAGTTCTCCAAGTTCTTCACAAGAAGAACCCTTAAAAATTGAACAAATTGGGATTTTTTGGACACGTCCCTATCGTGTTAATTATCCACTTCAACGGGTATACGTTGCCCGTTCGTTTTATCTATTTCTCATCTCTCTGAAGTGGTTTTGATGAGATAGAAATTAGAACAAGCGCATTAAAACTATGCTATTCTCTTGCTCTACTTTGTTCTCTTACTCATTATCTAATCTTAAAGTAAGATATAGAATGTGAAACACATTAAAGATGAGATAAAAGATTAAACCATTAATCCCTCCTATAATGTAATAACAAAATAGGATAGATAGAATGTTCAATAGTCCGTGTATTAATGAATACATAGGCAAAGTTGTTATATTGATAATAAATGTTGATTTGCAAAGCAAGCAAAGTCTACATAATCTGTAGACCGTGCTTGTTGGATAGAATCGCCATATATTAAGCGATTACCTCGGTAATGTCTGTAGCTGTTTCACACGGAATATAAGCACCTGATTCAAGTCCCCTTTCAAACGTTCTTTTGCATAAGGCGTCAGCATTTCCACCGTTTTCGGCGCATGTACCATCAGCATTTTCAAAAAGTGTTAAATTAACACTTTTAAACACTTTCGGTATGTACTTCGTTTTAGTCACTTCAATGGTTTTGCCATTACGAACAACCTTCTCCGTTACTTCCTCCTCCGTTTCATAGACACCGGTAACAGAGCCTTCTTTGCGAATGTAAAACTCCGTACCCGTTGCCCAAGATACCGACATTAACCGTATTGGCGCACCCTCAACCACTTTCCCCTCTTTGTCCACCTTATAGAGTTTTTCTAATTGCTCTACTTGTTTGTCCGTTGACGGAAATAGTGTTTTTGTAAAGTTAAAACGCCTTGACATCATAGCGAACGGATTAATACAGCCGTCCTCGTCTACTACGTTTGCGCTCTCGTCACCCTCTACTCCCGTTGCTTTAATAATAAAGTACGGCATTTCATTTTCTCTTTCTACTTTAACAAAGCTTGTTACATTACATTTCATAACTACACAATTTTTAAGAATTACACAATACACGATAAAAGGGAACGCCAATACCGAAACAGTACGGGGGGTTCCCTGCCGATACTTAATAGAGGGGAGTGAACTTTTGCTATTCCACACACGCACCACCTCTCTCAAAAAATTTTTATAAAATTTTTTATATTTTATTTTTAAAATATGTTTAATTTATGTTAAATATCTGTAATTATTCTTAATATTTGCGTTATAGATAATATGAAACATAGCATAGATTATTATATAGAACATATTGAGCCTATGATAGATAATCTAAATAGGCAACAAGAAATACAGATTAATAATACTAAATTTTTAGTATTAAAAGTGCGTACTAAAGGTGTTATGTATATATTAATAGCTAGTCAATATAACTGGAATGGAGTTCACTACTGGGTATATAATACTAACACAAAACAAGTAGAAAATATAATTCATAGTACTTACCACTTCATGTTTAGATTTAAACAGCGTCACTTATCTATTACTAGACTATCAGAAAATAAACAAATAATAGTATGCATGGTTAATATGTTTAAATATTCATATAACCTGTTAAACTACACATCCTCAGTTTATGTTACATATAAAAAACCGTCTAAACTAGGAGTACCACATATAAGATTTATTACATACATAAGAAAGACTACTAAAAAGAAATAATATGAAATTAATAGAATCCAGTGTACAGATTATTGAGGAAAAAGACCCTTACAAGATGATAGAATTAGCAGGTAGAACTTGCTATAAGTCTGAAGATAAGATAACAGAGAATAGTGCTAAAGAGTTTGTAGATCGTATGATTAAGCTTGGTCATGGGGCTATGTTAGAGCATGGTACTATTTATTTAAAGATAGATAAAACAGAAGATGGGCATCTTCCGCCAGCTAGACTATATTGGTCAGATGGTAATCACAAGAAATATACGAGAGTGCGTAAACATGGAAATTCAATATACGTGACAACCAATCTACGAGTAATAGTAGAGAATAATAGATTAGATGATTTGCAGTATCAAGTAAAACCTACAGAACATCACGAAAAGCGCATTACAGCCAAATTTATATGTGATAGAGGAGTAAGTCATGAGTTTGTTAGACACAGAGTATTCAGCTTTGCACAGGAGTCTCAAAGATATTGTAACTACAGTAAGGATAAATTTGGAAATGAACTTACTTTTATTAAGCCTACATGGTTAGATATACCTACAGGTGATTATACTTACTGGGATGGAGATTGGTGTGATATTGATAATATGAAGATTCAATTGCCTTCAGATAATGGTATAGCGGACAACTTTTTATGGTGTTTGAACAATGCAGGAATGCAATACAGACTACTAATAAATAAAGGATTAAAACCACAAGAAGCAAGAGCAGTACTCCCTAATGCAACTAAGACAGAATTAGTAATGACAGGCTTTGAGAGCGATTGGGAACATTTCTTTGAATTACGTTGTAGTGGTGCAGCTCACCCAGATGCTAGAAAGTTAGCTGATGAGTTAAAATCGTTAATGAATGTTAAAAACATTGAACTTAATAGCGTTAAATAACTATAAATAATGTTAATAAATGTTAAAGAAATAGTAACTAAGACAGTATATTAGACGTTATATGGGGAGTAAGAGGGGTAAAGTAATAACAGTGTCTAGTTAAGTAAAGTGATATAATATTAATTACTCCTACTTTAGATAATCACAAATATAATTACTATGAAACAGAAACAAGTTAGAGAAGTAGCATACTTAGGTAAGAAAGTATATTTTGGTAATAAACCTTATACTCTAGTAGAGAATGAAGTAAAAGGTATGTGTCAAGGATGTGATTTATATAATTGTTATTGCCCTTCTAGGATTACTTCATTGTGTACTCAAGGATTTATACTTAAAAGAGATAAACAATGAAAGAAGGAAAGAAAAATGATTACCAAGACGGTAAGCTACGTTGGGATTTATTACCTTTAGAAGAGATTGAAGATATAGTAAAGCTGTATACTGCTGGTTCTATTAAGTATGGCGATAATAATTGGCAGAACTTAGAGAATGGTTACCAACGTTATAAAGCTGCTATGTTAAGACATCTACTTGAGTATGAGAAAGGTAATAAGATTGATGATGAAACTAAAGTAAACCACTTAGCTGCTGTAGCTTGGAATGCAATAGCTATGCTTTACTTAGATAAACACGGAAAAGGAAAGGACTATGACATTAAATGATTAGGAATTAGCAAAGATAGTAAGAGATAGAATACCAGTAACAATAGACAATAAATAGTTTATAGTAGAGTCTAATCCAATAGGTAGTTGTGATGGCTGTTACTTCTTAAATAGAAACTGTCCTACTTTAGCTAGACGTTATTGTTGTTCTAATGGCGGAAATATATTAATATTAGAGAAACAAAATAAGAAATAATACGTTATTTAAGTATTAAAATATAGAATATTATGGAAGATAAAGTACTAGAAACAGTAGTAAATGGAATTAAGTATACAATGTTGAAGGATGTGTTAGTTAAGCCTTTAGATCCAGTTATGGTTACTAAAGAGATAACAGAGCAGATTCCTACAGGTGAAGTTGATGAAGATGGTTTCAATAAGTATGATACACAAACTGAAACTAAGGAAGTAGAATCTGAATATTCAACAGGTGTAGTATTGAAGATTCCCACATGCTTAACAGAATGTGAATATAGAGTAGGAGATACTATTGTTTATAATAAAAAGTTTGCTAAGGACTTTGATTTGTTTAAGGATAGTCAATTAGTCAAACCATATGATATAATTGCTGTATCAAATATGATTTAAAATTATAACTCATTGTTAGAATGAACCCTGGCGTTAGTCAGGGTTTTTTATTATATATATAATAAGTGTTAATAAATGTTAACGGATTTTAACATTTATTTAATCTACCGTTTATAGATACATAAACATTTAAAATAAATATTATGAGTTACAAAGTAATTAAAGAATTTGGTTCTGCTAAGAAAGGTGATGTATTAGCAGAGGATGAAACAGGTTTAGTATCATTTAACATTGCTGAAGATAATTACACTAGAATGATGTCTTTAGATTATGATACTGCAGATTACTTATGTGAAGAAGGTTATCTTTTAAGTATTGACGATGAAAGTAAGTATAATGTAGATGCTACTTTAGAGCTCATTGATGACTTACTCGAGAAATATGAAAGTAACTTAAAAGAGACTAATGAAAAAGCAAATAAAGGCGAAATACAGCCTTGTGTTAAGTTAGAAGCTGAGACAGTATATTATAACTTAAATAAGGTTTTAAATAAAATTAAGGATACGTTAACAAATGAATAAATTGGTAAAAAGCGTAAGCAAAGCCGATTTAAATACAGAATTCTTAAAGAGCCTTAATGGTATACTTGATCTTACTGATAGGGAGCTAGAGTTACTGGCTACGTTCATAGCAATAGATATTAACACTCCTAAGCTCCCTAACATAAGTAAAAATGTAATATCTACTGAAAATAGGAAGTATATTAGAAAAGTATTAGGTATTACTCCTGATAATCTCAGTAGATACATAACTAAGTTTAAGAATCAAGGTATACTAGTTAAGGGTAAGATTGAAGATGAAGTTGTAGTAAATAAGGCGCTTATACCTGAAATAATCGGCGATAGAGTACAAATTACTATAATATTAAGAGTAAATAAAGATGAAGATTAAAACAACAATAGTAAGACCTGGCACTATATTATGTTGGAAGGAATATAACATATTTACTAAGTTGTGGAATAAGTTAAAGAAGAGAGACTTACCATATAATAAGTTTGAGATTATTCCTACTAGTATAGAGTTACTTACAATAGATAGATATAACTTTGTGGCATATACTCCCATACGTAAGTATAATAAACAGGAAATATACAAACTACAATCTATCTATGATAATTGTATAGAAGATAGAAATTGGGACGATGTTAAGACTATAATTAATATAGTAAGGCCTAATACATTCAGTGATTCTTCTACTTTAGAAGAATGTAAATATTACAAAAAGATAGATTTAAATGAGGAATCAAGTGAGTATATATACTAAATTAAGTAACAAGTATAACATACCATACCCTATCATAGAAGTAATATGTAATAGTCCATTTAGATTTACTAACAGCGTTATATCTGATTTAGATCCAAAGCCTGTCAGATTCTCTTACTTGGGTAAATTCAAATTAAAGAAAAGATATGAAAAAGAAACCGTACGATGTTTATAGTCCTGAAATATATCCTAGACTATTATTTGTAAGTACTAATATTGAGGATTTGGATAAATATTTTATATTTCTTGATGTATACGGTAATAATGATGGAAGTGAATACAATAAGTTATTACAAGAAATAGATAAATATGATGGAGGAATGGTTACTTGTAAAGTAATACGTAAGAGTGATAATAAATACGGTGTGATAGTGATAGCTGTTACTAGTACAGAAGATATTACTCCAGATATGATTCCTCATGAGGCAGTACATGTTGCAGATTACTTTTGTGAACAATTAGGTTTATATACGCAAGACTTTAAAGACGGCAATGAAGCGTATGCCTATTTAGTAGGATGGGCTGCAGGAAATATAAGTAATACTATCTGTAATGAGTTAAAAAACAAAGAATATGACAATTGAAGAAAGTAAAATGATGTGGAAATTAGAAGTGGAAAACAATAAACCACTCTATAGTTCATTTAGTAAGGAAATGAAACGCCTGTATAACAAAGTAGATGAATTAATTAATGAAGGCGTAATTACTTATGAAGATTTCACTAATGATGTAATCGACAGTATTACTACTACTATAGTAGATAATGGGAAGAATAATGCAGAACCTAGTAGAGCTGATCAGGTAAATGCAATGTGTGACATGCTATTTAAGAAGTATGAAGAATATAAAAAAGTAGAGCATACAGGAGGAGATAGAGAAGTTTTAGTAGATAATATAGAGTTATCAGATGAAACCCAATTACGTGAATCCGAACGTGCCAATGAGACGTGCTAAGGAAATTATAGCGAGATTATAGAAAGAATATTATTTAGGTTATTTAATTGATTGATTATTATGGTTAAGTATATTTGTTCAGTAGATAGAGGTACTATTATTAGTTATGATAAAGAAGCAGAAAATATTAGCTTACTGGATCATTTTTACGTAGATTATATATGGTATGCTCCTGAAGATGGAGAGTGGGTATATACAAAGAAAGATGGTTCTAAATGTAGAAGGAATGTTACTAAAGGCACTATGGTATTAAAAATGTATCCTATAGATAAAGACGATGACAGAGAATATATCTTTGTTGAAAATGATGAAGTGAAGAATCACTATAATAGATTGCTAGAAAAGAGGCAAGAAGAAGCGGAAAAGAAAGCTGCTTCCTGTGACACGGATTGTGATACGGGTTGTGATTGTGAAACTGTAACGTGTGGTTACTAATATGGATAAATTATTGATAGACCAGTACGGTAATGCTACTTTATATAAAGTAGATACCAATAGTATTAAAAATGTATCTGACAACTTTGAATGTAGAACCATATATATAGCATAGTAGGATGGTCAAATAATAACAGAAGAGGAAGTAATAGACTATAAACTAGGGGATGTTATACTTATATTAAGTAAGTATGATACTATAAGCAGTAAGTGGACATTAAAACCGATAGTCTGTTCTGATGATTTTGCTAAAGACGATCTTATAAGATGGAGCAAAGAAGATAACAAACAAGTTCTTACAAATGAAACTAT